>JACCDY010705315.1_pt1 | contig 18336 bp, 16 predicted proteins | sample 7446391 | NCBI WGS metagenome assembly JACCDY01 (sample SAMN15323451, study PRJNA562643) | freshwater metagenome | isolation source: river surface water | place: USA:Blue River Watershed | collected 2017-08-18
CGATGAACTGGGCAAGTAATGCTCCATAAAAACCTGGCAAACCAGCCAAGATTGCAGATGTAATGACCGAGATTAATCCGGTGATTGCAGTTGGTTTAACCGCACCACGTAGCAACTGCATCTCATTGCTTTGTTCTTGTGAGTTGCTCATGCATCAACCCTTTTCTTACTCTTCATGACACCAACACTAATTCCGACTAAAACAGCAACGGTGATTAAAGCAACCCACCAAGGTGCAAAGGCAAGAACCGTTACCGGAAATGCGATCGTTGCTGTCCAGAGATACAAAATAACAGCGGTTCGATTAGTTGAATTTCCTGCACTGAGTAAACGGTGATGCAGGTGGAGTTGGTCTGGAGCAAATGGAGAGCGTCCTGCCTTAACGCGTCGACCAACTGCAAGTAGTAGATCTAAAAATGGAATCGCAAGAACTGCGAATGGAAGTAATAGAGGAAGCAATGTTGGCCCTAAAGATTCAGCAGATATCGCGTTGGGATCAACTTGGCCAGTTAAAGTAATGGCTGCAGCTGAAAGCAGTAGGCCTAATAACATCGATCCGCTATCCCCCATAAAAATCTTGGCTGGGCTGATGTTATGGGGCAAGAAACCTAGGCAAATACCCACTAAAACCGCGGTTGTCAGAGATGGTGCTCCCGCACGGCTGAAGCCGTAATCCACCGCTAACAAGTATGCAAAAGCGAAGAATGCGATGCCTGAAATCGCCACGATTCCCGCAGCTAAGCCATCCATTCCATCAATAAAGTTAACTGCGTTGATAACAACTAGAACGATCAAAACAGTTACTAGTTGACCAATACTTGGCGGCAAAGTAATGACACCATTAATGGGTAGCCACAAGATCTGGATTCCATAAATCAACAGAATGCCTGCCACGAAAACTTGTCCTGCAAGTTTAGTTAGCGCATCTAATTGAAAACGATCATCGGCCATTCCTAGCAAAACAATCGCTGTTGAGGCTAAAAAGATTCCTTGTGCTTCATGTCCAAAGGATTTTCCAACTAAAGGAAGATGGTTAACTATTGCAAAGGTCAGCGCCATCGATGCCCACATCGCAACTCCACCCCAACGGGCAGTTGGAACGCTATGAATATCACGATCACGAATTGCAGCCACCGCACCAAAACGAATTGCTTGTGCACGAACTATTGGAGTGATCAAATAACACAACGCCGCTGAAATCAGCAGGGTGATCAGATACTCGCGCATTACAGAACTTTAAGCCTGGTAGATAGGAAAGCGTGCGGTCAATGCATGGACCTCAGATTTAATCGCAGCATGTGTAGATACGTCATCGGTTTTGATTGCACGTGAAATTAAAGTCGCGATCTGCTTCATCTCTTCAACACCCATTCCTTGGGTAGTTGTCGCAGGAGAACCTACGCGAATACCACTCGTGATTCCTGGCTTTTCTGGATCGTAAGGAATTGAGTTCTTGTTCATAACAATTCCTGCAGCGCCACAACGCTCATCAGCAACTTTGCCAGTTACTCCAGTGCTGCGAATATCCATGAGAGCTAGGTGGGTTTCAGTACCGCCAGATACTGCTCGCATGCCCTCTGCTTCAAGTGCCGCAGCAAGTGCTTTTGCGTTAACAATGACATCTTTTGCATATTTTTGATATGCAGGTGTTGCACACTCAGCAAGGGCAATTGCTTTTCCTGCAACTGCGGACATGATCGGACCACCCTGCATTCCAGGGAATACCGCCTTATCAATCGCTGCAGCATGTTGCGCCTTAGCCAAGATCATTCCACCGCGTGGTCCACGCAAAACTTTGTGGGTTGTAAAGGAAACAACATCTGCATAAGGAACAGGCGATGGGATCGCTTTTCCAGCTACAAGACCGATGAAGTGCGCAGCATCCACCCACATGATTGCGCCAACCTCATCGCAAATTTCACGGATCTTTGCGAAATCAACAAGTGATGGGTACGCCGTTGCTCCTGAGCAAATCATCTTTGGCTTTGTGCGAATCGCTTGTTCACGCAATTGGTCGTAATCAATTAATTCGTTATCTTGGCGAACACCATAAGACTCGATATTGAACCACTTTCCCGAAAAATTAACTGGGGATCCATGGGTTAAGTGACCACCATGTGCCAAATCCATGGCAAGAACTGTGTCACCAGGCTTTGTGAAGGCTTGATACACCGCGACATTTGCTGACGCACCGGAATGTGGCTGAACATTTGCATGCTCTGCACCAAATAAAGATTTTGCACGATCAATCGCAAGGTATTCAGCCTTATCTACCTCTTCGCAACCACCGTAGTAACGCTTTCCTGGATAACCTTCAGCGTACTTGTTAGACAAGGTCGAACCAAGAGCTGCCAGAACTGCACGCGAGGTGAAGTTTTCAGATGCAATTAACTGCAGATTGGTCTGTTGACGCTTGAGTTCAGATAAAAGAACCGCTGCGATCTCAGGATCCTGTGAGGTTAAAAGATTGAAATCTGGGCCATAGAAGGTTTCGGACATGGCTAAACCCTATCGGGCGGGAAGGTTAAATTCCTGTTGCTCCGGGCACGATGGCTTGAATCTCTTCCAGTGAGATTGCGCCCTCGCGCAGGTATCGCACACCGGTTTCATCTGCCTCAATGACCGTTGAGAGTGGGCCTTTGCGCAGATTTCCGTTATCAAACTTCAATGCCACATCTGATTCAAGAACTAACACATCACCAAGAGATTTTGGCGCGGGCATACCTTTGCGTGCTGCACTTGCAATAGCTAACGGCCCGGTTTGAGAGGCTAATGCTTTAGCAAACTTTGCCTTCGGGATTCTTACACTCACTCGATCTAGTTGATTCCCATCTCCAAGATCCCAGCTCAATCCAAGTTGTGGGCGCAAATTCAAAGACACCATTCCTGGCCAAAACTTTTTCATAAGCGCTTTGATCTCTGGAGTTGTTTCGCGAACAATTCCATCTGTTGTCTTAACACTTCCAACAATTACTTGGGCCGCGGTAAACAATGGGTCTCCACGCAAAACATGCATCGCACGAACTGCATCTTGTCTGAATGCATCACATGCAAATGCGTAGCTGTGCTCCATCGGAATAACGATGATAAAACCATCGGCGATTGCCTTTGCAGCCTTAGTCACATGACGAGAAAGTTCGCCCTTCTTTAAATCAATTTCTTTAGCCATGGCTACCTCCTCACCGCACTTGTCCAACGTGGTCGACCTACTAGGTCATCATGCAGGGCTACCTCTGAAAAATCTACTGCTAACGCTGAAGCGATCGCTGAGCCTTGTTCTTCTGTGTGTTCAATTACTAAAACTCCCCCAGGTTTTAAAAGACGAGCTGCAGCGGTGATGAACTGTTGTGGGATCTCCATACCGGTTGGTCCGCCAAATAAAGCAATATGTGGCTCAAAGCCAGCAACATCTCTGGGTAGCTCTTGTGAATCTGGAACATATGGAGGATTTGCAATAACTACATCACACTTGATGCCGGGCAAAACATCAGCCACATCGCCTTCAACAACTCGAACATTCTCAGCGATAACAGAGACATTTTTCTTAAGCCAGACCAAGGCTTCTGGGCTCTTTTCCACAGCAATTACTCGTGCTGTTGGTGCCTCTGTTGCGATTGCAAGGGACAAAGCACCAGAACCTGCACCCAGATCAATCACACTTACCGGAGCTGGAAGATTTTCAATATGTTGCAAGACCGCTTCCACAAGTAACTCTGACTCTGGACGAGGCACTAAGACTCCGGGGCCAACCTCAATGTTTAAATATCTAAATCCTGCGACACCAGTTAAGTACTGCAATGGTTCAAAGTTCAGGCGACGATCCAATAAATCATAAAACTGTTCCTCTAAAACTTCTTTATCTTCAAAGGCAAGCAAGGTTGATTCGACTAAAACAGGGTTGTGAAGATCCATGCGCGAAATTCCTAGTACATGAGCCAGTAAATGTTCTGCATCAACCTCTGCAATACCAGATTCGGCTAACTGTGATTTTGCATCGCGCAAAATCTCTTTAATGAGCATTTTAGTTTGCGTTCGCCAAACGTGCTGCTTTATCAGCATCGAGCAAGGTTTGGATCATGTCATCTAAATCGCCATTTAAGACCGCGTCTAAGTTATTGGCCTTGTAGTTAACTCGGTGATCGCTAATACGATTTTCCGGGAAGTTGTATGTGCGGATTCGCTCTGAACGATCCACTGTACGAACCTGACTCTTACGTTCTGCAGATGCAGCAGCCTCCGCCTTTTCTTGCGCATCTGCCAAAAGGCGTGCACGCAAAATACGAAGGGCGGATTCCTTGTTCTGTAACTGGCTCTTCTCGTTCTGACATGAAACAACGATTCCAGTTGGCACGTGGGTCAAACGCACAGCTGAATCTGTCGTGTTGACTGACTGCCCACCAGGACCTGATGAGCGATACACATCAACTCGTACATCATTCATGTTCAATTCGACATCGATTTCCTCTGCTTCAGGCAGGATTAAAACACCAGCCGCTGAGGTGTGAATACGCCCCTGACTTTCAGTCTCTGGCACACGTTGCACGCGGTGAACTCCACCCTCAAACTTCAGACGCGCATATGGAGACTCTCCAGGTGCTGCAGTTCCCTTTGATTTAACCGCTACTGAAATGTCTTTGTATCCACCCATTTCACTTTCAGTGGCATCAATGATTTCAACTTTCCAGTTGTGCTTTTCCGCGTAACGCATGTACATACGCAAAAGATCCCCAGCGAACAACGCCGACTCATCTCCACCGGCACCGGCTTTAACTTCTAAAATAACATCACGATCATCATTGGGATCACGAGGCAGTAGCAACTCTTCCAGACGTTCAGCCGCAGCATCACGTGCCGCCTCAAGTGCTGGAATCTCTGCAGCAAATTCAGGATCAACTGATGCAAGCTCTGCAGCTGCTAACAAATCATCCTCTGCAGATTTCCACGCTTTGAATCCTGCAACTACTGGACCAAGTTGGGCATAACGTCTTCCGAGCTTGCGAGCATTTGCTTGATCCTCATGAATAGATGGATCAGCCATCTTGGCTTCAAGTTCGGCGTACTCACGCACCATTTCATGTGCTGATGCAAAGCGATCATTGCTCATCGACTGCTCCTTTCTATTTCAAATTTTCCTTAGACTCATACTTAGTTAAACATTGGGGAAATAAAAAAACCGCTACCGCAACCGTTAAGGCTGCAGTGCGGTTTCTTTAGAAAGCTAGTTGGCCGAAGTCTTGTTCTGCTTCTTAGCGTTATTACCGAAGCGCTCTTCGAACTTAGCCACTCGACCACCAGTATCAAGGATGCGCTGCTTACCTGTGTAGAACGGGTGGCAGACTGAACAAACTTCAACATAGATTGAACCGCTTGCAACTGTTGAGCGAGTTACAAACTTCTCACCGCAACCACAAGTTACTTGGGTCTCTTTGTACTCTGGGTGGATCTCTGGCTTCATGGTTATTCCTTATCTTCGTGTTTGGGTCCTGCTCCTGTTAATAGGAATCAGGTGAACCAAACGGATCGGTAACAGAGCTCAAGGGTAGGCGATAAGCCCGCAATTGAGAAATTTACGCTTACTTTGAGTCGTCTGGACCCGCAGTTGTCTTCTGAATCTGCATCAAGAACTCGACGTTGGACTTAGTGCCCTTCATCTTCTCAAGGAGTAGTTCTAGTGCTGCCTGTGGCTCTAGTGCGTGAAGTACGCGACGTAGCTTCCAGACAATATTGAGCTCCTCTGAACCCATAAGGATTTCTTCCTTACGAGTTCCAGAAGCAACAACGTTAACCGCAGGGAAGATGCGCTTATCAGCCATCTTGCGATCAAGGATGAGCTCCATGTTTCCAGTTCCCTTGAACTCTTCGAAGATAACTTCATCCATGCGAGAACCTGTATCAACAAGTGCTGTTGCAAGAATCGTTAGTGATCCGCCATCTTCAATGTTACGAGCTGCTCCAAAGAACTTCTTTGGTGGATATAGCGCAGCTGAATCAACACCACCAGAAAGGATGCGGCCTGATGCAGGTGCTGCGATGTTATATGCGCGACCAAGACGTGTAATTGAGTCAAGAAGAACAACTACATCGTGACCTAGTTCAACTAAACGCTTTGCACGCTCAATAGCTAACTCTGCGATTGTTGTGTGGTCGTCAGCTGGGCGATCAAAGGTTGAAGCAATAACCTCACCCTTAACGCTGCGCTGCATATCTGTAACCTCTTCTGGACGCTCATCAACAAGCACAACCATTAAATGACACTCTGGGTTGTTTGTTGTGATCGCATTAGCAATTGATTGCAGAACCATTGTCTTACCAGCCTTTGGAGGCGAAACGATAAGACCACGTTGACCCTTACCAATTGGTGCGATCAAATCAATCACACGAGTTGTCAGCACATTTGGCTCTGTCTCAAGGCGCAAACGCTCCTGAGGATAAAGCGGAGTTAGCTTTCCAAACTCAACACGGTTACGTGCCTCTTCCGGGGTCATTCCGTTAACTGTCTCAAGAGTGATCAAGGCGTTGAATTTCTGCTTGGTTTCACCTTCGCGTGGCTGACGAACCTGACCTGTAACAACATCTCCCTTACGCAGACCATTCTTACGAACCTGCTGCAATGAAACGTAAACATCGTTAGGACCCGGCAGATATCCACCTGTGCGGATAAATGCATAGCTTTCGAGAATATCTAGCAATCCGCCAACTGGGACGAGAACATCATCTTCGCTAATGACTGGCTCGCGCTCTTCGCGGTGTCCGCGGTCACGGTTGCGATCGCGATTGCGGTCACGGCCTCGTCCACGGTCGTTGCGATCAAAGCGACCACCGCGGTCGTTGCGATCATGTCCTCGATCGTTGCGATCGTTGTTTGACTGTGGCGCTGAATCATCATCGCCATCATCATCAGAATCTTGAGTGTTATTTGAAGGCTTTGACTCCTTCTTGCGGTTATTGCGCGCTTCGCGACGTGCTTCGCGTTCAGCCTTTGCAGCTTCGCGGTTCTTCGCCTGTAAATCAGCGATCGCCTCTACTAACGCATCCTTCTTCATCTTTGCTGCGCCTTCAACACCAAGTTGTGTAGCTACCGTCTTCAACTTGGGAAGGGTCATTGCAGCAAGCTCTGGACTATTTGAGCGAACTGGTTCAATTTCTGTTGTCATGTATATCTTTTCGCTATTGGCTTTGGATTTTAAACTTCGCTTTTAAACTAAGTGTTGAACCCTAAAAAGCCTGGATTTTTGGAATTTACCTGATGTGTTACTGGCTACTAGATGAGCCGTTCAGATGAGGAAAGGTTAGCAGGGGTGAGCGGGAATCTGCAAAATCAGGCTGTGACGACGGTAACGCCTGTGCGTGAAACGCCTAGAGGAATCATTTGGAACTTCTCCCCTGCGGCCCGTTCTAACTCCGCCGCCTCCGCATCTGCGCCTGTGTGAAGAACCAAAACGGTCGGACCTGCACCTGAAATAAATGCCGCAACTCCTGCTTTGCGAAGCTTTGTCATCAAAGCAAAGCTATGAGGCATCGCATCACCGCGGTAGCTCTGATGCAGGTAATCCTCAGTTGCGCTGAGCAATAGATCTGGGCGGTGTTGTAAAGCTTGCACTAGAACCGCTGTATTTATTGAGTTTCGAACCGCATCCTGATGAGGAATTGTTTCAGGCAGCATCTTGCGTGCCTTGGAGGTTGAAAGCTCAGTTGATGGAACAAAGGCAAGCGCAGAAATACGTGGGTCGACTTCTATGTTGAGTGATTGCGCAATTACTTTTCCGCGTTGGCTCTCCTGCCAAGCAACATTTGCACCACCATAAATAGCTGCAGAAACATTGTCGGGATGACCTTCCATCTCATTGGCGATATTCAACATATCTTCATGAGACATACGCTCATTGCCACCAAGAACTAGTGCGCGAGCAAGTGCTAAGCCACCAACAATTGCTGCGGCAGATGAACCAAGTCCGCGGCCATGAGGAATCACATTGAGTTGTCGTAATGCGATTCCACGAGGACGTCCGCCTAAGAAATCAAAACCCTTGTACATCGCTTTGATCACTAAGTTCTTATCTGTCGTTGGAACTGCATCCGCACCTTCGCCAGTGACATCAATATCAACGCCGGCTTCATCCATAACTTGAGCCATGTAGCGATCATGCATATTTAACGCTAAACCAAGGCAGTCAAAGCCAGGACCCAAGTTTGCACTTGTCGCAGGTACTTGCACCTGCATTGGCTGAGCTTTAAAGGTTGGCTTCATTTTTAGGCAAGTCCCAACGCTTTAGCTGCGATCTTTGCATTTACTGGAACCACAACAGGCTTCTTCGCCGCTTCAAGTGCGTACGGAATGTCCTTTAATCCATGTCCTGTCACAGTAATAACAATTGTTTTGTCCTTTGGCAGCTTGCCCGCCTTCTTGTACTTGATCAAACCTGCAAGACCTGCAGCAGAAGATGGCTCTACAAAGATTCCTTCTTTAGCTGCAATTAAGCGGTATGCAGCAAGAATTTCGCGGTCTGTAACTGAATCAATAACGCCACCTGATGTATCGCGTGCTTCAACGGCTTGCTGCCACGATGCTGGATTTCCAATACGAATAGCTGTTGCGATGGTCTCTGGATTCTTAACAACCTTGCCCTTAACGATTGGCGCAGCACCCGCTGCTTGGAAGCCGTACATCATTGGTAGCTTTGTTGTGAGTCCATCCTTGCTATACTCCTTGTAGCCCTTCCAGTAAGCGGTGATGTTTCCTGCATTACCAACTGGAAGTGCGTGAATATCTGGAGCATCGCCCAACATGTCAACAACTTCGAAGCTTGCGGTCTTTTGTCCTTCGATACGGAATGGGTTTACCGAGTTAACAAGTGCAACCGGGTAATTTTCTGAAAGTTCCCGTGCAAGAGTTAAACAATCATCAAAGTTTCCGTTGACCTGCAAAATTGTTGAATCATGGATTACAGCTTGGGCAAGCTTTCCCATTGCGATCTTGCCTTTAGGAATCAATACCGCTGGACGCATTCCAGCTTTAACCGCATAGGCAGCCGCTGATGCTGATGTATTTCCAGTTGACGCGCAGATAACCGCTCTTGCGCCATCTTCAGCCGCCTTTGAAATCGCCATTGTCATTCCGCGATCTTTGAAAGAACCTGTTGGGTTCAGACCTTCATACTTAATCCACACATTGTTGCCAAGTAGTTCGGAAAGGTTGCATGCATAGATAAGTGGTGTTCCACCTTCGCGCAGTGAAACGATCGGTGTCTTGGCACTTACTGGAAGACGATCGCGATACTCCTCGATAACTCCACGCCACTGATGTGCGCCGACTGCCTTCTTTTTTGGAAACAACGCCATTAGTTCTGGGCCCCCTCGACGCGAATAACACTTTCAACCTTGCTCACAATGTCCATCTTCTTTAGTTTCTCAATGCATGCATCGAGTGCATCCTCAGATGCTGCGTGAGTTACGACAACCAGTTCAGCATCTTCACCTAAACCTGCTTGGCGAACGGTTTGGATAGATACATTTTCACTGGCAAAGGTCTGTGCAATGGATGCTAAAACACCTGATTTATCAGCCACATGTAGGCGGACAAAGAACTGTGATTTCACTGCACCAATTGGAGCAATATCGAGATCGGCGTAATCCGATTCGCCATACCCAACGGTTGAATAAGCAGCATGTCGGGCAACGGCAACGAGATCGCCAAGGATTGCAGATGCTGTTGGAGCACCGCCAGCTCCGCGACCGTAGAACATCAACTGTCCCGCTGCCTCAGCTTCAACGTAAACAGCGTTAAAGGCGTTACGCACAGATGCCAAAGGGTGCGAAGCGGGCAAAATAACTGGATGAACTCGAACTGAGATCTCATCCTTAACAGTAAGTTCGGCGATTGCGAGTAACTTAATAACACTGTTCATTGATTTTGCGGCCGCAACATCATCTGATGAAATCTTTGAAATACCTTCGCAGTAAACCTCGTCGATAACCACAGTGCTGTGGAATGCAAGGCTGGCAAGTAAAGCAGCCTTTGCCGCTGCATCATGGCCTTCAACATCTGCGGTCGGATCGGCTTCTGCATAACCCAGGGCTTGTGCTTCCTTTAATACCTCATCAAAGGCGCGACCTTCTTCATGCATCTTTGTAAGAATGTAATTTGTGGTGCCGTTAACAATTCCCATAACGCGAGTAATTTGATCCCCCGCTAGTGATTCACGCATTGAGCGGATAATTGGGATCGCACCAGCGACGGCGGCTTCGTAATACAGATCTACTTTGGCAGCATCTGCAGCATTAAAGAGTTCATGTCCATGAGTTGCAAGCAAGGCCTTATTTGCAGTGATAACAGATTTGCCATTCTTAATTGCTTCAAGAATTAAAGATTTAGCTGGTTCAATCCCACCCATGACCTCAATAACGATATTGATCTTTGGATCAGAAACAATTGATTGAAGATCAGTTGTGAGCAGCGATGGATCTATGCCTTCACGTACCCCAGCTGATCGAATACCAATCTTTGAGAGCTTTAGTACCGCACCTGATCGCTCGGAAAGTTCCTGCTCATCATCTTGCAACAGGCGAGCAACCTGACTGCCCACAACACCGCAGCCGAGCATGCCAATAGAGAGTTGTTTAGCGCCCGAGTTCATGAGGCTATTCTTTCACAGATGCTTTGATCGGCGTTAAATATCGAGCATCCGAAGATCATCTTCGGTCTCTCTGCGCACAATTACACGAGCTTTTCCATCTTTTACTGCAACAACTGGCGGGCGAGGAACATGGTTGTAGTTGCTCGCCATACTTCTTCCATATGCACCTGTTGCCGGCACAGCTAATAAATCCCCCGGAATGATGTCATCTGGCAAATCTATTTCACGAATGACGATGTCTCCAGTTTCGCAATGCTTTCCTACTAGACGGCTGGAAACATTTTGGGCGGTGCTGGTGCGATTAGCTAAAACAGTGGTGTATTCAGCACCATAAAGAGAGGGTCGAATGTTGTCACTCATTCCACCGTCGACAGATATGTAACGTCGGTGTGAGCCATTTTCAAGGGTTACATCTTTAACTGTTCCAACTTCATACAGGGTAAACATGGTTGGTCCTGCAATTGCTCGACCCGGTTCAATGGAAATAGTTGGGATCGCTAATCCGTGTGTATTGCAGTTTTTCTCAACTGCCGCAGACAAGGCTTGCATGGCTTCGGCTGGAACAACTGCAGCATCACCCGGAAGATAAGCAATTCCATATCCCCCACCAAGATCTAATTCAGGCAGCTCCTTTTTGAACTCATCGCGATAACGTGCAAGCAAGCCAATTAATCGTTGTGCAGAGAGCTCAAATGATTCATAACCAAAGATTTGCGAACCGATATGTGCGTGAAAACCTCGAAGCTCTAATGATGAGTGAGCACTAACTGCTGCGATCGCATCCCAAGCCGCACCACTTGCAATTGAAAAACCAAACTTCACATCTTCATGTGCGGTGGCGATTGATTCGTGAGTGTGCGCTTCAATTCCGGGTGTTAGTCGCAATAAGACTCGTTGAACCTTGTTTGCTGTAGCTGCAGCGGTGGCAACTCTTTGGATTTCATACAGTGAATCAATCACAATTGTTCCAACACCACTCGCAACTGCTTTTTCGATCTCAGCAACAGATTTGTTGTTTCCATGTAGTTCGATCTTTGCTGGATCAATGCCACCAGCTAATGCAACAGAAAGTTCGCCACCTGTACACACATCGATGCCGATTCCGACATCCTTAATCCAGCGGGCAACTTCGGTGCAAATAAAGGCTTTAGCAGCGTAATACACAGTTCCAGCATGAGGGCCAAAAGATTGTTGAAGTGCTGTATTCCATGCGGCAGCTCGTGCATAAAAATCTGCTTCATCAATAAAGAAGGCTGGTGTGCCAAAATCCTTAGCTAATTGTTTGGCAGTAATTCCAGCGATTGAGAGTTCGCTACCGGTTTGAACAGAGGAGGACCACATGGTTACATCCTCTCCGGTGCATTTACACCCAATAGGTCAAGTCCATTACTAATCACTTGCTTAGTTGCCATACACAGTAATAGACGCGCAGTGTGTAGCGCAGATAATTTCTCGTCACCCATTGGTAACACGCGACAATCGTTGTAGAAGCCGTGATAGGTACCGGCTAACTCTTCAAGATAACGGGCGATGCGATGCGGTTCCCGGAATTCAGCTGCACTTGCAACGACTCGTGGAAACTCTGCCAAAGCACCGAGTAACTCGTTCTCACGGTCATGCGCTAACTGAGAAGGGTCAAAATCTTGAAGTTCTAGTGCAGCACCAAGCTCCTGCGCGTTACGTAACACCGCAGCAATTCGTGCATGCGCGTATTGAACGTAGTACACAGGATTCTCATTGGTATTGCGCTTCAACACATCGAGATCCATCACCATAGGAGTATCGACTGGGTAGCGAATCAATGTGTAACGAGCAGCGTCCACTCCAACTTTTTCAACTAACTCTTCAAGAGTAATAATTGTTCCGGCTCGCTTGGAAAGTTTTATCTCCTCGCCACCCTCCATAATTTTTACAAGTTGGCCGATCAATACATGAATGTTGTATTCAGGATCATCTCCGGCGCAAGCAGCGGTTGCTTTTAAGCGGCCAATGTAGCCATGGTGGTCTGCGCCCAACATATAGATACATATATCAAAGCCACGTTCACGCTTATTGATGTAATAGGCGGTATCTGAGGAGAAATAGGTAAGTGAGCCATCGCTTTTTATCATGACGCGATCTTTATCATCACCAAAATCAGTGGTTCGTAGCCATACCGCGCCATCTACCTCAAAGACATGACCCTGTTTACGCAACTTTTCCATGCCATGTTCAACTGCGCCTTGATCATGCAGCGATCGCTCTGAAAACCAGACATCAAAATGGGTATTAAAGGTATCGAGAACACGTTGTTGATCTTTTAGCTGCAACTGATAAGCCGCCTCGCGAAAAGCGATGACACGTTCTGCCTCAGGTAAATCTTTGATTCCAGTATTTTGTGCCACAACCTCGGTTGCTAAATCCTTGATGTACTCACCTTGGTAACCATTTTCAGGAACTGGGTTTCCAAGTGCAACCGCTTCAACGGATTGACCGAAGTAATCCATTTGGTTTCCGCGGTCATTAATATAAAACTCACGTGTCACTTGAGCACCTGCAGCTGTTAGAACCCGTCCTAAGGCATCACCAACAGCAGCCCATCGAGTATGTCCAAGATGAAGAGGGCCTGTTGGGTTTGCACTAATAAATTCAAGGTTGATCTTTACACCTGCGAGCGCATTTCCTTTTCCATAATCCTTTGTCGCCTTCAGAATCGTTTCAACAAGTGCTGCCTGGCTCGCACGGTTCAAGGTAATGTTGATAAATCCAGGGCCAGCAATATCAACTTTTGAAATTCCAGCTACGCCTTGTAATTGATCGGCAATTATCTGCGCAACCTCGCGAGGGTTCATGCCTGCCGGCTTGGCTAACTGCAATGCAATAGAAGATGCATAGTCACCATGTGAGCGATCCTTCGGACGCTCTAGCTTGATTGCAGCCGGGGCTGCACCTGTGAGAGAGCCTGAGTCCACGGCACGGCTGATCGCTGCCTTAAGGGCGGCTTCGAGCTGTTCTACCTGTGTGGACATTGGGCAAGGTTATCGCGCACCCGCATAGGCGTTATCGAATCGTTAGATAAAGGGGTGAGATTTCTGAGCAAATCTAGTGACCTTTTGCCGGTATCGGACTACTTTTTACTCACGTTGTGCCCTCCACATCTGACCGAAATAGCTCGGCCAGGGGCAAGACACCTTTGAAAGGTTCGATATATGAAGAAGCTTCGTTATGCGCTCACAGCACTAGTTGCTGTATTCGCACTCGTACTAACAGGTTGCTCAAGCTCATCAGATTCAGCTGGCGATGGTTTCGTCGGTGTAATCCTTCCTGATGCAGCTTCATCAAACCGTTGGGAAACCGCTGACCGCGGATTCTTGCAAGCAGCATTTGACGCAGCAGGAGTAAAGGTTGATATTCAAAACGCAAACGGCGACAAGGAACAATTCGCAACAATTGCAGACCAGATGCTTACAGCTGGTGCAAAGGTTCTCATCCTTGTAAACCTAGATTCAGATTCAGCTAAGGCTGTTCAGGACAAGGCTGCAGCGCAGGGTGTAAAGACAATCGACTACGACCGTCTAACACTCAATGGTTCAGCCTCATACTACGTTTCATTCGATAACGAAGCAGTTGGTCGTCTACAGGGTGAAGGTATCAAGGCATGTCTTGATGCAGCAGGAAAGACAAATGCACGTATCGTTTACTTGAACGGTTCACCAACAGATAACAACGCAACACTATTCAAGGCTGGTTATGACTCAGTACTACGTCCTTTGATCGATTCAAAGAACTACACACTTGTCGATGACCAAGCTGTCCCAGACTGGGATAACGCAAAGGGTGGAGTAATTTTCGAACAGCAGCTAACTAAGGCTGGCGGAAAGCTCGATGCAGTTGTTTCAGCTAACGAAGGTCTTGGACTTGCAGCTATCGCTGTTCTTAAGAAGAACAAGCTAAACGGCAAGGTCTGTGTATCTGGTCAGGATGCAACTGTTGACGGACTGCGTGCAGTTCTAACAGGAGACATGTCAAACACTGTTTACAAGGCGATCAAGGCTGAAGCAGAAGCTGCAGCAACACTTGCTATCGCACTTCTACGCGGAGAAGAAGCAACAACAGCTACTGGATCAGTTAACAACGGTTCAGTTGATGTTCCTTCAGTTCTCTTGGTTCCAACAGGTATCACAAAGGCAAACGTCAAGGACGTAATCGCTGATGGATTCCAGACTCGCGAAGCAGTTTGCGAAGGAATCGAAGACCTCTGCACAGCTAACGGAATCTAATTTCCGATAGTTAAGCAGTAACAGATATAGGTTGCGGCTCGGGGTATTTACTCCGAGCCGCAACTTCTTTAATTGAAAATTCTCGAGAGAACTAATCGCTTAATAAAGAAACAGGGAGTTCATGACAACACCGCTACTGTCCTTAAGGGGAGTCAATAAATCCTTCGGACCCGTTCATGTACTTAAAGATGTGAACTTCGATGTTCATGCTGGCCAGGTAACCGCGCTAGTTGGTGATAACGGCGCAGGTAAGAGCACGCTTATCAAGTGCATTGCAGGTATCTACACACCTGAAGCGGGTGAGTTCCTCTTTGAAGGTAACAAGGTGTCAATCGGTGGACCGCGTGATGCAACCGCTCTTGGAATAGAAATTGTTTATCAAGATCTCGCGCTCTGCGACAACTTGGATATTGTCCACAACATGTTTTTGGGCCGCGAGCAAAAGCGTGGACCAGTCTTAAATGAAACCTCAATGGAAGCACTCGCCCGTAAAACTCTCGATGGCTTGAGTGTGCGTACAGTTAAATCAATTCGTCAAACAGTTTCATCGCTATCTGGTGGACAGCGTCAGACCGTTGCGATTGCGCGTGCAGTTTTGTGGAATAGCAAGGTTGTGATCCTCGATGAGCCAACTGCAGCACTCGGTGTTGCCCAAACGGAACAGGTTCTCAACCTAGTTCGACGCCTTGCCGATAATGGCTTAGCGGTTGTTTTAATTAGCCACAACCTCAACGATGTTTTTGAGGTGGCTGACAACATCGCCGCTCTTTATCTTGGAAATATGGCGGCACAGGTGAATAAGAGTGAGGTTATTCCTCGTCAGGTAATTGAGTTAATCACTACTGGTAAATCTGCTGGAGTGGAAGCTCCAACTGCAAACACAGGAGCGAAAAAATGAGCATGAGCAGCGAGGTTGAAGTTCCAACAATTAAGGGTGCCGCAGTCAATTACTGGGCACGAGTAAAGGCTGGAGATATCGGCTCCCTGCCTGCTGTTCTCGGTTTAGTTGTGCTCTGCTTGGTCTTTGGATCAATGTCCAATGTGTTCTTAACTCCGGGCAACTTTGCAAACCTCATCACACAAGCGGCGGCGGTAATAGTCATTGCAATGGGTCTGGTCTTTGTTCTTTTATTGGGTGAGATCGATTTGTCTGCTGGATACACCGCCGGTGTTACTGGCGCGGTTTTAGTTATCTTGATTACCAATGAAGGTCACCCTTGGTATGTAGCTCTTCTGGCAAGTATCGCCGTTGGTGTTTTCCTTGGATTCCTCTTGGGCACATTAGTTGCACGACTTGGTATTCCATCCTTCGTTGTTACCTTGGCAGCCTTCTTGGCCTTCCAAGGAATCCTTCTCCTGCTGGCAGGTGAAGGCGGAACAATTCGAGTTGAAGATCCAACGGTGCTCGCTGTGCAGAACTCCAATATGTCGCCAACGGTTAGCTGGATATTCTTCATAGTCGTTGCGGTTGCATATGTTTTATCAGGTCTGTCTTCAATGAACTCCCGCCGTAAAGCGGGATTGAAAACGGAGCTGAAGAAGTTATGGATTATCAAAACCGCTGGGCTTTTGTTGATTACAGGCCTTGCAGTATTTGCACTTAACCTTGAAAGAAGTAATAACCCAGATCTAGTCAGCCTTAAGGGAATTCCATATGTGGTTCCAGTTATTTTGTTGCTCCTAGTTATTGGAACATTTGTATTGGGTCGCACAGCATTTGGTCGCCACATTTATGCGGTAGGCGGAAATGCAGAGGCTGCACGCCGAGCAGGTATTGATGTGAAGAGAATTCGAATCTCTGCCTTCATGATCTGCTCAGGCTTAGCGGCGATTGCAGGATTGATCTTTGCTTCACGACAAAACTCAATCTCACCAACAACTGGTGGAAGCTCAACACTTCTCTATGCAGTAGGTGCCGCTGTTATTGGTGGAACCTCACTCTTTGGTGGCAAAGGAAAGATGCGCGATGCAATCCTAGGTGGGCTCGTAGTTGCCGTTATTGATAACGGTATGGGTCTCTTGGGGTATGCAGCGGGAATCAAGTTCATCGTTACCGGACTTGTATTGCTGATCTCGGCAGGAGTTGATGCAATCTCACGCCGCGGAGCAAGTGCCACGTAGCAGGCTATAGACCCATCAAGTGTTCTAGAGCGAGCTGATCTACCGCTTCATAGCCGTAGCCACGCTTGCCCGCTGCTTCTACATCAAAGGAATCCTTTGCAAGATCCTTCCATGTTTCACCTGCTGCAAGTGTTGGCTCTGCAAGACCTGGAATATTTGATTCCTTCATCGCTGCAATTACACGAGGATCAGCACGGAATGCAGCTGCGCGCTCTTTAAGTGCAAGGTAGGTGCGCATATTTGCAGTCGCTGACTCCCACACACCCTTGTCACTTTCTGTGCGTGCTGGCTTGTAATCAAAGTGCTTTGGTCCGCTGTAGTTGTAACGTTCTAGAAGATCAACTAAGAAAAAGGCTGACTTCAAATCACCATGGCCAAATACTAAATCTTGATCAAACTTTGGACCGTGTTGGCCATTGAGGTCGATGTGGAACAACTTCTTGTGCCATAACGCTTGTGCAATTCCATGCACAAAGTTAAGTCCAGCCATTTGTTCATGGCCAACCTCTGGATTTAATCCGACAAGCTCTGGGCGATCTAGCGAGTTAATGAAGGCAAGTGCGTGACCAATGGTTGGTAGGAAGATATCTCCACGTGGCTCATTTGGCTTTGGCTCAATTGCAAACTTAATGTCATACCCGTTGTCGGTAACAAACTCACCAAGGGTATTGAAAGCCTCGCGGAATCGATCTAAAGCGATGTAGGCATCCTTGGCACCATCTGATTCAGCACCTTCACGGCCACCCCAACATACATATGTTGTTGCACCAAGTTCAACGGCAAGCTCAATGTTGTGCATTACCTTACGAATTGCATAACGACGAATATCTTTATCATTTGAGGTAAATGCACCATCTTTAAATACAGGATGGGTAAACAAATTTGTTGTTGCCATCGGCACCTTCATGCCTGTTTCAGCTAAAGCTTTCTTGAATCGATCAATGTGTCCGCGGCGGGCGCTCTCATCACTTCCAAATGGAATCAAATCATCATCATGGAAGGTCACTCCATAGGCACCACGAGCTGCAAGTTCATTGACGGTACGAACAGGATCAAGGGCATCACGTGTGGCATCGCCAAAGGGATCACGAGCCTGCCAGCCAACGGTCCAGAGACCAAAGGTGAACTTGTCTGCAGGGGTTGGATTAAGTGACATTGTGCGTGAACCTCTCGCTCTAGGTTGGCCCTTGGGGGGCGTTTTGGAACATTGCTAACTTACCTCTAATCTTGTCCCCTATCCATACTTAGGCGGTAACGCTTTGGTAAGGGTTTGCGGGAGTGGTGAAATGGCAGACACGCAGGTCTTAGGAACCTGTGTCTTC
>JACCDY011216167.1_pt1 | contig 18313 bp, 6 predicted proteins | sample 7446391 | NCBI WGS metagenome assembly JACCDY01 (sample SAMN15323451, study PRJNA562643) | freshwater metagenome | isolation source: river surface water | place: USA:Blue River Watershed | collected 2017-08-18
GGGGGGCGGAGGTGGAGGGGGAGGAGGGGGCAGACTCACCATCCTAATCTCGTTCTTGGGAGCGGGGGCACTCTCTTCGTCTCCGGAGCGGAAAAAAAAGAAGGCGGCAATGCCGGCAACAAGCAAGGCTCCGCCGATGATCACCGGCAGCGGTGCTTTCTTTTTCTCCGTTGATGACGGCTTGATGCCCATGGTCGTTCGTTGCTTTCCCTTATTGCCTCTTCTGGGTGGCCAATCCCACCTTCTCCATGCCGATGCGGCCGATCACGTCCAGCACGTCCATGACTCCCTGATACTGGGTTGCACTGTCACCACGAACGACCACCGGAGTCTCGGGATTCGCGGATTTGGCTTCCTGAAGTTTCTGTTCCAGTTCGGGCAGGGTCACCGGCAGGGTGTTCAAAAAGATGGCTCCCTCGTTGTTGACGGTCACGGCCTGCGTCTTGGGGCCGCCCATGCTGGGCGCGGAACTCCCCTTGGGAAGATTGACCTTCACTCCCTGGATGCCGGCACTGGTCATGATGATGAAGATCAGCAGGAGAACGAGGTAAAGATCGACCATCGGCGTGACGTTGATGTCGGCGATGGCTTCTCCTCCGGAATCGGCTTGCATGGCTGATGATAAGTTAGGGGATGCGGATCAATGCGAGGATCCGGAATAGTCCTTTTCCGGGTAGAACTCCGCCATCTTGGTGATGAACTCCTCGACAAAGAGACGCAGGTCCGTGGTGATGTCCTTTACCTGAACGCTCAGGTAGTTGTAGCCGAAGAGGGCGGGAATAGCCACCACGAGACCGGCCACCGTCGCGAGCAGCGCGGCGGCGATACCGGGGGCGATCGCGTTGATGTCAACCTCTCCAAGCATCGCGATTTCACCGAAGGTGATCATGACGCCGATGATGGTCCCCAGAAGGCCGACGTAGGGACCTCCGGCGATGCAGATCGTGAGCAGCACCATCATGCTGTTTAGGCGTGTCGACTCGCGCGTCACCTGGGCCTCGAGGCTTGATTCGATGGCCTCGATGGAGCGGTGGCTGAGTCCCTCCCCTTTTGTGACCCTTGCCCGGATCTCCTGACAGCCGAGATGATAAACACGGTAAATCGGAGTGGAGTGGATGAACTTGATGTGCGCCGCATCGGCCTTTCCACCCAGCGTGGCAAGCTGCTCCTCATCGTCGGTGTCCAGAGCGGTGATATCCCTGGAGAGATGGTGCCATTGGTTCATGAACTCCTTGGAGCCACGCGAAAGGCTCTTGATGTAGTTGTTCTTGGCCACCATCACGATCCAACTGATAGCCGACATGATGCCGAGCACCCCGATCACCACCCAGGCGTCGACGGTGACCGACTTGATCAGGTAGCCGAAGAGACCGAGACTATCGAGAAAACTGACCTTCGCCGGTTCGGATTTCCCGGCCACAAGGAGCTTGGCATTCTGCTGTCCCTGCCCGAGCGCGGCGAGTTTGATCCATGCCGCGCTTCTGGCGCTCTTGGAGACTTCCATTTCATCGATCTCACCGCTGAAGGAGCCTTTGCCCTCTTCACCGCCGATGAAAGCGGGCCCGTTGAGCGAAGGCATGGCGACCGGCAGGTTCGCGACGGCATTGCCATCGACATAAAGCGTCGTGCGGGTGCCGTCGGAAACCAGCGCAAGATGCTTCCAGGTGCCAGCAACGAGCGGTGCGGCCGGGGCGGAGCGCTGCGTGCCCGCAGGACCCGTGATCTCGAAGAAAGGAGCTCCGTTATCCAGGCCGATCTTCAATCCCGACGAGCCGTCCTTGCGGCTGTAGATGATGGCATTCGGCACGAGCGTCGTCGGCTTGATCCAGGACATCCAGGTAAAGGGTGCCGCTTCCAGCACTGCGGCGTTGGGATTCGCCGGGATGCTGATCGCTTTCTTGCCATCAAGCTTGATGCCGCCGCCGATCATCGATCCATCGACGGGTATGCCGGGAGTCTCCGCCCTGACACCCTCGCCCGATGAGTCGCCGGGAGGGGTGCCGTGCTCGTTGAAATGGTAAACGGTCACCGTATCGCTGTCGAAGGCCGTCTTGGGGAGATCGGTTTTTTCTCCCTTGGCCGGCTTCTTCTTCTCATTGCGGGCCGAGTAGAGGTAAATTTCCCGCGATGCACCGGCCTTGATGTCGGGAATTTTCACCCAGACAAATCCCTCGTTCATCACCGGGTCGAATTTCTCGATCTGCGAAGCGAGCATCGTCTTGTCATCGCTGTCGACAAAACGCAGGTCGCTTCCATCCTCCTTGGCCGATGTGAAATCGAAATTCCCGTCGTGAAGCCTGACCAGAACCGTCGCGGTGCCGGCGGCATCCGGGAGAGCGATTCCGTTTTCAGAGGTGTCGAGGGTGAACTTGGTGCGGTTGCCCCAAGCCTCATTCCACCATGTGCGGGCCTGCAAGCCGGTGCTTCCCCCGACCAGAATGACCAGGGCAAGCAAGGGAGACCGACCGATGCGGCGGAAGAGCGAGGAGGAAGTTGAAGACACGGTTTTCATGAATACTGCGGCGTTGGATGTCGAATCTCAGAATTCGCCGAAAATGCGGAAGGTGAACAACGGGGAATAGGCCATGACGGGTTGCTGGGTCACGAGGGGAATACCCACGTCAATGGATCCGTTGAGGTGATTGAACATCCTGAGCCGGGATCCGAAACCGTAAGCGGCCATATTGAAGAATGCCGTCTGCTCCGGAAGGGGATCGTTCAACGTGATGGTTCCGCCATCCAGGAAGGCGTAAACGCGCCACTCGTCGATCCCCAAGTGACCGCCAAGGAGCGAGGGGGCGCGAAGCTCAAGGCTGCCAAAAGCGGCGTTATCACCGGCCACGGTGCCTTCCAGATATCCGCGGCAGGTATCGAGTCCTCCACCCGCGAACTGTTCACTGTAAACGAGCGGATTCGGCGAAATCTGTCCCTGCACTTTCCCGTAAACCTGGAAACCTGCCGGAAGATCATGCGTGTGGGAAAGATCACCCTTGAAGACAAAAAAGCCCCCGTCCGAGTTGTAGCGCAGGTCGGCAAACTGCTCCTCGTTTCCGTAATAGCCAAGTTGATAAACAGGGATGATTGCACCGCGGATCCCGAAGGAGATGCCGGCGTCAAAGATCGTCACGGAGTTGCTGGGCGCCCAGACAGCGTTGTAATTCATGCGCACCGGCGCATAATCAAGGGGTGTCGGTGGCAATTGCGCCACAGCGGGATCCACCGTCGTCTGGTTGACCGCTTGGTCAAGGTGCTTGAAGTCCATGCCGGCGCTGATCGAATGGCTGAAATCCTTTTCGTTGGGAAGAGAGGCAAGGAAACGGAAGGCCGCGGTCTGTCCCGCTCCGTTGACGGCCGTGCCTCCGAGGGTGGAGACATTGCTGTTCTGTTCCCCGTAGGAGAGATTCAGGCGCAGCCACGCAACGATCGGAAACCTCGCCGTGTAGAACACATTCCAATTCAGGGCGTTTGAGGGTTCCTGGGGGGCAATCTGGAAGGATCCGCCGAGGGAATGCCCCAACTGCCAGAGATTGTCATAGCTCGAGGCCAGATTCAGACGATAGGGAACGGTGTTGGGATTGTACCTGTTGTTGAACTCCGCGCTCCCATGCCAAGGCAGATTATCCTTCACCTTCAGGGTGACGTCGACGGTGCCGGGTTCAAACCCCGGCGTCAGCGTCGGGATCACCTGACGGTCACTCCACTGATTGAGGGCCAGGATCTCGCTTGAGACTTGGTTGAAGTTGGGAACACTGCCGGGTTGGAGCGAGGGCACTCCCTTCTTGATGGCTTTCAGGGAGAAAAAGCGGGCTCCCTCGATGTTAAGTCGTCCGACCTTGGCCTCCGTGACCTCAAGGAAAACGATCCCCTTCTTTCCCGTCTGCTGCGGGATCTGGACATTCACGGTCTGGTATCCCTTGTCCTGAAAAGCTTTTTCCAGCGCAGCCCTGGCCTGCTCCACATCCTCTGGCGTTCGCTCGGGCCCCATGAAGGGATAGACCGCCTTCTCGATATCAACACGGTCAAGCTGGTGGGAGCCGATGACCCGGAACTCCCTGATGTAAAGCATCTGGCTTCTGTCCACGGCATTGGTGGCAACCCCGGCAGGAGAAGCCGCCACAGGTGGTACGGGAGGGGGGGCATCAGCAGCAGCGAAGGGCTGGTTAGGGACACTCGCCAGGATCCGGGAATTCCCCTGAAGACAAAAAACCACCAGCATGAGAAACATCAGGGTAGCCGGCGCATAAGCCGGCTGCCTGATTGTCTTCAGCTGATGAAGTCGGGTTTTCAAGAGTTCGGGATCGTACCACACCCTCCGCAAAAGAGGAAAATGGTCTTTACGGGTAACAGAGCGGGACTCTTTGGAGAACTGGGCAAATGTTACGTTTTCGTGACACTTTGACCAAATTCGGTCAATCCGCAGAGCCCTTTATTTGCCTGTATCCCTGACAGGCTTCTCCTTGGGATCCGTCCTTGTCCACTCCTCGAGACAGCGCACACCTACCCCATCCTCCATCCCCACAACCCACAGGTAATGGAACGGGATATGCACCGACTTGTTGCGTCTGGGGAGAAAATACCCGTTGAGAGAGCACCAGAGACGGTTTTCCCTCCACTCCAAGGCCCGGAATGACATCCCCCCGACAAGGTGAAGAAAACTTCCATGACGGTTTTCAAGGTCCTGCATAAGCCTTTTGCCATCCGGTTCGCGGAGAGGGATCACCCGCCCGGCAATCGGATCCAGGGAAAAAATCCATACCTGATCCCCTCCTTTTCCCGGCCCGTCATTGACGGCAAGATATCGACCATCCTGACTCCAAAGAGCGGAGGTAGCCCCAAGGGATGAAATCCATTGGAAGAGCGGTTTACCCCCGCGATCCGTGAGTTCAAGGGTCTTCCTGGCCTCGCCATGCTCTCCCGGATCGGCAGGCAAACGGCGTAGCTGAAAATGCGCTTCCGGGGACCGCGACAAGACAACCATCCCCTCCCCCTCCGATCGGCCCTGGGTTGTGGCAGCCAAAATCATGGCGAACAGGAACAATCTGGGAAAATACATGGTGGAGTGACTCTGCCCCCGACACGGGCTGGCTGCCAATGATCAATTCCTGCCGGGAACTGCCCTTTAAGCCGAGTTGTTCGATGTTCCGAATCCACTTCCTCAGAGGGAAGCCTGCGGAGGTGCCAAGGAGCCGCCCGCTGACTTTTTCTCCTCTTCCTCCGCCGGGGCATCTCCACCGCCGTAACCAAGCACCTCGACCGAGATGACCGAGGGAGCCTCCTCCTTGGGCTGCTCTGCCGGAGGCTTTGTGGCCGCCTGAGCCGAGGCATTGTTTCCGGCCGAGGCGGCCGAAGCCGCCGTGGCACCACTCACGTTCGGGGCAGCGGGCGGGGGAGGAGCTGCAGGCGCGCCCGACGTGGAACCGCCCACGGAGATGTTGTTGGCGTTCAGAACCCTGGCCGCGGCAAGGTTCAGATTGCCCGTGGACCGGATACCCGCATCCCCGGCATCGATTGCTCCCACCGGAGCGATAAGATCAACGTTCCCGGGAGGAACTCCCTTGACCGTGGCCAAGACTCCGATACCTCCGCCGGTGGCAAGACCGGCAAGATCGGTGAGTACCTCACCGCTCTGCGGATCGACCACGACCCTGGTCGGAGGTGCCGTGGCGACGGTCTTGGCTGAGGATCCGGCGGCTATGTCCCCCTGATCGGACCAAATCATGATGTCACCACCCCGAAGCGTGAAGATACGGCCAATGCCCAGACTCACGCTGTCCTTGGTGAAGATGTTGATGCCGCCCCCGCTTTCGGTAACGATGCCGGGAGGAGCGGCACTTGCGCTGATTGCAAAAGGAGCAAGTGAGATTCCTCCGCCCGGAGCCATCATGCTGATGGCTCCCCCGCTCTTGGTGCGGATATCGCGGGAGTTCATCCTGATATCTCCCGACGATCCCGGTTTGAAGAAAGAAGCGATTGCCTTCTCTCCGTTGGCATAGGTTCCGAAAGTGGCGGATCCCTCCCTGTTGTAATCCCTACCCGCCTCACGGAGCACGATGTAGAAGAGGGACGAGGCCAATCTGGCGCGCTCCTCGGCGCTGAGTGCACTGGATGTGAGGATCTCGTCAAGGGATGACATTCCCTGTACCTTGGACTCCAAGGCACTGCTTCCTCCCTGCGAGATCGCCTCCTTCAGGGATTGCAGATAACGCGACGCATCCGGAAGGGATTTGGCCTGGCTGACAAAGGACTGGACGTCCAGAGCCTCTCCGTTCAAACCAAACGGCAGATTCAATCCGGCCCCCACGAAGAGATCGGCTCCCTCGAAGGGGAGCGCCGGATTGCGGGCATTGCCGATGCTGGAGATTCCAACCCCCGTTCCATCAGCCTTCACATCACCCGTGCCGAGATCAATGTCCCCGCGGGCAAGCACCTGGAGGAGACCGGGACCGCTGATCTGAAGATCACCGCTTCTGGGCGCCGGTCTCGGGAGCCTGCTATCGAGATTGGCAAGGTCATTCTGGGCGGCCGTCAACCGCTCTGTATTGGCATCATAAAGCCTCATCATGCCCCCTGCTGACACAAGGCTGACATCAGACGGGCTAAGATGCTGGATCGAGATGGCAACGTCGCTGAGATCATTCCCGGCAATGATCCTAGCCATCTTGGGAGAGAAAAACTGGAGCCCGGAAACATCCCCTTCAGCATAGAGCAGCATCGGGGCGAGATCACCGCGGTGAAGCAGCCCCTGATCATGCCTTGCAATCTTGCCTTGGATAGCCGCATTGGCCCCGGTAAAGGAGGCCGTTTCGGAGAGGGCCAGATTGAACGATGACAGGTAGGATCCGACTCCCGGCGAGGAAGCAAAGTCCGAGGCCTGTGAGAGAGGGGCATCATACGAGGGAATGCTTGCCATCGATGCATCCGAGAGATTGATGAGCGAGGTCGCCCACGAAACACCCGATTCCTGCTTGTAAACCCCCTGAATGTCACCCTTGGCCGCAAAGGAGGCGTTACCCGTCGGCGAGGGAGCCATGGTGACCGCCCCGGCGAACAGCAGATCTCCTCCCAACGCGGTCAGGCGCATGTTCGGCGCCATCAATCCGGCAGCAGCACTGAGTTCGCTCGAGCTGGGATCCGCCTCCACCGTGCGCACCCACGGCTGGTATTTCCCTCCGTTTTTCGTCACCCCGTTATGAAGAGCCCATGTCTGGAATGAAGGGGCATTCAGCAACTGCGTTCTCAAGGTGATGCCTCCCCCCAGGGACACAGCGCTGAAATCGGTCACTCCGTTGGCGGGATCCAGTCCGTAGGTGGAGAAGTAGTTCTTGTACGCAAGGTCGTTGTTGATGCCCTGCGGCATCAGGAAGACATTGCCGACGGAGCCCAGCAAGGCATCACCCCTGGAAACAACCGATACCCGGGACTTTCCACCGGCAAAGAAAGATGAAGCCATCCAAGTGGCCGGATCGGGATTCGCGGAGCCGGCATTGTTGTTCAGGTCCGAAAGGGCCATCAGGTAATCCCCTTTGGCATCCCTGGTCTTGTTGGACACAATTGACCCTCCAGCCCGCAGGGAGGCATCACCCCTTTCGACGTAGTAGACGCCGGCATCGATGTCACCACCTGCCCTGACGATCATGTCACCACCCCCTGTTTCTGTGAGGATGCCCTCGGCCGGTTTCAGGATCGGGCCGCCGGAATCGGCCCTTGAGGTAAGGCGACCCTGGGTGGGTATGGAGACATCCATGTTGCGGATGTCTCCTGCCGCCACGAGGGAGACATTGCCACCTCCCAGGGCTCCCACCCCCTGGAAGAAATTCGCGTAGTTGACCCACCATGTCGTCGATGCAACCTCGGGGCTGTCGGGGTCAAGGAATCCGCTGATCCGATTCCAGCTTCCGTCGGCTTGGACCTGGGAACGCCTCATTAACCATGCGGTGGGAAGTTGCCGCGACGAGTCCGCGGTTAGGGATGCATCCTTCGCGTAGGGAGCCTGGATCTCATTTCCCGCGGAGTCATATTGCCGGGTCAACCGCTGGACACGCAGAATGTTGCCGGCGGCATTCAGGCTGACATCCCCTCCCATGGCCGAATACTGCGGCAGGTAATAGGAGGGCTGCTGATACATTCCGAGGGTGGACGAGTTATTGCCAACCTCGAGCAATGAGAGAACGGAGGTGGGAATGTCGAAGCGCCCCCCGAGCGTCTGGTCGGCAACAAGGGTGCCCGCCGTGTAGATGGTGGCAAACTGGTTTCGAAGCTGGATGTCATCCCCGGCATGGACGCGGATAGAGCCATTGCCGGTCCTGATGACCTGGTAATTGCCATCCAGGGAGGAAGCGGTCATTGCAGGCTCGCCGGAGGGTCTTGCCAGGTTGGCGTTGTCCGTGAGCCTGCCGAGCTTGACGGAACCCACCCCAACTTGCGCCACAGCGGCATCGGCCGCTCCCATGTCGCTTCCCGCGGTGATCGAGTAACTCCACGAATTCTGGCCCCTCTTGCCCGCACCTGTCTCGAGCAGGGGCAGGAGTTGGGCAAACTGCAGTCCATAGGAGGAACCGTCGATAGAAACGGACTGTGCGGCGGTGTTGATACTGTCGCCGAAGCCGTCCGAGAGACTTCCCAGGAACGTAATGTCGCCCTGCGCCTTCAATCTCAGATAACCCGCACTCGTGCCGATCGTGGATCCCGTGGGGTTGCCGAGCAGATCCGTGACTGTTTCCAGGGCTCCGTAGCGCGCCAGCGAGAGATCCCAATCCTCATTAAGGACAAGCCCTCCCTGAGAATTCATGATTTCAATTCCCGGATTGAAATCGGCTACCCCCGCAAGACTCGGGGCCAAGCCCAAAATCCTGTGCCCGCTCACAGGGCCTGCGTTCATGGATGACATGAAGGCTGCCGCATCCGTCAAGGCAACCTCCTTGAAGGCGTCGATGGAGGCATCGGAGACCGATGCGGCGTCATATCTCTTGAATCCTTCCATGACGACCGCCGAGGCATTCCTGACGGATCCTCCGATCGGATTGATCTGAAGATCGGATCCATCGAGGGTTCGTGGAGCCCTCAGATGAAGCACTCCGGTGAGTTGACCGGCAACCGGGAGTTGATCGACCCCGAGGTCAAGGACTGCTCCCGGGCGGATATCGATCACGTTGATCCCCGAGGCGAAACTGGTGGAGGGAGCTGAAGCGGCAACACCGCCCGACAACTGGGAGTTGGCTCCCGCCTCGAGCAAGATGGAGCCGCCTTTGCCGGCATTATCGAAGACCCTCCCCCGGACACTCAGCGCCGCATCCGGGTTTGCAATGATGCTCCTGCCCGCAATCAGGGAAATGCTGCCGCCCGTCTCACCCGAGGCATCGATCGATCCATTGACAAGAATCGACCCCGTGTCCGCTGAGAGCGCGTACAGCGACGCCCTCGCTCCCGACACCGTCACATCCCCGGTGCGTACCCTGATCGATTGCGAACCTGTCAGGCCCGCCGCCGTCAACACTCCTTCCAGCGGACCCAAATCGCCCGAAGCACCGTAACGCGCCAGATCGGCCGTGAAGCCACCCTGTTTCCCGTCCGGGGATCGGGCACTCATTCTCCCCTCGATCAGGGCAGTTCCGAGAGGTGCCAGCAAACTGATGGATCCGGCATCGCCTCCGCCGGCAGGTGCGTCCGCATTCAGTGACCCATTCGCGGCGATTCGCGTGTCACCCGTTAGGCTCGAGAGTGTGATCTGTCCGCCGTCCGTTGATTTCCGGAGGTCGTGGATGCCGGTGATCACTCCGGCCACATCAAGAAGGGTGGAAACGCTCACATCCCCGGAGGTGGCTTCCACAACGATCTCCCCGGATGGCCTGCTCACCCGGGCACCTGCATCAACGGAGGCGCCCCTAAGAGTCAGGGAGGAACCAAGGCCCGATGTCACCGATGTCGATCCCGGCATTTCCGCCGTGACAAGCCGGCCGGTCGCCTCGATCAGACTCCTGGATGAAGCATCCCCGGCGAACAGCGGAGTCGTGATGCTGAGGTTGCCGTTGACGACAAGCGCCCCGTTACCACTGCCCCGGACTCCCTTGCTTGCCACGGCGGAGACATCCGCAAAACCGGAGACGGACATCCTTCCGTTGCCGGTGACAAGAAGATCCGAGATGATCCCAAGGGTGCTGCCCGAAAGTGCGGCAACGGAATCAAGGGGCGTGGAGGAAAGGGTGTTTTCCAAGACGACCCTTTGTGCGCGAAGCGAGACATCGGAGTTCCCGTCACCCGAGAACGAACCAGCCCTGAGGGTCAGATTCCCGAGTTGGGAAGACCCGAGTTGGCCCGAGCCCCGGGAGGTGATCCCGGAGTAACTGGCGATGGTCAGGGAATCCAGACCCGAAATCCCCGAGAGGACGGTATCCGAAAGATTCAGGAAAGAGGCCTGTCGGGATCCGTCAAACGAGAGGTTGATGGCCCCCGCGGCGAGCGTCAAGGCACCTCCGTCCAGGCGCGCTTCATCTCCCAGGGAGGCCGCGCCCGATGACTCCAGGATGATGGATCCGCCGCTGAGAAGCGCCCCGCTTGCGATGTTGAACCCGCTGACCGGACTCCTCGATGATCCCTCGCGGACAAGGGTGGAGGTCTTGTCTGAGGAAACCCTGATTGCCGCACCGTTCCCTTGAACCGTAGCCCCGACCGCATTGGCTGATCCCGACGATGCGAGGCGGGCCCCCTCCTCGATCACGATTCCGTCGGAAGCCGCCAGGATGAGGTCGTCGGCAAGCAGGGGTGATCCCGAATTGTGCACGGTAATCCTGGACGTGGACGCGACGATCCTGATTCCAGTCTCGCCGAACACCCGTTCGCCGCCGATAAGAAGGCTCCCTGCCTTCCATGAACTCAGGGTCGCCGCGTCAAGAGCGATCGAGGAGAGGTCCGATCGCCCTCCGATCTCAAAACGGCGACTGCTGGCAAGATCGATGGTTGCACCGCGTCCACCCGGCACACCGTTACCCGCGACCGAACCCATGAGATTCATCGCCGTGGTGGCCTTGATACTCAGGCCGGCCGCATCCCCGACCGGTGAATATCTCTGGGCCGAGGGAAGGAAGGAGGATGCCGAAACGGAACCAAGGTCGGATCTCTCCAGGATGCCGCCGGGGGAGAGGACTTCGAACAACTGGTTGACGGGGTTGATTCCCCTTCCCGGGTTGAGTGCGTTGAAACGGTAACCGGCGACCAGGGTGGTGCCATCGGGACGCATCTGGGAAGCTGCTTCGGATTCCTGGGAGAGTCCCGTTGGAGTGATCAGGTATGCCCCCGGAAGGACGGCGTAGCGTGAGGGAAGGAGCGTGTAGGTTCCTCCAGCCAATCCATCGCCCCCGGAGAGCGTGATCTTGTCACCAAGCGAGAGTGTCTGGGAGACGAATCCCGGATCCCCCGCCGTTTTACCCGTGTCCGGAAATCTGAGGACAGGCAGAAAATCACTGCCGAACCCCGGAAGCACGGCATAGCTTTCCCTTGCCTCCGACCAATAGACCCCGACATCAGGGGCAATGCCGTTCACCGACTGTTTGGCGGAATAGATTTTCCCGCGGTAAAGCACCTTGGATCCCTGGCTGTAGTTTTTTCCGCCGTCCCATTCGCCAAGCGGTTGGGCGGAAGGATCGACGGTTCCTTTCAATCCGGCATTCCACTGGTAGGCAATGAGGTCCCCTCCTCCCCTGAGGTCGATCACGGATCCCTTTTCGGTCACGACCTGTGCGGCGGAAAGGCTCACCCCCTTGGAGGGAAGCCCCGCCGCGGAGATATCCTGTCCCTTGGGATCGATCCACCGTGTGCCATTGATCATGATGCCGTAGGGAATGACCATTTCACGACCGGTCGAGGGATCGATTGCGGAGACCGATGTCAGCCCCTCGGCCCCCATCACCAGACTCTGTGTCACCGGCACGCTCCTGCCGGGAATGACACCCGCCCCACTCAGCGGGTCGACAGGGGAAGCCCCCGATCCATCCCATCCCAGGTTGATGGTGCCGAACGGTGCGCTCAGGGTGCCGTTCTGAACGATTCTCGATGCATAGAGGGAAAGATTGCCGCCGGCGGAGAGCGGCAGCGGGAGAAGATTGCCAGACTGCTGCACAACGATTTCCCCTCCGGCGTCACCGTTGGCATAGGCAGCGACCGTGAATCGGGAGGCGGAGAGCGGATAAATCTGGGCCGCCTTCATCAGCACGTTTCCGGAAATATTGAATGTGCCGTCACCCCGGATGACACCTCCGTCCGCAACAAGATCGGCCTTGCTCAGGCCCCGGAGCAGGAGGTTGCCGATCTCGATGAGGCGTGCCTTGACGGAGATGCTGCCGGGCCCAGGGGAAGATGTGATGAAGCGGTTTGCGGCGGGATCAAGAGCATTGTTGAGGGCGGGATCACCCAGTGCAAGGGATCCCGCCAGGGGAGTTCCGAGTGCGACATGGGTGGCGGCAAGGGAGACCTCGTTATCCGCGGAGATCACGCCCCCGGTCGCAACCCTGATGCTGGAGGGAAGGGACAACGAAACCGGTCCCGAGAACTGGACGTTGCCTCCCAATTGAACGGAATCGAAGCCGCCGGAGCGGACTGCATCGGCATAAAAGTATCCTCTGGAGGATTTGTCCGAGGCGATGTCGGCCGAGATGGCCGCCGACAGGGAGAGGGCATCCTGTGTCACGAGCAGATTCAGATCCCGTGGATCTGCATTCAGATCCTCCCCCTTGTTGATATTGTAAAAGCGACCGGACGAAACCTTCAGTGTACCACCGCTCGCATTGACTCCGCCTGCGGCTGCTTTCAAGGATCCCAACGCCATGAGCATTTGTTTGCCATTGAGTTCGATCACCCCGCCGTCGCTATCGATCCGGGCTTTTTTGGAGAAGCTGGTGGAGGCACTCATGGCATTCCTGCCGGAGTCGCCACTCTTGTCCGCCAGGGAGGGGGTGTAAAGTGATGCGCTCGAGCCCGATGCATCGATCATGGAACCGGAAGCCAGCGAGATGTTACCGGAGAGGGAGACAGTGCCGCCGTTGACGACGGCCCCGATCCTTCTTCCGTAGCCTAACGGATCCCTGATCAGAGTGCTGATACCGGCAGTGGAGACAACGGCCCCGGGTAGAAGGGAAAGAGTCGAAATCGCACTTTGGGGGGCGTCATTGTTCTCCGGATACGCCCCGGCGGCGCTCAGCCTGATCGCTCCCCCGGGAGCATTGAGCACCCCCGAGATTTCCACAATCTTCCCACCCACGGAAATGCTTGATCCGGTGATCAGCGGCACGGTGGAAACCGCCGACGGAAGCGTTACCTGGGGCGACAGATCGATGACCGCACCCTTCCCGATCACCGTCCGTCCCTGGATCACGACCGGCGTCGTGCCCTTCGGATCGAGAAGACCCTTGCTGTTCAGCGACACGGAGGTCGCGGGCTTCATCAATCCCGGTTGAATCACGTCAAACACCCCACCGGACATGGTGACGATCCTGTTGGCAACCTCGGGACGAATCACCGTGCCGGGTTCTACCCGGATGCCCGGCACCTCATCCGCAAAGGAGGGGGAATCTCCGCGCAATCCCGTGCCGGTGAGCATGAATGATGAAAATCCGCCCCGGTTGAAGAAGCCGGCATTCAGGGCTAGGATCCTGTTGCCACCGATCCCTCCACCCAACTGGATCGCGGGAGCCTCGACGGAGAGCGAACCCGAATGCGCTCCCGGACCTGCATATCCGGCAAGGGTGCTGCCCAACGAAAGGGTGCCGTCGGTGATGGTGCCGATGTCCAAATCATGTCCGCCACTGATCATGATGCTTCCCGCATTCCCGTAGAGAGGGAAGGGTTGGGCAATGGCCCCGGTCAGGGCTCCTCCGGAGACATCAATGACGCTTCCACGCTGCAGATCAAGGGAATATCCGGCCAACGTGACGGATCCACCGTTGTTCACGATGGGACCACCAAAGGCATAGGGCCCGAAATTCGCGGAGATTTTTCCGGCCGTACTGAGGAGGGCACCCGCTCCCAGGGTGAGCATACCCTTGCCCTCGTATCCCTGGAAAACAGAAGTCTCCCTTCCCAGCAACTCCCAGGCCTGATCGTAACTCACGTTATACGTTTTGAAGTCGATCGTCCCGCCTGGAACGATCGCCGACCCTGCGAAATCGATATTGGCTGCCGCCAAGCTCAAGGATCCACCCGGAGAAAGATCCAATTTGACAGGGGATGGCACGGTGATCGAGCCGTCATGATTGATGATCTGGAGGGATCCGAATCCGCGATTACCAAAAAAGCCCGAACCGAGGGTGATTTTCGCCGGATTGAAGGATCCGGAGGAACCGGGCATTCCGGGGGTAAGGTAAACATCGGGTCTATACGGGGAGGCATCAACGGCTCCAGATCCCTCGATCCTGCTGTTTTTCACCTGAAGGCTAAGGGTTGCGGGCGATGGAAGCGTGCTGAGAAGGGCTGTGGAGCGGATCTGCCTGGGTCCTGTGACAACTTCTCCCAAGAGCGATCCTTCCAACTGCATCGAGGGAGCCTGGATCAGGATGCTGCCACCGTTCGCACCGTTGAGATATCCGGCTTCATAGCGCTTCTTCAAAGGATCAAGCGGACTCGTGGAAAAGGTTTTGGTCACACCCCACTTTTCATATTTCTGGACGGTGCCTCCCCCCTGATAAACGCCGTCGTAGACCCGGTCGGGCGTTGCCTGGGAGATATCGACGAGATGTCCCCTGTAAAGAAGTTTGCTCGTCGAGGCAAAGCCCCCGTCATAACTGACCCATCCCCCGGAGACATCCAGCGAGGACCCCTGATTCAACGAAATCCTGTCACCCGCGCTCAAGGCGATGGTGCCCCCCTTGGCAGTCAATTCCCCCGCCGTCCTTTCGATCAGGTTGAGGAACCCGGTGGCATCACCGAGGGGGGTGCCGACCCAGTATTGCCCGTTGTATGTGCCCGTGATGCGCGAGTCCAGAGTCAGACTCACACCCCTGACATTTCCGGAACGTTGGAGCGGCGAGTTCGCCAACTCGGGCCCCCGGAGCTGAACGGAGAGAAAATTCGCCGCAAACGGCACCATGGTTCCCGTCGAACCTGCTGCGGTGATGAGGGAGCCCGGATCCAGGGTAATGCTTCCCGCCGGGGATGAGCCGACGCCTCCCAGAAGAAAGAGGCTGTAATCCTGAACGGAAGGTTTGGCCCAATTTCCGGCACGCAGATTGATGCCCGATCCAAGCCGCGAGGTGACGCTCGAAGAGTCGCTCGGTTGCTGGCGGGTGGCGCTTGTCATGTCCAGAGGCGAAAGCGATGACGGAACATCCGCACCGGGTGCATGGATATAGGCCCCCTGCGCCAGGCGGATCGATCCCGCAAGGGCCGAGACAAGGGACGGGAGCGCCGTCGTCGTCCCCGGAAGCTTCTCCGTGCTGCCCCACTCCGGGAGAATTCTGGTGAGGCTGTTGGGACCGAAGAGAATGCTCCCCGTCGTCCCCTCGGGCCTGGTGGGGTCATAGTAGTAGGGCCTTGCTGTCGTTCCCCCGGAAACCACCGCGTTGAAGGAGGCCATCAGGTCAAACCTGCCATTCACGGAAACGGTGGTCGAACTTTCCAGAACGCCGGACTGGTTAATCATGCGGCCAGCCAGCGTTGCGTTGCCGCGGGGCACCTCGATCATACCCTCGTTCACCACGGTACCCACCATTCTGCCATCGCGGTCAACGGAACCACCGGAGGCGTCAACCACCCGTCCTATGTGAACGTCCAAACCCCTGAGACTCGGATCGGAGGCCGGGTGGGAATTCACCCCGACCTGAAGACCAGCTGCCAGGATCGTCTGTCCGTCGGGGGTCGCAATGGTTCCCCTGTTGACCACACTGGAGCCGGCAAGCATGACCCGTCCCCCGGTGTTCGCAGCGGATGTGGGCGCACTGATGACCGCCCCTTTCTCGACGACCACGCCTCCGATCTGTGACGCCGAGATCGTTCCCGGATCAAAGATCTCAGCATAACTGGGCGATTTGCCGGTCCTCAGAGCCGAGAACAGAAACTGATAATCCGTGTTGTTGAGGATACCCCTGCCCTCGATGCCCGCCTGGGGATCCCCGGCAAAGTAAGGGTTGATGGGAAGGGACGAAGCTACCAGTCCTCGGGTGTTAACCTGGGAGCCGTTGTGGAAAATGATCCCGTTCTGGTTCAGGATATACACCTGACCTTGGGCGGTGATGGAACCATGGATCTCACTGGGTGCGACGCTTCCCATGACCTTGTTGAAGGCGATCCACTTGCCCGCATCGCCCCCCCCCTTGCTCTGGTTGAAATTCAGTCTCGTTCTGGACCCCACATTGAACTTGTTCCAGTACAGGAAAGCGTTCTGGCTTTGCTGGACGATCTCGACATGGTGGTTCCCGTTGGCATCCACCGTTGCGACCGGGGCATCGGCACCAACCCACTGTGCGGTGGCATGGGGCTGCAATCCCTCGGGATGCAGTCCGTTGTAAGAGGTGGGAAGCATCGCCGCGCGGGCACTTGCCTGCAGGGCCCTCATGGCGGCAACCTGATTATCGGTGTGTGCCAACGTTTCGCGGGCCCGCGCAGCGGTTGCCGCGGCGGAAGCCGCCCCGGCATTCTGCAAAGCCGGAGCAGCACCCCTCCCGCCTCCGACCCCTCCCCCGGCAGGAGTCATCACCGACCTGGCACTCTGGGCGATGAGCACGGGGCTCGATGAAAGAAAGAGCAGCAAGGAAAGGACCGCTGCCACGCATCGAATCAGCGGACGGGGAGCCCTGATCTTCAAGACACGGGTCTCCCTAGGCCGACAGGCGATGTGAAGTGAAAATGGCGCAGGCAACTTTCCCAGCATGGAAAACAAAGCCTAGTGCAAATTGACCCTCCTGACTTGTTACAATTCCGTCATATTTCAGCATCCCCGGCCGATAAACCTCAAAAAAACAATCGCCGATTATTGCCTGCTAAATAAACTTATATCCCACGATCAATGTATGGGCGGGCATCGTCGGATACCGCTTCATTCCTGCGGGAGCATCGTCAGTAGTTAATGATTGGGATGTTTATTTTTTGGCTTGGCGGGAACGATGGGTTGATCCGCCGGATGCGATGCACGTGGATCATGTTCCGGCGCCTTGGTAACGGGGGCGGGATTGGTACCGGCGGGCAGATTCCTCAATGCCTGCTGAAGATCAACAAGGGGAACCCAGCCGATCAGACTGCCCTGCTTGCCCGTGGATTTGTCGGAGAAGGAGGCCGCGTTAAGAAGACGGGCCTCTCCGGTCACGACATTCCATTGAATGACGGAGTCTATTTGCTTGTCACCTATGCTGACCTTTGCAGCGATGCACTGAATCAATTGCTGCTCGGGAGCACGCTTCTTGCATCCCGCCGTAATCAGACAGCATACACCGAGGATGATTGCCGGATAATTCATCCGAAGGGATCTCTTCTTGGCTTTATGCATTTTGCCGGGGGGGGCGACCGATCAGAACTTGGCTCCGGCAGACCAGAAGATGTTCTGGCTCTGGAGATCGTTGTTTCCGGCCGCCGCATTGTAGAAGAAGCTGGTGTTCCACTTCTTCTTGTACTCCAACGTGAAGCCAATGCCCGTGTAGAGAAAATCCCTGATCGGCGTGCTGCTGGTGTTAGCGAAGGAGGCCCCGCCCAAGGAGCTGTTGATCGTGTAGGGGCTCTGGAGGAACTCATGCTGCCACGAGAGATTGACCTGAGGCACGACCACCAGATCCTTGCCTGCCTCCCAAGTGTAGGCCGCATGCGCACCGAGTGAGGAAAGCATGCTTGAGGTGTTCCAGCCGGAGTTGGAGAGATTAAGCGACTGGGCGCCGTTTTCGCTGAAGGAGTTGGCGCCGAAGCACGTGTATTGAAGGCTAGCCGTGGGACCGAACGTCCACTTGCCCTTCTTGAGATCATAACCGGTGGCCACCATCGAATCGAGCTCACCTGCTCCGGGGGAGCTGGTGGCCGTACGGTTGATCGAGCCGAAGGAGATGTTCCTGGTCACCTGATAGTTGTTGTAACCGCCTCCGATCAGGGCATCGGCAAAGAATCCCTTGCCATCCTGCCTTCCATAGGTGGCGAATCCGCCAAACCGGACACTGTTGTCCGTCATGCTGCTGCCTCCGTTGTACTTGGCATAGGTACCCTGGTAGCCGACGTAGGTTCCCACGGAGACGACGGGGTTGATCCGGTAGGTAACTCCCGTGGTGACACCGCCGCCCTGGGCATTGTAGTTCGGCAGCATGTTGCCGCTGTTGGCCTGGGCAAAGATACCGTTGCCATCCACGAAGAGACC
>JACCDY010744441.1_pt1 | contig 18309 bp, 18 predicted proteins | sample 7446391 | NCBI WGS metagenome assembly JACCDY01 (sample SAMN15323451, study PRJNA562643) | freshwater metagenome | isolation source: river surface water | place: USA:Blue River Watershed | collected 2017-08-18
CAAAACTCCAGAAGTTGGAAGACGTGGCCATCTGCGCGCAATCCCTAATCAGAAATAGAATTTCAAGGAAAGATTAAGGAAAAAAAGTTGTTAGTAGATCGCTTAATCAAGGCATATGATATTCGTGGATTAGTTGAAGAAGAACTTACGCCGGAATTTGCTTTTGCTGCTGGAGTTGCTTTTGCCCGATTTCTTGAATTAAAAAGAGAACCCGCAACAGTTGTTATCGGTGAAGATATGCGACCCTCATCGCCAGAGCTTGCAAGTGCCTTTTCAGATGGCGTAATTTCTCAAAGCTTTGATGTCATTCGTATCGGCCTTTCCGCAACTGATCAACTTTATTTTGCTTCTGGTTCTTTGAACTTGCCCGGAGCGATGTTTACCGCAAGCCATAATCCAGCTGAGTACAACGGAATAAAACTCTGTTTAAGCGGTGCAAGACCAATTGGCCAAGATTCTGGACTTAATTGGATAAAGGAGGCAATTAGAGAAGGTGCGCCTATGGCGCTTCGAAATACCGGAGTAGTCAAAGAAAAATCAATGCTCGATGAATATGTAAATTTCTTATTTGGCCTATTCCCAAAAAATACCTTTACAAGAAGTTTTCAAGGACGAAAACTGGTTATTGCGATTGATGCGGGAAATGGCATGGGCGGATACACCGCACCAGCAGTGATGTCGAAAATTGCAGCAAATATCAATCCAATTTTCTTCGAACTTGATGGAACATTTCCCAATCATGAGGCAAACCCGATTGATCCGAAGAATTTAGTTGATCTGCAAAATTTAGTTCGAAATACCAATTCTGATATCGGTTTAGCTTTTGACGGTGATGCTGATCGATGTTTCTTAATTGATGAGAGAGGCGAACTTGTTTCGCCATCTGCCCTAACTGCGTTAATTGCAAAACGAGAGCTTGCTGCAAATCCCGGAGCTACCGTGATTTACAACTTGATTTGCTCAAAAGCGGTGCGCGAAACAATTGAAGAAAGTGGTGGAATTCCACTACGGAGCAGAGTTGGACACTCTTTTATAAAGAAATCCATGGCTGAATCTGGAGCAATTTTTGGCGGGGAGCATTCTGGGCATTTTTATTTCAAAGATTTTTGGCGAGCTGACTCAGGAATGCTCGCAGCACTTCACGCGATAGCTGCATTGCTAGACAACAATCTTTCATTAAGTGAATTACTGCAACCTTTTAATCGTTATGCAATCAGCGGTGAGATAAACACCAAAGTTAATGATCAACAATTAGCAATTGAAAAAATCAAAGATTTCTATCGAAAGATAAACGAGCCAGTTGATTTTGACGAGCTCGATGGATTGACGGTTACTGGAAAGACCTGGTGGTTCAATCTTCGACCCTCAAATACCGAGCCATTATTGAGGCTTAATGTTGAGGCAGATACAGATACGCAGATGGCAAGGCTTAAAGACGAAGTGCTGGAACAGTTAATTACCCAGTAAACTTCCGCGTCTTACCAACTAACTAATTAGGAGCATTGTGAGCCTTCCAAAGCATGAAATTGCCGACAGTTCTCTAGCCGTAGAAGGAAAGAAGAGAATTGAATGGGCAGACCGGAACATGCCGGTCTTGGCGCAAATCAGAAAGCGTTTTGAAAAGGAATTACCTTTTAAAGGTGTTCGCTTTTCAGCCTGCATGCACGTCACCACCGAAACGGCTAATTTGATGCGAACACTCGTCGCAGGTGGAGCCGAACTTGCTCTCTGTGCTTCCAATCCGCTCTCAACGCAAGATGATGTCGCCGCATCTTTAGTTCACGATTATGGAATTAGCGTCTTTGCCAAAAAAGGTATTGATCGTGATGGTTATTATCGAAATATCAATGCCTGTCTTGATATCGCGCCGAATCAAGTCTTTGATGATGGTTGCGACTTAGTAAATACGCTCCACACAACAAGAACTGAATTACTACCAAACGTTGCCGGTGGTTGCGAAGAAACCACTACTGGAGTTATTCGACTATCACAGATGGCTCGCGATAATGCCCTTAAGTTTCCAATGATTGCCGTAAACGATACTGATACCAAGCATATGTTTGATAATCGATATGGAACCGGTCAATCAACGATGGATGCAATTTTCCGAGCAACCAATCAATTAATTGCAGGAAAAGTATTCGTTGTAGCAGGTTTTGGATATTGCGGTAAAGGCGTCGCAGATCGTGCGCGTGGACTAGGTGCAGATGTTGTCGTAACAGAAGTAGATCCAACGAAAGCACTAGATGCGCTAATGCAAGGTTTCCGTGTCATGCCAATGAAGGATGCTGCAAAGATTGGAGATATTTTCGTAACGGTTACCGGAAATCGAACCATCATTTCAAAAGAACATTTTGAATTAATGAAAGATGGCGTAATCATGGCAAATGCTGGCCACTTCAATATTGAAATTGATGTCGAATGGTTAGAGAAGAATTCAAAGAAGAATCCGAAGATTCGCCATCAAACCGATGAGTACCAACTTTCAAATGGAAACAGAATTCTCTTAATTGCAGAAGGCCGTTTAGTTAATTTAGGTGCAGCAGAGGGCAGCCCAGCAGCCGTTCTAGATATGTCTTTTGCTAACCAAGCCTTGGCAGCTGAGTGGCTCTTGAGCGAAGCCGCAAAGCTAAAGCCAGGTGTACACGAAGTTCCTAAGTCGATTGATAAAGAGATTGCCGCTTTGAAGTTGAAGAGTATGGGCGCGACGATTGATACTTTGACTCCTGTTCAAACTGAATACTTAAATTCTTGGGAGCATGGCAGCTAATGACTTCAATACTTGTTGTAGATGATGATCAAGATCTCGCTGAGATGTTAGGAATCGTCCTCAACGGTGTTGGCATGGAAGTTGATCTGGTTAGCCGTGGCGATGAAGCAATTACAGTTTTTCGCAATAGTCAACCAGATCTAGTTTTGCTCGACATTATGCTTCCTGGAGCTGATGGCATTGAAGTATGTAAAGAAATTAGAAAGCAATCAACACGTGTTCCGATTGTTATGTTGACTGCGAAAAGCGATACTCACGACATTGTGCGCGGCCTAGAAGCCGGAGCAGATGATTACATGGTTAAACCATTTAAACCGTCGGAACTTGTCGCGCGAATTCGCACAAGATTGCGCAGAGCTGGTGGCGATATAAATGGCCACCTAACAATCGGTGATCTTGCAATCGATGTAGTCGAACACTCAGTCTCACGAAATGGCAAAGAGATTCCATTGACCCGACTTGAGTTCGACTTACTTGTTGCTCTTGCAAAAGAACCTGGCCGAGTATTTACTCGTGAAGCCTTACTTGGAGAAGTTTGGGGCTATCGACATTCAACAGATACCAGACTAGTAAATGTTCATGTTCAAAGATTGCGCGCCAAGATAGAACATGAGGCAGAGAACCCAGAGATTATTCTTACGGTTCGAGGTGTTGGATATAAAGCGGGCGGATCCGGCGCTCGTAACTGATGACGCAACTAGTTAGAAAGTTTCGTCAATCCTTCTTTCTCAAAGTTTTTACTCTGACCGCTGTTGTTTCAATCATTCTCATCAGCTTTATCGGTTCAAGTCTCTACAACCGTTTGGAAGATGGCATCTATAGAGAGAAGTCTGCATCTGCCATCTCTGAAGGACGTGCAGCAATTCAATTTGCTGAATACAGATTAACAGTAGCAACTTTGAGTCCTACTTCTGATTACAAAGCTCTCGTTGAAGAGATAGTTAATTCGACTAACGTTAGCGCGGAAGAATCTGGTAGAGAAGTTGCTCTTTTTCACTCTAAAGGGATAAAAATTAAAGGTATTGCGCCGATAAACACTTCTAATTTCTTGAAGCCAGAATCTATCCCAATCGCGCTTCGTAAAGAGATAAAAAATAAGGCAGAAGTTTCATCGCAACGAGGAAATCTTAAATACGTTAATAATCGCCAGATACCCGGAATATTTATTGGCAAAGAGCTAAATATTCCTTCACTGGGTAAATTTGAAATGTATTTGGCTTACGATTTTGTGGCTCAGCAACGAAGTATTGATTTGATCGGTAGATCTCTTTGGGGCACGGGAATCCTTCTTTTAGTCCTTATTTTGTTGACTGCATCAATTGTCTTGCGTATTGCAATTAAACCAATTCAGATTGCAGCTGAAAGTGCCGAATCAATCACTGCTGGCGATCTAAAACGTCGTATGTCAGTTAGCGGAGAGGATGAAACTGCTCGTTTGGGAATAGCTTTTAATCAGATGGCAACCACGCTAGCTGAACAAATTAATCGCTTGGAGAATCTTTCTAGAATCCAACAAAGGTTCGTTTCCGATGTATCCCATGAATTACGTACTCCATTAACAACTATCCGAATGGCAGCTGATGTTATTGGCGAAGCAAGAAAGTCTTTTGATCCAAATGTGGCGCGTAGTGCCGAGTTATTGCAGTCACAAATCGAAAAATTCGAGCAACTTCTGCAAGATCTATTGGAAGTCAGCAGATTTGATGCAGAAGCTGCAACTTTGGATATTGCCAAAGTGGATATTACGACCGTTGTAAGAAAGTGTGTAGAAGATCTTTCAATCGTTGCAAATGAAAAAGAGAGTGAGATTCGTTTTGTTGCGCCGAATGAACGAATCATGCTTGATGCAGATTCTCGAAGAGTTGAGCGAATCATCAGAAACCTGCTCACAAACGCCATTGATCACTCCGAGGGTCGTCCGGTAGATGTAAAAATCAAGGAGTCATCCGATGCGGTTGCCGTTTCTGTTCGCGATTACGGAATTGGTATTGAACGACAGTATTGGAATCGAGTATTTGATCGATTCTGGCGAGCAGATCCCTCTCGATCTCGAATCCGCGGTGGAACCGGCCTTGGATTATCTATTGCCAAAGAGGATGCAGCACTTCACGACGGTGAAATAAAAGTTTGGGGAGAAATTGGCAAAGGTGCAAATTTCGTTCTGACCCTGCCAAAAGTCTCCGGAGAATCGATAGTTCAGTATCCGATTTCAGAGAATCCACAGCAATAAGTTAATTTAAAGAAACTAAGGTAATGACAAATATGTTTACCGAATGCTTAATGGTCTTGTAAACCTTGTTTATCCTCCCAAATGTCTTCTCTGTGATAAGAAAACTGGAAACGAGTCACTTTGCCGGGAATGTAAGAAGTTGTGGAAACCTTTTCCGCACAAACTTACGGACTTCAATTTTCCTACCTACGCTTCGATTCGGTACAACAGAGTCGCCATGAAAATGGTTCTCCTAGCAAAAGAGGAAGGAAATAAATCAGCACAAGAGCTTTTAGCAACCGCTATAAGAACGTCAATAACGCGATTAATTTCCGGTTCAGATAAAGAGATTTCAATAGTACCAATTCCTACGTCATTTAAACCTTATCGCAGAAGAGGTATAAACCCGATTCTTGAACTAGCTTCGCGTACTTGTACTCAGATGCAAAGAAATAATCAAGAAATTAATATCGCCCAACTTTTGGAAGTTAGAAAGTCACTTCAAGATCAAACTGGACTTTCTAATCTGGAAAGATTAAGAAATTTGGCAGGTGCTTTTCAGGTTAAGAGTCAGATTGATAGTGATTCTTATGAATCGCGCCGATTAATAGTCATTGACGACGTTGTGGCTTCCGGAAGCACCTTGCGAGAGGCGGTCCGCGCTCTCAAGGAGAGAAATCTGACAGTTATCGGGGCTGCCAGCGCCTGCTTCACATTTAGGTATTAATCAATTCTGCTAATACGATTACACCCTCATTAATTCAGATCTAGGAAGGTTCGTGGTAGCTCTACTCGACAAAATCTTGCGCGCTGGCGAAGGCCGGGCGTTGAAACAGCTTGCCCGAATTGTCACCGAGGTTAATTCGCAAGAAGCTAAGTTTGCTGCGCTCTCTGATCAAGAGCTCAGAGAGATGACTCCTAAGTTTGCAAAACGTTACGCTGACGGAGAATCACTAGATGATTTATTACCTGAAGCTTTTGCCGTTGTTAGAGAAGCGTCTAAGCGCACGTTGGGACAACGTCATTACGATGTTCAGATTATGGGTGGAGCTGCACTTCATCGCGGAAATATTGCAGAGATGAAGACAGGTGAAGGTAAAACTCTGGTTTCAACATTACCTTCTTATTTGAATGCATTAACAGGACGTGGTGTGCACATCGTTACCACCAACGATTATTTGGCGGAACGAGATAGCGAATGGATGGGCCGAATCCATAGATTCCTTGGACTAAAAGTTGGTGTGATTCTGGCTTCAATGACGCCACAAGAAAGACGCGAACAGTACGGCGCAGATATAACTTACGGTACAAATAATGAATTTGGTTTTGATTACCTTCGCGACAATATGGCCTGGTCGCTTTCTGATTGCGTTCAGCGCGGTCATAATTTTGCAATCGTCGATGAGGTTGACTCAATCTTGATTGACGAAGCGAGAACTCCATTAATAATCAGCGGCCCTGCTGATAAAGCAACTAAGTGGTACGTGGAGTTTGCGAACATTGCAAACAAATTGGTCCGAGGCGAACATTACGAAGTTGATGAGAAAAAGAAGACGACTGGAATTCTTGATGCCGGAGTTGCCAAAGTTGAGGAACTCTTAAAGATTGAAAACCTTTATGAATCAGTAAATACTCCTTTAATTGGTTACTTAAACAATGCATTAAAAGCTAAGGAAATTTTCAAACGAGATCGTGATTACGTAATTATGAGTGGCGAATTGCTAATTGTTGATGAACACACAGGACGAGTGCTTTCTGGACGTCGCTATAGCGAGGGCCTACATCAAGCTCTTGAAGCGAAAGAACGCGTTGAAATTCGCGACGAAAATCAAACGCTAGCCACAATTACTCTGCAGAACTATTTCCGCATGTATGACAAATTGTCAGGAATGACGGGAACCGCCATGACTGAAGCCTCAGAATTTATGCAGATTTACAAATTGGGAGTTATTCCAATCCCAACCAACAGACCCATGTCTCGAGTCGATCAATCTGATCTTGTATACAAAACTGAAGCAGCAAAGTATGAAGCAGTTGCAAATGACATAACCGATCGTCATCGAAAAGGTCAACCGGTACTTGTTGGCACAGTAAGCGTTGAAAAGTCTGAGTACCTTTCGCAAGTACTTAAGAAGCGCGGAGTTCCACACGAAGTTCTTAATGCAAAACAACATGAACGCGAAGCAGCGATTATCGCTCGCGCGGGAACAATTGGCGCAGTAACTGTTGCAACCAATATGGCCGGTCGCGGTACTGACATCATGTTGGGTGGAAATCCAGAATTTATGGCAGATTTTGAATTGCAGCGAAAAGGGATATCGCCTGTAGATAATGCTGAAGAGTACGAACGCATGTGGCCAACAGAATTAGCAAATCAAAAGGCTGCAGTCAAAGAAGAACATGAAAAAGTTGTGAATTTAGGTGGACTCTATGTACTTGGCACCGAAAGACACGAGTCTCGTCGTATTGATAATCAGCTGCGTGGCCGTTCTGGACGTCAGGGCGATCCAGGTGAGTCGCGGTTTTATCTCTCTCTTCAAGATGAATTGATGCGAAGGTTTAATTCCGCGTTGGTCGAGAGATTTCTTACAGCTGCTGGAATTCCAGAAGATACGCCAATTGAGTCAAAGATGGTTTCAAATGCTATTAAATCCGCGCAGACTCAAGTCGAATCACAGAACTTTGAGGTTCGAAAAAATGTTTTGAAGTATGACGATGTAATGAATCGACAACGTGAAGTTGTTTACTCCGAACGCCACGAAGTTCTAGAAGGCGCGGATTTAAAGGAGCAAGTTGCAGGCTTTATTGAAGACACAATTCGCGGTTACGTAATTGCGGCAACATCTGAGGGCTATCCAGAGGAATGGGACCTAGAAAAGCTTTGGACTGTACTTAAAGCTATTTATCCAATCACCTTCACTGTTTCTGAACTTGAAAATGAAGTTGGTGGCAGAACTGGTCTTGATCAAGAGTTTCTAGCTCATCGAATAGTTACAGATATTCTCGAAGCATATGAAAAGCGTGAAACCGAATTAGGAAGCAATGTGATTCGTGAGCTTGAACGCAAGATTTTGCTCTCGGTACTAGACCGAAAGTGGCGCGAACATCTTTATGAGATGGATTATTTACAAGAAGGTATAGGCCTTCGTGCAATGGCACAACGAGACCCATTAGTTGAATATCAAAAAGAGGGCTACGAATTATTCTCGGCGATGATTGAAGCCATGAAGGAAGAAGTAGTCGGATTCTTATTCAATGTTGAAGTAAAGATTGAAGATTCAAAGGTAGCCGCAAAAGGTGTTACCGAGAAATCTCAGACGGAAAATCTGACATATTCGGCTCCATCAGAAGATGGATCTAAAACTGCTAACGCATCAGGGGTTTCGAGAAATTCACTCTGTCCATGTGGCTCAGGCAAAAAATATAAGCGTTGTCACGGCGCTTCATAGCAATTCGAACTCTGTACACAACCAGCGACCATCAACACCTTCGAATCTTGCAATCAGTGCTCGCACGCGCTCCGGAAATGCCAGAGTTGCAACAACTTCAATAACACCTGCAATCGGATAACTTCGGTGGATTCTCTTTATTTTAGGTTGAACTTTTAAATTACCTACCTGTGAGGCAATTGAATTAAAAGTATAACGATGAGTCATTCGAGCAATCTGTCGTAATTGTCTGCGACCCAGCAGAATTTCGATAACACTTACAACATATGCAAGAGTCCATTTTTCAGGATCAGGAAGTTCTGAAGGATCAGTGGGCATCGGAGCGAAACCCGGGTCAAAGTTTTCGCCATGTGTAGTTGGTATTAAGAAGAGCTTTTTGCTGGTTGAGACTTCGCTGATGATTTCTGGTGGTGCAGTAAAGAATTGAAATGCTTCTTGAGTAGATTTCATGGAGCAGAGAATCGTGCGAATTAAGTCGTGCCACCTCAACCGAAAGTATGAGTGTGGAAAACTAATTTCTATTCAAACTCTGAGGTATTAATCAACCATGAAATCTCTTGAAAAATCATGGCGAGACATCTCATTTTTTCTCACCCCCAGATATTTGATGGGCTTAGCTTTGATCATCGCTTCATTTGTATCAGCTTTCATAATAAGCAGTTCCGCTGATCGAACCGTCACAGTCTGGGCTAGTACCGGCGACCTTGCGCCAGGTGAAATCATCACTCCTGAGGATGTAACACCAATGCGTGTCAGATTAATCGAAAATGGCGAGCAATATCTGAGCACATCATTCGAAATTGTCGGATCGGCTGTACTTAGAAGGATAGGTGCATCGGAATTTGTCCCTAGTTTTGCAGTCTCTCAAGATATTGATATCAATCTTCAACAAGTTCCAATTTCGGTGACGCAAGAAATGGCACCTGCAAATCTGAATTCTGGAGCCATCGTTGATATCTATGGAGTTCCTGAACCAAATCAAGACTTTGGTAAAAGAGATTCCGCAAAGCTACTACTCGCCGGAGTTTCAATCGATTCCGTCATAGCAAATGAGTTTGGCGGTCGAATGCTGATTACCTTACTTGTTCCATCACAACTTGTTCCAGAATTAATTTCATATATTGGGAAGAATCAATTTATGATTGTAAAACGAATAGTTCAATAAATTATAAAATGCAGCTTCCAATAAAAGTAATTACTTATCTCCAAGACGCCGAGTTTGAAGATCATGTAATTGATATTCTTCGTAGCAGTTTTGGTGATGAGTTATTGATTGAAACAAGGGCATTAACTACTTCGGAAGTCCTAAACAATTTATTTCGGATAGTCGTAAATGAGCAACGCTGGATCTTAATTCATGACCATCAGAAATTACCTGTTGAAATCTCTAGAGAATCTACACGACTCTCAAACTTGATTTCGATATCTCTAACCGAATTTCGATTGCAAAACTCCTCAGAATTGCAAAAGTTTGTAGCTCGTTCGTTGCGAACTTTTGACTCCGAGAAAGTAATAAGAAAAAGGGCAATCTCTCGCCCGGAACTACTTGTAGTTACTGGCACATCTGGAGCCCCGGGCATTACAACAGTGACGCTCAATCTAGGTTATGAAATTTCACGGACAAATAATGTGAACATTTTGGACGCTAATTATTTTCGCAAAGATATCGCGTTCCTAATGGGCGGCAAGCGTGGCAAGAATGAAACCAAGCTCGATAAGAGATTAACAATAACCACTGAATTAGAAGATCTAGAAAATATTGGAGTAATGACAATTGCGGATATCGGTTCGGTATCAAATCTGGGTGTGGCCTTTTCAGATCGTCGAGCCCAATCCCGAACTTATATAGATCTTTTGGAGTCAGCAGGAAGAATCCTTTTTCTGATGCAACCGGAAAACAATCACATGTTTGAATTGGAAATGTTTCTTGAAATAATCGAAAATCAAGCTCTGTCAGCTAAGCCATATTTTCTAATGAATAAGTTGGGCAATTCCAGAAGAGAACGTTCAATCTATAAGAGATTCCAAGCGCGAATCGGAAATCATCCAAGTAACTTTCTACCATTTGATGTCGATAGTTTAGATCGGGCTAAATCTGGATACTGCGCGATAGCCGAGGTGGCCCCACGAAGCCGACTACGTAAATCCCTTCTTCAACTAGCCCATCAGATCCAACCAAATGTTCAGTAATCTGCGCACATGTCAACAACGGATATTGGACTGACAGAAACCGAGAGCGAACGCTTATCCGAGCTAACTGCTGAGTGGCAATTGCTGGCTGATCTTTCCTTTGCTGATCTAGTTTTATGGGTTCCAAATTCAAACTCTGAATTATTAGCGCTTACTCAAATTAGACCAATGACTGCCGCAACAGTTTTTACGCAGGATCTCATCGGCAGCAAAATAAATAGGTCAGAAAATGAGAATATCTTCAAGGCGTTAGAAAGCGGAGAAATAATTCGCGATTTAGATACTCAAAAGCTTGGAGACTTCGCCGTTAAAGAAGAGTTCATACCAGTCAAATTTCATCAGAAAGTAATTGCGGTCATAACGCGCCATCGAAATATTGAAACAATGCGCACTCCGTCCAGACTCGAGTTGAATTATCGAGAAATCGCTAATCAAATTTATCGAATGGTTGCTCAAGGAGATTTTCCCGTCAAAGAAAGTTTTTATATTGCCGAATCTGCACCCAGAGTAGGTGACGGCTTAGTTCGGTTGGATAACGAAGGGAAAATAGTATTTGCCAGCCCAAATGCTAGAAGCGCATTTGGGAAACTGGGTTGGAATAAAGAGATGGATTCATTTCATTTTGGAGAAATTCTTGACGAGTTAACTTTGCAAACAAAGAGTAGAGAGCCGAGAGAAGAGAATTGGCGAGCAATTATGAGTGGAAAAACTCTCCGCAGGGAAGAGTTTGAAAATTCAACGGGGATCCTAGATTTATTAGCGATTCCACTAACTGAACTGGGAAATCGAGTTGGTGCGATTGTGCTAGTCCATAACGTCACCGAACTAAAACGTCGAGATCGCGCACTTATCAGTAAAGATGCGACGATTCGCGAAATTCATCATAGAGTTAAGAACAATCTCCAATCCGTATCAGCTTTGCTGCGCCTGCAAGGGCGTCGAATAACTGATGCGGGCGCAAGAGCAGCGCTGGAGGAAGCCGTTCGAAGGATTGGATCTATTGCTCACGTTCACGAAACGCTTTCTAGCGGTTCAAAAGATTTTCTAATTTTTGATGATGTTGTCGAGAAAATTATTAAGAATGGTTTAGAACTAAGTCCTCGACCGGGCGAAATTCAAATCAATAAAGTAGGAGAATTTGGACAAGTCACTTCTTTAGTTGCAACACCGCTTGCATTAATACTTTCCGAGTTGATTCAAAATGCGCTTGAGCATGGCCTAGAACAATCAGGCTCAAAAGTAGAAATTAAATGCTCGAGAAATAATCACGGGTTAGAACTGACAGTTCGCGATGATGGGGTTGGAATTGAAAGTAACTTCGATATTCTTAAAAATGCGAATCTTGGTTTAGAAATTGTTAAGACATTGACAGAAAATGAGCTTAATGGAGTGCTTACTTTGACTAAATTAGAAAAAGGTACCGAAGCAAAAATTCGTTTTGCTTATTGAATCTGATTTTGACTCTCAAGCATGCGCGCTCTGTGTCTAGCAGCACGACGCTTCATAGCGCGACGTTCATCTTCAGAAAGTCCGCCCCAAACTCCTGAATCTTGACCGCTTTCAAGAGCCCATTGCAGACATGATTCGCGAACATCGCAACGCGCACAAATTTTCTTTGCCTCCTCAATCTGCGCAATTGCTGGCCCAGTATTTCCAACTGGGAAGAAAAGCTCTGGATCAACATGGCGGCAGGCTGCGCGATGGCGCCAATCCATATTCATTTCCATAGCTCTCCGTTCTTCCGCACCCATTAAGCGCCCGGTTTAGAGCGCCTGACTTGTACGGCTTCTTGCCCGAATGGGCTCGATGGGGCTAATTCTCTCTTGTAATGACTTGAGACTCAATAGTTCTAAGTGGTGAGTTAGCTAATAATTCTCACATCTTTCTAAAAATCTATTCAGTCTCGACCCAAATGCCTAAGTGGGTCATTTCATTAGGCCGCAGATGAAGAGTCATGCCAAGATTTGTCTATGTCAGAAAAAGCATATTTTGCAACAGGTTGCTTCTGGGGAGCAGAGAGACGTTTTTGGAATCTGCCTGGCGTGATCTCAACTTCTGTTGGATACATGGGGGGCAATAAATCTGAGCCCACATATAAAGAAGTTTGCACGGGAGCAACTAACCATGCAGAAACTGTAGAAGTTGTTTTTGATCCGAATCAAATCAGTTACCAAAGATTGCTGGAAGAGTTTTGGACTATGCATGATCCCACATCTCTTAATAAGCAAGGTGGCGATATCGGAACCCAGTATCGAAGTGCAATCTTCACAACCACTAGTGAACAGATGATTTCCGCGATAAATACCCGTGAGATATACAACGATTTATTGGTAAGCCAAGGCTATTCAGAGATTGTCACTGAAATTCAAGAAGCAGCTCCTCACAAATATTGGTTAGCCGAGGAATATCATCAAAGGTATTTAGAGAAAAACCCCGATGGCTATGACTGCCATTCATCAACTGGCGTACCATTTCCAAGAGTGCAGAGCTAATTATGGAAACCGGTAAACCGCTCCCGAAAATTAATCCTTTGACCGGAAAACCTTTCGAGGTTCAACTAGATGACGCAAAACTTGAAACAGAACTTGATCAACTTTCCTTTGAAGTTCTAAGAAAAGCTGGGACGGAAGTTGCATTTACCGGAAAATATTACGAGAGTGAAACTATTGGTGTTTACGAGTGCAAAGCGTGCGGTTCTGAGCTCTTTAGAAGCGAAACTAAGTTTCATTCTGGTTGCGGCTGGCCATCTTTTTACGCTCCTACCAAAGATGATGCAGTTATTTTGCTTGAAGACCGTTCTTTGGCTCCACGTATAAGAACTGAAGTTAGGTGTTCAAAATGTGGTTCTCATTTAGGACATGTTTTTGAAGGTGAAGGTTATGCGGTTCCTACAGATCAACGCTGGTGTATCAATTCTGTTGCCTTGGTACTTAAACCAAAGCAGTAATCAAGAATAAAGCGAGTGCGCTCGCCAGCAGTACCAAGCCAAATGACTTCTATATGGTGCAAACCTCTCTCCAGCTTTCAAGAGATTAGAAACTTCAATTTCTTCCTGCAAATTAAACAATTTTTCCCAACCTCTCCGCACGCCAAGATCACCAACGGGCCAGATATCTAGTCGACCTAACTGAAATATGAGAAACATTTCAACTGTCCACTTCCCAATTCCAAAAAGTGGCAGCAGAATTTCCATAATTTCATCATCACTTTTCTGAGAGAGCGAACGCAGTGGAAGTTCGCCATTATTTGCTGATACAGCCAATGCTCTTACAGCTTTAGCTTTATTTTCAGAGCAACCCGCACTTCTCAAAGAGCGATGACTTAATTTGGCGACCGTTGCAGGGGTTAGTTGTCCGCCCGCGATAACTTTGACTCGTTTGATAATCGTATCCGCGGCCTTGATGGAAAGCTGTTGACCCAAAATCGATTCGGCAAGTGAGGTGAAATTACTGACTCGAGAAGAGTTAACACCGATTGGGCACGGACCAAACTTTTCAATTACTTCACCAAATCTAGGCTCAGTCTTCGCAATAAACTTGCTAATCTCAATCGATTTTTTTCGAGTTATTGAACTCACGGACAGATGGTATGACTAAACTCATCCCATGCTCATTAAGAAGAGCCGCGTTTGGATCTGGCATGAGTAGACCTTTAGATGCATTTCCGCTCTCGGAGTTACGAAAACGAAAAAGTACCAAGTGGCGTACTTTCCCCAGTGATGTGCTTCCACTTCCCGTCGCCGAAATGGATTTTCCGATAGCTGATCCGATAAAAATTGCCTTGCAAGATATGGTCGAACGTTCGGACACCGGTTATCTTGGATCATTTCCAGAGATGTTAGATGCTTTTAAGTCGCTCTCGGAAAAATTATGGTCATGGACGCCAGATGTCTCCCAAATGCGAGTAGCCACCGATGTTGGTGTGGGAGTTGTAGAAGTACTTCGAACGTTGGTTACCCCAGGAGATCAAATAGTTCTAAATTCTCCAATCTACGACAATATGTGGCGATGGATTAATGAAGTAAAAGGAAGTTTGGTTGATGTGCCTTTGATAAACGAAGGTATGGAATACCAGATGGATTTAGCAGGAGTTGAGGCGGCATATAAAGCTGGCGCAAAGGTTCATCTTCTATGTAGCCCACATAATCCAGTAGGAATTGTCTTTAGCAAAGAAACATTAAGCGCAATCGCAGAATTAGCCGAAAAATATGGAGTAATTGTAATTAGTGATGAGATACATGCTCCGCTGACCTTTGAAGCCAAGAAATTTATACCTTTTCTAAATGTCTCATCATCGGCTGCGCGAGTCGGAATTACAGTTACTAGTGCAAGCAAAGCTTTCAATTTGGCTGGATTAAAGTGCGCGCTGATTATTACTCAAGATGAGAAACTGAAAGAGCGCATAAATTCCATGCCAGTATCTGTGGCCTTTCGAGCATCACTATTTGGTGCAGTAGCTGCAACCGCGGCCATGGCACAATCACAATCGTGGCTCGATGATTTAATTTTAACCTTGGATCAAAATCGCAAATTGATAAGAAATCTAATTGATTCAAAGGCACCTGCAATAGGCTATCGAGAACCAGATTTTGGATATTTGGCTTGGCTGGATCTTGGCCCGCTTGGCTTAGGTGATGAACCGGCGAAAAGAATTTTAGAGCGGAGCAAGCTAGCGGTTAATGCTGGAAGTATGTACGGACCAAATTCTAAGAAACATATTCGATTTAATTTCGGAACTGGAAGCGAAATCATCACTGAAGCTTTTGATCGAATTGTTCAAAGTATTTAATAGCAATGACAGAAAAATATGATGCGATTGTTATTGGCGGTGGACATAATTCATTAGTTGCTGCGTGCTATCTGGCTAAAGAAAATAAGAAAGTACTTCTTTTAGAGCGAAATCCAACCTTGGGTGGCGCGACCGCTAGCGTTTATGCATTTGATGGCGTGGCAGCGAAATTATCAAGGTATTCATATTTGGTGGCACTGCTTCCAGATCAAATTCGAAGTGATTTAGAGTTGAATTTCGAAACTATCAGCAGAACCGTTTCCTCTTATACGCCAGCTCGCGATAGTGGAATCTTGGTAAATCGAGTTTTTGACGATATCTCTAGAAATTCAATATCCAATTTCACAAAGAATGAAACAGATTCCGTTTCCTGGGAAAAGTTTTATGATCGAATCGCTGTATTTGCTAAGAAAGTTGCACCTACAATGTTGGAGCCTTTGCCAACTACATCGCAGATTCGCAGTCTGGTTGGTGAGGATCTTTGGCAAGAATTTGTTGAGACACCACTTTGCAAGACACTTGATAAATATTTCGTAGATGATGTAATAAAAGGAATTGTCCTTACAGATGGATTAATCGGAACATTTGCCAGCGCCTGCGATAAAGCTGCAAATATTTGCTTTCTTTATCACTTAATTGGAAATGGAACTGGTGAATGGAAAGTCCCCAAGGGCGGCATGGGCAAATTAGTGGAGGAACTAACCGCAAAAGCTGGAAATCTGGGTGTTGAGATTCGAACAGAGACCGCAGTTACATCGGTTATTGATAAAGGCAATGAAGTAGAAGTAAGTACTGAGAGTGAAAAATTTGTAGCCAGAGTAGTTCTAGCTGGATGTTCGCCAAGAACTCTCTCAAAAATGTCTTCTATTCCTGCACCAAAATTGCTGGATGGCTCTCAATTGAAAATAAATATGGTTCTTTCATCGTTACCTGAACTTAAGAGTGGTATAGATCCAAGAATTGCATTTGCCGGAACATTTCATATTAATGAAAGCCTTTCTCAACTAGAAACGGCATATGAACAGTCCAAAGCTGGGAAGATTCCCGATCAAATTCCTGCTGAAATGTATTGTCACACCTTGACTGACCGTTCAATACTTTCCTCTGAACTTCAGAGTAGTGAGATTCAGACGCTCACTGTTTTCGTCCTTCATACCCCAGCTTCTTTATTCGAAAATAATCATGATCAGGTAAAAGCAGAAATTACTGAAAAGGTTTTAAGCGGTTTAAATAACTATCTGAAGGAGCCCATAGAAGGATTTCTCTTGAGAGACAGTTCTGGAAAGCCGTGCATAGAGGTTAAGACGCCTCAGGAGCTTGAGGCTGAAATCGATTTACCAAGAGGAAATATCTTCCATGGCGATCTCGAGTTTCCTTGGAAAGGTGACGATGAAACTATCAAATGGGGATCTGAAACAATTTCTCCCAGGATATTTATCGCCGGAGCAGGTGCCAGAAGAGGCGGAGGTGTCAGCGGAATTGCAGGACATAATGCGGCGCGTGCTGCGCTAGAGAGATTGGCAAAATCATCCTAGAATTTAGCCATGAAGTTCTTCCGTAGGATTTTTACACTTATTGCCTTGATTGCCGTGGCAGTCCGTGGAATTCTCTCGTTCTTGACTTGGTTTGAAAAACAAGAAGAAGTCGAATGGGCCGATGATGAAGAATTCGAAGAAGTAATATGAGTTATTCATATATTCCAGGTACCTGCAACTTAGGTAAAGAAGAGATTAGAAGAAGGCAATTAGTTGCACTAATCGGTTTAATCCTTTCCATATCTAGTTTGATAGGTTTGATATCAGCAGATGCCGAACCAATGGCACGTGTTTCACTATTTCTACCATTGATGGTCTTTGCAGTTGGATTTATTCAATCAAGAAAAAAGTTTTGTCTTGCCTATGGATTAATGGGAACCTTTAATTTAGGAAAGCTCGGCGATATTGCAAAAGTCCAAAGCCCCGAGGACCGGAGAGCAGATCGAAAGACGGCATTAACTATTTTTGGCCAAGCAGTACTACTTGCCGGCGGACTAACTATTCTTCTTGTACTTCTTCCGTTTTAAATTGCGGTTAAGTAGCTCATTTAAAAGTATTCCAATCAAGATTCCCCAGATTAAATCTATAACTACGACACTTATAGCAGTGACCAGGTAGACCGTTCGAATTTCGAAAGTAGTTTGCCAGGCTTCCCGAATACTTGATGGATTAGCAATTCTTAGAGATGTACCTAGTAAAACACCAGCAAGCGCAGCTGTAGGTATTACTGAAACTAGTGGTCCAAGAAAGAGAACAACAGCCAATAAGAATAATGAATGAGTAATTGCAGAGATTTTTGTACGGGCACCCGAGTGAACATTTACAGAGGTTCGAGCTATCGCACCGGTAGCGGGCATGCCTCCGGCAATCGCTGAAGCAATCGTGGCAAGGCCCTGACCAAATAACTCTCTATTTGGTTGATGCTTTTCTGTGACTTCTTCTCCTTCTTGATGAGCTCGTTTCATTGCCATCGCATCAGCCACTCGCGCTGAAAGTAAGGATTCGATTCCGCCGAGCAGCGCCACAATAACTGCGGCGTAAATCAGAGAAAATAATGGAATATTGGGGATTGTAATTTCTCCGATCAGATCACCAATTCGAGGTAAGTCACCTATTTTCGACAACGGTAAATCTAGGAGCTGAGTCAGGACTGTTGCGAATACAACAGCAACCATACTGGCCGGCAAGTGAGCTTTGATTCTTAATTTTTTCTTAAGTCTTGGCCAGCTTCGCTTCAATGTCAGAGTAAAGATAACTAAAAATATCGAGGTCCAATTAAGCGAACCTGATATCGCATTCTTAAATGTTGAGAACGCAATATTTAATGTATGTGATCCCATCGCTTTCTCTACTTGAAAAATCAACGGG
>JACCDY010040710.1_pt1 | contig 18305 bp, 17 predicted proteins | sample 7446391 | NCBI WGS metagenome assembly JACCDY01 (sample SAMN15323451, study PRJNA562643) | freshwater metagenome | isolation source: river surface water | place: USA:Blue River Watershed | collected 2017-08-18
CGACCTCGGCACGGGCACCGGCGTGCTCGCCATCGCCGCCCACAAGCTGGGCGCACAAGACTTGTTCGCCTGCGACTTCGATCCCTTTGCCGTCGGTGTCGCAAAACGCAATGCCGAACGCAACCACACCCCGGGCATCACGATCCAGAAACAGGACGTGTTGAAATGGAAACCCCGCAACAAAGGATACGACCTGGTGCTGGCCAACATCTTCTCCACCGTGCTCATCGAAGCCTGGCCGGTCATCGCCAAATCGCTCGCCCCCAAGGGCGACCTCATCGTGTCCGGCATCCTCGCGTCCCAAGCGTGGGACTGCTTCACCGCCGCCGCCCGCAACGGACTCGGGTTCACCCAGGTGATCAAAAAAGGCAAATGGATCACCGCCCGCGGCGGACATATGAACGATCTGATTCTCTCCAATCCATGAACGACCACTCACCCATTCCCGAATTCAAGGCCTCGCAAACACTCGACGAGAACTGGAATCCGATCAAACCACTGCCGATCGCCGGACTGGAACTGCGCGAGGTCAAGAACGTGATCTACCGCAACGGCGTACTCACCGAGTTGTTCCGACCGGAATGGTTCGACGATCGCTTCAAGGTCGGCCACGTCGTGTTGGTCAGCCTGTTGCCCGGGCTCACCACCCAATGGCACCGCCATCATGAACAGGAAGACATCGTCATCCCGGTGCGTGGCACCATCCGCATGGGATTCTACGACTCCCGCGAGGACTCACCCACCCGCGGCAAAGGCTGCGTGCTCAACTTCAACCTGATGCGGCCACGCTACATCTACATCCCACCCGGCGTCTGGCATGCGCTACGCAACGTCGGTCCGGAAGAAGCCCACTACGTGGTCATCAACGACCGACCCTTCGACTACGCCGACCCCGACGACTGGTTGATGCCGGCCGGCGCAGCCGAAATCCCGGTATCCCTCGACTGATCGGTCGCTTGATCCCACAGCTCCATCTCACGCTACTGACCCGCGACCCGGATTGGATTCAGGCCGCCGAGGGAGCAGGCATCCCTCGCATCGGCATCGACATCGAACGCATCGGCAAACAGGAACGCCAGTCGCAGGTCACCAACGCCCGCATTTCGGATCACGAATTGCAGGACCTCCGAATCGTCACCACCCACAGCCGTCTGGCAAAACCGTTCGCCCGCTTGAACCGACCGCACGCAGGCACTGCTGCGGAAATCGACGAAGCAATCGCCTGCGGAGCACGCTCGTTGATGCTGCCCGGATTCGACACCCCACGGCAAGCCGCCACATTCATCGAACACGTCGCCGGTCGTGCGGAGGCAATCCTGCTGCTGGAAACCCGCAGCGCCACCGAACAACTCGACCGCATCCTCAAGCTCACAGGCATCGACGAACTGATGGTCGGACTGAACGACATGAGCCTGCAATTCAAGCTGGCCGGACCGATGGCAATGGCTCTCGACCCGCTGCTCGACACGATCGCCGACAAGGTGCGATCCGCCGGCATTCCATTCGGCTTCGGCGGAGTGGCCAGACCGGAGCGCCGCGACCTACCGACCAGCCCCGACCTGTTGCTCGCCCGCTACGCGCAACTCGGAGCCACCCGCGCATGGATCGCCCGCAGCTTCACCAATGATGGCCTGCAACCCAACCAACTCGCCGAAGCACTGGCTCGCCTGCAGCAACGCTACGCCGATTGGTGCCAATGCGACGAAGCCACCCGCGCCGAAGCACTGGCCACCCTGCGCGCCCAAGCGGCAAGCAATCACCCATCATCGACGTGATCGACCACTTCGCCACCTCGTCGGACATCCGCTACGCACCCCGACTGCGGGTGATGCTGGAATCGTTGTGGCATCACCACCCCGACGCCACAGTCACCGTGCTCTGTCTCGACCAAGCGCTGCACCGGTGGCTGCAACGCTGGGCCGGCAAGCGCGTGGGAACCATCCGCAGCGACACCCTCGAAGCCAGTGACCCGCGATTGCGACCACTGCGCCGCGAACGCGAACTCTGGGAATACTACGCCACCCTGAAGCCGGTGTTTCTCCACCACCTCATCCGGCAAATCCCCCCGGACTCGCTGCTCGCATTCATCGATTCGGACACCTGCTGCTTCTCACCCCTGCATCCGCTCGCGGAAGCCATGGGCAAGGCCTCGATCGCACTCAGCCCGCACCGCTTCTCACCCGCGCTCGCCGACTTGAACCGCTACGGCCGCTACAACGCCGGCTTCGGCATCTGGCGCCACGACCCAAGCGGCTTGAAATGCCTGCACGACTGGAGCAACGACTGCATCGCCTGGTGCCACCGCCAACTCGAGGACGGAAAATTCATGAATCAAGGGTATCTCGACCGCTGGCCCGATCGCTACCCAAACGTCATCGAACTCGACCACCCCGGTCACAACCTGGCCCCGTGGAACCTCGACCGCCACTCAGTGACCAACGACCATGGCCAATGGCTGATCGATGGCCTGCCGTTGCTGTTCTTCCACTTCAGCCACCTCTTCCGCAACCGCCGCCGCGAATGGTGCATCCTCGACAAGTGGCCCGGCCTGCACGCGGCACTCCCGATCCAACAGTGGTTCGGCCCCTACCTGCAGGCACTCGACCAAGCCGAAGCCGCCATGCCCTGGCTGCTGCGACAACGCGTCAAGCGATCGCTGCGACAACCGAAAAACAGCAAAGCCCACCTCAATCTCAGCCAGTGGGTGAAATCGATCATGGATGCTTGAATCATCTGCTCGCCTAGCGCTTACCCCCTACCTCTGGCACTGCGGACACCAATACGTCGATCGCTGACCCATCACGGAGTGGCGGATCGGCGTGCCACAAACCCGACACGGCTCACCCTTGCGCTCATAGACGAACAAGCGTTGTTTGAAATAACCCGGCTCCCCCTCGCTGTTGAGAAAATCACGCAAGGTCGTCCCACCTTCGGCAATCGACTGCTCCAAAACCTCGCGGATCGCCGAAACCAACCGCTCCAGACGCACCAGCGACAGCCGTTTGGCGGCGGTTTTCGGCAGGATCCCCGCCCGGAACAACGACTCGGAGGCATAAATGTTGCCAACACCAACCACCACCGACGCATCCATGATCACCAACTTGATCGCTGCCGATCGCTTGGCACAGGCCTGCTTCAGGTATCCAGCAGTGAACGCCTCCCCCAATGGCTCCGGCCCAAGACGGGCAAGCAAGGGGTGACTCTCGATCCCATCCTTGATCCACAACACCAACCCGAAGCGCCGCGGGTCGTGAAAGCGCAATTGCCGGCCACCGGCCAGCGTGATGCCGACATGATCGTGTTTGCGCCACTCATCGGCCGGAGCGACCAGACGCAGGCTACCCGACATCCCCAGATGAACCAACAGATGCCCCGCCCCCTCGATGGCAAACAACAAATACTTCGAGCGCCGTGCGACTGACAGGATCCGTTTGCCCTCAAGCGCCCCGATCCCCCGCGTCACCGGCTGCCGTAAATCGCGCCGGCGCACGACCACCTCGCGGATCTCCCGACCTCGGACGTGGGGCTCGACCCCTCGACGGGTGGTTTCAACTTCTGGCAACTCAGGCATCGGCGGATGGAAATCTGACTAGCGCATCGCACGGCAAACGCCGCTTGTCCAGCGAGCAGCTGGCGATGGCATGCAAGGACCGCTCTACACCCATAGGACCCATTCTCCTCCCACTGCGGCAAAATGCCGCAGGACCTCTTCATGGCGCTTGTAAAGCGCCACTCCGGAGTGGCGGCATCATGCCGCCATAACACCCGCGATGCCCGCTGGGCGTCACACAACCCATGGGACCTATCACATCCCCCCCATTTTCCTTTGCCGACCGCCGCATTTTCCTCAAACCTCCCACTGTGACCGGCCCATGGACCCAACTGGCTGCAGGCGTCTCGAGCATTTCCCCGCTCTTCGCCCTGCTGACGCTGGTGCTTGCCTGCGCCGTGCTGGTCTCGCTGCTGTTGGTCAAGTTCAAGCAAAGCCTGCTTGTCGGCTACCTGCTCAGCGGGGTGCTGATCAGCAACGTCGGCCTGCTCTGGATCAGCGGCATGGACCGCAATGACGAGGTGATCGTCATGCTCGCCGACATCGGCGTGATCCTGCTCATGTTCACACTGGGCATCGAATTCTCACTCACCGAACTGCGCCACCTGTGGCGCAACGCCCTGATCGGCGGCACCCTGCAGGTCGGCATCACCGGATTGATCGCCGGACTGATCGCCACTTCCATCGGCTTCACCACCATCGACGCCATCGTCATCGGCATGGTGGTCGCCCTTAGCTCCACCGCCGTGGCCATGAAATCGTTCCAGGATTTCGGCCAACAGAACAATCCCGGTGCACGCGCCAGTCTCGGCATCGCCCTCTACCAGGACGTATTGGTCATTCTCGTCTTCCTGCTGCTGCCCGCACTCTACCAGAGCGGTGATTCGGGCATCACCCAGAAACTCATCCTCTCACTGCTCAAAGGCGTCGGCTTCCTCGTCGGCGCCTGGCTGCTCGGCCAATACGGCCTCACGCCGCTGCTCCACGCAGTCGCCAAAACCCGCAGCCGCGAGTTGTTCACGCTCACGGTGATCGGCCTGTGCGCCGGCGTTGCCTTCGCCGGTGGTGCACTCGACCTGTCACTCGCGCTCGGCGCCTTCGCCGCCGGCCTGGTCGTCAGCGAATCGATCTACAGCCACCGCATCCTCTCGGACATCCTGCCCTTCAAGGACCTGTTCCTCGCGATCTTCTTTGTCTCGGTCGGCCTGCTCATCGACGTCTCGGCGATCATCGACAACTGGCAGAAGGTGCTCATCGGCAGCTCGCTATTGCTGCTGGTCAAAGGTGCCGTGGTCTTTGCCATTCTCAAGATCATGAAACTGCCGGCCCGCCCGGCCATGCTCGCCGCCTGCAGCCTGGCCAGCACCGGTGAGTTCTCGCTGGTCCTCATGAAACAAGCCGGCCAATACCAACCGTTCGACGCCGGCACCCAACAAATGCTGCTCATCTGCACCGCGGTCACCATGACGCTGGTCCCCTCGCTGATGCGCGCCTCCTCACCGTTCTGCAAAAAACTCGAAGACTGGGGCTGGTTGAAACCCCACCAGAAACCCGCACCCGAGGCGCTCACCCCAAAAGCCAGCATCAAGGAGATGCGCGACCACGCGATCATCTGCGGCTACGGCCCGGTCGGCCGCGCACTCAATGAGGCACTCAAACGCTGCGGCGTGGATACCCTGGTCTTGGAAATGAACTCCAACACGGTGCTGCAACTCAAACGCGAAGGACAGGCGGTGCTCTTCGCCGATGCCACCCACCCGGAAGCCCTCGACCTCGCCGGCATCTCGCGCGCCCGCATGATGGCCTTCACCTTCCCCGCCGTCGACGCCACCTGCGCCGCCGTGCCGCTGGTCCGCGAACGCAACCCGAACCTCTGCATCTTCGGCCGCGCCAAATACGCCGATGAAGCCGACCGCCTGCGCACGCTCGGCGTGCAGGCGATCCACGACGAACGCGAAAGCGCCGTCGCCCTGGTCCGCAACGCGCTAACCTCCTACGAACGCCCCGACATCGACCCGGTCGACATCGTCCGCGAAACGATCGAGGAGCAAGCATAAGCAAAGCCATAGGACCCATCCCCCCTTCGTTTCAGCTTTCAGCTTTTCAGCATTTCAGCCTTTATTCCCCCATGCCCCTGCTGCTGGCCATCGAATCCTCCTGCGACGAAACCGCAGTGGCGATCGTGCGCGGCCAGACGGGTCAAGCCACCGAGGTGCTGGCCTCCGAAATTTCGTCCCAGATCGAACTGCACCGCGTCTACGGCGGGGTCGTGCCGGAATTGGCGTCCCGCAACCACTCGCTGCGCCTGCAGCCGCTGGTCGAACAGGCGCTCGCCCATGCCGGTGTCACTATGGCCGACATCGACGCTTTCGCCGCCACCAGCGGCCCCGGCCTCGCCTCGTCACTACTCATCGGCAACACAGCCGCCAAAGGCATGGCCTGCGTCTGCAACAAACCTTTCCTTGGCATCAACCACCTCGAAGGTCACCTGCTCTCACCCTTCATCGACCGCACGCAAGTGCCACCCCACCTTGCCCTGATCGTTTCCGGTGGCCACACGCTGCTGATCGAAGTCGAGGGCCCCGGCAGCTACACCAAACTCGGTGGCACCCGCGACGACGCCGCTGGCGAGGCTTTCGACAAAGTCGGCAAAATGCTCGAACTGCCGTACCCAGGCGGACCCGAAATCGAAAAGGCCGCGCGCTCTGGCAATCCACAAGCCTTCGACTTCCCGCGCTCGATGCTGCAAGACCCGCACCTCGACTTCTCGTTCTCCGGCCTGAAGACCGCCGTGCTCTACACGCTGCAACGCGAACAAGGGAAAGTCTCCATCCCCGACCTCGCCGCCTCATTCCAACAGACGGTCATCGACATCCTCGTCGGCAAGACCCTGCGGGCCGCAGAGGAATCCGGACAACGGCTGATCGCCCTGTCGGGCGGCGTCAGCATGAACCGCGCCCTGCGCGAAGCCTTCAATCATGCCTGCAGCAAGGCCGGTCTGGAACTGGTGGTTTCACCACCGGACTTCTGCACCGACAACGCCGCCATGATCGCCTTCGCCGCCCTGCTGCGCCACCTCAACGGCGAATCCTCACCCCTCAACGAAGACATCCATCCCAACCTGCCACTGGTGTGATTGGTGATCACTTATCAGACAAGAGAGGCGGTTCAGCCACTCCGTCATCACCGCCTCTCTTCACTCATGACTCCTGACCTCTGACCTCTGACCTCTGACCCTGACTTCTTCATTTTCATTCCCATGTTCCGCCTCATCGCTTTCGACTTCGACGGCACCATCGCCGACACACTCCGCGAAATGCGGCGGATCTACAATGATCTGGCACCGGACTACGGCTTGCGTCAGGTCGATCCCCATGAGGTCGGCCGCCTGCGACAGCTGTCGGCCCAGGAATTGATCACCGAACTCGGCATTCCCAAACACCGGGTGCCGGCATTGATCACCCGCGGCACCCACCAACTGCGACAGGAAATCACCCGCATCCCACCGATCACCGGCATCCGCGAAATCCTCGGACAACTCCACCAACGCATCGGCAAACTCGGCATCCTCACGTCCAATACCGGAGAAAACGTCGAACTATTCCTCAAAGCGAACCAAATGGAAGGACTTTTCGAGTTCATCTCGTCGAAATCGTCCCTCAGCGGCAAAAGCAAGCACCTCAAGGCAATCCTCACCACCTACTCGCTGCAACCGCATGAGATGCTCTACGTCGGCGACGAACTGCGCGATGTGAAAGCCTCGCAAAAAGCCGGCATCCCGGTAGCCGCCGTCACTTGGGGCTTCAACGCCCGCGAAGCACTGCTGGCCGCAAAACCCGATTTCCTCATCGATTCACCCGAGCAACTGCTGCAATTGGCAGTTCACTGAGTTTTAACCGCAGATGGACACAGATAAACACAGATTTTAAAGACTTGGTCGGAATCAATCGAAACTTCGTTTGATGATCTACCCAATCCGTGAAATCCGTGTAATCTGTGGTCAACTTTCTTCAACTCTCCCATGCCCGCACCCAAACGCCCCTTCCGCGGACCAGGTAAACAACCGGATCGGTTTTCCAAACCCGGCCACAAGCCGCAACCGAAACCTGGATCCAAACCCACCGCCGCCAAATCCCAGGACCGCGGCTGGGATCGGGTCGCCGCTTGGTATGACAAACTCGTCGGCAGTTCGGGATCCGACTACCACCGCAACGTCATCCTGCCCGCCACCCTGCGCCTGTTGGGCAAACTCGACGGACTCTCGGCAATCGACGTCTGCTGCGGCCAAGGAGTACTCATCGAGCCGCTGCTCAAAGCCGGCGTCGCTCATTACGTCGGCGTCGATGCCAGCCCGCGCCTGATCCAATCCGCGAAACAACGCCACGCCCAGAACAGGCGCGTCACCCTGCTCACCGCGGATGTCTGCCACGAAGGACCATGGAATGCCCAACCCCACGATGTCGCCGCCTGCCTGATGGCGGTCCACGACGTGCCCGACGCAGCCGCGATGTTCCGCAACATCCGTAAAGCGCTCAAACCCGGCGGCAAAGCGTTGTTCGTCTTGATGCATCCTTGCTTCCGCATCCCGCAGCACAGCCACTGGGGTTGGGACAACGATCAGAAAGTACAGTTCCGCCGCATCGACCGCTACCACAGCTCGCCGGTCATCCCGATCACCACCCACCCCGGCAAGCAGGACGACAGCAGCACCGCCTTCCACCACCGCACGCTGGCCGACCTCATCACCGGCCTCGGCCAAGCCGGCCTCGCTGTCACCGGCTGCGAGGAACTCTACACCCACCGCCGCTCCCAAGCCGGCGGCCCCTTCAGCAAAGCCGAACACCGCGCCGCAGAGGAAATCCCGGTGTTCATGGCGCTGCTCGCGGAGGCACTCCCACGGTAGGGACGAGCAGCCTGCTCGTCCGTCAAATCCCCATTCGACTGACCTGCTGCTTACCTCTTCATCGGCGTCACAAGCTCCAAAGGCAGCAACGATCAAAGCTCCTGATCAGAGACGGCCTCCTCACCCGATACCGGATTCCCACATGACCAGCAGGTATCGAAATTACCAGGATTCACCTCACTGCAAGACTTGCAGATGATTTCCGCATCCGCGTCTGCCTGAACGGCATTCAAATGCTCACGGATCAGGGCGACTGCCCGATCATAATCCTCGTCATTCAGGACACAAAGCGCCGGAAAGAATTCCGGTATAGGGATCTCCGTCAATCCGGACATCGTCAGAAACTCGTTCCGAATCATGGTCGGAATCCCATGCTCCTCCAACAAGGCCTGGTAGTAAGTCACACGGGTGATGTCCCGCTCCCTAAACAACTCTTTCATTCAATTCGCCCTTATCATCCGTGTCCATCCGCGTCCATTTGATCCCGCCTTCCGGCGGTCCCCTGCGGGCTCATCGCTTCGCTCGAGTCCATGTCGCTCCGCTCCATTGCGGTTCATCTCACCCCAGCATCCCCACCAGCCGCTCTTCCAGGATCGCGGTCAGCGCTGAGGCGCCGCCCTTGGCCGGCAATGTGCCATCGGCCAGCAACTGACTCACGGCAATCGGCTCGCCTGCGGTGCCCTGCGCCCGCCGCGTCACGGTGTAGTTGGGGAAGCCGAACAGATCCTCCTCAAGCTTCATGATCATCTCCGCCGTACGGTCGAGCGACGGATCATGCGACAAATAGTCCCCGATGTAACTGTGGGCCTGCAGCGCGGTGAACACGCGATCGAGATCCTCCAACAGCGATTCGCGCTCGGCAGCCGACGGCGGGGCCTCGGTGTCGAGCAAACGGCGACGGATCCGATAGCGCAGCGCCCGCACGCGCTCCGGCGGCGTCTGGGCCTTGGCATCCTTCGGATAGCGGCTCTCGACATCCGACAACAACTTCTCACACAACTCCGCCAAGCGATCCATCGCGTGGCCCGACCCCGACATCCCCAGAAACTCGGTTTCTTTCAATGCCAACACCCCCAGCGACAAACGCACCACGCGGTCAACCACCGGCATCGACGGCTTCGGCGTCCATCCAATCCGGTCTTCCAGCCGCGACAGGCGGTCTTTGAAGGTCGCCTCGACTTCCGGCGGATGGAAAAACCGCATCGCCAATGGCACCAGATACGCCTGCTTGCCATCCTTCAAACGCCCCGCCGCCTTGAGCAGAATGGACGCCACTCCTTCATTGAGCGGATCGATCCGGCGATGATGGTGATAGATCTCCCCTTCGGGAAACATCACCAACGGATCGCGCGCCTCTTCCAGAATTCCGATCGCGGTCTTGATCGCCGACAGGTCGGGACCGTCGCGATCGACCGAAAACACGCCGGAGATCTGCAACGCCAAACCTTGGATGAAACTCACCTCGAAAATCTCCCGTGCGCCCATGAAATACGGATGCATGCCGTAGCGGGCACACAACTCGATGACCACATGCGGATCCGAATGATCCGAATGATTCGGCGCCAGCAGGATCGCATGCCCCTCGCGGTGCAACTGCGCCACCCGTTCGAAACCTTCCCCCACCACCTCACCGATCCGGTACATCCGCAACTGCTTCAGCCGGTTCACCGCCACCACCAGCCCTTGCAGCCAACGCTTCTTCAATGGCGGGCGAAACGTGTAAGGCAAATCATTACGGAGCCGGCGCATGAATGGGAAAATGCTGAAAAACTGAAACGCTGAAAAGCTGAAAAAGAAGAAGTCATTGGTCATTACTCCTGACTCCTGACTCCTGACTCATGACTCATGACCCATGACCCTCCCCTCACAACAACGTCGCCGCAGCCGCCAGACGCTCACGGGTCACCTCAAGGTAGTGATCATCGAGCTCGATTCCCACAAACTCCTTCAAACCGCGCTTCTGCGCCGCCAGCGCTGAGCTACCGATCCCCAGAAAAGGATCCAACAGCCGTGTCCGCTCCCCCAGACCATGCAACACGATGCACTGCTCGACCAAGGCCACCGGAAAGGTCGCCGGATGCGGACGCTCTTTGTCGCGTGACTGAATCGTGTCATAGGGAATGAACCAGTTGTTGCCACGGCAACGCCGGTCATCCCCGCCGGTATGCCCCCAGCGGGCGATATTCGACTTGTCCGCATACGGCACTCCGGCCGCCCGGCGATCCAGCGGCACCTTGCCGGTCTTGGTCAGATGAAACACATACTCATGGCAATCATTGACGTAGCGCTTGGAATTGATCGGCTTGAAATGCCCGGCACTCACCGACTTCCCCTTCTTCGTCTCCACCGTGATCGACTTGATCCAATGAAACGTGTTCTGCAACACGAACAAGGGCTCCGGACCATCCGTCAACGCCAGCAACAACTGATGCGGCATCAAGGGATTCGCCGGTGCCGCCCCAAGGTTGAGAAAGAACGAAGCCTCCTCCGCCATCACCCGCTTCAACTCCGTTGCCCAGCGGACACACCACTGCAGGTAATCCCCCCGCTCCGCCCGATCTTCGTAAGAACGATAATCGATCCCGAGATTGTATGGCGGCGACGTCACCACCAGATCAACAGAACCCTCATCAAGAGTCGGCAAGACCTTGAGACAGTCACCATGGAGTAGCCGCATGGAAAAAACGTACGGGTTGCAGGAACTTCGTCAATGGCAGGGTGGCAGGAATCATGTAGCGGCGGTCTATGACCGTCGCACTTTGCGAAAGAATCAGCTACAGGTAATTAATCAGCGACGGTCATAGACCGCCGCTACATGACCTTCCTGATCGCCTCCGGATACAGCCGATGCTCCACCACCTGGATCCGGGCATGCAGGGTCTCCGCCGTATCTTCCGGCATCACCGGAACCTTTTCCTGAAGGATGATCGGCCCCGTATCCATGCCATCATCGACGTAGTGCACGGTGCAACCGGTCTCGGACACCCCGGCATCGACCGCCTGCTTCCAGGCCTGCAAACCGGGAAATGCCGGCAACAAGGAGGGATGGATGTTGAGAATCCGCTGCGGAAAGGCATCCAGCAATGGCCGCTTCACCAAGCGCATGAAGCCCGCCAGACACACCAACTCGACCCCGGCCTCCTTCAATTGCTGCGCGGTTTCCAGCTGGGCTTCGTCGGGAAATTTGGTGGCAAACCCACGACAATCGATCACCCGGGTAGGAATCCCCCGCTTGGCCGCCCGCTCGAGAATGTAGGCCTGCGGGTTGTCGGAAAGCACCAAGGCAATCCGGGCATCCAGCTGCCCGGCATCAATCGCATCCAGGATCGCCTGCATGTTCGACCCCGATCCCGATCCAAGAATGCCCAAAATCATGCCCGGGTTTAGCCGGTTCATAGGGATCCGGCAAGCAGGGAGGAAGTCAGAGTGGCAGGTAAGGCTCGACGACGGTCCTACCTCAATCCTGACTCCCTGCTCCACGCTCCCTGCTCCACGCTCTACCAACTGAATACTTGAAAGTTGCAGCATCATGGAAAGCATCTTTCCCATGCACGACGCCCGCATCGACGCCCTCGCCCGCCAATTGATCGGATACTCCACCGCCCTCAAGAAAGGCGAACGGATCCTGATCGACCTGCATGACGTGCCGGACGCCATGGGCATCGCGCTGATCCGCGAAACCCGCAAGCGTGGAGCCATCCCGCTCATCCGCGTCCACCACGGCCGCCTGACCCGCGAAATGCTGCATGGTGCGAGCGATGACCAATACACCATCATCTCCAAACACCTGCTCGAGGAGATGAAGGACATGAACGCCTACATCGCCATCCGCGGCAGCGACAACATCGCCGAAAACTCGGATGTGCCGACAAACTCGATGAAACTCGCCATGCGCCACATGCGCAAGGTGCTCGACCACCGGATCAAGAAAACCAAGTGGTGCGTGCTGCGCTGGCCGACACCGTCGATGGCCCAGCAGGCCGGCATGAGCACCGAGCAGTTCGAGGACTTCTTCTTCAAGGTCTGCCTGCACGACTACCGCTCGATGGTCGCCCCGATGAACACGCTCAAGCGACTCATGGACAAAACCGACCAAGTCCACCTCAAGGGCCCTGGCACCGACCTGCGCTTCTCGATCAAGGGCATCCCTACGCTCATTTCCGCAGGCAATTACAACATTCCCGACGGCGAGGTCTTCACCTCTCCGGTCAAGGATTCGGTCGAAGGCTACATCACCTACAACGCACCGACGATCTATCAGGGTATCGGCTTCGACAACATCCGCTTCGAATTCTCCAAGGGCAAGATCATCAAGGCCACCGCCGGCGACAAGGAGAAGACCAAGGCACTCAACCAGATCCTCGACAGCGATGCTGGCGCCCGCTACATCGGCGAATTCGCCATCGGCGTGAACCCGGTGATCCGCGAACCGATGCGCGACATCCTCTTCGACGAGAAGATCGGCGGCTCGTTCCACTTCACTCCCGGCCAGGCCTACGAGGACGCCGACAACGGCAACCGCTCGCAAGTCCACTGGGATATCGTCAACATCCAACGCAAGGACTACGGCGGCGGCGAAATGTACTTCGACGGCAAACTCGTCCGCAAGGACGGCAAGTTCCTCGCCAAGAACCTGGCCAAGCTGAATGGCTGATCCCAGCGTAGCCGCGTTCGCCAGAACGAGGTGCTCTACCGATCCTCGTTCTCACGAATGAGGCTACTTCCTCGGCCTCAAGCTGAGCAATCCGCGCAGCAGCAATATCGGCACCGCCGAAATCACCAAGGCGGCCGCCGCGGTCTTCCAATGCGGGAACACGCGTGCGCAACCGGCCTCCAGCGCCTGCAGCGCCTCGGCAACGACCTGCTCCTTGTCGACGTAAAACCACTCACGACCGGGGATCTGACGATCGGAATTCGCGCGCCGCGCCACCTCCCCGAAACCGGTGTGCACCGGACCCGGACACAAGGCCAACACCGGAATCCCATGGTCCTTCAATTCAATCCGCAAGGCCTCGGAGAAACTCGTCACGTAGGCCTTGGTCGCAGCATAAACGGCAAAATCCGGGATCGGCATCAGACTGGCCAACGAGCTCACATTGATGACCGCCCCACGGCCCATCACGATCATGCCACCGACAATCGCATGGCTCAGGTGCGTCAAGGCCTCGACATTCACCCTCAACATCGCCTCGAGTTTCGACCACTCGGCGGTGGCGAATTCACCATAATCGCCGAGTCCCGCATTGTTGATCAACAGATCCGGCACCCACGCGCGCTCGGACAAGGTTTCCAGCAAGCGCCCTCGGTCAGCCGGATCGGCGAGATCAGCCACCAGCAACGTCACCATCACCTCGGGATGACGGCTGGCAATCCGATCGGCCACCGCCTCCAACATGGCCTCGCGACGGGCCACGAGGATCAGATGATCGGCGATCGGCGCGAGTTGCATGGCGAATTCCTCGCCCAAACCCGATGAGGCGCCGGTGATCATGACACATTCGTAGGTGCTCTGCATGGCGGTCTCCTACACCAGCCACCCCCATCCTGCCACCATTGAATCGATCAAACGGCCATCACCCACCTGACCCAGATCCCGAACTCCCTTGCCCTGCAGCCCCATCCCGATCCATGCTGCAGCCATGAGCCAGGACGTCGTCAGTCTCCTCCAACAACTGGTGCAGATCCCATCGGTCAATCCGGACAACGCCCCCGGCACCTCACACACCGGCGAACAAACCCTCGCCGTATTTCTCTCCGGCTGGCTGGAATCAATCGGCGCGGAAGTCACCCTCGAGGAGATCAAACCCGGCCGCCCGAACCTGATCGCACGCTTCGCCCCACGCGACGGACGGCCACGCATGCTCTTCGGTCCGCACCTCGACACCGTCGGCGTGCAGGGAATGATCATCGACCCCTTCGGCGGCGAACTGCGCGACGGCTGCATCTGGGGCCGCGGAGCCAGCGACACCAAAGGACCGATGGCCGCCATGCTGTGGGCATTGCACGAACACCGCGACCAACTGGCCGATCTCCGCGTGGCCATCGACTTCGTCGCCTTCATGGGCGAAGAATCCGGCCAGTGGGGATCCAAGGACTTCGCCCGCAAATACCACGACGACTACAGCTTCGCCATGGTCGGCGAACCGACCGGCATGCAGGTGGTCAATGAAACCAAAGGCTCGACCTGGGCCACCCTGCGCGCCACCGGCAAGGCCGCCCACAGCTCAATGCCGCAAAATGGGGAGAACGCGATCCTCAAACTGACCCGTGCACTCGACATGCTCGACCGCCACCTCGTGCCCGAACTCGCCACCTTCAGCCATCCGCGCCTCGGACCGTCGACCTTGAACATCGGCGTCATCCGCGGCGGATCGCGACCCAATATCGTGCCCGACTGCGCCGAGGCGGAAATCGACATCCGCTTCACCCCCGCACTGCTCGACGCCGGTGGCGCGCTGCAGCGGCTTGGCGAAGCGATCGCCGACTACGACCTGCCGATCGAAATCGTCAACCCTCACGAAAACCCGCCGATGGAAACAGCAGCCGACCACCCCGGCATCCAACGCCTGCTGCAACTCGGCACCAGCACCGCCAGCGCGCCGTGGTTCTCCGATGCGGCCCACCTGTCACGCGGCGGTATCCCATCGATCTGCATCGGCCCCGGCCACATCGGCCAAGCGCACACGGTCGATGAATTCATCCGCATCGACGAACTCAAGGCCGGCGCGGATTTCTTCGCACGCCTGATCCAGGGACTCGCGGATTGATTCCGCTCAGGCTCCTGCCTCTTGGGGCTTCACTTCGACGATCCGCAACGGCAAGCGCACGAGCAATTCACCGTCGCAACCGATATCGACCGAATACAGCCCGACACGCGGAAAACGCAAACCCTGCAGGTTCATCACCACATTGCGGGTGAGGAACGGCACGCTGTCCGGCAGTTTGACATCGAATTCCGGTTCGATCGGCATGTGATTCGGATCGAGCGGTTCACCATCCTCGTCGATGATCGTGATCGAAAGTTTGTGACGGCCGGTATCCTCGGGCGTGAAACAAATCCGCATCGCCAACGAGCACGATGGATGCACCACCGGCAAGGAGCGCACCGCCAGCGTGTCAAAAGTACCGTTCACCACCAGCTTGCCATTGTAGTCGGCAGCGTAATCACAAAGCGTCGCAATTTGGAAATCCATGAATGTCGGTCGGTTGATGCTTCCTGCAGGCTGAGGTCTCGAACTCCATCGGCAAAGGACAAAATCCCAATCCCATCCAGCGCCCTCACCGCCGCTCAGCCAAGGCTTCGACAAACAATTTCGCCGTCTTGGTCGCCGATGCCGGATTCTGCCCGGTGACCAAACGCCCGTCCCGCACCGCATTCTCGGCAAAATCAGCAGCCACCACCGCTTTGGCCCCAGCCTTCTCCAAAGTGCTCTGCAACAAAAACGGCACCACATCCGCCAACTTCACCGCCCGCTCCTCGGAATCCGTGAACACCGCCACCTGCTTTCCCGCCACCAGCGGCTTGCCCGCGGCGTCTTTCACCCCGACCAAGGCGGTAGGCCCGTGACACACGGCCCCAATCACGCCACCGCTCGCATCCACCCCGGTAATCAAACCCGCCACCACCGGTGAATTGGGGAAATCCCACACCGTGCCGTGCCCACCGGCAAAAAACACCCCGGCCACGTCCGCCGGCTTCAACTCCGCCAGTGAGCGCGTCCCCAACACCCCTTGCCGGCCACCCTGCTCAGCACCATAGACCTTCCAGAACGCCGCATTCCGCTCATCCTTGAGGTCCAGACTCTTGGGATCCACCGGCGCAAATCCACCCTTGGGACTCGCCAGCACCACCTCGTGACCAGCCGCCCGCAATACCGCGTAAGGATGCGCCGCCTCGGACAAATAAAACCCCGTCGGAATCTCAGCGCCCGCGGGCGATTTCATCACCCCAACATTCGTCAGCACCAGAACCACCGGCGCCGCCTGCAACAGCGAACACCCCAGCATTCCCAACAAACCAACCAAGGATCTCATCCCACCACCCCTACAGAGCTTCGCACCCGACGCAAGCGACAAGCAGCAGACCCATGATCACCAGTCGCTTCCGTCAATATCCGCAACTTGTTCACAATCGTTCCACGCGGCGTGGAACAAACCCCCGCCATGAACAACACTCATCCCGAGCAGCATCGATCCCTGACTCATGAGCCAAATCCATCCCATCGGTAAAATTGCGAATAAGTTGTGAAAAAGCGTGAATGAAACCTTTAACCCATTGATAACGAGAAGATTAATTTTCGATCACTCGTTTTAAATTTTTATTTTTATCAGGTTTTTGAAGCCGCCGCATGCCAAGCTTTGGACGCATGCATTGATACACAACTGGTTCACAATCGCCGCACAGCCAGCAATCTTGCCCAGCTCATTTCCACCCCACCGATCTTGTGCGCAAGTTATTCACAATCCACCAAGCCCCTGAAAATCGGAGTCTCGAATCCCATTTTAAGTCCCTCAGTTTCAGTCTTTCACCAAGGTCATGACACACTCGAGGTGGCGGGTGTGCGGGAACAAATCGAAGGGTTGCACATCAACCAAGCGATACCCGAGCGACTGCAGGTGCTTGAGGTCGCGCACCTGGGTGGCAGGGTTGCAGGAGACATAGACGACCCGTTTCGGGCCAAAGGCTCCAAGTTGGTCGAGGAATTCCTCGGTGCTTCCCTTGCGCGGGGGATCGATAACCACCGCAGTCTGATCCGCCGGGAAGGCGATTTCGGCAAAAATATGCTCGGCGGAGGCGGTCAGGAACCGGGCATTGGCGATGCCATTGGCCTCGGCATTCTTGCGCGCCCATTCGCAGGACGTTTCGGAGACCTCCACGCCGGCGACTTGCTCGAAATGGCCAGCCAGACTCAGGGCGAACAAACCGGAACCACAATAGGCATCGACCAGAAAGCGGATGCCGTCGACTGCCGCCTGTCTGGCGACGTAGCCGGTGAAAGCAGGCAGGATGTATGGGTTGTTCTGGAAGAAATCACCGGCAAGGAACTGGAATTTCAGATTGCCCACCTGCTCGACCGCAGTGGCACGGAAATCCGTTTCAACGCGCCCACCGGTCGCCCGCATCAGCAAGGTCGATCCCAGGCGATAGCGCGAGGCATTGGCATGGATCTGCTGCCGGATCACCGGCAACTCGCGGTTGATCTCATCCATCGCGATGTCGCAGTGCGGGACATCGACAATCTTCGACCGCAGGCCGTTGGCCAGAAAGCCGATCGCTTCAATCCGCCCATCGCGCGGACGATCGAAGTGCGGTGTGATCTTCGACCGGTAATTCCACACCCGCTCGGTGGAAATGCAGGGGTTCACCGGATGCTCGATGCGCGCCATGTGGTGCATCAACTCCGCGACCTGACGCGCCTTCCATTCGAGTTGCTTGTCGTAGGCCAGGTGCTGGTACTGACAACCACCGCACTCACCGAACAAAGGGCACTTCGGTTGCACGCGGTCCGGCGAGGCTTCCAATACCTCAACCAGATCCGCCTGGGAGTGGTTCTTATCGTTGCGGAACACCCGCACCCGCACCCGTTCTCCCGGCAGGGTGAAGGGGACGAATACCACCCAAGGCCGCTCGTCCCCACCCTGACCCGCCAGTTCAACCCGCGCCACACCGGCACCCAGATTCGTCAACGAGTCGACCGTCACTTCGATCTCCTCGTGATACGCGAAGGGGTGTGGGTTGAACTTCTTGGGCGGGCGCTTGTGCATGAAGGTGGCGCGGACTCTGACAATCCCGGAGTCCTGCCGCAATGCCCATCTGCTGGCCCAGAGTGACGCTACTGACCACGGGCGACG
>JACCDY010494931.1_pt1 | contig 18279 bp, 26 predicted proteins | sample 7446391 | NCBI WGS metagenome assembly JACCDY01 (sample SAMN15323451, study PRJNA562643) | freshwater metagenome | isolation source: river surface water | place: USA:Blue River Watershed | collected 2017-08-18
AAACACAAATAAACATCCTGTCCGTGAATCTTCGAATGCTCACCATGGATTCGGAAACAATGTCCCGCATAGGCGGACGGACGAATCAACGTACAACCCATGTGAGTGGCGGATACCATCGACCAACCCCGCTGTTGCGGATGGGCGGGAATGAGCGTTTTCGCCCCAAAATCCAGGGGATCGGCGGAGTCGATCTTGTGCCACGCCAGGACAAAACCAGGAGTATTGCGGTCCGCCATCGCGGCACTGACGATACCCAATTCATACTGCCCGAGCATGACCCGCAACAAACGTCGATAGACATCGGGATCGAACAGCACGTCGTCTTCCAACGACAGCCAATCACCGTGAATGTGAGGGAGAAGGTAGTTGTAGATCTCAGCCACATTTTTGTTAAACACCGCAGGGGGCTGTTCCAACCACACCACCTCCCCGTATTTGGGGGTGATGTCCTGGAACTCCTCCTTTAAGCGCTTAGAGAGCTCTGGTCGCCCGCTGTTGTCCAGGATAACCAGACGGGTCCTGGGAGCCAATTGCAGTTGACGGAAGCGGTCCGCCACACTCACCAGGGTATGATCTTTTCCAGAAAACGGACAGGAGACGGTGAGCATTAACTGTCATCCTCTTCTTCTTCGACGGACGATTTCATCTGTTGGAGCCAAAATCGAAAACCCAACGTCAACAGCCCCATGTTTCTCAACATATCTGCATGACTACCAAAAAAGACGGACGCATGACAGTCTTCTTCAACCTGGACTCGGACGAGAAAAACCGAGGAGGATTTGGAGGCCATGAGGATTTGACGCAATTGAGAGGTGGTCAACAACTCCGGTTCCAATTTCGCCAATTGAACCGGATCTTCCTCGGGAGGTGATTCAAGCTCGTCGTCCAACAACGAAATCGCTTCCGTCAGGATTCCCTGCAGATCTTTGCGTTTTTCGACTTTGTCGTGGTAGGGCTTCAGGGCCTCTAAATCGCTGCCGCCGTGGAACTTCAACGTACCGTCGATGTAGTCGTTGTACAACCTCACCACGTCAATGGCGGTCATCTGAGGTGGACCGACCAACTTCACCAGCAGTTGCGTCTCCAACATACACACGCCGAGGCAGATTTCCTGCCTCGCCTTGGAGCGCTTAAGAAACTCGTCAAAATAGATCAGCGTCGTATCAATCATCACCAGCCTCCCCGAGGTTGTACCGGAAACCGGTACCGGGAGGCTAGACTTACTTGTTCAAACCGAGTTTTTTGATCTCGCGTTTGTTCAATTGGCGCTTGGCCACCGAGTAAAGAGTATCGCCATACATGGCGGTCAATTCTCGGGCACGGAGATCCCGAGAGCAAGGCTTGAAATAGGTTTTGGTCATGACATCGTATTTGGACCAAACCTTGGCGGGGTCGAGCATGGGCAACACCTTCGTCGCCGCCATCGGCTCCAAGGTGATCTCGTACCAGATCTCCTCGATCTGACGATATTGAACCCTCGACGAGGGGTTGTTGTTCTTCCAGCGAATATCCTGCTCGGCATCCCGATAGGACCATTTGGGCCGCTTACGTTCAAAACGTCCCAAGCGACCCGTCACCGGGTGAACATAAAAAAGGCCGTACCAGACGCTGCTGAGGCGGCGGCCCTGCGAATCATGCAGAACACCGTCGATCATTCGGGTGTTCTTCTCGACCATCTCGTCGAGATGTTGGAAAACATGGTATTGCACGGTGGAGCGGTAATTCAGCTTCTGCGAAATCTCCGCATACACGTCATCCCACTTCTGTCCTACCCGAGCCCGCAGAAAGCGTTCCAACGGTCGGAGATTTTCGTTCAATTCCTTGTGCTGCGCCCAATAGCCCTTCATGCTGATCCGTGACGGGTAATCCACCTCTTCAGAGAGCCGGGTGGGGATGTGACGGGGATGTTGACGAGAGATCTTACCGTTGCTGTAACGGTCGATCCTCGGACGTTCCACGATCACTTTAGCCATGTCGGCCCGCATTGCAGGATCTCCTTTGAGAAATCATACTATCAAGATTGCCGGGCACAATCAAGTTCAACGGGTCTTTTTGTTGAACTTGCTGTTCGGGTCTAAAGGTCCGCCCGGCGTGGGATTGCGGATTTTCCGCCTACCAGATTGCACGTCCTTGCGGTCAATCCCCACGTCATGATTGTCCCACTGTTTGGTCGCCATCCGTTCGTTGCGAAGGGTCAAATCCTTAGCTTTGCGACGTTTGGACGCTCGTGTCCCTTTGGCGCTGGGGATCATCGCCCCCATATCCACCACCATCGACTTGCCACAATTTGGACATTTCGCTCGGTGCTTGAAGTTGTCGACCTTGAAACTCCCAAACGCCGAGGCGGCATGGCCGCACCCCTCCAAATCTGGGTCACAGATGAAGTTGAGAAGTTTCCCGTTCTCATCCTCCCCCGGGGGGTGCCGGACGACCAATTCTGCTTCACTCATGAGACATCCCTCGCAATTGTTGTTTGTAACGATCCTGTTTCAACTTCACCTCCGTCGCGGCCAGCCACCCATAAAAATCCGCCATTCGGTACAAAGCTTTCTTGTGTGTAGACTCACTGTTGTAGTGATCGGATTCGTTCGCCCAATCCCGCATACACTGAAGCGCCACCACATTACTGGCCAGACAGGAAAGAAATTCCTCTTGAGCGGTTTCTGGTACGTTAAACATGTCCATTGGAGATGTCCGCAGGGTATCTCGAAATACCCGATCAAATTCTTGGCCCAAAAGGTCCAAACATCTCGACCAATCCGAGTCAGAACAACCCAAGGGTTTGTAATACTTGGACGTAGGGTCGATCAGCGAGATTGCTTCCGGAGACAAGTCAGGCGTGACCGGAGGGAGACAATTCATTCTAACCTCAACGCAAATGGTTTAACTGATCTTCCAAAAAGCGGGCGACAATCAAATTCTTCAATTTGTGCAGCACCACTCCCACGACCTCGCCGGTGTGCTCCGAGCGATGCAACTCCAGGGTATCCGAAACCCTCACCGTGTAATAGTTGCAGGGTTCGGACCAAAAGAACAACTCCAGGACATCTTGTTCGACCAAATATTCCTGGTACTCGGCAACCATCGGCACCTCAACCATAAGAGGACATGGGCGTCTGATCCAAAATAACCTGGGTCGTGGTGACGACCGCCAGAATCAGCCCTTGAATTTTTTCCTTCAACACTTCGACCGTCTCCGCTACGACCAAAAGGACCACTTCCGACCCTTCATTGGTCAACTCCCGGTAGGTGAATTCCGGAGAATCGCACGATTTCTGAAGGGCCTCCAATTCATTGTCCTGTAGCCAAACCCGCAAATGTTTCGAGGTCAGAAATTCCACCTGATTGGGGGTAAATCGCTCGCCCACTCGCATGACATCGGCCACCAACCCCTCGGAGTCCTCATCGTATACCCGATGTGTCTCCTGAAGCTCCTGCACGTCCGCTCGGGTGAGGCCCAAGAACAAACACAAGAGCCGTTCCCCCGTCGAAACCTGACAAACCAGCATGCTTATCCTCCCTGTAATAGATCAAATCGACCCTTCAATACCTGAACGACCTGCGATGTCCGGGCTCCCGTTCGATGATCCACCGCGCGGCCTTTGATGAAATTGTAGGTGCGGATCTTATTCGACCTCCCACCACCATCTCGTTGTACCCGTCTCATCTGACTATACTGATGATCGGTTATTTGTTGACGTTGTTCTTCCACACGACAGGCGAGAATCTCCAACGCTTGGCGGCGATTCTGTTGTTGATCCCGACTGTCCACAGTAGCGCTCAACCCGGTCGGTCGATGAACGGCCACCACACAAGACTCGGTCTTGTTTTTGTGCTGCCCGCCAGGACCGCTTCCCCTTTTACAGGTAATCTCCACCTCTGTCAAATTCATTGGAGCAACTCGGGTGGGAATGGGAAGAATCGAGACCGTCACGATCGAGGTGTGACTTCGACCCCGGGCCTCGGTGTCGCTGACCCGATGAACACAATGTTTGCCGGATTCGGCCTGAAAAGCCCGTCCCGCCCCGGGACCACGAATACGGGCGCTGACAAAACCTTCAGAAGAAATCAACAATTCGACCTTCAACTGACAGGAAAGGGCATATCGGGTGTAGGCACTGAAGAGTTCATGGACAAAGGCTTTAGCGTCCTTGCCGCCTTCTCCAAATTGAATCTCCAGGATGAGATCATCCGCATGCAGTCAAACGAGCGACCGATCCACTGCCTGGACGGGAGGGGTGAAATTTTTGTCATGCTTACTCATCGCCATCTCCTTCGACCACCCCCGGGGGGTGGGTTTAGTGTCGTTCGTTCCAAGTCAAAGACGCATAGAAAGTTTCCGCCGAGCCCGACAGGGGCTGTACGGCCAGAACCAGCACATCGACCGTACCATCAATCGCGGAACCGATCAAGGTATTGGCTGCCGGTGGGATGTCAATCGAAACCCCACTCTCTGCCGTCTGGAAACTATACCCGGAAAGCAGCGTGGTTCCACCAGAAACAGTCGTGGCATTCGACGCCGACGTACACGCCTCCACGGACGCACTGTCGACCGCCGAAAACGACAACGCCGTTCCCGTGACGGTCGGATTGAGCAGAAGAGCCCATCGGAAGGCGGAGGTCGATGTACAGATGATACTCAACTTCGCCGGAGTGATGGTGCTGCCCAAACCGTTGGTGGTCTGCTGAAGAGCCAAAATCGGATACGCGGACGTGTTGGCTCCCGTGGTGAAACCCGTCGCTCCTCGATCAATCGCCAACTGCAGGGAAGGCGTATCGGAGTTGCCCTCCGAAATAACCGTCGAGCAAATCTGCACCAACGAAGCCGCCGCACCCGAGCCGGAATTGGTGATCTCATAGCGGACCGGGAGATTGGGGGTCGACATATAGACGCCAGCGATCAAATTGGCGTGGTCGACCGTGTGGAGGAATACCATACGACCATTGGCCACAATACCAAATCGGACGCGGCCCGCACCCAGCCATTCAAAATCAATGAAGAACAATTGAATCTTCGTCAGATCCAACGTCAACCCCGAGGTGCCCTCACCGTCGGCGGTGTCGCCATTCCAGTCATCTCGGGCATAATAGGTGTCGACGACCGATCCCGTGGCCTTGGAGCGAATACCCAGCCGGAACGTCGTGCCACTTAGCTCGAAGAACAAACCGTTGTTGTCGTCAAAATAACCCAACCTCTTGGTGATACCCGAAGCTCCCGCTCCCACCACACCGGTGAGGAAGATCAACTGGCTTTTGCCGGGCTGATAGGCGAATCGACGACGGGTTTGACGGACGCGGACACCAGCCGTTGTGGACGTGACGGCCAAAGTGGTCGACGCGCCATTCACGCTATGGGTGGACGAGGTGCCGCCTCCACTGACTTCCACATCATTCCACACCAACGTCTGGTCACTCAGAATCTGCTTTGACTCAAAGAGCGTCCTGGGGTTCGAAACTCGAAGACGCTCGAACGCATCCAACGAGCCGGAATCACCGAAAGCCACCGGCAGAGGATTACCCGTGGAGGCCAGAGACGCATTGCCCGCTGAACCAATCGCCAACTTCATGATTTGGTAGTGAATGCTATCGACGAGATCGGTTCCAAGACTGGAACCACCACTTCCCGGATTCAGTTCGATGTTACTCAACATTACGCTTTCTTCCTCTCTTTGAATTTGTCAGTGTGAGATACGCCGTCCGGGACGACCGTAAATTTGAAACCATCTCGACGAAGTATTCTCTTAGGCCGCTTGGTCTGCATATTCCGTTCCGCCTGAGTTCGCTTGGAAGAACGGTAATCAAAACCTCGGTCAAAACTTGCCAACGGCATCATCCACCCCTTATAGCAGTGAAAAATCCAACTCTTGTCCAGGGAAGCCGTCGAACTGAGAAAATGCAAAGCTGTCGTCCTGTCGGCACATAGCCGTCACGACATCGGCGTCAATCCAGAATCCACCAGGAGGGGCGTCATCAGCCGGAGTACCATGCGCCGACGCTCCCCAGGAATTCAACAGGTAACAACCGGGGCGACGGGGATCGTCGTCAAAGCCCGGGAAGCACATTTGATGTGCCCAACTTCCGCTAGGAGAACCCCATGACTTGCCTTTGTCGACCCGAGGAGCCATTTGGAAACCGCGATTCGACGCCACCGTCACGGGATACCCGTTGTACAGGGCCTCGATCACATCCTCGTAACTGTTGACCTGCGAATAGGTCTTCACCAGATATTGCTTGGCTTCCGCAATAAACGATGAAGGCGGACCCGGACGGGCTCCCCACTTCTTCGCGACCGAACCCGAGTACGGAGCGACTCCCGGGAAGTCCGCCCGGAGGACTCCGTACTTCTTCATGCCCTCTGCCGCCCAAGCCCCGACAGAGCCGTCACCGCCGCCCAACCGACCACCACCAATTTGAATACGACTTATACCGTAGATGTATGGCTGATAAGCCGGGTGGTAGATCTGATTCTTACCCTCTCGTATGATCTGCATACACTGCAGATAATTGACCACATTGGCAGCGCCCATGGAGACACAGTCGCCAATTTCCTGACGGAACGTCGGGAGATGCTTACCACCATAAACCTTGCGAGCAAAATCCCACAAAACAACTCGTTGGCCCGCAGGGCTGCCCTTGGGATTGTCGATCTTGAATTTGGGCAACCCATCCAACAATTTCTCTATGTGATCCTGAGCGATCACTGAGCGCTTGTCACGGGGCATCCAACCGAAACGATGTTGAAATGCGGTGGTGGTAAATAAAGGCATTAGTTCCCCGCTTTCATAGCGTCGGATGTCGGTTCATACACCCTCATAACCGCATTATGATTTGCGATTACCTCGCTGGTGGCGATCGTTTCCAAACCAACAGCAATTTCCGTCCATGCCTCAACATAACTTTCCATCGACGGCAACCGACCCGCTTTGTGCAAAGTGGTCAGCGCTTCATTCAACTTGATCGACCAAGGTTTCCAGCCCGCGATAATGGCCGCATCACCAAGCGCCGCTCGATTGGATTCCTTGGTGGCAGCCAAAAGGGCGGCGGGCGTGGTAATCCCCCCTGCCGCGACGGCAGAAGCGTTGTTGCGGAAACTCTCAGCCATTGCGGCAGCTTTGTTTCGGTACTGAGCTTCCACGGAAGTCACCACCCAAGCCTTTGCACCAGAGATCAAACCATATTTCTCAGGAGGCAGTGGCGCTGGTGGAGGCGTCGGGGGAGGCACGGGTGTGGGAGTAGGGGTCGGTGTAGGAGTTGGCGTGGGAGTAGGAGTTGGTGTCGGCGTAGGCTTACCACCACCCACGACAATCATGTTCATCCCATGCGCTTTATTGTCCGTACCACCAAAAGAGACCGCGTACGTGCCTTGCTCCAAATCGAGCAAGACCACATAAACTTCATGTCGATTTTCACCGGCAATCCAAGTTGTTGTTGCGGGAAGGACGATCCAATCCCACTCCTCGCCACCAATCAAACTCTTCGATACTTTGATGATCGCGGACTTGCCGACCGGCACCTCCGTGGGACCATCAAGAATCAAATTTGCTCCCAACAAATTGTAAGAGAGCGCCTCGGTCCCGCTTTCAGTCTTAGACGGAAAGTGCGAAGCCGAAACGGATGTGTTTGTGACCTTGTCGGCGATGTCCGTGAGTGCCTCACCGCCGCCAAACAAGGCCAAAACAATCACAATAATAATGGCAAGAACAATCAAACCAACTCGCTGCCAATTCATCAACATGCCCCTTTTTACTGCACGATCTCTTCAACCAACTTGCCGAGCAACCACTTCAACAGAATGATCGCAGGCAAGGGCAGAGAGATCGCAAAAGCCTTCACATCGCCCGCAGACGCGACCGACACCGGAGGATTGTCAACCATGAACTGGAGGGCCTCGACGGCCTCAGCATCATCCAGGGTGCTGTCCAGCGCCAAAGAATTGACGGTGATGAACTCGTCGTCGGCCTTCAGCGGGAGCACCATGCTCTGCAGAAAACCTTGAACATTCCAAGCCGCGTGGGCGAACTCATCTTTTTGAGTCTCCCAACTACCATCAGCCACCACCTTCATGATGGTGCCCAAGGCTTCGGTCGGAAATTCTGCCGGGTAACCTACCATTGTTCATTCTCCTCTGACTTCGTGGGTAAAAGAATCGCAAGCGACTAAGCGGCGATTTGCTTCGAACGAGCAAATCCAACCATCAGAAAACAGTAAGTCGGGGAATCCAGAGCCGGAACAGGCGTTTGAGAAGCCCGTTTGATTCTCTGTTTCGAGTAGACCGAATTGACTTCATTTTTCATCTGCTGCAGCCCTGGAATGATGTCCGACCGACCATACGAGGTCAAGACATCCAGGTAATACTGCCCGGACTTCAAATATGTCTGAAGATCTGGGAAATTTTTCTTCTGCCCAGATTTGAGGTATTGAGCCTTTACCCGCTCCGGCGAATGCTGAATGACCTGAGCGCGAAGCGGACTCATCTGATAGGGAGCCGTTCCGGCACGATCGAGAACTTGTCTCAAATTCTCCTGGAACGCCTTGGCGCTGGCTTTGGGCGAGGCGTCGAGGTTCACGACCTTCAACATCTGATCTCCCTCCCAGACAAAATCGGAGTTCGGGAGAGACTTGCTGATCAACAGAACCTTTTCCGGAGCAAGAGGTTGAGTGAACGACACCTGCACGACCCGGAGTTCCGACGGAGGTAACGTGGGGTCGATCTGCACGGCATACAATTTGGACACATCCGTATGGCCCAACGTGTAGGCGGTGGCGGCCAAAAAGGAATCCGCGACCGACAAATCATTTTTGTATTTGTGAGGCTTGTAAGTCGGGACGCCGATTCCAAAACCGCCCGGACCGACCGCCACGGAATGCACGTCCATCCCCAGAGATTGCAAAATTGGAGAGTAGGCGTGGTTGTTGTCTCCCTTACGGAGCAAAATTGCCTGGACGCGGTCACCCACGGCTTCCGCCTGAGCGGGAGAGATTTTCTGAGCCAACGAGGGATCAACCCATGGAATCGACGCTTCAGCGGTATTTTGGCGGAACACGGTCTGCAGATCATAACCGGAGATGTTCTGGAACTCCCGAGCCACCGGTGTATCGACCGTTGACGCCAAAGCGGCAAACCCAGGAGTCACCGGAATACCATAATAGGCACGGGCCTCTTCCAAACTCATGCCCGAGCGTTTGGCGATTTGACGAGGCGTCAAGCCGGGCATCTTTTTCGACTTAATCAATTTCAACATGTCGGACACGTTTTTCGCGTAAAACCACAGCGCGGCTTGGACGTTCGACAGCGTGATGGGTTGTTTGGTTTTGGCCGTATAGCGTTTACGAATTTCCTCCATAATTCCGACACCAAAAGCATATCGGGCTGGAGTGCTCGGGACGGTCTGCGGACCCCCGAACAGAGCGTTCATCCATTGATCGAGAACGACCGGGTCGATCTGATTGGTATGCTGCACGCCACGGTCTTTAGCCCGAGCCTTTTCCAATCCTTGTTTGATCGCGTGATAGTAGTTGGAAAGCTTATCGGCAAAACCTTCGACCTCCGGGGAGATCTCCGGCGTCGTCATGATGTTCGGGAGAGTCTCCACGACCTGCATGGGGAATCGACCAAACGCCTTGGAAACATCCGTGACCTGCTCCAACCCAAGCTGGGTGGCAATTTGATGAATAGGTTCGAAGACCTTCGGCGAGAGCCGCGTCACGGCGTTTGAAGCGGGCATGGACACGAATACGGCCTGCTTGGTCTTGCTCAGGTGAGGCTTGTACCCGGCCCGTTTGATGGCGTCTATGAACTTCCCGGCCATCGCTGGCTTGCTGAGCTTATACAGCATCCCCGGGAAATCATCATTGGTCAAACCGTACCCGGACTTGAAAGCCTCTTGCGCGAGATAACCACTCTCCATGCTGAACGAGGGGTCTTGCTTCTTTTTCAACTTCATGTAATAGAACATCTGCCGACGGTGCAGGGCGTCTGGCGTGTACTGTTTGTTCTTCTTCTGCTTCTTCACTTCTAAGTCGCGAGCCTTAAGGGCTTGCTGCAACACTTGTGGATCAAACTGGTGATGTGTTTGACTGTACAGCGTGTCATAGCGGTCCCGGGTGAACCGCTTCTTTTTCTCGTCCGTCACGTCATGTTGTTCTGCTGCCGCCAGTTCGTCTTCCACCTGTTTGGCGGCTTGCTGCCAGAGCGCCCCATCGGTAGGGTTGTGTCGTCGCATGTCCGACTGAACGGACACCACGGCAAATCCCGCATCCTGCAGGGCCTGTCGCTGCGCATTCCACTGTTCGGGCATCGTTTGAAAGAATTGATTGTAGTCGTCCGAGACTCGTCGCAGTACCGGCTGAGGCGAATTACGTGCCTGAGCGGGCAACTCTTGAGTCTTCTGCATCTCGTAGGAACGACGAAATTCTTGAATCTGATTGATCGTCCACAACACATTGGACCGGACGGGTGCGTTGTTGCCAAAAAAGGTCATCATCCGCACAAGATATTCTTGCAGGTTTGGATCATGCTTGGAGACATCAAAAATCTGCTGCCCTGCTTGATCGTACCAGTCTTTGGAGGTCTCGAAATCCGAGTATTTGGTTTGAAGGGCAGCGGTCAATCGGACGATCAGGTCTTCAACCTTATCGTCCCAAAACTTCACCAATTGTTCGGGTGAAGCACCTGCGGGGAATTGCAGGTGCTGGTAGGTCGATGGAGCCCCGTTGGGGATCATCTTCCCTTCATGTTGTTTGAAGGTCATCCACGGGAATTTACTTCGAGGAGTGGATGGTCCAGCCGTCACAATCCCGAGATCGTCCAGTCGTTGAAGAAGTCGGGATCGACGCAAATTCTAACCCCCGATTCGTAACGACTGTCGCAGTTGTTCCTTCGTTTGAAGTCCAAACAGCCGGGCCACTTCCCGACCATTCTGAAATACCAAAATCGTGGGTAACTGATTGATCTGCTGCTTGACGGCAATATCGGAGTTTTCATCCACATCAAGTTTGATCAGAACGAAATTCTCCTCGGCGTCCAATTCATCCAAAATTGGGCTCAGCATCTTACAGGGAGAGCACCATTTGGCATAAAAATCCACCATCACACAACCACGACTCACCGCGTCATCAAATTCTTGCAACGTCACAGATGCTCCTCCAGAAGGAAAGCAAGCGCTTTTTCCAATTCCTTCCAAATTCGCCGATTTTCCTCAACAGCTTGATCGGCAAAGCCAAATCGTTCCGGGAGTACGGTAAACAAATAGTCACGCACGTCACCTCCAAGCTCTACCGATCGAGACCATATATCGGCTACCATTTCCCACAGATGCTCGCGGGGCATCTGTTTAATCGTCGCGTAGTATTCCGGGTGATGCGCGTTTTTCGAGCGGTGGAGGTCGATGGCCTGTTCTAACTCTTGGCTGTCACTACTTTTATGTCGACAAAGACAAGACCACTCGTTCCCGAAGAACTTACTGTTGTCGTGGATGAACCCGAGGGAGATTAGTTTCAACCCAAATTCTTCTTCTCCATTTCTGATGAGTTTTTTACCCATCAATTCACAAGCGCCCTGGACGAGGTGGAGATGGCGTAAAAGTCTCTCCACGGAATCCAGACAGTCCAAACTCTCTTGAGTTTCTAAGGGGATGTTCATGCAACGGCGTACCTTTTCCAAATAGTGATGTCAAATTCTGCTGGGGTTTGTTTTGCTTGAGCGGCATAGGTCAGGATGAATCCCTCCAACTCATTATAGCGTTTTGCCGATTTAGGAGTGACCAGGGGGGCGTCGTGTCCTTGAGCGCGTAGGAATTTCAACAGATGTGTGTCGAGAATCGCATGTTTGACACGACGGCGAGTATGGAGGACGAAAAATCTACTGGTTTTCAAACCAATTCCCGGGAGTGACTCCAAATCTTCTACTGAGCAATTTCGTAAATCAAGTCGCCCTTGACAGATCAAACGAGCGGCGGATTTCAAGGCTTTACTTTTGAGAGCGTAACAACCGATGCCGCTACGTTTCAGGAGGGTTCGAATACGAGGTTGAGAGAACTGGTCCAACCCTTGAAGAGGAGACCCCTCGTATTGACGGCATAACCAGTCAACACGAGGGGCAATGGTTTTGGCGGTCTTATTGGCCACACAAACCGAAAAGATCAAAAACTCTTCCAACTCACGATCGCTGAACGTGTAGTTGGGAAGATTCATGAAATCAATCATGACGCTTTCTTCCTTGACGTGTGATCAACTTTATCCGAGAAGCGGATTGGTCTGTACACGGGTATCCAACGCGGCTTGACCGCGAATCCTGCCTACGACTCTGGAATCACGACTGGTGTTCAACACCTTGATGTCGCTGATCTTCTCAGGAGCTTCGCCGCGAAGTCGGTCAATGTTACCCAACCCGCGACTCTTGATCAGATCCTTTCTAGCCTGACTCCCCCGAGGAGGCAACTCCTCCTGCTGTGGGGCCGCCGTGACCGTCTGATAATTGCTCTGGGGATTTTTCCCGATCGACGCAATCATCTCTTTACGGGTCATCTGACGGGTAGGCTCCGGTCGCTCTTCCTGTTTGATTCGGGCGTTGTACTCAACATTGGTTTCATCCTCAACCTCCGCATCCACGACATCGCCCCAGGCGTCCGTCGTCAAGGTCGCGGGATCGTCGATTCGAGCGAACATCTCCCGACCGCCCTTCTTCTGACCTTCGATCAAGATTCGGATACTACCCAGATGCTCATGGGTCTTGCCGCGAACGATGAACTTGCGGCGAGGATAATACTCGATGATCTCGTTGGGCTGCAAGGTCAAACGACAGTCGCCGATATAACACTTGCGAAGAACTCGGAGGAATTGCTTGACTCCACCGTCGTCCCGCTTCTGATTGTCCATCACCACATTGGTCGGACGGTTGAGCAGATCCTGGTAGACATCACGTGGCAGAGCCACATAATCCTCGGGAATGAGTTTGAACCCCGGAGGGACGCCAACTTGAGTCGGCGACGGACTGCCTTGTGGGGCCTCCTTGACTTCACTGATGACCGCTTCTTGCTGTACAGGTTTCTTGCGAGATGCCATAAGGAATGTTCTCCTGGAATGCTGAAAAAGGCACGAAAATCTCCTTTTCCTTGGAGCAACCAATACCTCGGACATTTCTGCACGCTTACAGTAAAAATCAAGGATTCCCGTTGGCACTCTCCTGCTTATCCTTAATCAATTTTGTCTGACGGAACTCATTAAGCACATCAAACAAAAATTTCGCCGAGGCCGAAACCTCCTCGGGATACCGGACTTCCGCCCACGGCTTATACGATCGTTTGTCCCACTTCCAGCCACCTGCATGTACCCCATAACTGTAATGGATGATTGGACGAATTACCGCCGAGTCGGTCAAACTCTGTCGGAGGGAAATTTTGTGATTAACCCCGTATTCAGCCGAAGCAATCACATACGCCCACATCTCCTCCACCCAGGGCCACTTTTGCCCACAAATTTTGTCCTGCCTCAACGCGGTCGTCGCCTCAAACCAGCGTTCGACAATCATGGTCAAATCTTCCCGATGAATCAACAGAGGGACGGCCAGCGGTTGCGCGTACTCGATTCTTCGCTGACAATGTCGTTGGAGGATAAATTTACCTTTCGGGTCCGAGGGCTCCATGAACCAAATGGAATCCGCCAACGGATGGCCGACCTGGACAGAGGTCTCGGGGATGGGTTGTGTGAAAATACAGTCAGGGTCGATAATGTGCAGGTAGGAATACCCGGGGGAGTCCCGCAACCACTGCAACAACAACCCTGGTTTGTTGTAAGGCGTGTAGGCGTCCCCGGTGACCGGATGGGGGGAGCAGGACCGGTATAGACGATGAGGACAGGCCAGAGGGCGGTGGAGCGGTCCAGGGCTGTCCTGCGCGATAAGCGCTAAAAAGTCTCCTGGCTGTTTTGAACGCCTGAACGAATAGTAGGCCAATTCAATCTGCCAGAATTGGTACTCACTATCTGAGGCGGTTATGACCGTACAGAGATCGCTCATTCCTCTTCGGGTTCCGGGAGAAGATCTTCCAAATTGTAATCCAAACCGCACTCGACGGACTTCAAGTAAGCCTGAGTGGCCGGAGGGAGACGCTCACAACTCGACAGATAGACGGTCACGACCCTGGTCTGTAGAGTTTGAAGTTGATCCTGCATGTATTTGACCTCGTCAATCACATTGAGCAACTCCAACAACAAGTCCGCGCTGGAGAGATTGATCTCGGCCTTCAATCGGATGTCCGAGGGACTGCCGAGCGTGGCTCGCTTTTTGGTCGCGTCGGTCATGTCCGGGAGAGGCTCTTCCGCCCACACGTCATCGGGCTCTTCACCGGGCAGAATTATTTTCCCCACACTGCACCTCGTTGGGTTTCCAAACGTCCTCAATTTGCAGGACGATGCTGTCCTCGTGAGTATCCGGGTAGGCATCCCGGACCACCTCCAACATGTTACTGGAAAGGCTCAAATGCCGCTTAAGCGTTCGTGTGAAAAACCGAATACCCCGAAGATTACTCTCGCGAAGCCAAACTTCCAAATAAAGTAGATTGTCCTTCAACTCCGGGAGTAGGCGGAACATCAACTCCGTCGCCACCCCTTGTCGTTGAAAATTTGGGTGGGTGGCGATTTTGTCGATGAACACATAATCGCCTTCCAACGTGTAGTGGACAAAACCAACCGGTCGTGTCCCTCGGTAGGCGACCAAAAAGTGGTGATAACAACTTTCCAACAAAAATTGAAGTTCTTCCTCCGTCCAGGGAAACACGGAGGTCGCAGGCGAGGTGTTGGCATGCTCTTGAGTCAGGAGATCAATTTTGAGCAGATAAGGAAGATCGCGGAGGGTGGCTTCACGAACAAACCAACCTCCAAACAAAATTGCATGGAGGTTGGATTGAATGCCTAAAAAGAGCAACTCACAATCATGCCGGAATAAAGCCCAGGTCGAGAACCCGATCCGGCAGATAATGGAACGTAACGTATTCACCAGCCGTGCCCGATCCAGAGGTACTGTTGACCAAAATATCCTTGAACAACGGGTAAACCGAGTCACCCGACAAGAAGGCATTTCGGAGTCCCGCTTCCGGGGTACCGGTCTGTCCAACTTTACCTACTGTGATGGAGTTTCCAGAGTCAACAGAAATGACCTCCGCCAACTCCTGAACCAACGTCAGATTGCTGGGAGGACCTTCGTACGCGGCATTGAAATCCAAGGCGTCCGAGCAAATCAACACGTGCTGACCAGGGAAAAAGCCGTTTGTGCTCGCCACCGGTACGACACCGGTGTTGACGACCGCATTCCCGTCCATCGTCTGCACCAACAGAGGGATGAACTGGCCCGCCGAATACGCCGGAGGAGGCAGAGCGGCGTCCACCGTGAAGGCGCTCAACGTGTAGATGTCGGTGTCGTCGACCTTCAACTTCAGATCGTTCAAAACGATACTGGTCGTGATGGTCGGGCCGATCTTCACACCCAAAATACCTCCCAAGGTCGACGCCTTGGTGGTATCGAGAGTGTCGCCCGCAACAAACGTGATCGACGCCCCACCACCGTCGACCGTAGCCGTACCGATGATGGTGTCCGAATTGGGACTGACGTTATTCAACGGGAGATCCCGGTTGAAAGCGTTCTTGTGGAAGTCGTTGAAATACTCCGGCACTCGCCAGCGATAGTACGCCAGAGCGGTGCTGATGTCGTTGACATCATCAATGTCGGCGTCGGCGGCGAAATACTGGTTATGCAGAGAGAACCACGTCGCCAGAGTATTACCAAATTTCAAGGTCGACAGATCGGCGTCAATGGACGAAACACTCGAACCCTTGACGCGGTTTTCGTAGTCGATGTCCGAGGTGTTGTCGACGAGCTTCCACAGGGTGTCGGCGTCTCGATCGGCAATTGCGGCGACCAAGCCTTCTTTGTAGGCACCCAAATGATCGCACTGTGCTCGGAAATTTTGTTCAACCGTCAAAGCAGACATGTTTAAGTCCCCGTGTCCCCGTAGTAGACGACCAGCCCATCATCTTCAAGATCGAACGAATCGCGGGGAGTTACAAAAAAAGACACCACCCCCTGGGGGTGGTGTCCTCGATAGGCCGGGAACAAAAACAATCAGACGGTTTCGGACTCAGTTTCCTGTTTGGCCGCCGCTGCCGCCAATTCCTTGGCTTTGCGAGTGCTGGCGCGGTGGTTCCCATAATTGGCCAACAACATTTCGACTTCGGAGTTGTATTCCAACTCGATGTTGATCGACCGCTCCGGAGGCAAAAGCCCGTACTTTTTGCAGAATGCGGACACGCCGCAAGTCTTTGTGCGGTTTTGCTTTCGAAGCGGAATCGCGTCCGGCGTGTCCAGCGTGGCCGCTTGAAGGCCGATCACCTGTCGGGTGGGGTCGAAACTCAACAGAACCGCTTCCGTCTGGTCTCCCCAACCGGCCAGCCGCAAACCCGTGGCGTTAATCGTCAGCGTGCCCAGCGAATTGATCCTAATTCGAGGCGGGACCTGTCGGTAGCCGACAAAATCTTCCGGCGAAAATTGTTCAAACTGCATACGAATCTCCTCTCGGTTTTGGTCTCCCAGGTGCCCGCCCGGTGAGACCTACACCAACCAATACCGAGAGAAGAAAAGATTTGGATCAACTTTTGAGAGAAATTTCAATCAACAAACACAATCTCGGAAAATCGGGCCGCATTGTGAAGCGCTTGGAAAATCCGGGCTCGCCCCACGGGATTGGCCGAATGAACGCCGACCTGGAAAGGCCGGGGGAGTTGCTGCTCATACGCGAGCCGCTCCACCTCGCACGCGACATGGTAGCCCGTCAGGCCGGTTCCCAGGTCATGGTCGAACGATATGCCGGTCACCGTACCGGACTGGAGCAGGGGGATCGCCTCCTCTGCCGTCCGGACGTGTAGGTCAAACCCCTCCCGGATCGGTCTCTCGTCGTCGAGCCAAATCAACATGAGAAAGTCCTAAAACAGTGGGTAACAATAGCGCCAGTCTTTGCCTCGCCGTCCCTGATCTCTTCACGGCCTCAAAAGTGTTACGGAGTTGTTCCGCCGCGTTCGGCGGAATTGAACTCAACGACAAGAACATTTGATGGCGGTGTCGCCAAAACAACCGAAAATCCTCGGTCCGGGCGATTCTGTAAGAAACCCACGACGTGCCTCGCCATTCATAAATCCAACCTCGATCTCCTCGGCGGCGGGTAACCACCAACATGTAACGATTTCTCGTTTGGTCAAAAAAGACGCGGACACCTTTAACCTCAGTCATCCCGCCCTCACACACAAAAACGATTGTGCCAGATGATTTTGTTGACCCGATCCTTCATGCGAACCACCCTCAACCGTTCCCGAATTCCCGGTGGTCCCCAATAATCCTCCGCCTTCACGGACTCCAACACAGGGAGCGGAACTAGAATTATCGTCGCATAATTGTCCCAATCATCCAACGAAACCTCCCGATGAATCCGCAAAAACTCAGCTTTGACCGCGTCCGACAAGGAAAACTTGATCGAAACATCTGTCCAAAGAGGACGACATACCTCCTCTTCGACGACTTCCAACGTCAAGGCTCGGGCTCGATCCTCCTCGCAGGCCGGGAGAATCTCTCCTGTGTCAAACGTAAAGGGGTGCGGGGAAGAAAAATTGCCAATCGTCACACCGTTGGCCAACTTGATTGTAGGCATTGGAGACAGCATTCGTGATTCCTTCCAGGGTTCAACGGCCTGCTTACACTCGCTCGCCACCAATTCTGGCTCTCACTCTCGCAGACTGTTCATCCGCCCACTTGAGCAACAACGACGGGTCTTTCACCATCGCCGCCGCCTCACCGGCATCCATGCGACGACAATTCCAAAAGCATTCCCCGGGCTGAGCGCCAGGAAAGAACTTACTGACGGTGAAACACCGGTATTTTCGGTGGGCCGAATAGTGAAAACTCAGGCCGTGGCTGTCAAAAACGCTTCGCGACAGGGCGGTGAATTCGTCATAGCTCACGCCGTGGGATTCAAGATCTCTAACCCATTGGGGTGTTCGTCTCATGTCCGCTCCGCTTCCGTGCGCACCTTGCTGCGCCTTACACCGTCACCTTAGCCACAAAGCGCACGAGAATGCGCCTAACCACTCAAAATAAGGTGACTCACTAGCGATCCGATTCACGGCTCGCCCCGGGGAATGCACCCGGTCTGGTGGCAAGTCAACACCCTACTCGGAAATCTGTGTTCCAGGCGGAATCGAACCACCCACAGACTTCCTTTGGCTCTCACCTGTTTG
>JACCDY011375709.1_pt1 | contig 18266 bp, 21 predicted proteins | sample 7446391 | NCBI WGS metagenome assembly JACCDY01 (sample SAMN15323451, study PRJNA562643) | freshwater metagenome | isolation source: river surface water | place: USA:Blue River Watershed | collected 2017-08-18
GTTATCTATTTTATTAACAATAATTTTATCATTATCTACTTATATATCATCAGGTTTTTTCTCTTCTTTTATATCTTTTGCATATATCCTTTCATTTTTCTCTTCCTCTCTATCCTTCGTATATTCCGTCTTTGTAGTATTACTTGCATCATCTGCTGTTGTATCGTTATAATTGTTAATATCAGACGATTTTAGATATAAATTGCGATAATCATCTATATAATGCGTTATATGTGTTTTCCATTTACTTACTTCATGTGTAAGTTTATTATTAACATTTGTTAAATTAGTATTTTCAGTTTGTAATTGTAACAGTTTATCTTCAAGTTCTTTAATTTTTATTTTAGATTGAATAAGATCGTATATAATATCTTTCATATAGGAGTCACCCATTGTTAAGTATATATTATCAACATTAGTTAATGTTTAAATCAATTTTTATAAATTTGATTTAAATGATAACATATATATAATATTAGATAAAATGATAGAATATTTTACAAAAACGTCTCTTTCAGAGTCTTCTGAAAAAAAACATAATATGTTTCTTAATAATTGGGTTAACTTAACACCAACTAAAACTGTTTTATATATTGTATTATTTCCAGCACATTCGTTAACATTACTTGAACAATTTCTTAAACAAAAAGACATTGATTCTCCAAAACTAAAAAGTAAATCATATTCTAAAACGAATATGCATTCTTATATTTCTGCTGTATTAGCTCTTTTTAAACATTCTCCTCAATATATTAATGATATTCCTGATATGTTCGTTTATCATAGAATATGGTTAGGTATTGTTACAAATAATCAACAAGAAATTGTTGATAGAAGAGAACAAAATAAACCTACTGTATTACAAGAAGAACGCGGTGGTTCGAAATTAACATTACAAGATTTAATTAATAAACGAGACGAAGAAGATATCAATATAATGCATAAATTATTATTAGCTATGTATACTATGATACCACCTGTAAGATTAGATTATTATGATACACAAATAATTAAAGAAGGAGAAACTCCTGAATCTAATAATTATATTATTCTTAAAAATAATGAAGCTGAACTTATTATAGGTAAATATAAAACTTCAAAAGTACACGGTGAAATTAGACATTCTAAGATTCCTGATAATCTATATAAAATTATTATACAATCACTTGAAAAAACTCCTAGAAAATATTTATTTGAAATGAAAGGTGTTAGAATGTCTAACAATAGTTTCTGTAAATGGAGTTCTTCTATTTTGACAAAATTATTTGGAGTAGAATTAAACTTGACAATAGTTCGTCATATTTATATTAGCTCAAAAGATTTAGGCAAAATGACAATTCATGAACGCAAAGAATTGAGTAAACAAATGGGGCATAGTGTAGAAGTACAAGCCCTATATGAATGGAAAAGATAGTGCGCTCGCTATTGGGCCTTTGGCCCTAAGCTCGCGATGAACGCAGTGGACTATGGATTCCAGACGGATGGGCCCTCGGCGAAGCGACCTTCGGCCGCGGAATAGAAAAAGGAATAAATAAATAAAAATTAGAAAAATACAGATTTATTTAATTTTTATTTTGGCTTAATATGGAATGTATAAGGATGTTATAAAAACGGATTATTTTATTATACGCATTTTTGAAATTGTACATTTTTCGGATTTAGAAAGTATTTAGGATTTTATTTTTCGGATTAGAATCTTTTTTCATTTTGGAAATTAATTATTTTTTGATTTATTTATTTTCAGGATTATTTTATTCATTTATAATGTTCTTGACTTTACAAATAAATAAAAAGGAATTAATTCTGTAAAATAATTTAAATTAATTACACCTTCATTTCCACTTTTTGTTCTTTCTTTGCTTTTCTATATTTTCGTTGATATTCCGTTAAATATTCTCTCCGTTTTTGTTTCCGCCCTTCTTCCTTTTCCTTTTCCTTTTCCTTTTCCTCGGATTTATATTCCTCGGATTTAGATTCCTCGGATTTACATTCGGATTCCTTTTCCGTTTTTTTGAATTCCACGGAGTTCTCAAATGGAATTATTGGCATATTGGATAGAAGTTCAAATTCAGTTTCATATTTCCTGATAGTATTCTCCAAACGGATATTTTCAGTATACAGGCGTGATAACTCTTTGTTCTTTTCCTCTAATTGTTTCTCTAACTGGCGGAGTCTGTTTTCAATGTCTGTTGTCACTAATTCTCCACGCTTTGATTCTTCATAGAGTAAGTCCAAGATTTCTTTTAGGATAAATATTGATGACATTCTGTTTATGTCTCCTCGGAAATTGTTTACGGATTTGTTTACGCAATGTTTACAGATTATTGACAGTTTATTTATAATTATTTTAAAATGTTATAATACCTAATTCTGTTCTTAATCTAGCTAAAATTACTTCATCGAATATACCATCTGATGGAGGACCATATCGTTTTATATATTCTATATATTCCTGTTTTACACCTAATGTCATTTGTGGAGTATCTATTGATGCCAAAAAAAATCCTTTTCCTTGTGATGGTTTTGAATTTGCCTTACATTCTTCAAATTGTTTCTTCAGAGTTGTTACCATATTCAACATCTTTTCAGATAATTTACTAAAAAATGATATCGATGATTGACAAGATTCTGTATTATTTGATGTACAACAATTACCTGATATTGAACTTGTTTTTGTTATATATCTTGGCATTCTTATTTTATAAACATTTTATATTTCTTTTCTATTTCATTATAAATTATTATGCCTTCTAAAACATATAAAAGACAATTGCGAATTAATTCTTCTCGGATACAATCTTCTATTATTACTAATAACCTTATACGTAATAATATTAAAAAAAATATTTTATCTAATAATGGCATCTTAACTATATCCAAAATTCAGAATGATATTTATCATATATTAGATTCCATTGCTTTACGGATTCAAATTGATGATATTCTTCAAATGACTACATCTCTTTATAGTATTATTAAAACTCGTGATGATTTATTTAATTTAATTAGTCAAATTGAAGAATTATCTCTTAGTATTGTCCAAAATATTGCTGATAGAATTGATCTAGGAATTGTTTTACAACGTATTACATATTTAAAGAATTTAATATCACAAATGGATCCAACTTGTTGTATTAATTATGATGGACCTATTGCTAATATGATTCTTGATATATTTAATTTACTTTCTAATGCTATTGATATTAATACTATTCAGAATAATATACAAAATGTATATAATATTATCCATAAAACTATTATTAATGAAGAATATGTTCGTGAAGCTGAACAAATTACATTGGGTATCGTCCAGAATATTGCTGATAAAATTGATTTAGGAATTGTTTTACAACGTATTCTTTATTTACAGAATATTATTTCTAGAGTTGATAATGATTGTATTTTTTATGATTTTAATTATGGTTTACAAATTATAAATATTATTAGCCTTATTTCTAATATTGGAAATGAAAATCGTTCTGAAAATGATATTATTTCTGAACTAAATAGAATATGCTCTAATATATCTAATCTTCATAGTGAATTACATAAACGAATTGAATGTATTAATATTGTTAAAGAATCTGAAAATGTTACTCTGAGTATAATTGATAATATATCCAATAGAATTGATTTAGGAATTATTTGTCAACGCATTGAATATTTACAAAAATTAATTAATCGCGTTAAATCTTTTTAGTATTATTTTCATCCATCTCCGACATTTTATTTTTTTTCTTAATAATAAGTATAAAAACAAAATGGTTAATGTTAATGTTAAGGTTGATTTCAATGTTTCTGTTGATGCTAGTGGTAATGTAGAGGTATTCGGTCAATCCCCTGAAACCCCTGATAACATAGTCGTATGCGCTACTACTCTACCTACTACTGATCTATATGATACTAGTGCCAATGCTGTTTTCCAATTCTGGGAGCCCTCAGACTCTAAGAATACTCTTCTTGCTGAACGCTACGACGCATGGAACAAGCAAACCACCCTTAGAAATGATCTACATTCTATTATTACTGGTTCTATTGATGCTTCTGGTGCTATCCCTTTTAATGATGCTAAGTATGCGTCTACTGAACAATACTATAAACATTCTACTTTTGGTCGCCTAGCTCTTTCTATGTATGCCCATTATCTCTTTGGTCATGTTGCCGCTACTGCTGCCATTACCAATGATGAAGCTTTTTTGACTAAAATGAACGGTAATAGTGATGTAGCCGCTGATGGACACGCTCTACTTGCTAAGCGTATTGTTGATTTGATTGATGGTATGGGTGATGATGATGTTCTTAATATTGTTAAACAGGTAATTGGTCAGGATGCAAGTCGTGCTAAGGATGTAGATAACAATGAACTGGCCCCTGATAGAAAACAATCTCTACAATTTATTGCTGGTGATACTATCTATGTAAATATTGTTCTTAAACAACCCGAGGTAACTGTTTCTAATACTGCTGCAGCTTATCAACAATCCGAACCTGCTTCAACCCTTGTTACTGAAAGATCTTACACTTTGAAGATTACCCTTGCTTAAATACATAATTATTAATATTTATAAATAATATTATAATTAAATAAAGAATAAAATGGATAAATTACGGCCTATAACTATTGATAATTTTCTTACTTTAGAAACTTGTCAATATTTAATTAATACTTATAAAGATAAAGTTTCACCTAGTGCTACGGTTGATGGTATACATTCTTCTAGAACATCTTCTACATTCTATTTATCTGATTCTGATGATAATGTAAAGAATATTAAAATTAAAGTTTCAGAATATCTTGGAATTCCTATTGAGAATATTGAAAATTTACAATTCTTAAAATATAAGAAAGGTGAACAATATAAATATCATAATGATTATTTTGGGGGTGATAATATTATAAATCAGCGTGTTCATACTATTTTGGTGTATCTTAATACACTTGGGGAAGGAAATGGCGGAGAAACATCATTTTTCCATCATAAACTGAAAATAAATCCGAAAGAAGGAATGGCTGTGTGGTTTAGAAATATGTCTGAAGATGGGCGATTAGTTACGGAATCATTACATTCTGGAGAGCCTGTATTAGGAGATTGTATTAAATATGCTATAAATATCTGGACTAGACAGCATCGTGTTTATTAAGGAGGTCTTTAAGTTCTCCTTTAGGTCTTTAAGTTCTCCTTTAGGTCTTTAAGTTCTCCTTTAGGTCTTTAAGTTCTCCTTTAGGTCTTTAAGTTCTCCTTAGAATGGTGGTCCAATTCCTTTTAGGAGTGGTTGAGCTGAACCCTGGACTTTCTTATAAGGTACTGATGGAATTGAACCTAACCATATATAATTTCTATAAAAATCATATAATCTTGTATTTGTTACTTCTGTTATTTCTAATGTAAATGAAAAATTCATACCACATAAATCTATTACTTCTCCATATGGATCCAGAAGTTGTACTTTTAATTGTGATAAATCCGTTGGAGATGGATATATTACTTCATTTGATAATAATGTTGAACCATCATCATATATTACTGCTTGTTTATCTTCTCGGATTATTATTTTTGCTAATACTTGAATATAATTCTCATTTGTTTTCTGTTCTACCGCATACATATCATTTACTCCTAAAAACATATAATTATCTCCTACTACATCTATACATCCTTCTGATGTTACTGTATATATATTAAATGGTGTTGATATCTTTGGTGTTATTAATTGATACATTTTTGAACGAAATCCTAATAAATACCCTAAACCAAAATTATGATCTCGATTTTTACATTTTATTGATGATACAAAATCTATATAGAGTGGATATCCTATTTGTGTTGGTTCTGATGGAACTCCTAATGAATAATCGGCTATTCCTTCATTTGTTATTGTTGTTTTCGCATTTATTCCATTTACATTTATTGTTAGAAATATACCATATCTATCTCTAAATAATGTATCAAATTGTGTCTGAATTTCAGATATTAATTCTTCTGATGTATAATTACCATCTTGTATTGTTATTTGAACTATTCTATCTATATTATTTATATCTTTTGTTTTCAACTTAAAGGATGTATTATTCTTTTTAGCTGAAAATGTATAATTCATATTTGGTATTTCCACTGATGCTAGACGGACACGAATTAAATTTTTATATGGATGTGCCAAACGAAATGTAAAATCCGTTGATAAATCATTCTGATTTGTTCGGAATCTTGAATCAATATTTAGAATTCTTTTCCGTAAATCATTTACATTTATTACATCATTCGCATTATAATTTTCTCCTATTCGTGTGTTTAACATCTTGCGTTATCCTATTGTATTTAAGATAATGTTATAATCTACTAAAACACAAAGGATATAAAGAATATAAACTGAATAAAATATGTAAAGATAACTAGTAAGAATGGCTGAAAATGATGTATCTAATGAAGTGAAGGCGCCTGTTACTGATGTAAGTGGTAATGAGAATGGATTACATATGCCTAAAAATACTAAAGGGAATCGATATTATTATCGTCATAGAGAAGAAATTTTAGAGAAAAGGAAGCAACAACGATTAGAACAAAAAGGCATCTCTGTAAAAGATAATATTATATTAACCCAATATGAATTAAGAAAAAAGAAATTAGAATTTTTAGGATTATTAGAAAAATCCTAAATATGCCGATATATTCCGGTCAACAAAATGTGTTGACCACTTAAAGTAGAGGGATGAGTACTGAAGATAGAATGGTATCACACTTTTATTAATCAATAGATAAGTATTTTTTTATATTTATTAAATCAAACTTCATTAGCATACATTTATTTGTTTTAATTTTAGTCCCTATATTAAAAGGTATAATTTTATCATTATTTTTTAAGATTATTCCAAATTTAGTTTCACTAATTGGTTTTTTATTATTCTGTTCTATAAAATTAGAGTAGGATATATAGAGATTACGAATACTGTCGTCTGATAATGTATTATTTTTTAATGTGTATATTAACCAATCTATTATTGTTTCTATTTTTTTGTTATATTTATTTTGTTTAAAGGTTGTTAATATTTCATTTTGCTCATATGATACTTTTTCTTTTCTTATATCATAAATATCTTTTATCATATCTTCAAAATTACCTTCAAAATATTCAGTACCTATATCTTTTCGATGATTATATTTATTTTTAAATATTTTTATTATATCTTTTTCTAATGCATCACAATTATCACAAATAATATATATTAATATCTTACTTCCTTTTGGATATTGATTAAATCTTTTATTATTTTCTTGTTTAGTTTTTCCAATTTTATATATATTTTCATTTGTTTTTATAAATTCTCTTAAGTGTATTAAATATATATAATGTGTCATTATTTATAATATATCCTTATAATTTATATTGTATATTCAAATTTACAATATAAATATATTTAATTTATGTTTATTGTTTATTTTAATTACTTATTTATATTACTTATATAATTAATATATTTTATTTTTATCTTATTATAATTAAACATTTAATAATAATCAGAATTGGAGTGCGTCTGGATTCCGATTTAATTAATTACGGTAATTCCTAAATTCGGATTTAGAAACTTTTTCAGGATTCTAAAATTCAATCCGAGGAGTTTTCCGAATTTGGTTTTTGTTTATTTTTATTTATTTTCGGATTTATTCCAATTCCTCAGATTAAATAATGGATTAGTACTTATTCACACTAAAAAATATATCTCAGAATATCTTGGATATACTTTTTAGAATTATCACTATATATAATTTATTATTTACTATACAGTTTCACTAACTAGCAATTTCTTAAAATATGATGCATCTACATTTAATTGGAGTTGTTCCAATTCACTCTGTGTAACCCAACGATGATTCATTACTTCCTTTTTATCCTGTGGCTGTAAATCATATTTAGTCTCAACATCAAAGATATAATAATGTCCGAATCCTATACGCTGATCAGATGTTGGATTTGGTAAATTATTGATTCCTGTTTCTTCAAAGACTTCTCTCTTCACACAATCATATGGTTCCTCTCCTTTATTTGAATGTCCTTTAGGAAATGACCATTTACCTGTATAACGTCCCTGAATTAACGCATAATATACCTCATTTGTATTTTTATCATTATAACGCATAATAGCTCCAAATACTTTTGATTTGAACTCTTTTTGTTGCTTCTCTTGTTGGATTTGTTTCTTCAGGGTCAAATCAGGAGCGATTAGAGACTTTGCTACAGGAGACATTAGAGATTTGAAATATGGATCAGGAGTAGACTTTTTAGATAAATCACTAAATACTCTTGTATCGATGTTACGTTTTGCCTTAAATGATAAACTACTAAATGCTGGACTCATTGTGGTTCTAGTATATTGATTTTGTTTGTTATAAAACATTTGCTTGTGTTACACTATTTCAATCTGTTACTATACATCAAGTTTTATTTTAAAGGGATTTTCAGAATTTTAGAATTTTGAATATAAACTAGATACGAATAATATATTATAAGTCATGTAATGATGTCATTATCTTCTTCTCAATATGATTCCGATAATAGATTTATGAAATGTGCTATGGAACACAAGATGGAATTGCGGGGCATTGATTCTGGAAATAGATTTGAACGATGTGTCACTGAGGCACGATTGGTTTCTCCTCCATTAAGTCCTATTTCACCATCCCTTAGAAGATCATTACCTGATGAGCGTGAATTTATGGCTAATCGTTCTGTTATCCCTGTACGTGAAAATAGAAGTGATTCTGGTACTTCTTTAGCATCAACTAATTCTACAAATAGTATTCATAAATATCCTAATAGTAAACTTAGATCTAAACAAGATATACGCTCATCAGAATCCGAAATTAGCCCTGTGGAGAAAAAAGATTCATTTGAAGATACTTTTCCGAGTCTGAGTCACTCGCCAAAGGCGAATCCGAGTCCGTGTCACTCGCCAAAGGCGATTGCGCACTCGCTTTCAGCGAGCTGTCTCAAACCTAAAACTCCTATTATGCTTCCACTCCGTTCTCCTAAATCCGAAAAAAGTCCTATCCGTATTATTGATTCTATCACATCTCTATCCTTACAAGGTGGTAAACTTATTACAAAAGAAATTATAACTGTTGCTGAAGAACCCCCCACTTTGGTAATTACACCTTCAAAATGGTCAGATTTACTTCGCACTTCTGCTAAGTAGGGTTTTAGAAATTATGGGATGAGATATTATATCTGGAAAAATTTGAAATATGAGTCTGGTCTGTCTGTTGTGTGCCTCTCAATCCGTTTTCACCATGGCTTCTATCCATCGCAACAGTCGCATTCTCAACAGCATTGGTGGAGTTGGAGGTGTTTATCTCCCTTATTACACATCAGATATATTCTATAAACATCCTGAACCACTTCAAAGTATTATCATACATCAGAACTCTAGCACAAAAACATCTACAAAGAATATCCCTCTATCCTCTATAGTTGTTCATCAGTTTCCTCCATCCTGTATTACTATCACCATCTCATAACTACACAAAAACAGAATAGAACATAAAAGAAAAACCATAAATACTTTTTTGTTATTTATTATCCTACAATGAAAAAAAGAGTTTACTTCTTCTTCCTTTTTCCTTTTTATTTTTCTGTGTTTTTCTGTTCTTTTTTCTTTTTCTACTTCTCAACTATACAGATGCTTCTTAGAAGATAAACTTCTTAGGGATTGACTTGATGTATTGCCTTGTTGCCTCAGGCTTTGTATATCTGTACCACATAAAGCAATATGGGTAATACTTGTGAGATTGTTCCTTCTTAGTAGGATCCATATACCACTTCCAGAAGCCATCCATTAACCTCTCATCATACTCTAATCCCATCTTACCTACCTCCTTTATCAGGATGTCCCTGAAGACTTTATAGAAGTGCGCCTTGTTTAGGATAGGATTGTTCCATTTAGGAGAGGGAGTATCTAGTGACCTGTACACATAAGAAGTGTTACCTGTAATGTAGCTGTACACAATATTCTTCATTGACTTCATAGTGTAGTTCGTGTATTTTTGTGTCTTCCAATCGTACTCATAGTCCCAAATAATAAGCTCATCCTTGTTATCCTTGTTATCCTTGTTTGCCTCATAGTAGACCTCAAAGAGTCTCACCACCTCCTTCAACTCATCATCTGTCAGGATGTACTTCTTTGTTCCCTTCCTGAACAGGCTCATCAACTCTGACTCTTCCTCATCATCTGACTCCTCGTCCTGTTGTGGTACATAGTCCTCGTCCTTCTCATCGTCCACCTCGGCATCATCAGGAATATCCTCACTGTCATAGGGGTCCTCCTGTTTGTAGGACTTATTGGGCTTCGCAGCGAGGCGTGCCGAGCGGCGCTCCTTCTGCTCCTGTGCTTGCTTCTGTTTCACTATATCTACTATTTCCTGTGCTGTCAGATACTGCCCCGCAGGCTTCTCCATAATTGCCTTCACAACTGGATCTGTAGAGAGAATTGGAGCATTCTGTGCCGCAATCTTACGAGCCTCCTCCATTGCTTCCTCAGCATAGTACTCTGGACGTTGTGGGTTTGCTGCGATGAAGTCGTTGATGAACTTCTCGATACTACAACCAATGCCATGAATACAAGTACCTGACCAATTCCACTTACCTAGAATGAGATCATCACAGATACTCTTGGTAAGAGCTGCGATGGACTCAGCAGCCTTCTGGTACGCCTTTGCCTGGTAGGACTCTTGCGTAGCAGAAGCTGGATAGGATGCTGCCTTGTCCAGGAGAGCCTGGTAGATGGACTGATTCTTGGGGTTGACGCAACTGGTTATAGAGGGAGGTGATACAGGCTTGTTCTGTACAGCATCTATCATACCCTGCCTTGTAGACTGATTAATCTTCTTGCTATTAAAGAGAAACCATCTCACATCCTGTACAAATTGAGGAAGAATATTTCCACGACCTTCATTAAAATCTGGGATGATAATAATCTTAGACAAATCATAGTCAACATTACGTACCATCTCTGCAGTCTTATATTCTGCATTATCTAAGAGAGCCTTATAGATAGACTGATTCTTGGGGTTGACACAAGTAGTGGAGGCCATTTTGTTGTGGTTACTGTGCTTGTTGGATGCTTGGAATGCTTGGAAACGAATGCTGCGCTAAATCTACTCCTGTCTTGTGGGAGTAGGTTGTGGATGTTTTGAGACAGCTAACCATTAGGGGACTTAAAGGCTTCAATTTTTCCTCAAAGAAAGAGTTCATATGTCGAGACACTCTTGAAATAACTAAAAAACAAAAAAGAGAGGCCTGCTAGCCTTCCTTAGCTCAAAAAGACAATGAAAAAAGAGGTGGTTCAATCCACTCCTTCTTCCTTTTTTGTTGGTTTTGTTGGTTTTTGTCTTTTTTCTTGTCTTTTGGGGTTTTACGTCTTTTCTATTGTCTTTCTACTGTCTTTTCTTCTTTTCTATTCTTGTTTTTGGTTGGTTGGTTGTTCAATCATCATACTCAGGCTCAGGAACAGAGTCATCAATCTTCTGCTTCTTGGTATCCCACATACCCGCCCAGTCCCCGCAGCCGCCGTCCGCGCCTGCCTCATAGATCTCTCCAGAGAACATGCGCAGATACTTCTTGCCACCAAAGGTCCAAGGATGCAAGGCACCATCATCAGGGCAAGTCCAGGTTTCCTTCTTCACTAGAGGCTTCTTGGGAGGCGCAACTGCCTTCGGCTTCTCCTCTTCCTCCTCAGACTCCTCGACCACAGAAGCCTTTGAGGATGCCACGGACTTCGCTGCCTTTGCCTCTGCCATCTTAGCAGCCAGCACCGCCTTCGCAGCAGCAGCAGGAATAGGAGTCTTCGCAGAGCTTGCTGCCTTCTTGGGAGTAGTGGTCTTCTCAGCTGCCTTCAGAGCCTTTTCAGCCTCCTTAGCAGCCTTCTTCTCCGCCTTCTCCGCCTCCTTAGCAGCCTTCTTCTCCTCCTTCTCTGCCTCCTTCTCCGCCTTCTTCCTCGCCTGCTCCGCCTCCTTCTCCGCAATCGTCATACGCTTCACCACCTTTGAAGAGCTCTCGGACTTAGAAGACTTTGTCTCTTCCTCATCATCTACTGGCTCTTCGTACTGCGCCTCGAACTCGTCATAGAGCTCTTCGTGAGTACCTGTCTTGGTCTTAGGGGCCCAACGCTGCTTGCTCAAAGACATAGCCTCCTTCTGGATCATCTGACGCCCTGCGGGATACTTCGCAGAGCCGATAGTACCCTCGTAGACATAGCAGCCGTCGTCGTTCAGCTCTGAAGCCGGCATCACAATCTCCTCTTCTGTCACCTCTCCTGTCTCTTTGTCCTTCTTGGACTGATGAATGATAAACTCCTCCCAACCGTTCTCCAGAGCATGAGCAAGAGTAAACTCTACCCACGCACGAGGCTTCAGCAGCTGCTTAGGCACCTTGCCCTTTGGCTGCGAACCCATCTTCTTCTCCTTCTTCTCCTTCTCTGGCTTGTCCTCCTTCTTCACCGAGGACTTCTTCGTTGTCTTCTTCGCAGAGGCCAGTTCGGCCACAGCATCCGCTCCCATCATCTGAAGGAGGAGCTTTGCCATATCTGCCTTCGTAAGACCCTTGAAGGCCACTTCTGGCTTCACCTCTGAGGTCACAGAGGAGACCTCTGAGGCTTCTGGGATGTCGGCTACGACCGTCTTCTTTGAGGCTGCTACGCGGGGCATCTTGTCTTTAAAGAGGGATGGGGTGTAAGAGGGCTTGAATCGCTTAGAACACTAAGAACACTTGGAACACTTGGAACGCTGAGGATAGCACCTGTCTTGGTAATGCTATCTAGTTGTTTTGAGACGGCTTTCTTGGAGCCAGCCAGCCCCTTCAAATTTTGTTCAAATTTGATCACTTTTGGGGTCCCACCCGCAGCGGCCTCTTGCGCTCAAGAGCAAAATGTCAAATTTCCGATAAATTTGAACCCTTGTCAAGAGGCGCCCGCGCCCCTCTTCCTCTTCCTGGCCTCTTGCCTCAAGAGCAATCCTCAAATTCCGAGAAAATTTGATACTAACGCCAAGAGGGCTTCGCCCCCTCCTCCGTGGGGGCTCTTCTTTCATCTGTCCCAAATTCCTCAAATTCCAACAAAATTTGAACCAATTGGGCTGCCTTGGAATCAGCTGTCTCTAAATATCAACGACCTACTCCCACAAGACAGGAGTAGACCCCAGAGCTAGAGCTAGAGCTAGAGCAAGAGCAAGAGCTAGAGCAAACAAGATGTCCCACCCTCCTTCTCTTGATTCTTCTGATGAAGGTATTACTCTCATTGAACTTATCAACTATTTACAGAGTGTCCTTAGTGATTTTCCCTATCTTTCCAACTACTTAGTCTGCAATACATATCTTGGTAGCTTTGACCCTACTCTTAGAGTTGGTGTATCAACTTGTGGTATTTACTTCTCTCATCAGAACTGTGACGCTGATGATGACCTCTCCCTGATTGCTACAAATGAAGATGGAATTACATGCAACACTCTTCTTCAATTCCTCACCACTATACCTGACTCTTTCCATCATACAATCATTGTTAATCGCCCTTGGCGTGACACTAATGAAGATGTTATTGAGGTCATTATTCAAGATGCTTTTGATGAAAGTGGTAATGGCATCATGGTGTTCGTGGACGCTGATTATGATTAATCCCACCTTGCACCACGCACATACAAGAAGAAAAAGAAAAAAAAAGAAAAAACAACGAGAGAAGAGAGCGGATTTTAGTCCAGTAGGGCAATACCCGCCTCTTTTTTCACTGTTCTTATCTCAAGATAACTGTTGAGGATGATGTCACTCTTTTTTGTTCTTATCTTAAGGAGGCCTCATGACGCAGAACCATCTGCTCCGAAAAATTTGAACACACTTCTGGCTTCAAGGATATCTGTCTATAAATAACAACAACCTACTCCCACAAGACAGGAGTAGCCTTAGCGCAACAGCAACAACAGCAACAACAGCAACAACAAGATGGAGTCCACCCTACGAGAATATATCTATAGTCTTCCTAATCATCATGATGATGATACTGACGCTTATGAGGAGTATGCTATTGAAGAAGGATGGGACTTAGATACTCTCTACACTCCTGATGCTGGTAAGGAGAGAGCTACTGCGTTCCTTACATACTTCCAACACTCTAATGGAATTACTTCTCTTACAGCACAGAAAGAACCTATCACTGTACAGAGACTATATTGCTTCTTACAGAAGTTGATGGAACGAAATCCTAGTGCTTCTGAGATGACAGTCACACTGTTTGACAATGGTGATATTGAGGATATCAATAGCATTCAAGTCATAGATGAAGATACACTCTTAATCTCAATGTGCTAATCCTAACGAGAACAACAACAAAAAAGAAAAACACAAAAACAAGAAGAGAGAGGGATAACCCTCTTTTTTCACTGTTCTTATCCTAAGATAACTGACAGGAAGTGTGACTATCTTTTTTGTTCTTATCTTAAGGAGGCCTCATGACGCAGAACCATCCGCTCCGAAAAATTTGAAGCCACTTCTCGCTTCAAGGATAGCTGTCTATAAATAACAACAACCTACTCCCACAAGACAGGAGTAGCCTTAGCGCAACAGCAACAACAGCAACAACAAGATGGCCTCCATTGAACACATTCATCAAGCTCTTCTTGCTGAGCGAGATGCCATTCGCAGGAGGGGTCTTACCTTTGCTGACTTGGTCACACAGATTCCTTCTAACAATACTACTGAGAATACTTGGGATCATATTGAGCTTGAGACACTAGAGATCCAGAAGGTTCTCCTTCAGCAACGCGCTTATGCTAGGAACTACAAGGGGTCTACTCTCAACGAACTTGTCGCACAGCAGAACAACCAGTGTTACAACAACAATTACAAGAAACAGAAGCACCAGATGAAAAACGTTGAGTTTACTCCTGAGGAGAAGGCCGCATACAAGGCTAGAAAGACTAGTCAGGCTCTTGCTCATTGTCAGAGAGAGAGGGAGAAGGCTATTTTCAACCAGAAGGCTGCTGGATTTCAGCTCTAAATAGAAAGATAGTTAACAGGAAAAAACAGAAAAAAACAGAAAAAAACAGAAAAAAACGGGAAGAGAGTCTCAATCACTCTTTTTTCATTCTTAGAGCTTCTTTTTTTTGTTCTTACCATAAGAAGGAATTAAATTACATCATCTATCTGGGAAAATTTGAAATCCGTGGTAGCCTCTCCTAAAAGCTGTCTCAAAACAACCAGATAGCATTACCAGACACGTGCTATCCTACCAGTTTTAAGTGTTCCCTAGCGTAGCATTCGTCTTCTTACAGCAACCGCAACCGCAACCACTACAAAATGGCCGCCCCTCATGATATTATGACTCAGATGATTCTCGCACAGATCACTGATCTTCAGCGTCGTGTTACCAACCAGGATGCCGTTATCGCAGCACTCAAGGAGGAGATTCAGATGCTTCATCGCGGTATTCCTTTCACCCCTGTTGCCCCCATTCCCTGCTACTCACCCCCTATGCCACAACAACAACAACAGCAGCAACCTCAGTACCAGACACCGCAGCAGCAGCAACAGCAGCAACAGCAGCAACCTCGTCCCATCAAGAAGCGCCCCACAATCGCATCTGCTGGTACTTGTACTGGCGCAGCCGCTGGCACTGAGGAGAAGAAGGCTGACAAGCCTCAGTGGAATCTCTCCACTATTCTCGAGAAGGATGAGGAGGTCACCGTCTCAGTTGGAGTTGGACGTAATGATCGTGGAGCACAAGCAATGTTCACTACTCTCACAACCATCTTCGACGGCAAAGAGTTCATCGTTACTGCCACTGCTGATGAGGAAGCTTCCTCTCTCATCGGCTTCAAGACAGACAAGCCTGGCGCTATCCTCTTCAAGTTCATTGACGCACTCCACTCTGCTGGTATCATCAAGGAGAAGTTCTCCATCGCGCCTTGGAAGCTCTGCTCTGTTGTCAGGGGTGGCAAGCGCTTGACTCTTGAGTCTCTTGCCAAGAATCCCATCATCGGCTAGGCATAATAAAAGAAGAAACAAAAAGGAAAGAAAAAATAAAATAGTATATAGGCAATATAATAGAAACAAACCAAAAAACAAGAAGGTGGGTTTTAGTCCAGTAGAGCATAACCACTTTTTTGTTTTTATTTCTTAAACAAAGAAAAAACAAAATATATTAATGTAAAAAACAGAAACACAATATATATATTTTTGTTAAGAGTTAGAGTTTGGAAAAAATTGAAACCTATATGTCAGATTGAATTTAGCTGTCTCAAACAGACTATAGCCTTTGGCAAAACAACTAGATAGCACTACCAGACAGGTTCTATTCCAAATTGCAAACCAACTGTAGCCTTTCGCAAAGTATTCTTCAAAGATGTCCTCCAAGTTTTCTTACCGTTCTGCTGTTCTCGGCATTAAGTCTAACCTTAACCCTAATGCTTCAGAATGGGTACCTCTAGATATGCGCCCTCCTACAGCACCTAAACATACCTACTGGGACATACCTGAAGTACCAGAGCAGGAGTTCTTTGTGTATAAGGATGGTAATAAACTGCCTAATGATCACTATCCTTACTATCAACGTTTTATCAAGCTCCGTGAAAATCCTATATTCCAAAAGAAATTCAAGGCCTTTGCTGAAAATATTCTATGTATCACTGAATGTGATGTAGAGAAAGGATTGCGAATGAAACTCCCTGGATGGGGTAAACCATTGCCTTGGAAAGGGCAGAAAAAGAGTTTCGTGTGGCTGTATCTTACATACGAACAAGATGGATTTCAGTATAATATAGCATACGAATGTGATGATATAGATGTTCCATCAACAGGATGGTTTATGCAATGGTTTCATAAAAATGAATGTGAAGGTTCTTGTGACTATTATGGATGTCACGGTAATTATAAACGCCCTAAATATAAGAAGGGCATGATGGCTTAAATCGGCATCTATACCCACCATAATTAAAATATAAATATATAAACAACGCAAAAACATAAACATAAGAAGCTTTTTTGTTATGAATTTGAGAGCGGGCAAAATTTGATGCATCTACCCCCTCAGTTATAAGCTGTTACAAAAAGTTGTTTCTTAGTCTTTCTATACATCAATTACATCCAAGTTACTTACAATGGCATTTGTAGATAAATATAATACTTTCCTTCTCTTCACACTTGAGAACAGTGTATCATCTTGTAATGATATTCTTAAGGGTTTAAAGGCTCCTAGTTCTCACCCTGCTTCTAGAGCTCTTCAGAATGAACCAATTGGTCATTATATCACAGCACAGGAAACTATTCAAGCTATTAAGAGGCATATTAAAGAGTGTGAGGATACCCTTGAGAATATTAAGGAATATAGTTCCAAGAATGACAATATGATGTATACAATTGTTAATAGGCCGGCTGGTCAATCTCTCAATGCTCTCGAAATGATTCAACTCTTTCAAAAGCAAGAACAAGAGTTTGAGAAAGAGACTTCATAATATCATTGTCATATAATCTAATAATATAATTAAAATACAATAGAAAATAATAAATATTATAAATACAAGAAAGTAGATTTATCTTCTTTTTTATTTTTATTCTTTGAGAAAAAAATTTGAAATCCATTTCCTCACTGAAATCAGATGTCTTTAAATATCCATAGATAGTGCTACTAGACAGGTACTATATTTACACATAAGATGCCTAACGGAAGAGCAAATCTTACTGAAGCTGAATGGATTGAGATAGATAAAAATCGCTATAGAACTTGGTATGATGGAAGTGGTATTATCCTTTTCAACTCATATAATCAAGTCTTACTTGTTCAAGATAAAATCAGTAAAAAATGGTCATTTCCTAAAGGGCGTGTTGACAAAGAAGATTGTGATTTTCCTATTGTTACAGCTATCCGTGAAACTAAAGAAGAAACTGGACTTGATTACAGAACTGATTACATTATCAATTCCTTTGACCCTGTAATGATACATTATGATACACACTTATTCAAAGCTAATTTAATTGTGAATGCTAAAGATGCTAATGCTGATGGAATTAATGAATCTACTACTCGATGGTGTTCAAAGAATTATATTAAAAAAAAAATATGGAGATATACAAATATTTATATCAAAATATTTGCCTCAGAATATTGGTGATAACTTAGAATAAAATAATAAAAACACAATAAATACACAAAAGAAAAGAGGTAAAACTCTTTTTTCATAATCTTCTTTGATTAAGTAGATTTTTTGTTAAGAGTTAGAGTTTGGAAAAAATTGAAA
>JACCDY010745626.1_pt1 | contig 18262 bp, 17 predicted proteins | sample 7446391 | NCBI WGS metagenome assembly JACCDY01 (sample SAMN15323451, study PRJNA562643) | freshwater metagenome | isolation source: river surface water | place: USA:Blue River Watershed | collected 2017-08-18
ATCTTCCCCGCAAGCGCATCGCCCTCTCGCTCAAGACCAAGGTGGAACTCGGCCCCCGACAACCACGTCAAGGAGGTCACGGGGGAAGGCCCGGCGGGCGAGGCGAGGATCTCGGGAAATACATGCGTCAGGACGATGGCAAGCCCGGCGCCAAAAGCGACTGGTTCTCCATGGCGCAGCAGAAGAGATTCTAAATGTCCGCCACTCTGCGGAACTCAACGGTCAGGATCCTTTTGGCCAGCCTTGCGGGGACGGCCATCGAGTTCTTCGATTTCTACATCTACGCCACCGCCGCGGTGCTGGTGTTCCCCAGGTTGTTTTTCCCCTCGGCGGATGCCACGGCGGCCACGCTTCAGTCTCTGGCGACTTTTGCCCTGGCATTCTTCGCCCGTCCCGTCGGCTCCGCCCTCTTCGGCCACTTCGGCGACCGGATCGGCAGGAAGGCCACGCTGGTTGCGGCACTGCTCACGATGGGACTCTCGACCGTGGCGATCGGCCTGCTCCCGACTTACGCCTCGATCGGAGTGATGGCACCCATCCTGCTTGCCCTCTGCCGATTCGGACAGGGCTTCGGCCTCGGCGGGGAATGGGGAGGCGCCGTCCTCCTCGCCACGGAGAACGCACCCCTGGGCAAGCGCGACTGGTACGGGATGTTTCCCCAGCTCGGAGCACCGCTCGGGTTCCTTTGCTCGGGAGTCATCTTCCTGCTTCTCACCGCATTGCTCCCCGATGACGCGTTCCTGAACTGGGGGTGGCGCATCCCCTTTCTGGCGAGCAGCCTGCTCGTGCTTGTCGGCCTCTACGTGAGGCTGAATATCACCGAGACCCCGGCCTTCCTTGAAGCGGCCGCCAAGGGAAGCCATGTCGCCGTGCCGATGATCGCCGTTTTCCGGAGCCATCTTCGCGCCCTGATTCTGGGAACGCTCGGAGCCGTGGCCACCTTCGTCATCTTCTACTTGCTGACGGTCTTCTGCCTCTCCTGGGGAACCACCCGTTTCGGATACACGAGGGAAACCTTCCTGCTGATCCAGTTAACGGGAGTGCTCTTTTTCGGGCTGTCGATTCCCTGTTCCGCATGGCTCGCGGGAAGAATCGGCCGACGCCTCACCCTGATCCTGGCCTCCACCGCCATCCTGCTCTTCGGGATTTTTCTCGGGCCCCTTTTCTCGGCGGGAACCGTGGGTGTTGTGGCGACCATGATCATCGGCTTCATCCTGATGGGAATGACCTATGCGCCGTTGGGAACCTTCCTCTCCGAACTTTTCCCCGTGGAAGTCCGCTACACGGGGGCCTCCATTGGTTTCAACTTCGCGGGCATCCTCGGTGCCTCCCTCGCCCCCTATGCCGCGACCTCGCTCGCCATCAGCCACGGACTCGGAGCGGTCGGCCTCTATCTCGCCGTCATGGCCGCGATCAGCCTGGCGGCCCTGCTGGTGACTCCAGTTCGTCCTTCATAATTCACCGTCCGTCGTTCATTCTTTCGATCTCATGCAGAAAGCCCCCCTCGCCATCGTCCCCGCCGCCCTGATCACGGCAGTGATCCTGATCTTCGTGATGCCCAATGTCTCGAACGTCCGCGTCACCGCCGGCTACGCAAGCTACATCTACTCCAAGCCGATTCTGGGCAAGGGAGTCTTCAAGGAAGTGATCCTTGGCCCCGCCTCCACGGGACTCCGTTGGCGCCTCGACGGCCAGCGCGTTTCCATCACTCCTTTCACCTACTCGGAGACATTTGACGCCTCCAACGCAATCCTTGCCAAGGACAAGCTCCCGCTCATGAGCCAGGCACATATCGTGTGGCGGCTGCGTCCTGACGAGAAGTCGGTCCGGCGCTTCATGGAGGAGTTCGGCGGCTGGGAGACCACCGGAGACCCGGACCGGATTGCCAAGGCTGCCTACGACCAGTTCATCCGGGAACCGTTCCGGACCATCACCCGCTCGGTCGTCGCCAAATATGACGGACTCTCGGTGAACGAATCGCTCCCCGCCATCTCCAAGGACATCGGTGACCAGGTGAAGGAGCTTCTCAAAAACACTCCCTTCGAGGTGATGTCTGTCGTCATGGGAAATGCCTCCCCTCCGCAGCAGGTGATCGTTGCCATCGCCACCAAGGTTGCTCTCAACCAGACCCTGGAACAGAAAGCGATCGAGGAGCGGATCGCCCAGAAGAACATCGATATCGAGCGCAAGAACGGTGAGGCGGCGGGAGCCCGCTCGGCGGCCCAGGCCCTGGAGCAGGCCAAGGCGATCCAATCAATCAGCGCTGTCCTCTCAAGCGCCTACATCCAGTACCTGCAGGCCGAAAACATCAAGGGTGCGGAACGGATCTATGTCCCCATCAACTCGGGCCCACAGTTGGTGATGCCGGTGAAGGCTTCCTCGGAGCCGACGCCCAAACCCGCCAAGTAATCCTCGGGACCAGAGAAAAAAACCCTGAAAATTGTAGCCACAAAAGGCACAAAAATCACAAGAGGGGGCATTAATGATACGCCCTGATTGGATGCAGTCCCTTTTAACCCTTTTAACGGTGTAACTTTTTTAACGATCGCTGAGATGATCGTCCCGGTGAACCCCTCAAACCTGTTACCTTCGCTCTATCGCATATTCCCGGTTTAAGGACCTAGAATCCGAATCCCGTCCCGGCCATGACTCCCAGGGAGTCGAGGCCGGTGTTCGGTTTGCCTGTGGAGAGACCGGCGTTGGAAAGATGCTGGTAGGCGATGCCGAGCCACGCCGACCAGCGGGAGTCGATCTGCCAGCGGAGACCGCCACTTCCGAGGATGATGAAAGTGAAGGGTTGCCCCAATCCCCCATCGTTCACTTGGGCCGTGCTCGCGTTGGCCCATCCCGGTCCGGCACCTCCACCTGCAAAGAGGGAGAAGGGGCTCTTCCCGATCGGCGCGATCCATCGGACTTGGGGAGCCCACCCCAGATAGACCGTCTCGGGTCCGCCCATAATTGCATCCGCGACAAAGGTTGATCGCCACTGCCATCGGATCGGTTGACCAAGAACGACGAAGGGCTTCCATGGCTCCCAATCAAGCGAGAGCAGGCTCGAGAGATAGGAATAGGCATTCCTGTTGCCGTCGTATTCCCTGAGCCATGCCTGCTCAAAGCTCACGCCAAATGTCCGGGGGCTATGTCCACCCTCCAAGGAATCCCGAGGCGTAGGGGAAGATGCCCCAACGGAACCGGCTTCAAGCGGAGCTGCGATGAGAAGGGAAACCGCGGCGAGCCGTGGGAGTAGCCGTGGGAAAAATACCCTTTTCATAAGTGGCGGTGACGCCACGCATGATCATACCCTGCGGACCACCGTGTCGTGGAGAAACTTGTGATCGTCGTGACCCGGATGGTCGAGCGTGTAATGGAGACCGCGGCTCTCCTTCCTGCTGATGGCGCAGTCGACGATGAGCGAGGCGGTGGTGGCAAGGTTGCGCAACTCAAGGAGATCGGCGGTGATCTTGAAGTTCCAGTAAAACTCCTGGATCTCGCTCTGGAGATTGCGAAGACGCGTCGCCGCCCGCTGCAGCCGCTTGTCAGTGCGCACGATGCCGACGTAATCCCACATGAGGCGGCGGATCTCATCCCAGTTGTGGTAGATGACGACGAGTTCATCGACATCCTGCACTTTCCCTGATCGCCATTCCGGAAGCACCACCTCACCGACCCGATGAGGCCGGTTGGCGGCGGTTGCGGCCTCCGCGCGATGCGCCATGACGAGGGCCTCGAGAAGCGAGTTGCTGGCAAGGCGGTTGGCTCCGTGGAGTCCCGTGCAGGCGACTTCGCCGACCGCGTAGAGTCCGCGCAGCGTCGTTTGCCCGGCGAGATCAGTCGTCACCCCGCCGCACTGGTAATGGGCAGCGGGCACCACGGGAATCGGTTCCCGGGTGATGTCGATGCCGAGACCGAGGCATTTCTCATAAATGGTCGGGAAGCGCTCCCTGACGAATTCCCCAGGCTTGCCCGAGATGTCGAGGAAGACACACGGCTTACCGGTACGCTTCATCTCGGCGTCGATGGCCCGGGCAACGATGTCGCGGGGGGCAAGCTCCAGGCGCGGATCATACTTCTCCATGAAACGCCTTCCGTTTTCATCGACGAGGATGCCCCCCTCCCCGCGCACGGCTTCGGTGATCAGGAAGGACTTTGCCTTGGGATGGTAGAGGCAGGTCGGGTGGAACTGCATGAACTCCATGTTCGCGATGGCGGCCCCGGCGCGCCATGCCATCGCCACCCCGTCGCCCGTGGCGATGTCGGGATTGGTCGTGTAGAGGTACACCCTGCCGCATCCTCCGGTGGCCAGCACGGTGACATCCGTGCGGAGCGTCTCGACCTCTCCGCTTGCCTCGTCGAGCACGTAGAGGCCGACGCAGCTGTCCTCCATGGAGTATCCGAGCTTCCGCGTGGTGATCAAATCGACAGCCATGTGGTTCTCCAACACGGTGATCGATGGATGGGCGGCCACGGCTTCAAGGAGGGTCTTCTCGATCTCGAAACCGGTCGCATCCCTCGCATGAAGGATACGGCGCTTCGAGTGTCCTCCTTCGCGGCCCAGATCGGGCTCGCGGCCACCGCCGGGCACAGCCCGTTCGTCGAAATGCATCCCCAGCGCCACGAGTTCGGCGATCCTCTCCGGCCCCTCCTCCACGATGCTCGTGACGACCTTCTCGTCGCAAAGCCCGTCGCCGGCGATCAGGGTATCCTTCACATGGAGCGCCACGGAGTCCTCGCTGCTCGTCACGCAGGCGATTCCACCCTGCGCCCAGGCGGTGTTGGAATCGGCGCGGGATTTCTTGGTGATGATCGCGACCGTGCCGTGTCGGGCGGCATTGAGCGCATAGGTGAGCCCGGCGATGCCGCTTCCCACGACGACATGATCGAAGGATTTCATAGAGGGAGGTTGTCGATCAGCCGGACCGCGCCGAGGCGCACCGCGGCAAGCACCCTGGCTTTTTTCCCGGGAGGGACTTTCCGGAGAGGCAGAAGGGTCGCACCGTCCACGATCTCGGCATAGTCGACGGAGGCACCGGGGATGGAGAGCAGATCCTTCATCAGTCCCTTCTTGAGGCGTTGCACGGATAATTCGCCGGCTTCAGCCTCCATCACGACCGCGGTCAGGGCCTGATGAATCCTCGGGGCGACCTTGCGGGAGGCGGGGTCCAGAAGACGGTTTCTCGAACTCATGGCCAGTCCGTCCTCTTCACGAACAGTGGGGCACCCGATGATCCTTACGGGTAGGTTCAGGTCCCTCACCATCCGGCGGATGATCGCGAGCTGCTGCCAGTCCTTTTCTCCGAAGACCGCAACGTCGGGCCGGATGATGTTGAAGAGTTTCGTCACCACGGTGCAGACCCCGTTGAAATGTCCCGGCCTCTCCGCACCGCAGAGTCCCCGGGAAAGATCCCCCTCGGTGAGGCTGACGGAGGCGTCGGGTGCATACATCTCACCGGCAGCGGGGTGAAACAGGAGGTCGACCCCCTCCCTGCAGCAAAGCGCCGCATCCTCACGGAAGGGGCGGGGATAACGGCTGAAATCCTCACGGGGACCGAACTGGGTCGGATTCACGAACACCGAGACGACGACTTTGCCCTTGGTTCCGGCGGTACGGCGGGCACGACGAATGAGGGAGGCATGCCCCTCGTGCAGGGCCCCCATGGTGGGTACAAGGAGAAGGGACCCTTGGCCCGATGCTCCCGAAACCCGGCGGCACCAGGTGCTGGCGGCGCTGATCCGCGCGGCCGTCTTCACGGGAAGATTACTTGGCGGGCGCCTTGGAAGCCGGAGGAGCCTTCAGAAGCTCCTTCTGGATGGAGGTCGGCCCCGAGGAGGATTTCACATGAAGCACGGAAATCAAAAGCGTCAGCAGGAAGAAAAGGCCTCCGAGCCAGACGGTGAACTTGGTGAGAACCGTCGTGGTCTGGGCTCCGAAGAGATTGTCCGTGAGGCCTCCGCCGAATGCGGCACCGAGTCCCTCATTCTTGGGACGCTGCATGAGGATGGTCACGATCATCAGGAGACAGACGATCACGAGAATGGTCACAAGGAGGGGCATCAGGAGCCACATAAGGCGTTTACTACAACCCGAAGGCGCCCCCCCTGTAAAGCCGGATCGGCGGCTTGACCTTGGGCGAGGCATCCCGTCACAATCCCAGACCTCAACCAAAACCAGCATGGCACGTACCACCAAGACCTCCAAAAAGCCCTCCAAGGCACCCGCCAAAAAGCTTTCCTCCCCCAAGGCATCCGCAACGCCCAAGGCCGCCAAGGCATCCGGATCCGACTTCCCCGAGGTCCGCTCCCTTATCGACCTCCTCAAGAAGAACGATCTGGCCGTCTTGGAATTCGAGAAGGGTGATTTCCGCATCACCCTCAAGACCCCCGCCGGCGCCTCCTCCGGCGCCACCGTCATCGGTCACGCCCCGGCTCCCGCTCCGGTGGTGGCACCCGCCGCCGCGGCAGCCCCCGCGGAAAAGGCCGCCGAGGCACCCAAGGGCAACTTCAAGGAAATCACTTCCCCGATGGTCGGTACATTCTACGCCTCCCCCTCGCCCGATGCCCCCGCGTTTGTCGAGGCCGGCAAGACCGTGAATCCCGACACCGTCGTCTGCATCATCGAGGCGATGAAGGTCATGAACGAGATCAAGGCCGAGATCGCCGGCAAGGTCGTCGAGGTGGTTGCCGAGAACGGCAAGCCCGTCCAGTTCGGTCAGGTCCTCTTCCGCGTCAGCTAAGGCAACGCCGGAACCTCCGACCTCCGAACCGATGTTCAAGAAAGTCCTCATCGCAAACCGCGGGGAAATCGCCCTGCGGATCATCCGCGCCTGCAAGGAGCTGGGAATCAGCACCGTCGCGGTCTATTCCGAGCCCGATATCGATTCGCTGCACGTCCAGCTTGCCGACGAGGCCGTCTGCATCGGTCCCGCCGCAGGCAACGAAAGTTACCTGAAGATCGACCGGATCCTGAGCGCCGCGGAGATCACCGACGTCGATGCCATCCATCCGGGCTACGGCTTCCTGGCGGAGAACGCCCACTTCGCCGAGATCTGCGCCTCCGCCAACATCGCCTTCGTCGGCCCCTCCCCCGAGTCGATCCGGCTCATGGGTGACAAGAACAGCGCCCGCGAGTGCGCCAAGAAGGCCGGCGTCCCCATCTCCCCCGGAAGCGACGGCATCGTCCCCTCCGAGAAGGAAGCCATCCAGGTCGCCCGCAAGATCGGTTATCCCGTCATGATCAAGGCGGTGGCCGGCGGCGGAGGACGCGGCATGCGCATGGCCCACAACGAGGTAAGCCTTGTCCAGGGATACCACAGCGCCCGCATGGAGGCCGAAAAGGCCTTCGGCAACCCCGATGTCTACATCGAGAAGCTCATCGTCAACCCGCATCACATCGAGTTCCAGGTCTTCGGTGACAAGTTCGGCAAGGTGGTCCACCTCGGCGAGCGCGACTGCTCCCTGCAGCGTCGCAACCAGAAGATCCTCGAGGAATGCCCCTCCCCCCTCATGACCGAGGATCTGCGCAAGCGGATGGGCGAGGCCTCCATCCGGCTCTGCGAGACCGTCGGTTACTACAATGCCGGCACCATCGAGTATCTCGTCGACGACGACCTGAACTTCTACTTCATGGAGATGAACACCCGTATCCAGGTGGAGCATCCCGTGACCGAGGAAGTTTACGGCGTGGATCTCGTGAAGCAGCAGCTCATGGTGGCGGCGGGGGAACCCCTCACCGAACACCTGATCAACGCCAAGCCGCGCCTTCACTCCATCGAATGCCGCATCAATGCCGAGGATCCCGAGCGGAACTTCATGCCCTGCGCCGGAAAAATCGAGGCCTACTACGCCCCGGGCGGCCGCGGCATCCGCATCGATTCCCACGCCTACGCCGGATACCCGATCCCGCCGAACTACGACTCGATGATCTCCAAGCTGATCGCGACGGCCTCGACCCGCGAGGCGGCCATGAACCGCATGGCACGCGCCCTCGGCGAGTACCAGGTGGTCGGGATCAAGACCACGATTCCGCTCCACCGGGCGATCCTCCAGAACGCCGATTTCCGCAAGGGAACCTACAGTACCGGCTTCCTCGAGAAGTTCCTCAAGGACGGGGTGCCTGTCGTCAAGGAATAGGCTCTCGACGAGAGGGCATGGGAGATCAGTCTCGGGGATTTTTAGTCACATGAAAGCGCTCCCCGACTGCCGTCTCTACGGAATCCTCGACACCGGCTATGTCGCGCCAGATGGTATGGCCACGATGGCTGTATCGTTGATCCGGGGAGGCGTTGATATCCTCCAACTGCGAGCCAAGAAGGAAACCCCGGATCAAATCCTTTCCATCAGCCGTGACATCGCCCCGATCTGCCGCGAGGCCGGGATCCCCTTCATCATCAACGATCACCCCGCACTGGTCCGGGAGGCCGGCGCGGATGGAGCCCACATCGGCCAGGAGGATGGTTCCGTCGAGGAAGCCAGGATCCTGGCAGGACCGGGAGCCATCATCGGAAAGTCGACCCATTCACTGGAACAGGCAAAGGCCACGGCGGCGGAAGCGCCCGACTACATCGGTTTCGGCCCCCTCTTCGCCACCCCGACCAAGCCTGATTACGTTCCGATCGGCACAGGGGATCTTGCCGAGGTTCACCGATTGCTTGGGTTGCCCATCTTCTGCATCGGAGGCATCAAACTCTCCAATCTGGGAATGGTGATCGAGGCAGGTGCCAAGCGGGCGGTGATCGTTTCCGACCTGCTTTGCGCCCCGGACCCGAAGGTGCAGACCGCCGACTGCAAAGCCCTGCTGACCCGCTGATTGCCGTGGCAGGCAGCAACCTTCTCTCTTTCCTTCGGGAGTTGCAGCAGGAGTGCGGGGGGACGATCCCCTTTGAACGCTTCATGCAGGAGGCGCTCTACCATCCCCGCTTCGGCTACTACTCCGCGAATATCAGCGATGTCGGAACACGCGGCGACTTCTCGACCAGCGTCACCCTCGGGGATCGACTCGGCCACTCCCTGGCCGCATGGATCATTGCACGTTGCAGAGAGCTCCACTGGAAGAAGATCACCGTGATCGAGATCGGTGCTGGAAACGGCGTACTGGCCCGATCGATCCTTCGCTATCTCGGTTGGTGGAAACGCTTCCAGACCGACTACATGATCGTGGAGACCTCCCCCCGCCTCCGGGAACTCCAGCGCGAGGCGCTCGGACGGAAAGTGTCGTGGCACCCTTCGGTGAAAGAGGCCCTGGAGGCATCCTCCGGGCGCGCCCTCATCCTGAGTAACGAACTCGTCGATGCTTTTCCCTGCAGGCTCTTCCAAAAAGGCGACGGAGGGTGGGAGGAACTGGGAGTCCGGATTGGCGAAGATGGCGCACTGTCAGAAGCCTCCCTCGGCCTGATCGCCCCGGATCACTGGTTTGAAACCCTGGGAGCACTTCCGACGGGCCAACGGGTAGAGCGCTTTGATTCCTACCAGGCATGGCTTGCGGAATGGGCTCCCCTTTGGAAAGAGGGCGCCATGCTGACCGTCGACTATGGTGATCTTGCCGCGAAACTCTACGCACGCAGAACAGGGGGATCACTGCGGGCCTATTGGAAGCATCAACGCTTCACGGGAATGGAAATCTATGCCCGCTTCGGGCGCCAGGATCTGACCGCGGATGTGAACTTCAGTGATCTGATCACCTGGGGAAAGCAGCTGGCATGGAACCATCGCCCACTGATTACCCAAGGCGAGTTTCAGGAACAATGGGCCTCGAAATCGCACCAATCAGGCGACAAGAACATCCTCTCGGAGGCATCCGAAGCCTTCAAGGTGCTGGAGCAGTCCCCCTGATACCCAAGAGGGGTCGCTTTGTTCTCCTTCCAAGCGGCGAGACCCTTCATGCGCCCCCCCTTGGCCCACTACCTCTGCGCCAAAGCTCTTCTCTTTCCACCAAACGATCCCGAAAACAGAGTGCGTCGGAATCAATCGAACACAGCTTAATAGCCCGTGGACAAGGGGCTGCCTCCGGTCTGCTGCTGCTGGGAGGTGAGTTGGCTGAAGGCCAACGGCAGGGTGATCTGCGGAAGGTCCTTCAAGGTCATCGTGAAAAGCACCCCATAAAGATTGTCCCCCGATTGAGTTCCGGTGGACTGGTTGCTCTGAACCTGCAGTCCAAAGGACATGATCCAGCTCGAGAGATCGCGGTGTATCATGTAGCGCTGGTAAATGAGGGAGTTGCCCTGAACAGCGGAGTTAGGACCGGGTACGTTGTAAATTCCCTGGGCGCTCAAAGACCAATGATCGTTGACTTTCCAGAACGCATTGATGGGGTACTGGTTATCATTGGATGATCCGTTGTAGTTATCGATGTACCGGGTGCCGAATCCGAACGAGAAATTCCGGGTCGGCATGACATTGAAATCGGTGTTGAGTTCGGTAAAGCCGTCCGAAGTCATGGGGATTTGGGATCCGACCTTGAGATTGAACCAACTCACGGGGATGAAAATGAACCTGTTGTTGAAATTGGAGATCGGACCGTTGAAGTAGGGATTGATCCCGTTCACATCGGCAAAAGAATCGATGTAGAACCAATCACAGGTATCCCCGTCGCGGCGGGTCTGGAGGCGATTGCGCACGCCCAAGCGCCAGATCGCCCAGGTATCGATGGCATCAATTGCGGCAAACTGGGGGAAGTTCAGCGGTTCAAGCTGCGTGGAACTGGGTTGATAACCCGAGCGTGTGGGGGCGTTGGGATTATTCGGAAGCAGTCGGTCGAACTGGAGCACCTGGTTCACGTTCGCCCCGCCTGCATACGCGTAGGAAAGGTTGCTGTAGGGTTGGAGGACATGCCTGAGACCGTCAAGTCCGAGCACCCGGGACTGAATTCCCTCGAAGGCCCGGGAGATCTTGAAGGAATTTTCCAAGCCGGCGTTGAAGATGGTGCGCGTGGTATTTCCCGTGGTGACAAGCGAGTTTCCAACCGGCACATTCGGATTTCCGTTGGTGGTGCCGTTGGCCGTGTAGGCATAGGGGAAGGGGTCGGTGTTTCCGGCGGCATCCTGGAAGGAGCCACCCTGGCTGTAAAAGGTGCCGCGGATACCGATCTTGGGGATCGTGGAAAGCCATCCCCAAAGTGTCTGCTGGGCGCTGATCTGATGGAAGGTATCGAAGCGGGTGGCGCCGTAATCAACCCCGTAGGAATCCTGGGCGAAGTTTCGGTTCAACTGACCGAGTGCCGTCGTTCCATCATAGAAGATCGGCAGCCCGAAAAGCGGCTCCTGCTTGAAATCAAAAGCCGCCTCGGGCTGACGTTCGGTGGTTTCCTGAAAGCTGTTCATCTGCCAACGGGTAACCAGCGACAGCGAATAGGCGTCATCCAGCTTCGTCAGGGTGACGTTGTTGTCGGGCTGGGGGTTGGTCAGGTTCTCCGCCGGATAAAAATCCTGCATGAAATCCCGGTCACTCAGCTTGGTGATGTCAAAGGTGGCGTAGATATCATCGGTCAGGAACATTTTTCCCTGATACCCAATCCGATAACGCCCCTGGGAGTCTTCCTCGGGCAATTCCCCGGGCCCGCCCGTCTTGAGGGTGGGGTTCATGTCGTCGACGTAATAGGAGATGAATTTCCCGTAACTGCGGTCGTTTTTTCCAAACTTCAGGGCGACGTCCAGACCGGCCGCATAGCCGATTTCGGAACGATAATCCTGCCGGAGCGTGACCAGGACGTTGTCACCGGTTCCAATGGGAAAGGTGTAAGAGGTCAGGAGGTAGGCACCCCAGTTTGAAAAGTATCCGGGAGAAACCTGCAATCCCTGACTCCGAAGGTTTCCATAGGCATAGGGAAGCCAGAAGATGGGTGTCTTTCCCACGTATAGCGTGGAATTGAGCATGACCACGCGATCCCCCGGGTAGAGGCGAATGGTCTTGGCCTTCACATGCCAGTCGGGCATCGAGGAATCGGAGGTGGTGAGTTCGGAATCATGCAAGGTGAACTCTTTGGTTCCGAAGCCCTTGGCAGAGAGGGAGCTGAATTTGAGGGGATAGTGTCCCCCGTCGAACTCAAGCGCCCTCATCTGCTTGGTCTCGAGGTTGTAGAACGCACGCTGGCCGTTGAAGAGATTCTCACCGCTGTAGATGCGCACGTTGCCCACCAGCAGGATGTCTCGTGTGTCGGGATTGTACTCCGCGTGATCGGTGTAGATGGAGGTTCCCGCGTAGTGGATCTGGACATTGTTGTCCGCCACGGCCATGCCGTTCTCAAAGCGGGTGTCGCCGTCAGCGGTAATCTCCACCGGCTTGTCCCCGAAATTGCCGAACTGGGCACGCAAAGGCGCTGCCAGCGGAAGCAGGAGGGACAGGAGAAGGAGAAAACGACGCATGACGGACGGGCATTCAGGCTAGGGTGAGCCCCCCCCCTTTCAAAGGAGAAAAAAGGAGAAAATCGACGTCACCCAGGGCCTCCAAAACCTTCCCGGAAGCCCTACTTACCGAGATGGCGGATATCCTCGGCACGCACCGCAAAGACGACATCCTCGGCGATGTTGCAGGAATGATCCCCGATCCGTTCCAGGCATCGGCTGACAAAAATCAGGTTCAGGTAGGCCGGAAGATTGACGGAATCATCCTGCATCCTGTTGACCAGCACATCGGTGACTTCCCTGTTAAGACGGTCAAGCTCCTTGTCCCTGGCCTTGAGTTCGACGGCCAACTGGGCGTTGCGACCGGCAAAGGCTTTCAGGGCGTCGTCGAACATCCCCATGGCAAGTGCGGCAGCCTCGTCAAGCCTGTGGATTTCGGGGAGTTCGGGGGCTTCATTGATCTTGCGGGCGCGTCGTGCAATGTTCACCGCCTGATCGGCGACGCGCTCGATATTGGCCCCGATCTTGATGGAGGAGATCACCTCGCGCAGATCGGAGGCCACCGGCTGGAAACGGCTCATCACGTCGAACCCCTCGCGGTCGATCCTCATCTCCAGCATGTCGATCTCCTCGTCCTCGACGATGCAGTCGTTGCACCAGTCATCGTCGCGCTCAAAGAGTCCCCTGAGGGCGTTCTTGAGGTTCCTCTGCGTCAGGCTCGACATGGTGAGGACGCTGCTACGAAGATGATCCAGTGCCGTCGTGAAGTTGCTGAGCGTGTGGGGACGCGAGGGTTCGGTATGCATGGTGTGGTTGGTCGTGTGATCAGCCGAAGCGGCCGGTGATGTAATCCTCGGTCTGCTGCTTGGAGGGATTGGTGAAGATTTTCTGGGTGTCGTCAAACTCCACCAGGTTGCCGAGGTAGAAGAAGGCGGTGAGCTCCGAGACGCGGCTCGCCTGGTGCATGTTGTGGGTCACGATGATGATCGTGAAGTCCTTTTTGAGCTCCGTGATGAGTTCCTCGACCTTGGCGGTGGCGATCGGGTCGAGCGCGGAGCAGGGCTCGTCCATCAGCAGGATCTCGGGTCGGCTTGCCACCGCCCGGGCGATGCAGAGCCGCTGCATCTGGCCGCCGGAGAGACGGAGGGCGCTCTCGTCCAGTCGATCCTTGACCTCATCCCATAGGGCCGCGGAGCGGAGGGAACGCTCCACAGTCTCGTCGAGCACCGTACGGTTTTTCTGCCCGGCGATGCGGAGGGGATAAACGATGTTCTCGTAGATCGACATCGGAAAGGGATTCGATTTCTGGAAGACCATGCCGATTCGGCGTCGCAGGGCGATGATCTCCACCGAGGGACCGTAGATGCTGGTCCCGTGGATGGAGATGTCCCCCTCGTGGCGGATCCCGGGAATGAGTTCGTTCATCCGGTTGAAGTTCCGCAAAAGCGTTGATTTGCCGCATCCCGAGGGGCCGATAAAGGCGGTCACCTTGCGGGAGGGAATCGTCAGGTTGATGTCCTGCAGCACCTGTTTCTTCCCATAGAAGAACCCGAAGTCCTTGACCTCGATGAAATTCGCCTCGCCGGGCACGAAATCATCGGTGAGTGAGGGCAGAGGCTCCGGCTCCGGAGATGCTGGGTTTTCTTCCTGGGTCATGGCGGGTAATGGGTCTTGCCGTTCAATGCCTTACTCAGCGGTGCTTGGGTGTAAAAAAGAGTTGGGCGAGGATGTTCGTCACGGTCACCAGGATCACAAGGACCAGCGAGGCCGACCATGCCATTTTCACCTGATAATCGAAGGGCAGGGCCGAGAAGTTGTAGATCAGCACGGAAAGGGAAGCTGTCGGCTCCATCACCGAGTGGATCCAGTTCGCGCTGAAAAGGGCGGTGAAAAGAACCGGGGCCGTTTCCCCGGCGGCTCGTGCCACGGCAAGCATCACCCCCGTCATGATGGCGGGAAGGGCATCGGGCAAAACGATCCGGAAAATGGTCTGGAAGGGAGTGGCGCCGAGTCCGAAGGAGGCCTCGCGGTAGGCATTGGGAACGCCCAGCAGCGCCTGCTCTGCCGTCAGCAGGATTGTCGGCAGGATCAGGATGGAAAGCGCCACCCCGCCAGCCAAGGCGGAAAAACCACCCGTCGTCATCACGACGGCCGCAAAGGCGAAGACGCCGCAGATGATCGACGGGATTCCCGTGAGGAGTTTTGCGACGAAACGGACAGCCGCCGAAAGAAGGGACGCCGGTGCATACTCGTTGATGTAAATGGCGGCGAGGATGCCGAGAGGTATGGCGAGGATCAGAGCGATCCCCACCATGAGAACCGTACCGATGATGGCATTGGCAAAACCTCCCTCCTCAAGTCCGGGAGGCGGCGGAAGTTGAGTGAAGAGAGCGGGACCGAAAAGGGGGAGTCCGTTCCTGATCACCAGAATGACGATCGAAAGAAGCGGCACCAGAGCGAGGACTGAAAGGGCGATGCAAAGGGCGGTAAGCATGCGGTTGCGGTAAAGCCTCAACCGAGAGGTCCTGGCACCGTCCCGGGTGAAGAAATTGGGGGATGCTCCCTGGATATTCATCGGGTGACGGTGCTACTTGAGTCCGATAACGGAACGCTGGGTACGGCGGAGCACGGCCTCTCCGATGATATTCACGCCGAGTGTCATGATCACAAGGACCAAGGCGGCGTACATCAGGGAACTCACCTGGATTCCCTCAGCCTCGGCAAATTGGTTCGCTAGCAGGGCGGAGAGGGTGTTGGAGGGGGAGAGCAGTGACCAGGAAAGACGCTGGCCGTTTCCGATCAGCATGGCCACCGCCATGGTTTCACCCATGGCACGCCCCAACCCCAGGATGGTGGAGGCCACGATGCCGGGAGCGGCTGTCGGCAGGATGACGCAGAGGATGGTTTCCCATCTGGTGGCGCCTAGTGCATAGGAAGCCTCGCGGAGCGTCGGGGGGACGGCTATCAGGGCATTGCGTGAAATCGCAGTGATGGTGGGAAGCACCATGAGGGCGAGGACGAGGCTGGCCGCAAGAAGACTGTTGCCGTAGGCGGGTCCGGCAAAGATAGGAAGAAAACCGAGCTTTGCCGCAAGCACTCCACCGTATTGCTGCACCATCGGCACCACCATGAAGATCCCCCAGAGGCCGTACACAACGCTTGGAATGGAGGCAAGCAGCTCGACAATGAAGCGGATTGACTGGCGCATTGGCTTCGGAAGAAAATCTTCGCTGAGAAAAATCGCGATCGCCAAACCCAAGGGAAGCGCAAGGAGCAGCGCCAGCAGACTGCTGCCCGCCGTGCCGATCAGCGCGGGCAGCACCCCGAAAAGATCGCGGTTCGGATCCCACTGGAGTCCGGTCAGGAATCCAAGGCCGAATTTGGAAATGGCCGGCCAGGCCTTGTGAAAAACCTCACCTAGGATAAGGGCCAGCAGGGCAACCGTCATCACCGAGGCCAGCCAGCAGGACACCCGGAACAAATCAGGGCGGGGGCGGTACTCCCGGGTTAGCGGAGCCTTGGGTCCAGTCATGATGAATTTCACTGTCACAGACAAACCCCGGTCACTTGACGGTTGCCAGTGCGGCCTGGGCCTTGGTCACAACCCCTGCGGGGAGGTTGACATAGCCGAGCTGGGAAGCAATTGCCTGTCCCTTCGACAATCCATAGTTAACGAAGGCCTTGATCGCTGCAGCCTTTGCGGGATCATTGTAGGATTTCCGCACAAGCATCCACGTAAAGGTCACGATCGGGTAGTCGTCTGCACCCTTGGGATCAGGAACAAAGGCGCGCAAGTCTCCGGGAAACTCCACCGAGGCGAGGGTTGCTGAGGCGCTCTCGACGGAGGGGGCGATGTAGTTACCGGCCCTGTTCTGCAGGGTGGCCATCCCCAGTTTGTTGTTGGCTGCGTATCCGTATTCCACATACCCGATCGAGCCGGGAGTCTTCTTGATGAGGGCTGTCACGCCATGGTTGCCCGGCGCACGCACTCCCACTGGCCAAGTGACCGTCTTACCGGTGCCAACAGCCTCCTTGAACCCGGGGCTTATTTCGGCGCAATGGGCGGTGAAGACAGCCGTGGTTCCGCTGCCATCAGCTCTAGTAACAACCGTGATCGGCATGTTGGGTAGGTTCACCCCCTGGTTCGCCTTGGCGATGACGGAATCATTCCACACCTTGATATCCCCCAGCAGAATGCCGATGTATGCCGCGCGGGTCAGCTTCAACCCATTTTGGACGCCGGGAATGTTATAGGCCAGCACGATCGATCCGGCCGTGGCAGGTAACATCAGGACATTGCCGCCGACCTTTGCTATCTCCTCGTCGGTCATGGCCACGTCACTGGCTCCGAAATCGGTAAGCTGATTGGTGCTGAACTGGGCGACTCCGGCACCACTGCCCACACCCTGATAATCGACCGTCACATTGGGGTCGACCTTCTTGAAATCATAAATCCACCTCTGGTACAATGGGGCGGGAAAAGTGGCTCCGGTGCCCTTGATGGCCGTGGTGGCACCGAGGTCGAGCGAGGCAATGAGACCGATTGCAAAGGCGAAAAAAGGACGTTTCATTGCGTTTACCGAGTCTTTGATTCTGAGGGGTTTGTAGGCAGTCATCAACCAAGATCATTTCCTCAAAAAAAGAGTGCCGGTTGGCGAATCCCATTCCGTGACAATCCCGCCACAATCCTCCCAGAGGGCCAGTTTGCCACTATCGTCGTGAGACCCATTCCGGGCATCGGTATTTCCTTTCCGCCAAGAGGTTAGATTCCTCGATCAACCCCTTTTCAAGAGAACGCTCAAGAACCGATCTGCTCAGGGAAGCGGCCATCGCCAGAAAGTCTACGGGGGTGGATCCCTGCCCTTGCAGGCTTCCTTGATAGAGAAGAGCCCCGGCACTTCGGCGCTGCGCACCGCCAAGAATCTTTTGACCGGACATCAGCAGGTCGTCACCGGCGGGTGCCTTGAAGCATTGCGGTCCGGTCACGATGTCCCCCTCGCCCGCCAACCGCACCTCTGAGGCAAGCGAGAGGGAAAGCCATCCTGCCAACCGGCGATGGAGTTCCCGGTAAAAGGCCGAGGGTGCCATGGATGAGGCGGGCTCACCCCTCGGGATCATGAGCGAAAACGTGATATCCTCTCCATGCTCGACCATGCCCCCGCCGGACCACCTCCTGACCAGAGGGACTCCGGGATATGCCTCTCGGACCGCCTCGAGTGACTGGAAATAGCCGAAGGTCACGCAGGAAGCCGACCAGCGGTAGATCCGCAGCGTCGGCCGCCCGACCGAGCGGAGCAACACCTCGTCGAGGGCCATCTGCATCGGCCCGTCAAAGGACTCCTCCGGGAGTATCAGGTCCAGCTCGTCGAACATTCCTCCATGCTGCCCCCCGCCGCAAAAACGCTCCATACCTTTTTCTTCCCGCATCCTCGGGCCCTGCTCTACGATGATCCTTATGGCAAAGTCAGAGATCGGAAAGAACAGCCCGGGCAAGGGCCTTGGAAAAAGCCTTGGCAAAGGATTGGGCAAGGGACTCGGGGCCCTGATCAACACCCGCGTGGCCGCTCCCGTCCCCTCCGAGGAGCACGGGGAGCGCATCCAACAGATCCGCATCGACCAGATCGTCGCCAGCCCCCTCCAACCCCGCACCGAATTCCGCGACGACCAACTCAAGGACCTCGTCGAGTCGATCCGCGAGCGCGGCATCATCCAGCCCCTCATCGTCAGGCTGGCGGGGGGTAAATACGAACTCATTGCGGGAGAGCGTCGCATGCGAGCCTCCCTCGAGGTCGGGCTTGTCGAGGCCCCCGTTATCGTCCGCAAGGCCAGCGATCAGGAGGTGCTCGAGCTAGCCCTCATCGAGAATCTCCAGCGCGAGGGACTCAACCCGATCGAGGAGGCCGCGGCCTACGGCCGCCTCTCCAAGGAAT
>JACCDY011053038.1_pt1 | contig 18257 bp, 19 predicted proteins | sample 7446391 | NCBI WGS metagenome assembly JACCDY01 (sample SAMN15323451, study PRJNA562643) | freshwater metagenome | isolation source: river surface water | place: USA:Blue River Watershed | collected 2017-08-18
ATATTACAGGTCCTTTTACGACTATGCACGATTATAATGATGTTTCACAAAAATTTTCACAACAAATTGGTTATACATCATATGGTGTTGCAGTAAAAAATAGACCAAATATTAGAAATACTAACGGCGAATATACTATAGAATCAAAAAATGTTTTTGCTAAAGAAAATGATTATGGTATATATGGGAAATATGGTTCGGACATTTTATTTACTGAAAATGGTTTACAGTTAAGAGGGGGTAAATTATTATCAAAAGATGCTGCATCAATTGATAAGAGACAAAAAATGGTAACCAATCCAATTTATACACCAAATAAAATTTCCAAATTATCGTTAAAAAAATTCCCTAAGAAAGCGGAATTAAAGTCTAAAGAGGACGTTCAAACAACATATAATAACACAAATTTGAAAACTATTGTTGAATATGAAATAGATTCTTTAACTAATCCAACATCAGTTAAATTTTTCGTATATAATGTTACAAACCCATTAGGGACATATTATAATACCGATACATTTAAACAAAATACCTCACTCATAAATTCTGCATTAAAACTAATAAACGAAGAAAATAATAGTACAAGTCCTACCTATACAGTAACAACTAATTCTGTAACCTCAGTACCAATTATTATTAGAGATACTATTGGTAATATGTCAAGATATGGATTATCATATTTAAATGGTATTTATAGTTCTGATGATATACATCCTTTTTATTATAGACCATCTGATTTATTTAAATCATTAACAGGAACAACTAGTCAAATACAAACAAAAACAAATATTTTAAACAAAGTAATAGTCAATAAAACGGGTCCTGAGTATGGATTATATTGGTCAAAAGAAAAGGCTAAACAAGAGGGTATTACAAAAAAAAATATAATAGAATATTTAGAAATTGATAAAAATTCAACAGAACAAACATTTTCTTCTCTTTTATCGGATAAAATATTTCTAATTTCTACGGACCCAAATCAATCAACTAAAAAAGTAAATTTTGATACTTTGGATAAGTATGAATTTACTCAAGAAGATTATGTTTTAAACATTGATAAAAATACATATTCAATGGTTCGTGGAGATAATTTAATTGTATTTTTAGAAGCACTTATAGATGTATTTTTTAAACATCAACACAATGTAGTTGGTCCATATGTAAAGAATGGATTTGATGAACATGAAAATCTCATCAACTTACTTAAAAACTTAAGAAATGACATTTTAAATACTTCGATAAAAATCAATTGATTTTGATATTTATTAAATAAAAGTATGTCATACTATCGTTCTTATTTCGAAAAGAATAACACATTAATCAAAGACTCACTTGTAAATACATCAAAAAATCCAGCAACAGAAATTTATTATGGTTCTGGATTTTCAAAATTTATATTCAAAGTAGATTTTTCAGAATTAAAAACAAAAATAGATAATGGTGATTTGGTTATTGATTCAAATACAAAACATTATCTTAAATTAACAAATACTATTTTCGGTAATGAGACATTTTTAGGAGCAAAAAAAGGTACAGGAAGAGATAGAGCAGTTTCATTCGATTTGATATTATTCAAATTATCCGAGTTTTGGGATGAAGGAGTTGGTTTTGATTATAGTTCTATGGAATATGATTTTACTCCTGAAAATAAAACATTTGATAAAAGACCCTCGAATTGGTATAACGCAACTACTATTAGTGGATGGACAGTTGAAGGTATATATAATGATTCACCAGATATTATATCAACAATACATTTTGATAACGGAAACGAAAATATTGACGTTGATATAACTAACTATGTCAATCAAATAATAGTTTCAGGTACAACTAATTATGGTCTTGGATTAGCATTTTCAGTATTATTTCAAGATATAAATGTAGATAATGAACAATCCGTTTCATTCTTTACAAAGTATACACAAACATTTTTTGAACCATTTGTTGAATCGTATTTTGATGATGTTATAAGTGACGATAGATATGATTTTACAGAAAAAGTGACACAAAAATTATATTTATATGTCACCAAAGATGGGAATTATTATAATTTAGACAACGACCCTTTAGTATCTATATTTGATAGTACTAACACTGTAATCAGTGGATTATCAGGAATGACCGCAACTCACATAAAAAAAGGTGTATATGAAATTGAATTTGGTATAAGTGGAATTACTTGTGATGGAAAAAAGTTTTTCTATGATAAATGGTCTGATTTATCATTGAACGGTATTCAAATATCCGATGTTACACAAAAATTTATACCTAAACCATATATCTCCAAATATTCAATAGGACAAGATTTGACAGAAACAAAAAAATATAAAATTCAATTTTATGGTATAAGACAAAATGAAAAAATTATAAGAGGTGATATTAAAAAACTATCAGTATATTTCAAATCTATTGATAATCCGTTAAATCAAGTTTTAGATGAAGTTTATTATAGAATGTATATTAATGAAGGAAGATTAAATGTGATTGTTCACGATTGGACTTTGATGGATAAAGGAAAAGAAAATTTTGTATTTATAGATACCTCAATTTACATTCCAAGAGAATATAATATTGAAATCAAAGCAAAACATAATGGTGAAGAAATAAATTACATAGAAACTATTAAATTTGAATTATTAAGTGAAAAATAAATATTTATACATATGAGTATCGAAAATAGAATTAGACAAGAATTGAGACAATTGAAAGAGAGTCATGACGATGCTGGTCATGAAAACTATATGTTTTTTGGTAATCTTCAACAAATGCATAGACAAACAAAATTGTTAATGCAAGAAGACCATAATATGATTGATAGTATACTTAAGGAACATGATTGGGCTCAAGACCATATCGCTGAAGCAAAGAGTCTTCTTGACCAAGTATTTGATTTCTTAATGAATGAAACAAAAAAATCACATGGAGAACATGATATTAAAAACATGACAATAGGTTTTGTTAATGATATGATGAATGAAGCGCAAGAAATTGATGAAGGTAAAAATAAACCTACAAACCCTAAATTATGGGCGGCATCATTAGCATGGGCAAAACGTAGATATAAAGTATGTCCAAGTGCATACTGTAATGGTGCGGCAGCAAAACATTACAAATCAAAAGGTGGTGGTTGGAGAAAAACCAAAAAATAAATTATGAACGTCATAATATCCAAAGAAGATTTAGAATATATCAATGAATCGTTAGAAAGTGGTGAAGTTCTTAAAGAAGATTTAAGAAGATGGTTCAAAGAAAAATGGGTTGATGTGAGCAAAAAAGTCGGTGGAAAACATCCACCTTGTGGTAGAAGCAAAGCAACAACAAAAGGATATCCTAAATGTAGACCATCTAAAAAGGTATCTAAAGAAACTCCTAAGACCGCTGGCTCCTATTCCAAAAAGGAAAAAAAATCAATGACTTCACAAAAAAGAAGAGCGGAAAAAAAAGAACCAAAAACAGGAACGGGACATAAACCTACTATGACTCATTATGATGAAAACATAAATGAATTGAATATGAATACCAATTTACAAAATAAAATTGTAGAACTTGTATTAGATGAAATACATGAACTACATGAAAATAGAGCACCAAGATTAGTTTTAAAAGAATCAATTGAAATCGTTTCAGAAGGGATTGCTTATCATATAAATAATAATAAACCTTTAACCGAAAATGTATATAGAGTTTATTCAAATAAATTTTTTCAATTATTTAATGAAGCAAGAGATTTATACAAATCAGGTACTGTTGAATTTTTTGGAAATGATTTAGAATTATTAAAAACTGACATTGGTAAGGTTGGAATTTATGAGGGTCAATATGTATTTTTAGATGTCCCATTTGTTGATGGTGAAGAAGATTATTTGGTTGAAGCAAAACACAGAGGTAGAAATGTAAAATTGAATAAACCATTTAGAACACCAGGTGGACCAAAGAAATTTGCTGTTTATGTCAAAACGCCTGGTGGGAATATCAAAAAAGTTACATTTGGTGACCCTAATTTGAGAGTTAGAAGTAACAATAAAAAAGCAGCAAAGTCTTTTAGAGCAAGACATAAATGTTCACAAAAGAAGGATAGAACAACTGCAGGATATTGGTCATGTAATATATCAAGGTACAGAAAAGCATTAGGAATAAAATCGTCAAACCCATGGTAATATGAAAAAAATATTAATTACAGAAACACAATTAAAAAGGTTAACAAAATTTTTGGTAACAGAATCAGTAAATTATAATGATACGATAATCAGTTACAATCCTGATGGTACAATTAGTGTTAAAGATAAATCAATTGATGTTAAAATTAGATTAATTCACACCAAAAACCCAACACCATTAAGTGGTGATGGACCATGGGAAATTAACATTGTAAATTTAAATTTACAAGATAAAGGTTTAAATTTTGAGACAAAAAAAGGTAGAAAAGGTCTAATACCTAAAAATGTTTTAGACAGTTTGATAAATTATGTAAAAAGTAATGATAGGAATAATAAATTTTTAATGGACGGAGGATTAGCAGGTCAAATATTTGCAAAAAAGGTCTAAATGAAATTTAAATTTATAAAAAATCCAATTAAATCACCATACTTTGGAAAACAATATGGTCAAAATGTTGAACCATCAGGATATTATGTAAACAAATTCAATGGATTCGTACCTGAAGGATGGATTAGTGGTATTGCAGAATTAAAAAATCCATTAATCATATTGATTAATAATGAAACAATAGTTAGTTGGAAATTTGAATTATCAAAAAAATATAAAAAAAAAGGACGAGAGTTAACAATACATCTACAACAAATAGGTTATGACGGTATTATTACTAAATATGAAAATGGTGATATCGGCGAAATAATAATATTTGAACCAAAAATGTCAATTATGAATGAATTACCATTTACTGAAGAAATTACTGAAGGATATAATGTAAGAACATTTTTATCTACGTTAGATGAAAGTGAACTTAAATGGCATTTTGATGAAGAGGATAGGATTATTGTTTGTGAACATGATACGGATTGGCAAATACAAATGGACGATGAACTACCGATTCGTATTGAAAAAAACAAAAAATATTTTATTCCAGAAGGAGAATATCATAGAGTAATCAAAGGTAATGGTGATTTAATTGTAAAAGTAAAAAAATTAAAAGAACAAATCATTAGTCCATTACCCAAATTACCTACAGACGCAACATTTGTATCTCAAAAAGTTTTTCCAAAAATCAAAGCACCATCATCATCCAAAATATCATTTAAAGATATTGTCAAATTAACGATAGATAATCTTGAAGGTGGGTATTATAATCCAACAAACACAGTAAAAAAAGATATGAGGGATTCAGGTGAAACAATGTTCGGAATGGATAGAAAACATGGTAGTGATTTCACAAGTAGTCAAGCGGGAAAATTATTTTGGTCCTTAATAGATAAAGATAAAAAAATAAACCCAAAAAAATGGGTTCGTTATTATAAATTAGATGATAACCAATCTCTTAAGTCAAAACTAATTGATATTATAACAAACAATTGGTTAATACCTAAATATAATACGTTAACATCTAAATATTTGACAAAAGAAGTAAAAAACTTTGTAGACAATGATAATATTTTAAAATATCACCTCTCTTATGCTGTATGGAATGGAGAAGGATGGTTTAGAAGATTTTCTAAAATAATAAATAACGCAATCAGTAGAGGAATACAAAATAACACTGATTTACATAAAATCGCAATTAACTCAAGGATTAATAGTGGAAATATATACATTAAAAAATCAGGACAAAAGATAAAAGACACTATATCAACAAAATTAAATTAGTCATAAAAATAAATAGAAACTTCACACTCCTTTAATAGTTGAATACTTCTTTTTTGTGATTCTTCCCATTTTTCTTTATTTTTAGTGGTACATACTTTTTTACAATATACTGTTTTAATACCCGCATTAACGATTGATTTTGCACAATCAACACACGGGATACCCGATGTAATGTAAATTGTTGAATTTTTTAATTTAGTCCCTACTCTGGCAGCGTTTAATATTGCATTAAGTTCGGCATGTACCATCCAGAAGTATTTTTCAGGTCTTTCCTGACGTTCTTGTAAATTATCGTGTAATCCCCTTGGAAATGAATTATAACCCGTAGATAAGACCTCGTTGTCTTCACCAACGATAACCGCACCTATTTGTGTGGAATTATCTTTTGATTTGAGTTTTACATTTTCTGCTAAATTCAAGAAATAATCAGTCCACTTCATCTGTCAATACTTTTTTTATACCATCAATATCCCATTCTAACTCCAAATCCTCTTTAATCAAAGCTATGTTATATTTTGATGTAATTTGATTTTCATAATCCATTAATCTAATTAATGACAGATATGTTTTGTTTTCTATTACATTTACACACAAACCAATAGAGGCACAACCTTCACATATACCGAAAGATAAGAACATATTCGGTTCATTTTTGTATTTCTCTAATTCTGGTTTTATCCAATCATTATAACCCTCAACTAAATCAATATCAGGACCTTGATTTATAATATTTGTTGTTAATAATGACAATACATTCTCTTCTGTAATAAATTCTGATTCTAAATCACCAAATAAATTTGCATGACAAATAGTACAAAAATCCGCCATAAAATAATTTTATAGTATAATATATAAAATTATTATCTAAAAAACAAATCAAGGAGTACTTGTTGTTTGACTGTTGGACTGACTTGGATTGTTTGGTGAAGTTGGATTATTTTGTGGATTTGGGTTATTAGTAGTTGATTGTCCCCCTGTTAGATTTCCACCACCTTTTAGTGTCTGATTTGCAGTGTTAAAAAGTTTTTCGATATATAGTTGATAAACTCTAAAGTGTCTTGATGCGTTAACTATTGCAGTTTCCATATCTTGTTTCAAATCAGGTCTCATAGATGATGTTGTGACTTTATTCCTAAGATTATCTAATTTAATCATAATCTTTTCGTTGGGTTTATCGATATTTTTCAAGTCTTTCAAAATATTCCTTAATTCAACCAAATATGACATATAATCATACCCATAACCACCTCTGATTCCCTTAATGCCATATTTCAATTTTTGAAACGGTTGTTTAATTCTATCTAAAATTCCCTCATCTAAATCATTTTCAGAAAAGTCTTGAATATTTTCTGATACACTCTCAACAATTTTTTTTAATTGTAATTCAGTTATTTTGATTACTTTTTTCTTCATAATAAAGTCTTATATTATAGTATAAATATCTGTTTTTTATTTAATTAAAAATTTATTATATTATGTGTTATGGAATTCAATAGTAATTTTGAATACGACCTAAAGATAGGTCAGGAAGGTGAACAAAAAATTGCAATGATATTCGAATCACCTGTAGAAAAAATTGAAGTTAAAAGAGATTTGAAAGCAATAAAAACAGGTAATCTATATTTTGAATACGAAAGTAGAGGAAAAAAAAGTGGAATTGCAACTACACAAGCAGAATACATATTTGTAATTATAGAAGGGAGTGTAGGTGGACTATTTTTCGAAACAAAAAAACTCAGAGATGTTTTAAGACCACTAATTCCCACGCATACAAAATTAGGTGGGGACTCAAATACAAGTAAAGGAATATTAATAAGTATTTCTGAACTCATGAAACTATATGTCTAATAAAACAAAAAACCCCCCGAAATCGGAGGGTTTTTGCTAAAATAATCTTACGGGATTATCTTAAAGTATCGAGACTGAATGTAACGAGACCCTTCACATCAATTACACCAAAGTAACGGTTGTTAACCATCTTTTTTGCGTATCTTGTCATGATACCTTTGATTGGTGTAAAGTTGAATGGATTGTACATAGTCGGGGTTAATTGTAAAGGTACATATGGTGCGTAGATGTAACCAGCATCTAACAATGATTTACCTTTGTGACCGATAAGGACCTTACCAGCGGGGAAGTATGGGTCACGATAAACCTGATATCTACCTGCGAGAGTACCGATTTTCTCAATACCCATGTTATATTGGTCTTGCTCAGGATGAGCGTTAGACACATGGAAATATTCGAGGTCATCAAATACTGCGGAAACTTCAGAGGATACAACAATCCAGTTTGCACCACCTCTTAAAGTTGTTTTATGGATTTGAGCAGAAACTTGGTTGATTTTGGTAATCAATGTTTGGTTCCAGTCTTTCTGAGTGTAACCAACATAAGAAGAACCATTATTACCATATTTCCATTCGTTGTAATCCCACTTAGCTTTCCATGCTGCACCTTTTCTGAGGTCACGGAGAATCTCCCTGTCAACTTCAGCCGCGATTTGCTCGGAGAGAAGTGCTGTCAATTCAGCCTCAGCATCGATGTTGTGGAACGCACTAACGTCTTGTGCCAATTCAGGAGACCATGTAGCTCTGAGTTTTCTTTCAGTTACAGAAACTGTTACTGATTCAAGGTCAAATGAAACCTCACCTATAGCATCTTCGAATTCGAGTGTGGCATATCTACGATATGTTGCTACGAAATCAGAACCTGCTAATGCAGTTGCACCACTCCAAGTTGAGAAACCTGATGTATCAGAATATGATTCCAAATCAATACTAAGATAAATTGTACCTGTTTCGTCACAAATATCTTGATAAAGGTTACCATTTGTACCAGGAGATTTTGAGCCATACTGAACGATGCCCTTACCATATTTTTGTGTTACAACATTGAAAGGTAAAGACGCATTTGATTGTACTTTACTTGATGCAATTTGTAAAGACGCGAGGAACTCTTCAGTATCCATTTCGTTACCGTCAGGACCCGCGATTTTACCTTGACCATCTTTTGAGAAACCAGTTAACGCTAAAATAACAGAAGATACACTTGTACCTGATGCAACAGTTGTTGTTGAAGCAACACCTGATGCAAATGTAACGAGTGTCCAACCTGTCAATGAAACGGTTGAGAAATCACCTTTTGAATAGTCGAAAAGACCTGTAGATGCATCATCACTTGTTTCATAGAAACGGTCATAAAGGTTGATACCTGTATAACCTGTAGAAGGACTGGTACCACCAGCACCGCCAGGAATTCCGTAAGGAGAATAGTGTGCACCTGAATTTCTATCCTGAATTTTAGGTACAAAATAGAACAATTTACCAATTGGTAAGTTCATTGCTTGTACAGAAACGATGTCATTAGCCAACAACTTGGAGAATACTCTCCTGATGATGGGGAATACAACAGTTTCGAAAGAACCTGATGCGTCAGCAACCGCAGCTTCGTTAATCAAGAACGATGCTTGGTTTTCATACAACTGCGCAATGTTATCTTTCATGTGGCCCTCAAGACCATCAAGAAAGCCTAAATCATCCCATTTTCTGATGGTATCTTCTTTGATAACACGAAGGTGCTTAAGACCGATGTTACCAACCATACCTGATTCTAATAATGCTCCCATTTTAATTTTTGTTTTTAAATTATTTTTTTATTTATTTTAATTTTTTCATCAAATCTTTCATTCTAGCAAATTGTGGACTCACATATGCATTTGATTCAGAGAGTATATCTTTTGAAGATGATGTCTTTGATGTTGAAGTGATTTTGTCTACGACAGACTCTGATATTGGTTTTTTATTTTCTAATTCACTTTTAATAGTAGAAAATAAATTTTTAGATTCGTTCATAGTTGAAACTGAATCAAATCTCTTCAAAATATTCAGTTTCTCTTGTTTAGTTGTTGAATGTTCAGTAAATATGCGAGTTGCGTATGCTAAATTTGCATTGAACACTGCAACCTCATTGAGTTTATCTTTGAAAAGAATTAACGCTTTTTTATACTCTTCATTCTGTTTTTTCAATTTTATAAACTCTTCTGAGACAACACCAGAACCAGCCTTGAAAACTTTTTTAGATTTAAGACCCGCTCTTTTTGATTCACCTTTATCACCATGTGGATTCCACTTAGTTCTTGCGGCTTCAGTATGTTCACCTTTTTTTACTTTAGATTCTTTTGTTTCTTTTTTTGATGATTTTTCATCTTCAGTAGATTCTTCATCTAACTCAATTTCATATACTGTTTCTTCCTCTTCAGATGTTTCCTCTTCGGTCATTTCCTCTTCAGATGTTTCCTCTTCAGATGTTTCCTCTTCGGTCATTTCCTTCTCAGATGTTTCCTCTTCGGACATTTCTTCTTCAGATAAGTCTTCATCTAATTCATCGAGTTTGATAATATACTCATCACCAGAAACTTCTATTTCAAGATTGTTACCGTCTTTTTTCACTACGATTCCATCTTCAGGTTTCATAGATTTAAAAACTCTTAACACTTCTGAATCAGAAGCACCTGTCATGTCTAATGTGTCATCTGATGAATCATCTTGAGGCTCGGTCATTCCCATTTCATCCTCTTCATCATCAGACATTTCATCTTCATCATCAGACATTTCATCTTCGGACGAATCTTCATCAGTATCATTCATGGTTTCATCACCAACTTCTGGTACATCTTTTTCATCTTCATCAGGTGTAGTTTCATCATCCACCTCTTGTTCGTTTTGTTCTTCTTTTGATTCTAGCAAATTTTTAAATTCCTTCTTCATTGTCGAAGAGAGTATACCTTTTGAATTTTGCTTAATTGCTTCTTCAAAATTTTCCATTTGAAGTAGAGCTTGTTCTAAAATTGATTTTTGACTCATTTCGGATTTATTTATTTTTATATAAATACTTCAATTTTATAAAAAATATTAGATAAGTATAATTAAATTAATAAAAATCAATTATCTTGATAAAAAATTATCAAGTTTACCCATTAAACTTTTCATGTTATTAGTATCAATAGTTTTTTCTTCGATAGATTCTTGATACTTATCTCTATCTTTAGGGTCACTAAATATATATGCACCAGGTGTAGAAGGTGACGAAACTAAATCAAAACAAACCAGTTCAAAATCATCTTGAACAATATTCTGACCTTTAATTTGTTTAAGAGACCCAACACCTCTTGATGATATACCCAGTGTTGCCCCATTCATTAGGAGATATGCTGCTTGGTCACCTTTAGTGGAGACAATACCCATTTTTTTCCAACCTGGTGTTAGATAAATTTTGATTTTACCCATCAAAATTTTACCATCCCACCAAGTTTCTAAAATGGAATGTGAGACCCTGTCTAAATCAATTAATGAGGAGGTTGGGTGGTTTAATTCATTTAAGGCACCACCCTTTTTAATAATACTCTGATATTTTTCTACTTCTCTTTTTAATAAAGTCTCTGGATAAATTCTACCATTTTTATTTGGAGTATCGTATTTTTGTAAAACTGCATACAAAATGAGGTCTTGGGTGTAATCCAAGTCCTTCATTTCATTTATGTATGTTTTATTATCATCGTAGGATATATATCCTGCGTCATATTCAATCAAATAACCTTTCTGATTTAAATCATTAGGACCTAAAATCTTCATTTATACTTTTATAGTATAAATATGTGGTTATCTGTTAATTTTTTGTTTTATTGAAATTATATAGTTGATTATTATCAAGTGTTTCATCAACGATATGTGTCATTAATCTTTTTAAATCTTCTTTTATCGTTTTATTTTTAATATCAAAATACTCTTTCACATATAATGTTACTTCTAAATTCATGAAAGACCTCTTATTAAGTTTAATTCCTTTTGTTCTAACATCTAAATCAACAATACATGGTTGTTCAAATCTCTTACTATTAAGAGCGTTTATGTGTGTTTTTATTTTTCTTTTAGAAAAATTTAAAATTTCATTGAAATCTTCGTCTTCATCATTAGGTTGTAACCATGAATTAAACTTTAGATATACTGTTTTTAAATTTTTATAATCAACTGTACCGTATCCTAATTTGATATTCTTGTACTCTCCTAAATTAATAAATTTTCCTGTTTTCATCAATAATCATATTATAAGAATTTTATGGTGATATTAAATTATAAATAAAAATTTTTTAAATTCAAAAAAAATAGTATATTTATAAAAAATTATTCAATATGATTATCGTTAAAGTTTCAGATGAAAAAAATATTGAATCGGCTCTTAAAACATATAAGAGTCGAGTTCAAAAATCTAAACAATTACAAATATTGAAGGATAGAGAAACTTATGAAAAACCTTCAGTAGAGAAGAGGAAAAAAATACAAAAAGCGATTTATTCTCAAAAAATAAAAAATGGTCTTGTTTAAACAAGACCATTTTTTAATTCGGTTAATTTGTAATAATTTAGTTTTGTGGGTGAAGTATTAATAATTTCTTTTTTAACTGTACTTAATTTTTCGTTTAATTGATTGTCAACAGACTCAGATAATATTTTTTCAATTTTATTTAAAACTTCATTTTTCATTTCATCAATTCTTATTTTGATATCTTCGGTTGATAATGATAATATTTCTTTTAACTTAAGTTTTTCGTTTTCATTCAATGATGTACCATATAAAACATTAAAATTATTTACCAAAATAGCGGCTAATAATTTTTCATTATGGGTATAAGATTCTACTATCTCTTCAGTCTCTATTGTTTTTTCTTTTTTTAAATGTTCAACTAACTTTTGTTTTGAAATTACTTTTTCATGAATATTAAAAATAGTATCTTCTTCTATTAGTTTATCCAAATTATTATACAATTGGTTTTCTTCAATTATAACATCTTTGATGTACTTATTAAGTTTTTTTGTTGTTTCATTAATACTTTTTATTTTATCTGATAGTAATGGTGTAATTGTTTCTACATATACCTCTGCAGAGCCAGGATACGTTACATTTAAATTTTCTAATTCTTCGTAGAATAAATATAATTCTTTGAAATTTTTATCTTCATTTATTATCGATAATATATCTTTCAAATCCTTTTTATTGTTTTCCTCATATAAATCAGTTACTTTTTTTAGTAGTTTTGACTTAATTTCACCAAACTTATTTTTCATTTTTAATTGTTTAATATGTCTTTTATTTTTGTTTCTATCTCATAAATATTCTGTTGTGCCTTTTTCATATCAAACAAATCTTCTAAACCATCTCCTTCTCCTAACATTCCTAATATTTTTTTCTTTTTAGATTCACTCAAAGGTGCCTCACCTCCTGGTTCGGTAACTGGTGCTGCAGGGGTCTCGCCACCACCCATAGGAGGTTCTCCACCCATTTCCCCACCACCTTCGGACGCTCCTTTTTCCGCCTTTAGTCTTTCTTCTTCAGGTATTCCATATTTTGAATCAACTTCATCAAATATTCTTGTTCGTTTGATTACATTTTGTGTGTTTTGTAATTCAACACCAACCGCTCTTTCAATTCTTTGTTGTTGTAAATCAAGTACAACTTCACTATCACTCATACCTAAAATGTTCTTTTTAGCCCACGTATGTGATACTGGTAAAATACCAAGCTGAGATTGGTCTGATGTGGCATCTTTATACAATGTAATTTTTTCTTTCCATTGTTCTATTCTTAACAAATCAGATTGAGCCGAAGGATTACTTAAGGATAAAGAAAAATTGTTCAATTCGTCTTCCAACCCTAAAAGATATAGATGAATTAACGCAATTTTATTTAATTCTTGAATTAATGATTTTTGAATTCTATTAATTGTTCTAGCAAAACGAATGTCCATCAAAGCAAGAGTTTTACCTTCACCTACAATTTCTTCAAATCCTAAGAATGCTTTTGGAATTCTTAATGCTGCCAACATTTTCTTTTGAATGTATTCAATATCCGCAATCTCACCTAAATTCTGTGCTCCCGCCAAAGTTTCTATCGGAGATGATTGTGCAGGGTCTCTCGTTGCAATAAAGTAATCTTGGTCAACCGCCATCTGATTATACCTCATGTCAACATTACCATTTTTCGGGTCTTGTATAGGGTCTCTTTTGAACTTGTTAGCAACTCTCTGTACATAAGCCTCAACATCTTTATCATCCATGTTACCAACGAATATTTTGAATACCCTTCTTTCAGGTGCTCTCGATATTCTATAAATTAACATCGCATCTTCAGCGAGTAGTAATTGTTTCCATATTCTTCTAATTTTATCTAACATTGATGTTCCATATGGAAGTTTTCTGTCATCACCAAGTAGTCTAAAATGAGCAATTTCCCACGATTGAAATTCCAATTCTTTATTAGACCATTTGAATCTTAATTCTCTACTTGGTAGATAAAACTCTTTTTGATTTGGTGTTGCAGATGCGGTACCTTCCCACCTTTCAATTTCAATATTTGGTAATTGTTGACAACCAATTATACCCTCATTAGGGTCTATTTTTAAATAAACAAAATCGTCACCATACTTACACATACCTCTCGTCCACATTTGTAGGTTTGTGTTAATATCTAATTTATTTATGAATAAATCATACAATATATTTTTTACCCTATCAGAATCAGAATAGATGGTTAAAATTTCACCCTTCTCTGAGAGTGTTGTAGATTCTTCTGCATATATGTCTAATGCCGCGGATATTTCGGGAGTAAATTCCATCGATTCGTAATCATAATATGCTGCCAATCTATTAGGTTCATAATAAACTGATTGATTATACAATGATTGGTCTAACTTTACCCATTTATCAGAAAGATATTGTGACTGTTGTGCTTGTAGTAAAGCCTTTTCGTATTCTTCTTTACTATTAGTTTTTAATAACTCATCTTTTGAAAAATTAAACTTGGGTGAATTTTTCATTTTTGGTTCATCAGGTTTGACTTCACCCGCATAACCAAACATTCTAGTTAATTTTTGATATATTGTTAAATTTTCGTTTGCCATATTAGATAAATATATTATTTAGAATATAATCAGAAATATTGTAATTATGTATCCTATTTAGGTCTACCAAATAACCACGAATATTCTTTATATGTTTCTTTTGGATGATTCAGTGGATTATTTTTATGAAATAAATCAGTACCATTTGTTTGCATAGATGCTATTTGGTCCATGGTTTGTCCATAAGAGTAAAATGATTTATTGACTTCATATGTTCTTTCGGTTATTGTCCAAGAATCAATGACAGCCTTATTATAAGAATCTGTTCTTTGTAATAGATTAAAACAAATATCTCCAGCATATAATGCAATAGACATACTCATGATAGAATCATCATGAGACCCTTTCATATGGTCTGGTCTACCATTTATGTAAACGAATGTATTTAATTCATTCAACAACCTATTAGACCTAACTTGAAATCCTTTTCTTAAATTTTCTTCAAATGATGCTATGATTTGTGTTCTCTTGTTATTAAAATTTATACCAGGAATTTTTTCTAATGAACTTTTATTATATTCCCATATGTTTTGAGTGTTGATACCATCAATGAACATATTTTTATAATTCATTTCCTGTAATTTTCTTGATGTTGCAATACCCATACCACCTGTAATATCAATAACGATAAATGCGTTTCCATATAAAATACCCCATTTGTATGCAATTGCTGCCAAATCATCTGGTGGTATTTTTCCTATATACTCGACAACTTGTTCTCTTTCATCAAAATCAACAATATTGATTGAAGAAAAATCTTCACTATCCCCTCTACTTACATCCACACCCATAATGTATCTATGTCCATTAACAGGTTCTTTCCATTGCCAAAAAGTACCTTGCATATATTTCTCCTTTGGCACTCTAACCATATTTTTTGCAATGTTTTCTTGAACATCATTTGGAATTACACCATCACCCGAACCAAGAAAGTCACATTCCAATTCCTGTGCAATTTTTCTTCTATCATATTTAAATTTCTTTGACATTGATTCAAACCATGTAGAAAATGGTTTATATCCTTGTTCTTCATATTCTTTATATCTTTCAATGTCAAAATCTGTCATTACAACTTCTTCATCATTGTACTGTTCTCTATTTAACATATAATGTACAATGTCCTGACATTTAACCCATCTTAAATCTTTTGTATAACGAGGGTCTTTAAACCAACGTAAATCGGTAATATGAAAATCATTAATTCCACGTATTGCTTGGTCATAAACACCATAATAAATGGGGTCATAACCATTTGGTGTTGATATAAGAATTATCTTACCTCCAGTTGACAATGATGCCATAGATGCCGCCCAAAAATCCTCACCAGCCTCAATATATGCTGCTTCATCAAACACAAGTATAGTTGGTGTATAACCACGAAGAGCATCTGCAGATGTTGCTACCGCTTTAACTTCGCAACCATTATTTAACCTGAATCTACTTTCTGAGTTCTTATCAGGTGAAAAACCAACATTAATCCATTCGGGCCATTGGTCAATGAATGCTCTCACCTTATTAGCCATTTCTATAGCAGTATCTCTTTTATTGGCAATAATCAAAACCCTTTCAGGATTCTCAGGTTTTGCGGTTTGTAGTTTTTTTGATATCCATGCAGCAGTTACTGTTGTTACACCCGCTTGTCTATATTTCCTTGTGATATTTTCATTATACTTCTCATAATCATTAATAAGTTGTATTTGGTCAGGAAATAATACCAACGGAACATATTTCTTTTGTGTATTATCATATGTTTGAAGATATGTCCTTAACGCATATGGTGCATCCTTGATAATTCTTGCATATTCTTTTAATTGTTCTAATTTTTGATTCATATATATAAATATTAAAAAAAAAGTGGTCAAATTTGACCACTTTAAAAATTTTATAAAAAAAATTATAATTATTTATTCATTTTTGATTTTATCAAGTTTACTATTTCACCTTTTGATGTAAACGGATGATAATTTGATTCGGCTAAATTTGACACCCATTCTTTTACCTCATTGGTTTCATTCATTGTGGATTCCCTTTTTATATTTTTCCACATTGCGGAGGCAGCAACTGCTTTTGGATTTTCCGCACCACTTTCTTTTGCTTTCTTTTCAACGTCTTTGAAACCTTTACCTTTTTTTCCAATATCTTTACCAGATTTAGCTGATTTTACCACTTCAGATTTTTTCTTATCGGATAAACCTTCCGATGGTTTTTCTTTTTCTTCTATTGATTGTTTTTTTTGACCCTTAAGAATTTTGAAATCTTGACCATCAATTTTTCCATTATGATTCTTATCTAATTTCTTCTGATTACCTTTTAATGTTTCTTTGATTTCTTCACCAAAAGTAGATTTTTTTAAAGCTTCCGCATTTTTGACAGGGTCTTTTAACATGGTATTCATTAATGCAACGTCTTGAGGTTTATTTTTATCAAATTTGGTCATAACAACTTGTGTTGCTTCACTCAACATTCTTGACGCTAAATAATTTATTTGTTTGTCACTAAAACCAGCCAAAGTTTTTTCAGACATACCTTCTTTAATCAATCTATTTATAATATCTTTTCGATTCATAGTTATTTAAATTTTAAATCTTGATTTAATAAAAAATAATTTCTTAATTTCAATTTTCGTGAAACATTTTCAATTGTTTCACCAAAACGGAAATACAATCTATCGTTATCAGATTCTGAGTCATATTTTTCCCATGCTAATGAAACAACCCCATCAACAGCATCAATCACACCAAAATAATCGGAGTTTTGAATTAATTCTAACTCTAAATCAGTATCTTTTAATAACCCAACAATATTAATGTATTGAACGTCAGGTGATTTGTTGTTAAATGATGCTGACGCAGGTATCACAAACCATTCATCATTAGTAAGTTCATCAGAATCACTAAAAACAAATTCGTATTGTTTTTGACCCTTGTAGTCTAGACCTATTTCATTAACATATATTAATTTCATCAAAATTACATTTTGGAAAAATACTTGTTTAAAATATCTCCAACACTTTTATTTACATTGTGTTTGATTTCATCTAAATCAAGTTCAATAATTTCATCTGTTTCTTCTTCATATTGAGCCAATTCTTCTCCCATATAATCTTCATCCATTTCATTTACATCCCAAGATTCAAAAGACTCTAATTTCTTCATAGGGTCAACATCTTCACCCACTTCTTGAGTAGGTTCGGTCGTGTCAGATTCGGGAGACGGAATTGATTCTTCATCATCGGAAGGAATTTCATCTTCAGAAGGAACTTCTCCATCATCTTCAAGTGATTCTTCATCCCTTTCAAATTTCTCTCTCACTTCCTCTAAATCTTCAAGTTCCAATTTATCTAAATCAACAGCAGAAATTATCATATTTAAGACATACTTAATGTCATCACTTTCCATCCTGTCCTTTTGGTCTCTAATTTCTTGTCCTAATTTACCAGCATATTTTTGAATTTCAGACATATAGTCAGACCTCTTTTTTTCAGC
>JACCDY010194415.1_pt1 | contig 18252 bp, 14 predicted proteins | sample 7446391 | NCBI WGS metagenome assembly JACCDY01 (sample SAMN15323451, study PRJNA562643) | freshwater metagenome | isolation source: river surface water | place: USA:Blue River Watershed | collected 2017-08-18
GATGAAAAGAACCGCCTATGCAGGCGCCAAAAGCGGTTTGATTGGTATGACGCGAACCTGGGCGCTTGAACTTGGTGCACAGGGTATTACTGTGAATGCGGTTGCACCGGGACCTGTGGCGACAGAGCTGTATTTAAAAAATAATCCAATGTCTCCAGAGGCGCGTGAAGCTTTTGCATCGCGTATCCCGCTTAAGCGGGTGGGCACTCCGGAGGAAATCGCGGGCGCGATTACGTATTTCTTGTCCGATGATGCGAGCTTTGTGACCGGACAAGTTTTGTATGTTTGTGGCGGCCTGTCTGTAGGCGCGACGCCCGTTTGAAAGATAAACGCTCTGTGGTGTGACACGTTTAAGTAAAAAGTCCTGTCTCAGATGATCTGGACAGGACTTTTATGCTTGATTCACGAGTACTGCTGAGGAGGCTTGCTGAGCCCTCAAACTTAGTCGAGCGTGATATTGGATTTCTTGATTACGGCCGACCACTTGCTGACTTCATCTTGAGTCATCTTGGCGAGCTGCTCGGGTGTGTTTGGAGCAGGGGGGAGTTCAAAGCCACCACTTTCGTAGGCTTTCTTGAGCTCTTCTGTCGCCAGGGCCTTGTTGACTTCTTTATTCAGCATATCGATGATTTCTTTCGGTGTACCTTTCGGGGCATAAACAGCGAACCATGCCGATACATCAAAGCCAGGAACACCTGACTCGCTGACGGTTGGCGTGCCGGGTGCGAAAGGTGTTGGTTTGGCTGACGTCACAGCTAAAGCACGCAGCTTGTCAGAGCGTACCTGACCGATAGCCGAAGGCAAGTTGTCGAACATGGAATCGACCTGGCCACCCACGAGGTCAATCACAGCCGGGCCGCTGCCTTTGTAAGGAACGTGCAGCAGGTCGACGCCAGCCTGGATTTTGAAGAGCTCACAAGACAAGTGAATGGATGAGCCCGCGCCAGAGGAGGCACAGGTCACTTTGCCAGGATTTGCTTTGGCGTAGGAAATGAATTCCTGAACGTTTTTAACGGGAAGCTTTGGATTGACAACTAGGATGTTTGCAATCGTCGTGAGTGTGACGACGGGTGCAAAATCATTCAGTATGTTGAAGTTCAGCTTTTTGTATAAAGTCTGGTTGATCGTGTTAGAGACCGAGCCCACAAAAAGCGTATAGCCGTCTGGCTTTGCTTTTGCGACGAGTTCTGCACCAATATTGCTGTTTGCGCCTGCGCGGTTTTCAACCACAAAGCTTTGTTTGGTTTGCTCGGAAAGTGATTTTGCAACCAAACGGGCAACGCGGTCTGTTGCGCCACCGGGTGCGAAGCCAACAACGAGTGTGACGGGCTTGTTTGGGTAAGCCTGGGCGTGAGCAACGCCCGCGGTTAGCGCAAAAGTTGCCGCGACGGCGCTGACAATAGGTAGAAATTTCATCATTAACTCCAACAGTTAGGTGAACCAGCGCCAGCTTGGGCTAACAGGTCGTTCATCAACAAGCCGACCATACTAACCATTTCTGACTCTTTCAACATTTGGAGTTTACCCTGTGGGTCAAGCGATCGCGATGATCTCCTGTTTGATGTCTATCACCTTGTTAATTGGCGGTAATTCCCGCTTTTTTCACAAGTTCTCCATAGATTTTGCTCTGGTTTTGGATGTATTCGCTGAAAGCTGCGGGTGTTGGACTTGCGATCATCTCGACGCCTTTTGATTTAAAAACCTCGATCACAGCAGGGGTTTTAAGGATTTTGGAGATTTCCGCGTGAAGTTTGTTCACGATGGCTGGTGGGGTACCAATCGGGGCAAAAATTCCATTGAATGTCGAGTCGTTAAAACCTTTGAGCCCTGATTCGTCAAAAGTGGGTACGTTGGGTAGGATCGATGAACGAGCCATGCTCGTCACAGCGATTGGATATAGCTTACCGGTTTCGATATGTTTGGCTGCCGTACTGACCTGATCAAACATAATGGGTACCTGTCCGGCAATTACATCAATCACCGACTGCGCATTGCCTTTGTATGGGACATGCAAAAGTGAGACACCCGCAGCGGTACTAAAAAGTTCTGCCGCGATATGTCCCGTCGAACCATTACCTGATGATGCATAGGCGTATTTTTTAGGGTTGGCTTTGGCGAGCTTGACAACCTCAGCCACAGTTTTGGCGGGTAGCACGCTTTGATTAATCACCATGACCATCGGTATTTCACAGGTCAGAGTGATCGGGACGAAGTTTTTGAGCGGGTCGTAGCCCGCATTTTCCAATAACAGAGGTGCCGTCACAAACGTAGTCGAATGTGCAAGAAGTGTATAGCCATCTGCCGGGGCATTCGCAACCATCATCGTACCGACGAGACTGCTGGCGCCCGGTCTGTTCTCAACGATGACCTGTTGTCCGAGTGATTTGGATAGGGGTTCTGCAATGGCGCGCGCAACGAGATCGACGTTTCCACCCGCAGCAACTGGAACAATCAGTCGGATGGGTTTGTTTGGAAAGTTTGAAGCGTTTTGGGCGTGAATGGAACTCAGTCCTGCGCTCATGATAGCCGTTCCGCAGAGCAGGAGTTTCAGCGCTTGTTTAATGGAGTGAATGATTGTTGTTTTCAATTTTGTCTCCTCGGGATGTCATTGATATTAAAAGTCGTAGAGACGTGCTGCATTGTCGACGAGTACTTTTTTGACTGTGACAGAATCCCCCGCCCATTTGGCAATGCGGGTCAGTGCGGCGAAATCGTCTTCTGGCCTGAAATTTTCGATAACAGCCGGATCGCGTTTGACCCCTTTGGGTGGCATGGGATGTGGCCAGTCCGTGCCCCAGACCATGCGATCCGGATTGGCATTGATCAGCGCCCGTGCGAAAGGCTCCGCGTCTGAATAGCCCGGGAGCTCGGAAATACGATAGGGAGCAGACAGCTTGACGTAGACCTTGCCGGATTGAACAAGCGCACATAAAGCGTCAAAACCTGGTTGCGTGAGAGGTTTGCTTGCATCCAGTTTGCCAAAGTGATCGACTACCAGTGGAGTGGGTAGTTGACGGATCGTATCCTGCATGCCTGCGATCACATCAAGATTGGTATAGACCTGAACATGCCAACCGAGTGGCGCAACTTGTTCAGCGGTCGCTTTAAGTTGTCGGGCCGCGGACTCAGGATCGTGATGTCCATGGGTTTCAAGATTGACACGTACGCCACGCACACCGGCCGAATGAAATTTTTTCAAGGTGTCGAGAGTGAAGGTTTCATCAATGACAGCGACACCTCGACCACGCTTGGGGCCCCAAGACTCGAGTGCGTAGAGCATGCTGGAGTTGTCTGTGCCGTAAGGACTCGGATGTGCAAGCACGACGCGATCCACACCCATCGCAGCATGCAAGGCATCAAGTGCCTCGAGAGTTGCCACGGCTGGCGTGTAATTTCGCTTGGCAGCAAAAGGAAACTGCTCAGCAGGAGGAAAGATGTGTGTATGGCAATCGCAGATACCTGCGAGGCCGAGTTTTTTAAAGTCTGCGGGAATGGCGAATGTCGGTTGCATGAAAGAGTCTGTTATTAAAAGTATCGACGCTTAAATACTAACCACAAATTGATTTGGCGTCGATGTTGTTTGAAAACTCTATTTCAATGTCAATCTTGGCATTGGAGCTTTCGATCTACTTTATAGTAATGAGTATTAATTCACAGATCATTCAATAAAGATTTTTTGAGATAACTATGAGCGATATTAGAAAATTAGGATTTATTGGTTTAGGGGTGATGGGAGAGCCCATGTGCCGAAATCTTGCGATTAAGCAATCCTTTCCCGTTCTAGCTTACGACACACAAGCGGCTCCTCTTGAAAGGCTGGCTCATTCGATTGCTGTAGCCAAATCTGTTGGACAAGTGATGCGAGAAACGGATTTGGTATTTTTATCTTTACCCTCCGGTGAAGTAGTTGCCAAGATTTGTGAGCAACCAGATGGTTTGCTCGCAAACTGTCGATCGGGTCAAATCATTGTTGACCTCAGCACGTCACCGGTTGAGCTGACTCGCGAGTTGTATGAAAAATTCAAAGCTAAAGGTGTGTTGCTCATCGATGCGCCCGTGGCCAGAACACGTGCAGCGGCTGAGGCGGGTACCTTGTCTATTATGGTTGGTGCACAAGAGCCAGAGTTTGCGCAAATCAAACCTTTTCTATCCACATTCGCAACTGAAATTACACTCTGTGGGCCTGTCGGCTGTGGTCAGGTCGTCAAAATTTTGAACAACATGGTGTTGTTCGAAACAGTTGCGGCTTTGTCAGAAGCCCGTGCGATCGCAAAGAAAGCCGGAGTTGATCCTAAAAAGTTATTTGAGACTTTAGCGCTTGGTTCAGCTGACAGTTTTGCTCTCAGGAATCATGGTCTCAAGGCAATGATTCCCGGTGATTTTCCAGAGCGCGCTTTTTCAGTGGAGTATGCAGCGAAAGATTTGAGATATGCGTTGGATCTCGCTGAGCAAACCGAGGTTGACGCGGCCGGAGCGCGAAATGTTCGCAGGCTTTTTGAGCTCTCGGTGGCTCGAGGTGACGGTGATCTTTATCATCCAGTGATCAGTAGAGTTTTGGAGGATAAAGTGTATTGAAGCTGGCGTCAGGCTCGGTCTGTCAAATTTTCTAATCTATGAGTATTTTTCATTCGACAGGCCTAGTGCCAGTGCGTCTATTGCCCGTTGTCTTGCCGGACTGTCGTTGAAGTTTTCGCCAATCGATGACCAGTCAGGATGCGCACGTGCCAGTGCGATTGATTTTGTCAGTGCTGGATTTTCGAGCGACAGGTGTGGCGCCTGTTCAAGGCGAAGCGGCGCGAGTGCGGCGTGCCCCCGGTGTTCTAATCCGTTCAGTAACTGCATCTGTCGAAGTGCCAGCAGTTGCAAGATGGACTGATCCACGGTGAGTTCTCGAAAGCCTCGAACCTGACCCAGCACTCTTTCACCCCAGCGATCAATCGCTTTCCAGGCGCCACCCGCGATGGCGCCAATCGCCATTCCTGTGCCTAGACTTAGTCCAGCGCTCAGAACGTCGATGGTTGCGCCTGCTGCAGCACCGGCAGCTATTCCCATGCCCACATGCACACCAAAATGCTGAAGTGCCTGTGGGCTGAAAAGGTCGAGTTCCCAACGGCCTTCAGTCAAAGGAAGTGGGCTGGAAAGATAGTCATCTTGGCGAAACTGGAAAAGATTGAGGAGGGCATTGACGCAGGCTTGCTCGCGTTCGCGGACGTGACTTTGTTGGAGTGCGATTTTCTTTTGAAGAATGTCCGGTTCGGTAGAGGTACGTATTCTCAGGGCTGCAACGTCAATCAGCATGCTGGCAATCAGCATGATGGAAGAATCGTGCCGCGCTTCACGTTGCCGCACAGCTTGTGCCTGGAGATCGGTAAGTGTCTTCTGATAGGAGGACAGCATCAAAGACAATGTTTGATACAGTTTTTCCTCGCCGTCTATCGGAGGACTCACGCTGTCAAACGATAAAGCCGAATGCAGACCCACGCGCGCCAAGGCATCACGCCATTCTTGAGTGCGTGCGGCGTTGCTTGCGACAAAATTCAACACAGGCAGAAGTGGCCTTGCGCAACTCGCAAGAATCGCAAGTTCATCTCGATGCTTGGCGAGTACGGGTTCCCGAACATCCACGACATAGAGTCCGGCATGACAGCTCAGCAGTTTTTTTAGAACGCGCGCTTCTTGTTCGTATAAAGACGACGTCTCCGGACTTTGCAGGAAAAGTCGAATGCGGTCAGGTCCGTCTAGTCGTTGTGAATGACTGGAGAGTTGCTCGAGATAGTCCAGGAGCCCGATACTGTCTTCGATTCCGGGTGTGTCAAAAAGCATGAGTGCTGTTTGAGTGCCCAGGCTGATAGTTGCGCCCTGGACTTGCCGTGTCGAGCCAGGCATATCCTCGACGACTCCGAAATTGACATCTCGCGTCAACGTGCGAAGCAAGGATGTTTTGCCGACATTCGTATGACCAACGACTGCGATTTGAAGTGTTTGTGGATCAGTCATGATGACGCTCCAGCCATTGCATCACATTCAGGGCATCATCGCGGACTCTGAGTTCCATATTTGGCAGATCGCGAAGCAGGGATAGCCAGGCTTCGGTATGGGCATGATCGGTTTGACTGTGCCGAAGCCATATCAGTGTTCTTTTAGAGCATTCGGAGAGGTCACTGATCAGACGCAGTGTGCCGCGATCAGGCGAGTGTCTGGCATCGCAGACCAGTACGAGATTTTTCGCGCGAGTCAGTGTGATTCGATCTAAAACCAGTCGACGTGATTCACGCGAGTCGATAGGGCCGATGCAGGTGACTGCAGTCCCGATCCCTGCGGGTGGCCAAGGATCATTTGGATCGGGTTCGATTGCGATCAAAAGATTGTCAGTGTTCCAAGAACCGTCTGAGTCAGGGGTGTTTGCGTGAGCGACTGAAATGACTGATGGGTGTGGCGCATGTCCCTCTGACATCTGTTCGGATGCTGGCATACGATGTAAGACAGCGACATAATAGGGAGCAGAAACATCAGGTCCGATGCGTAAGCGACGGATCGAGACAATGAATGCGGAAATCAACGACAAGATCACTCTGGGAAGTATGCCGTATGCGACGAGACAGCCCAAGAGCCAACCAGACCACAAACGTCTCGTGACTTCAGCATTGTGATGAGAGAGCGAACCACTGGCACGGATGAGATCTTCGTCGGGTACTGCGAAGCCCAGCCATTGAGGAACCACGGCGAGTCGTCCAACCCATTTCACGAAAACATCCGAAGATAAGACGGTTGTTTCCCAAACAAAATCATACTGGCGGGTTGAGAGTGCAAAGATCATTGCAGCACCTGCTGCCACCATTATCGTGACCCAGATCAGGTGTGTGCAGGTGCTGAACAGCCAGCGTGTCGCATTGGCTTGCCTCCAAACGCTCCACCACGCCTGCACGACTAAGCCGATATTCGGTCCACGCGCAAGCATGAGTGTCAACTTCGGCCATAGCTGTGCGAGCAATCCACCCGAAGCATGAGTTGAGAATATCGTGACACACCATACAATGAGTGAAATGCTGTTCAACCCAAGTAGAACAAAAATAGCTGTCACGATATTCACAGGTTGCGCACTGTTTCCAAGCGAGGCAAAGCCTATACTGGCGCCACTCATTGCTGCAAGGATCAACAATAGGAAAAAAGCTAGCCATCCTGCTTTACTTAGCTTGTTGACGATTGAAATCAAACCGTTCGATTCGCTTAGTGCTTGGGCGCGACGGACAACTTTTGAGAGGGGAGTGAGTTCATGCTGTGCCAGTCGTCTGGCTTTACTGTCGTCGAGAGGTCCCCATTGACTTTCTCTCAGATGCACCGCTTCGCATAGCCATGCCTGACGAAACGAGATTGGCTCACGTTTTTCCATGATCGAATTACTTCTTTCTCTGGCGAAGCAGTGCAATACCAACAAACATTGCCGGCAGAGAGCAGACGACAAAACCGATACCGTAATTGTTCGTCATACCAAGTAAAAGAGAAAAGATCGATGGAGCGGTCAAGGCGCCGACCTGTCCAAAGGAAAGCACTCCTCCAGTCACGGCGCCTCGGGCGCCCTCTGGTGCAGCACGCGCAGTTTCGGCAAGTAAGACGCCATGCCAGGACAGTGCCGTTGCGCTGATGAGCGTGGCGACGATTCCGACGATGATCGTCGGCCAACCTTCGCCGCAAATGCTCAGGAGAGCCATGCTGATTGCCATGCCGATTGCCAGCGCTGCCATCATGATGCGAGGATGGACATAAGAGCTGCCGAGTAGCCCCCAAATAATACGTCCCGGGACAGCGACGGCGACGGCGATAGAAAATACAAAGCCGGCGGCGACGAGTGTGTACCCCATTGTTGTCAGGTACACGACGAAATAGACCGTGAAGATTGTTTGAACAGCATTAAAGGCAAAACATGCAAAAGAGAGATTGCGCAACTCTTTGGTGCCCACTACAGCGCGCAGGGTGTTACCGAAATCAGAGAAATGAAATTTGCGAGCGGGATCGCGGTCATCGTCAAATTTCTTGCGTAGTGGTTGAAGCATGAGTGTGAAAACGATACAGGCCAGAGCGCTGATCAGCATGGTGTAGCGCCAGTTTGACCACTCAGTGATCCTGGGTCCGAGCATACCCGCCAAAAGAAGTCCAGCAGGGACCGCAGTTTGCTTGATTGAAAATATTAGAGGCAGGTAACGCGGTGGAGAGCAGCGACCCAACAGGTGCGAGCTAGAGGGCGTGGAAACTGCTGCGCCACCACCACTTAACATCGCGGAGAGGATAAGCGCGATAGGGTGACCGATGGTGGCCAACGCCATCCCTAAAGCAAGGAGGATAAGAGCCAGTTGGCTCATACGCATCGCGCCATAACGCACAATGAAACTGCCGCAACCAAGTTGGGTGGACAGTGCGGCACCCGCTGCAATAGAAAAATAGACACCGATCCATGCCGAGTCAATCAAGAGATCCGCGATGATGGCGGGCGCGATCACAGCGGGAAGGGCGCGCCCGATTGCCGCAAAGGTTTGCTGCAAGAACATTGCCACGAGGGCAAGCAGAAGGTGATTCACAAGAAGGTGTTTAAAGTTAAGTGTTTTGCAAATGAACTGCTGCGATGCAATATCTTGATGAATCGCACCTTTAGGATAACGGAAGTCATAAATATGTGTTGACGCAGTCAAGACTGATTGTCAATATTAAAACTAACTACGTAATCTAACATCAAATAATCGGGAGAACATCCATGAATTTTTCTACAGCCGTCTCAACCTGTTTGTCAAAATTTGCCACATTTAGCGGGCGAGCCACGCGCAGCGAGTTTTGGTGGTTTTATTTGTTCACTGTTCTACTGGGCTGGGGAGCAACGATAGTTGGCGCGCTCGTGCTCGATGGCGGCGCGTTTCTGGGTAATTTGGTCTCCCTCATTTTCCTGATTCCGACATTTGCCGCGGGTAGTCGTCGTTTGCACGATATTGGTCGTAGTGGCTGGTGGCAACTTTTGGTAATCACCGTTATTGGTGTTTTATTGCTGATCTTTTGGTTTGCTTCGGATAGCGAAAAGGCCGCGAATAAATATGGCGAATACACACCTTGATTCAAATATCAGTCAGGCTAATGATTTGGTAGCTTCAAAAAATTTCTGACTGTTTGATGAATGAAATGTGTTTGACTGGAGCCGAGTAACGCTCTCCATGCAAGATGGCCTTTGTTCGAGTCGACGGGCGCGTAGGTTGCGCCCACCAGTCGTTCTGCGATCTGTTTGGCACCTTCCAGGCTTAAGAGCCTCTCCTGCGTGCAAGGAATCAAAAGTGTTTTCGCGGTCACGCGCTCAAGTGCGTCGTTCAAGCTTGAATTAAACGGCGCGCTGACATCGTGATTGGAGGATGCCTGATAACGTTTGAGTAAGCTCCAGGCATCCCAGCGGGCAAACCAGTCTGCCGATGCTTGGGCCTCGAGTTCAAGCGTGTTGAAATCCGTCTTGGCAATATAGTCATCTGTCACGGTCCAGGCAAAGTAGTGTTTACCAGCGAGTTTCAGTCCGTCAACTGGATTGATTGTGTATTGGCCGTCGTTCCAGTGTGGATCAAGTTTTACGATGTCAATCATTCGCTGGGTCGCGAGTTTAAAGCTATGGCTCGCATGCCAGTCAGGTACTAAAAGCACAGCATTTTTTACCATTTCAGGATAATGAATCATCCATTCCAAGGCCTGAAATGCACCCATGGATGCACCGGCCAGTACGGCGATGGCCTGATTGCCCAGACCCAGACCTTTTTTCACAAGTTGGACTTGGGCGTGCACCATATCCCGGATTGAGTAGTCTGGAAAGTTTGCGCCTAAGCCGTCCGCGGGACTCGAAGAGGTGCCACCCCCAATCGCATCAGTACTGACGACGCAATAATGATCTGTGTCGTACGCTCTGCCTGGTCCGATATGTTCGATCACGCTGTGCCTGACATTGCCAGTGCCGGGGAGAACAAGTAAAAGATTATCTCGCTGCTCATTGAGCTCACCATAACAGACATAACCAATCCTGAGCTCGGAGAGGGTCTGACCGGACTCGAAGGTGAAGTTTTGCAGCGTGAAGATACCTTCTTGGGCATTTGGACGAGTCATGTCAGTAGTCATTGGAGTTTGCTGAATCATTTGTGGCTTTCAATGTATGCCTGCTTGATCCATTTGTAAATCGTGTTAATTTTTTAAAAACGATTAGAAATCAGGAGATGTCATGAAGGGAGTCGTTGTATGCCCACAGCCTCGCGCGGCAGAGGTGGGCGCTGAAATTCTTGAACAAGGTGGAAACGCTTTTGATGCAGCGCTTGCGACTGCATTTTCTCAAATGGTCAATGATCCCTTCATGTGTGGATTAGGCGGGATGGGAACGCTGCACTATTACCATGCGCAAAGCGGTCGAAGTGGCATGATCGATTTTTATAATCGGGCGGGCTCCAAGGTTCGTCCCGATATGTGGGAAAAAGACTGCAAGGGCCGCACTCCGATTTCCGGCTACAGCTTGTTCGATGATTTCAGAAGCGAAATTGGTTATACCGCAATCATGACACCCGGTACACCCGCGGGTCTCGGCTTGTTTCATGAGAAGCTCGGCTCGAAGCCGTGGGCGGATCTGATTGCTCCAGCCATCGCACAGGCCAATGAAGGGATTGTCGTGACTCCCAATGCCGCGAGCGTTTGGAGTGGTTATGCCCAACCCGGTATTCCGGACGGTCTCACGCGTATTCGTAAAACAGCTGAATGTGCGCGGGTGTATTTACATCCAGATGGACGTTTGTTTAAGGTCGGTGACGTCATGAGACTGCCTGACTATGCCCGAACATTGGAGCGACTGGCAAAAGGTGGCTGGCGTGAATTTCACCAAGGCTCGCTCGGCGATGAAATCGCCAGAGATCTGGAAATGAATGGAGCCTTTGTGACCCGGCAGGACCTGGCAGACTATCAGCCTGAGGAGAGTGCTCCTTTGGTCGGTCATTATCGTGGTTATGAAGTGCGATCCAATCCACCTCCTGGCAGCGGCGCGACGCTGATCGAAATGTTGCAGATTCTTGAGCATTTTGACTTAAGCTCGCTTGAGCACGGATCAACCCGTCACCTGGATTTAGTTGCACGCGCGATGGCTGCCGCGCACGTTGATCGCAATGCATATTTAGGAGACCCTCGTTTTGCCGAGGTGCCCACAGATATGTTGATCTCCAAGAAACGCGCGGCTTATTGGGCGGATCGAATCAAGAGCGGACACTATGCCGGCGGACAAGAAGAGGCTCCCCCAGGTTGCACCACGCATGTGTGTGTCATGGATGCTGCGGGAAACGCCGTTTCGATGACGCATACGCTTGGTACCGCTGCGGGTGTCGTGACGCCTGGCTTGGGATTCAACTACAACAATTCAATGAAATTGTTTGATCCAGTGCCGAATAAAAAGAATTCGATGGCACCTGGAAAAGCTCGCACGACAGGGATGGTACCAACGATGTTACTCAAGGACGGCAAGCCCGTTTTGTTAGCGGGTGCACCAGGTGGTAGCGTCATTATCAGTGCCACCTTGCAGTCCATTTTGAATGTGGTGGATTTTGGCATGTCGCCTGTGGAGGCTGTGACAGTCCCACGTATACATTGCGAAGGACTGGGCATCCATACCGAAGCGACCGTGCCACGTTCGGTGATTCAGGAGTTGCGGGCACTTGGGCACAAGGTGCATCAGAGCGCGCATAGCTTTGAGCCAAGCATGTCGCGCGCCCACGTGATTTCGACGATTGGAGGCCGCATGCGCGGTGGTGCAGATCCACGAGGTGGAGCAGGTGTTGTGTATGCGAGATCCTGAAAACTTGCAGATCAGACCAGCGCCTTGAATAGTGTTGTCAAAATTGTCATCAGCGGGATTTGAGTCGCGGCCACAATGATCATTGGCAATGCTATTGGCACGATAATCGGCATGATGCAGCTCTTGCCGATCGGGATCATGCGCATGTTTTTTACTGCGGCATAAATCGTCTCGATATCCGCGGAGGGACCTAGTTCAGGCGAATCCAGGATGTCTCTTTCGCCAATGTTTTGGCCCAGAATCCATTTTCGGTGAACAAGTCGACCGTGCTCCGACAGAAGGGCACTATATTCGCGCATCGCTTTTTTGCGCGTTGAGATCATCTTTGCAGAAAATACAAAAAGTGGCGCTAGAACCGTGAGACCCCAAAGTACTGCAAAAGAGAGTAGAGGGAGTTTCAATGTTTCGAGTGCGATCTGATGAAAAAGCGAATCATGTATCCAACGGGAAGCCAGAACGGCTGACATGGCGAGTGTCACAAGAACAAAAGCCTTAGGAAGTTTTTGTAAAAAGCCTAAACCTCCCATAGCGTCCGGGTGTGCGGGAACAAGCGCGAGATCAAGTTTTGAAAAAAGATAAAAAAGTCTGAATATCAAACCGATGCGCCATAACCAGCCAAGTAACAAGATCGTAAAGACAGGTCTCACAACATAAAGAAACCACCAGCCACCGAAACCCAAGCCCGCATCGAGGGTGGCCCAGGAGAGTTCGTGTTCGTGAATACTGTTTGGCACACCGATGAGCCACAAGAGCGTCAGAGCAAAGACGATCACCCAGGGAAATGCTTTGTCGCGCAGGTCGGTCGTGTCTTTGATGATCTGAACAAAGCGATCGCGCTGACTATCGATGATCAGGCCGTTTTCAATAAATTGTGCGACGATTGTTCGCACAACTCTGAGTGCCATTCCTTCAGCCAAAATGAGCAAAGGAATCGCGACAAGACATCGGACATGCACGCCATAGTGTGCCAGGAGTGGTTCGCCTGACGCGCGATCAAGCAGGCGACTTTCCAGTGCGGCCCAAATCACGATCGGCAACCAGGTGAACATCGCGAAAAACAACGCACGCCTCGCGACGCCCAGGCCATTGTCGGGTGCCAGACCGATCCTCCTTTGCCAGCGGATCGGTAAATCATTTCTGACTATGATGAAATCAATAGGATCTGCAGAGGAGCTTGATTTTTGGTCTTTCATTGATGGATTCACTCAGTCTTGGAGTTCTCAACGCCCAACAGCATAACCTTGCATGCCACGTGGGTTGGCCCCGGCACGCAAAACGAGTTGGCCATTGAGTCCTGTTTCGCGGGTACAAGCGGAGATGCGTCCCTCGGACCATGCCGTACCGACTTTAACGTCATGACCTGCTTGCTTGAGACGTTCAATCGTATCTTGCGGCATTCGTGCTTCAAGCGTCATTTTGTTGAGCGTGGTCGTGCGCGGCCAAAAAGAAGAGGGGTAGTGGTCCAAGTGCCATGATGGCGCTTCAATGGCTTCCTGTAAATTCATGCCATACAAAGCATGGCGTAAAAAGAAAATCAAGGTCCACTGATCTTGTTGATCGCCACCGGGTGTCCCAAAAGCCATATAAGGTTTGCCATCTCGCAAGGCCATTGACGGTGATAGGGTCGTGGTCGGACGCTTGCCGGGTTGCAGCTGACTCGCCAATCCTTCACCCATCCAGGTCATTTGCAGGCGGGTATTGATGGAGAAACCGAGCGCTGGAATCACTGGGCTCGAAGACAACCAGCCGCCGGAGGGGGTGGCTGAAACCATATTGCCTTGCTGATCGATCACGCTTAGGTGGCATGTATCCCCAACAAAGATTTCTTTTTCTGCCCACTCGCGCACGGGAGGTAAGGCAGCAAATGTGGGTTCGCCAATGCCATAACGTGTATCAGAAATTGACAAGATGCGTTCACCCAGACTGAGATCTGGCATCGCAGGCTGACGGCCATCGGGTTGACCCGGTCTGATTGAATTTGACGCTTGAGCCGCTATTTGCGCAAAGCGCTCCTTGCCATAGTCCGAACTTAGCATTGTCTGAAGAGGTACATCGACAAAATCCGGATCTCCGAGCCAGACCATGCGATCAGCAAGCGCGAGCTTGGCGGCCTCGGCGACTTGGTGCACAAACTCGAAGGAGTCGGGAGCGTGTTTTTGCAGTTCAGCATGTCGCAGGATGGTCAGTTGCTGCAAGAAAGTCGCACCTTGTGACCAGGGGCCGCATTTTGCAACGGTGTAACGGCCAAATTCTGCTGTGATGGGATCGTCGTACGTCGCCTGCCAGTTGGCCATGTCTTCATAACGCAACAGGCCTTTATTGCGTTGACCGGTGGTATCTCTGATCTCTGCGTGCGTGTAGTAATCGTCAATTGCGCGCGCAACGAAGCCCCGGTACCAGACATCAAGCGCAGCTTCAATTTGTTTAACCCGATCTGAACCGCCTTGAGACTGAGCTTGCTCAATAATTTTTCGGTAGGTTTTTGCGATCGCGGTTGATTGAAACAGAGCGCCCGGAGCAGGCACTTTGTCCTGAGGTAGCCAAACATCCCGGGAGCTATGCCATTCCGCGCGAAATAAATCCTGTACGGCAGTAATCGCTTGCACGATCCGTGGCACGAGAGGAAAGCCATTTTCGGCATAACTGATCGCGGGCGCCAGCACTTCGGCCAAAGTCATGGTGCCGTAATCTTTCAACATCGTGAGCCAAGCACCCCAGGCTCCGGGAACCGTTGCAGGCAGAAGACCAATGCCAGGAATCAGCTCTAACCCTTTTTGGCGAAAGAATTCGGGCGTTGCCAATGCGGGCGCGCAGCCCTGACCACAGATGACGCGCATGCGCTGCTCTTTTTCACTCCACAAAATGAGCGGAACTTCGCCACCAGGACCGTTCAGATGGGGCTCGACGATCTGAAGCACAAAGCCACCCGCTACAGCGGCATCAAAGGCATTGCCTCCTCGCTCAAGAATAGACATGGCTGTCTGAGAGGCGAGCCAGTGAGTGGAAGAAACCACACCAAATGTTCCAATAATTTCCGGGCGGGTGGTAAATGAATCCATGACTTGGCCTAGGGTGATTTGAAGATCAGGTAAATAATGCCGACAATCGAAGAATATTAATATGTATTGAGGAGCTGGCTTGCACGGCTTGAATGGGAATCGAGCTCAGCATCTCGGACAAAACCTAGGGTTTTCCTAGGTTTTGCTTTGAGCAGGCGCAATATAATCGTGGTTGATTTAACAATTTTTCTATTTTTGGTACGACGGAGACTCCGCCATGAATCGTAGATCGTTTATTACTAAAGCAGGTATTGCCGGCGCCGCCGGTTTATCGACTGTCGCAGCGCCCGCAGTGGCACAACGCAAAATCACATGGCGCATGGTCACAACGTGGCCTAAAAATTTTCCAGGCATGGGCGTAGGTGCTCAACGCTTGGCTGACCGTATTACTGCGGCTTCGGCAGGCCAGCTGACGGTTCAGGTTTTTTCCGCAGGCGAGTTGGTGCCAGCGCTTCAGTCGATTGACGCAGTCATTGACGGTGGTGCGGAGATGTCGCATGGAGCTGCTTACTATTGGCAGAACAAAAGTACCGCTCTGTCATTTTTTACGGGCGTTCCTTTTGGTATGACCAGCCGTGAGTTGGCTGCCTGGGTTCGCTATCTGGGCGGACAGCAGATCTGGGACGAGGTTTATGATCAGTTCGGTCTGCAGGGCTTTTTGTCTGGAGACACCGGAACACAGGCTGGCGGCTGGTTCCCTAAGGAGATCAAGAGTCTGGATGATATCAAGGGCTTGCGTTTCCGTACCCCAGGTTTGGGTGGTCAGGTGTGGGGCAAGCTGGGTGCGTCAGTGACCAATATGGCCGCTGGCGAGATTTTCCAGGCCTTGCAGTCGGGTGCATTGGATGCAGCTGAATTTGTGGGTCCTTACAATGATTTGGCCCTGGGTTTCTACAAAGCCCGTAAGATTTACTACACCTCAAGCTTCATCGAGCCAGGCTTGGCAACCGAGCTGGTGGTCAATAAGAAAAAGTACCAGGCATTACCCAAGAACTTGCAGGATTTGGTCCGTGATGTCTGCCAGGCCGAGTATGATCAGGTTGCTTCGGACTTTGCTGCAAATGACCCTCGCGCGTTACAGGTGCTGGTCAAAGATCATGGAGTCCAAGCAATTCCCCAGTTTCCTGACAGCGTAGTTGAGGCTGCCGCCAAAGCTTCCACTGAATTGTTCGCATCGATCCGTGACAAGGGTGATGCATTGACCAAGAAAACAGCGGAGAGCTACGTCAAAGCTTTGGATATCGTTCGTACCAAGACTGAAGGTACGGATGCCCAGTTTGTTGCGGCGCGCACTAAATACTTTAAGCTCTGATAAGGCTTACTAATAAGTCGAAAGCCCGGCAATCCAAAAGATCGCCGGGCTTTTTATTGATACGAAAAGTTAGAAAGATTTAGTACAGGAGCTTAGGCAGCCAAGTCACAAGTTCAGGGAATACGAAAAGCACTGCAATCGCTAAGACCTGCAGACATACGAAGGGAATAACACCTTTGTAGATCATGCCTGTTGAAACGCTGTTTGGCGCTACGCCTCTGAGATAAAACAATGAGAAGCCGAACGGAGGCGTGAGGAAACTTGTTTGCAAGTTGACTCCTACCATCACTCCTAGCCAGACAGGGTCGAGTCCCAGCATCAGGAGGATTGGAGCAGTAATCGGGATCACGATAAAGATGATTTCAAATGTGTCCAAAATAAAGCCCAGGACAAACATGATGATCATCACGACTACCATGGCGCCGATCGCTCCGCCGGGCAGTCCGGAGAGAAATTCGTGGACGAGATTATCTCCACCCATTTGGCGGAACACGATGGAGAATACCGAGGCACCAAACAAGATGATAAAGATCATCGAAGTAATGGTTGCGGTCGAAATAGCGGCTTCGCGTAATACTGTCCAGGAAAGTCTCCAACGCAAAGCGGCAAGAATCGTTGCGCCTACCGCACCAACCGATGCTGCTTCGGTGGGCGTCGCGATTCCGGCCAGAATTGAGCCGAGTACCGCGATGATCAGAATCAGAGGGGGCACCATCGCCGTCATGACTTCTTTGAGAATTCCTTTTTTCTCTTCATCACTGAAAGGCGTTGCCGGACAAGATTTTGGATCGGTAATGGCTTTGAAAATCATCCAGCCAAGGTAGAGCAGCACCAACAGCATGCCTGGAATGAACGCACCAGCAAACAGATCTCCAACAGAAACAGGGTTTGGTGCAAAATTTCCTTTTGACATCTGTACTTGGGAGTTGATGCCCGCCAGCATGTCAGCCATGAAAATGAGAACTGTGGAAGGAGGAATAATCTGACCGAGAGTGCCGGAGGCGCAGATCACACCGCTTGCGAGTTTGGGGTCATAGCCAGCTCTTAACATCGCTGGCAAGGAAATCAGTCCCATTGTCACGACAGTCGCTCCAACCACACCGGTTGAAGCAGCAAGTAACGCGCCTACAAGAATGACGGAAATACCTAGGCCCCCGCGAACATTACCAAACAATTTGCCCATCGTGAGTAAAAGCTGCTCGGCGATTTTTGAGCGCTCAAGCATGACACCCATGAAGACGAATAGAGGCACGGAGACCAGCACTTCGTTGGTCATGAAACCGATATAACGACCTGCGAGCGAGGACAGGTTCGAGAAGTCGAAGACCTCAAAGTAGTACCCGACCGCACCAAATAGCAAGGAGGTACCAGCCAGAGAAAATGCGACAGGAAAGCCGAGCATCAGCATGCCAATCACACCAAAAAACATCAGTCCTGCGAGAATCTCGCCAATGAGAACGTAATCCATATCCATTACTCCTTGCCAGTCGCTTGCGCGATCGTTGGGTAACGGAAGTCTTCAGGAACGAGGTCCTCTCTTTTGGCTAGAACAAGGATGGAGCGAATCGCCATCGCGAGACCTTGTAATGCGACAAGCGCAACAAAAACGAGGATGAATGTTTTCAAAACGTAAAGTCCCGGCATGCCGCCAACGTTGGCGGAGTTTTCCATTAGGCGCCATGAGCGCTGGACATAGGGCAGTCCGATGTAATAGACCGCGTACATAAAAGGAAAGAGAAACAGGCAGACCCCAATTAAATCGGCGATTGCCTTTTTTCGAGGCGCCGAGGGTCGATAAAAAATATCAACCCTGACATGATCTTCTCTAAAGAGTGCAAAGCCAGCCACGGCGGTAAACATGACCCCGTTCAGCCAGACATACAGATCTTGCATCCAAAGACGAGTCGTGGAAAAAAGGTAGCGCTCGACAACGACTGCAAAGCAAACCAGAACAACAGCAACCGATAGCCAGGCAAAAACGTTGCCGACAGCTTTGTTGATGCCATTGATTGATTTCATAATCGCTGCTAGAAAAGTTAGCA
>JACCDY010937844.1_pt1 | contig 18251 bp, 21 predicted proteins | sample 7446391 | NCBI WGS metagenome assembly JACCDY01 (sample SAMN15323451, study PRJNA562643) | freshwater metagenome | isolation source: river surface water | place: USA:Blue River Watershed | collected 2017-08-18
AGGACTTTGAAAGGAAGGTTGGGATCGGCGCGGAGAAAGAGAAGTGGCGGGCCCCTTGCGGGGCCGCGCCACGGGCCCGTTTAATTGGCGAGGAAGATCGCGTAGAACGCGACGGCTTCAGCGAGAGCCATGCCCAGGATCGACTGGACGAGGATCTTGCCGGAAGCGTCGGGGTTGCGACCCACGGACTCGACGGCCTTGGCACCGATGAGACCCACGCCGATGGCGGCGGCGAAGCAGCCGACGGTGGCAGGGAGGGAACCGGTGATTTCAGCGATGATCATGTGTGTTGGTTTTTTGGTTTTTCCTCGGCGCGCCGGCAGGGGATTCCCGCCCAGTCACGCGCCTCGAAAGCAGAAGGTTCAGTGGGCGTGCTCGTCGTCGTGGCCGCCTTCGTGGTTGCAGATCAGGCCGATGTACACGGCGGAGAGCAGCGTGAAGACGAACGCCTGGATGACGCCGACGAGGACTTCGAGCAGGCCGGCGAGGGCCGGGGCGACATACGGCGCGATGCCGCCGAGGGCGTGGATGAGGTTCTCGCCGCCGAAGACGTTGCCGAAGAGACGGAACGAGAGGGAGATGAGGCGGAAGGCGATCGAGACGACTTCGATGCCGCCGACGGCGAAGAAGATCGGGACAAGCAGCACCCACATCAGCATGCCGACTTCCTTCTTGTCGGCCTTGTTGCCGAAGAGGTCGAACACGAGCACCTTGAAGCCGGCGTAACGGAGGACGAAGTAGGTCCACGCGACGAAGGAGAGCACGGAGAGGGCGAAGGTGGTGTTGAGGTCGGAGTTGGCCGGACGGATGGCGTCCTGCCAGCCGTGATCGGCGGTCTGGAACTTGATCGTGCCGACGCCGGGGAGGAGACCGCTCCAGTTCATCAGAAGGATGAAGACGAAGAAGCCGCAGAGAAGCGGGAAGGTCTTGCCGATCATCTGCTTGCCGACGATCGGTTCGAGGGCATCGCGGAGACCCTGGGCCATGCCTTCGACGACGGCCTGACCCTTGCCAGGAATGAGCTTCGGCGTACCGACGGCCAGGCGCACGCCGATGATGATCAGGGCGGCGATGATCCAGGTGGTCAGGATCGAGTTGGAAATCGGAACGCCGGCGACTTGGAAGAGGTCGGTCGCGGAGGGGCTCACGCCTTCGGAACTAGCGAAAACGAACGCGGGAGAGAAAAGACCAATGAGGGAAAGCGAGCGCATTTAGACGCAAAGAAGCATTGGTGAATGATTCCCTAGGCGGGGGTCAATCCTACGCATACCCCCCGCCCCAGAGTAAGGGAGGGCGTGGCGTTCCTATTAGTAATACTTATCCAACTACCCTCAGGGGGAAACCCTCACGATATCCCACCGCCCAGCGCACTGCGTATACTGAAAACGGTCGTGCAAACGGTTGGTCCGCCCCTGCCAGAACTCAAAACGGGTCGGAATCAGGCGATATCCACCCCAGTGGGGGGGCTTGGGGACCTGGCCTTCCGGATAACGGGCCTTCAGCTCGGCTAATTTAACTTCGAGGACCCGCCGGTCGGCGATGATGTCGCTCTGATCGGAGGCCAAGGCACCTAATTGGCTGCCGTAAGGCCGGCGCTGGAAATAAGCCACGGATTCTTCCTCGGAAGTCTTTACCAATGAACCAGTTATGTGGATTTGCCGCTCCAAGGAATACCACGGGAAAAGCAGGGTGGCCTGGGGGTGGGCGGCGATTTCGGCGCCCTTCTTACTGGAGTAGTTAGTAAAGAAGGAGAAGCCCCGTTCATCCGCGGCTTTGAGCAAGACGGTCCGGGAGGAAGGGAAACCATCCAGACCGATCGTCGAAAGAACCATGGCGTTGGGCTCGATGACCCCGGCGGTCTTAGCCTGATCGAACCAGGCCTTGAACTGCGGCAGGGGGTCGTCGAGCAACTCGTGCCGGTCGACGCCGTGGGCCGCATACTCTTTGCGGAAATCCGAAAGGTCCATGGGCCTATTAATAAAGACGACGGTCGGACCTGCAAGCGTTAGCGCCCTTCCCTCTCGCCTCCCACCCGCCCGACCGCACCTTGGCCGACGTGAACCTGGTGCTCATCACCCCCGACGAAGCCGCGGCCGGGCTGCCCGCCGAGGACGCCCGCGCCCGTCACCTCACCGAGACGGTGGGACTCGCCGCCGGCGGCACGTTCCATGTGGGCGTCGAAGGCGGCCTGCGCGGTATCGCCACGATCGTCGGACTCTCGCCGCGCCTGACCTTCACCGTGGCGTGGGAGCGATCCGCGCAGGCCCGCCTCCCGCTCACCGTGCTGGTCGGACTCCCGCGGCCGCAGACCGCGAAGAAGCTCCTGCACGACCTCGCGAGCCTGGGCGCCGCGCGGATCGTCTTCTTCGAAGCCGCGAAAGGCGATCCGGGTTACCTCACGAGCTCGCTCTGGAAGGACGGCGAGTGGCGCGAACACGCGCGCAAGGGAACCGAACAGGCGTGCTCCGCGCTCGTGCCGGAAGTCACGCGCGTCGGCTCGCTCGCCGAGGCCGTGGCGCTCGCCGACGCCTCCGCGTGGAAACTGGCGCTCGATCCTTACGAGGCCGACGGACCGCCCGGACTCCGCGGGCCGGCGACGGCCGCCGTGCTCGCCGTCGGACCCGAGCGCGGCTTCGCCGAGAGCGAACGCGCGACGCTGCGTTCGGCGGGCTTCGCGTTCGCGCATCTCGGCGACCGCATCCTGCGCGTCGAGGCCGCGGCGCTCGTCGGCGGCGCGCTCATGCTCGCGCAACTGCGCGCATGGACGCCGCACCGTCCCGTCGGCGGCTGATCATTCCGCGGCCCGACGGACGAGGACCGACGCGGCGGGCTGGCCTTTGCCTTTGCCGATGACCTTGCGCAGCTTCCAGCCTTCGGGCACCGGCACTTCGTGGCCGCCCGGCGCCTCGAGGATCACGCGCACGTGCGCGCCCTCGGCGGCGTAGCTCACCGCCGTCGCGGCGATCTCGGCGCCCTTGGTCCGCCAGAGCTCCCACGGCGGATCGGCGAAGACCAGGTCGAAGCGGCCGGGGGCCACGCCGGGCTTGGTGGCGTCGCCGGTGATCTTCGTGAATGGCAGGGCGGCGAGGCCCATCGACTTCGCGACCGCGGCGGCGTTGGCGGTGAGTTCCGCGCCGATGCGCTGGTCCACGCACGTCGCGCTCGCCGCGCCCCGGCTCAGCGACTCCAGGCCGTAGGCGCCGGTGCCGGCGAAGAGGTCGAGCACCGCCGTCCCGGGGACGAAGGCCGCGAGCGAGTTGAAGACCGCCTCGCGGATGTAATCCGTGGCCGGGCGCACGCCCCCCTGCGCGGGGACGCGGAGAGGGATGCCTCGGGCGATGCCGCCGGTGACGCGCATGGAGGGAAATTCGCGCAGGCGCGCGGAAGGTCAACGGCGTTCGGCGCCGGGCACCTGGCGCGCCGGCGACCAGCACGTCGTGCGCCCGCCGACGTCCTCCCGGACGAGGGGCTGCTTCGTGCGCGGGCACCGGCCGCCGTCCCGCCAACGGTGGTTGAAGAGCCAGGAGTCCGGCGGGTCGGACCAATCCTTGCCGATGACGGCCATCGCCTCGGCGCAGACCTCGCGCAGGGTCGCATGCAGCTTGCGGACGGACTTCGGTCCGAATGCGCCGGCCTTGGCCTGCGGATGGAAGCCCGCGCGCCACAGCACCTCGTCGGCCATCCAGTTCCCGATGCCCGGGAAACGTTCCTGCATCAGCAGCACCGGCTTGATCGCCGTGCGGGCGCGCCGGCGGAGGAACGCCTCGACCACGCCGACCGTGAAGGCTTCCGAAAGAATCGCGGGCGGGATCTTCTCCCACCACGGCGGCACGCCCGCGCCCTGCCAGAACTGGACGCGCCCGAACTGCCGCGGATCGACGAAGACCAGCTCCTTGCCGCCGGTCATCGTCAGTTTGAAATGGTCGTAAGGCGTCGGCTCCCGCTCGGCGTCCCCCGCCTCGAGCCGGCCGGTCATCCCGAGGTGGACGCCCAGCCAGGCGTCGCCGGAGAAACGGAAGGCCATCTGCTTCGCCGCGGCGAAGGACTCGAGCAGCTTCGCCCCCGCCAGCGCCCGGCCCAGCGCGCGGGCGTCGATCCCGCGGCCGACGCGCGCCCGGGGGTTCAGGCTCACCGCCGTGACCTTGCGCCCGAGGCCGACGTCCCAGCGGCGTCGGAAATATTCGACTTCGGCGAGTTCGGGCATCGCCCACAACCAACCAGCTTGCCCGGGCTTCGCAACCCGCCGCTCCGGACCGGAGATCAATCCTCACGAGTCGGCTTTTGTCCAAATCCTTGCTTTTATTAACTATCCCGAGGCTACCCTTGCTGTTTTTTGGTCAGTCGTCTTTCGGATCACTTTTCGGCATGAGAATTGCTGAACAAGACGCATGGTCACCAACCTGCCCATGATTCTTTCGATGATCCGCACCTGGAGCTTCATCCTGGTCTGCCTCCTTACCACGGTCTTAGCCCAAGCCCATCCGGGCCACGAAGGGCACGAAGATGGCGGCGACATCACCTGGACCTACGAACACCTGACCGCCCACCCGCTCGCCACCGCCCTCTGCGGGACCGTCCTCGCCCTCACCGTGTGGCTGGCCTTCCGTCACTTCCGGGACAAGCAACGACAGGCTACGGACGCCGTAATCCACAACCCAGCCGCGGGTAGGAATTCCTGAGGATAGCGCGCAGCTCTTCGAGCGCGTCACGCCTCCGGACCGGATCCGGGGCGACCAGCCGTAAGCTCCACCCGCCGGCGCGCAACGGGCTGACGCCGGCCCAGACTCCGTCCCGGTGCAGTTTCGCGACCGAGTCCAGCCAAGCAGGGGCGGCCTCGAAGACCGGCGGGACGAAGACCATGTTGGCGAAGCAGGCGCCTGCGCCCGTCCCCGCGAACTCCGACATCGCCCGGAGCGACTCGCCGGTCTGATCGAAGCGCTCGCGGTGGATCAGGGCGCCGCCGAGCCGCACCGTGAGTCCCAGCACGAGGCGTTCCCAGGCCCAGGCTTCGCCGTAAGCGAGCCGGCCGGGCGTGAGCTGGTCGACGTAGAGCACGCCCGCGCCCGGCTCGAGCATCAGGTCGGTCTCTTGAAAGAAGCTGCATCCGCGGTGCGGCACAAGCGGCTCCGGGAAGACCTCGAGCCAGCCGCCGGCGCGGACATCAAAAGACTGCCGGGAGACGGCGTGGCCGCCGCGGTCCATCCGGAACACCCGGCTCGCGCTCGGCGTCGTCAACAGGAGCGCGGCGCCGGCATCGACGCGGACCGTGGATTCGAGCCGGTCTCCCTCGAGGATGCCCGCGGTGGGGTTCACCACCTGCGCGTGCAATACCCGCGCCGCCGGATCCCAGTTCGGCTTGCTCAGATGGAACGGCACGCGGAACCGCTGCTCGATCAGGGCGGTGACGCCGTCGGCCCCGGTGCCGGCGCGCAGATGGAGATGGCCGTCGAGCGAGTTCACGCGCGGGCGGCGAAAAGGACCTCGCGTTCGATCCAGGCGATGACGGCGTCGAGATGATGGCCCCGGCGCAGATCGGCGAAGACGAAAGGCCTCGTGCCGCGCTGGATCCGGGTGTCACGCTCCATCACGGCGAGGTCCGCCCCGACGTAGGGAGCCAGGTCGATCTTATTGATGATGAGCAGGTCGCTGTGACGGATCGCCGGTCCGCCTTTCCGGGGCATCTTCTCCCCTTCCGCGACGTCGATCACATAGATGAAGGCGTCGACGAGCTCGGGCGAGAAGGTCGCCGTGAGGTTGTCGCCGCCGCTTTCGACCAGCAGGAGCTGCAGGCCGGGAATGCCGGCCTCGTGCGCCGCGCAGGCCTGCTCGTTCATCGTGACGTCGTCACGGATGGCCGTGTGCGGACAGCCGCCCGTCTCGACGCCCGAGATCCGGCCCGCCGGAAGCGCCGCCTCGCGGACCAGGAATTCGGCGTCCTCGGAGCAATAGATGTCGTTGGTCACCACCGCCATGGAGTAGCGGTCGCGGAGGGCCTGGCACAGCCGCAGGCAGAGCATCGTCTTGCCGGAGCCGACCGGGCCGCCGATGCCGATGCGAGGAACACGTCTGGGGGAAGTCATGGGAAGAAGTCAGGAGATGAAGAGCCGGGCCGCGGCGCGTTCATGGCGGGCCGCGGCGACGTCGAGCCAAGGGTTGAACCAACCGATCTCGGCGACGGGCACCCCGGCGGCGGACGACACCAGGTCCGGACACGAGGCGAGCGCTTCGGTCAGCAGGCCCTGGGCGCCGTTCTGACCGAGCCGCAGCAGTTTCATCGCCGCGGAGATCACGCCGGCGACCGCCGCGTAGGCGACCGCCGCCAAGGCCGCCTCCAGCGGAGCACCGTGGACGCGGGCCTCGAGGGCGGCGGAAAGCGCGGAGCAGTGGGGCCAGCCGTGCGTCCGGACACGGTTCAGGAATTCGCGGGCGAGCGGAGAATCATGCAACGAGGCCGCGAGCTCGGCGCGTTGACGACCGATCGCCTCCGACGCGGCCCGGGCTTCGCGGGGCGCACGCAGGGCGGAGGCGAGCTCGCACAGGCCGCCGATGGTCTCCCAATCGCCGGCGGCGAAGGCCTTCCAAGCGTGCGCGGCCAAGGGTAGTTCGACCTGGCGGAGGGTGGGCAGCACCGAGAGCAGGAGGAAGCGGCGCAAGGACTCGCGATCGCGGACCACGCCTTCCTCGACCAGCCCTTCGAGGCCGAAGGAATGGGCGTAGGCGCCGGTCGGATAAAAGGTGTCCGACGCCTGCAGCAGGCCGAAGAGCCAGCCGGCCTCAGTGGCGGTGCGAGGGGCCGAGCTCATGGGCGGATTGGAGGCCGCGGGCGAAATGCCCGGGCCGGAAGACGAGGTGTTCGCAGGCGAAAGGCAGGCCCAGCCGGCCCAGCAGCTGGCGCGCGGCCGGGCAGTCCGCGACGATCAGCCGGCCGGGCTCGGAGGATGCTTCGAGGTGCATGTTGCCGAAAGCCCAGCCCAAGCCGGCCGCCGCCGACGGCGGCAGCTCGAGGGATACGATCAGCACCGGCTCGGCGTGCTGACGCAGCACATAGCGGGCCGCGGGAGTCTGCGCGACGACCGCGCCATGGCGCAGGGGCCGTTCGAGCTCGAAGCCGAATTCCGCGCCGTCCTCCGCGACCACGCGCCAACGTCGTCTGGCCGCATCATGCCGGTCGGCGCGGACGGCGATCTCCGGCAAAGACGCATCGGGGTCGGCGACGGGCTCGCGGATCAGACGCAGCATGGCTCAGAACAGGAAGTAGCGCTGGGCCAGCGGGAGGACCTTCGCCGGTTCGCAGGTCAGGTGGACGCCGTCGGCGGTGACGCGATATGTCTCCGGGTCGACCACGATCCGGGGCATCGCGGCGTTGAGCACCATGTCGGCCTTGCCGATCTTGCGGCAATGGCGGACGGCTTCGAGGCGGCGGCCCAGGCCGAAGGAAGCCGGCCCGAGCGGGTCGGCGAGCGAGGCCGCGCTCACGAACGTCATGCTCGTCTGGTTCATCGCCTTGCCCCGGCCGCCCCACTGCGGCCGGTAGAAGGTCGGCTGCGGCGTCGGGATGGAAGCGTTCGGATCACCCATGTTGGCCCAGGCGATGAAGCCGCCCCGGACGACCATCTCGGGCTTGGCGCCGAAGAGCGCGGGCTTGGAGACCACGAAGTCGGCGACCTTGCCGACCTCCAGCGAACCCACCACGTGGGCGATGCCATGGGTGATGGCCGGGTTGATCGTGTACTTCGCGAGGTAGCGGAGGATACGGAAGTTATCGGCCGCCGGATGGCCGCCGCCGGCGAGCGCGCCGAACTGCTCCTTCATCTTATGCGCGGTCTGCCAGGTCCGGCAGACCACCTCGCCGACCCGGCCCATCGCCTGGGAGTCGGAGGACATCATCGAGATCGCCCCGAGGTCATGCAGGCGATCCTCGGCGGCGATGGTCTCCGGCCGGATGCGCGATTCGGCGAACGCGACGTCCTCAGGAATACGCGAGTCAAGGTGATGGCAGACCATGAGCATGTCGAGGTGCTCGTCGATGGTGTTGACCGTGAAGGGGCGCGTCGGATTGGTCGACGAAGGCAACACGTTCGGTTCGCCGCAGACGCGGATGATGTCGGGGGCGTGCCCACCGCCGGCGCCTTCGGAATGGTAGGTGTGGATCGCGCGACCCTTGAAGGCCCCGAGCGTCGACTCGACGAAACCGGCTTCGTTGAGGGTGTCCGTGTGGATCGCCACCTGGACGTCGAGTTCATCGGCCACCCCGAGGCAGGTGTCGATGGCCGCCGGCGTCGTGCCCCAGTCCTCGTGGAGCTTGAGGCCGATGGCGCCCGCGCGGATCTGTTCACGGAGCGGGCCCGGCGTCGAACAGTTGCCTTTGCCGAGGAAGCCGAAATGAACCGGATAGGATTCCGCCGACTCGAGCATCCGACGGAGGTTCCAGGCTCCGGGCGTGCAGGTGGTGGCCAGCGTCCCGTGGGCCGGGCCCGTGCCGCCGCCGAGCATCGTCGTCACGCCCGAGCTGATGGCTTCGTCGATCTGCTGCGGACAGATGAAATGGATGTGCGTGTCGATGGCGCCGGCGGTGACGATGCACCCCTCGGCGGCGAGGACTTCGGTGCAGGCGCCGATGATCATCGGGTCGGGCCGGCCCGTCGCGGGATCGGGATAAGCCGAGCCGAGGCCGGACTGGATCCCCGGATTGCCCGCATGTCCGATGCCGACGATGCGTCCGCCCTTCACCCCGATGTCGGCCTTGATGACGCCGAGCACGGGGTCGAGGATGAGCGCGTTGGTCACGACGAGGTCGAGCGATTCGGCGTCGGCGGCCGTGGACGACTGGCCCATGCCGTCGCGGATCACCTTGCCGCCGCCGAATTTCACCTCGTTGCCGTAGCCGCCGCCGGCGGCGATCAGGTCGGCTTCGACCTCGGCGAAGAGGTTGGTGTCGCCGAGGCGGACGCGGTCGCCGACGGTCGGGCCGTACATCTGGGCGTACTGGAGGCGGGAAAGTCGCAGGCTCATGGTCAGAGGGGTCCGTTCACGCGGCCGTTGAAGCCGTAGACTTCGCGCCGTCCGGCGAAGGCCACGAGGGTGACGCGACGGGTGTCGCCGGCCTCGAAGCGGACCGCCGTGCCCGCGGCGATGTCCAGGCGGAAGCCGCGGGCCGCCGCGCGGTCGAAGCGCAGGGCGTCGTTGGCCTCCGCGAAGTGGAAATGGGAGCCGACCTGGACCGGGCGGTCGCCCGTGTTGGTGACTTCGAAGGTCACGGTGGCCAGGCCGACGTTGGCCTCCAGGTCCGGCGACGCGGCGGGGATGATCTCTCCGGGTTTCATGGGCGGATGGGATGGTGGACCGTGACGAGTTTCGTGCCGTCGGGGAAGGTCGCCTCGACCTGCACGTCGTGGATCATCGACCCGACGCCTTCCATGACGTCGGCCTCCTTGAGGATCGTCGTGCCGAAGGACATCAGCTCCGCCACGGAACGGCCGTCGCGGGCGCCTTCCATGATCTCGTAGGTGATGATCGCGATGGTCTCGGGATAGTTCAGCCTGAGCCCGCGCGCCTGGCGGCGGCGGGCGAGGTCGGCGGCGACGACGACCAGGAGTTTCTCTCGTTCTCGGGGGAGGAGGTGCATGGATGGTTCAGACCTGCAGGTGGGTGCGGACGACCTCGTCGGTGAGGTCCTCGATGAGCCCGGAGGCGACGACGGCGCCGCGGTCGAGGGCGTAGAAGCGGTCGGCGACTTCGCGGCAGAAATCGACGTACTGCTCCACGAGGAGGATGGACAGCTTCGAGCCGTCCCGGCGCCGGGCCGTCTTGAGCTGCTTCAGCGTGTCGCCGATCTGTTCGATGACGGACGGCTGGATGCCCTCGGTCGGCTCGTCGAGGATGAGCAGGCTCGGGTCGCAGAGCAGCGCGCGTCCGATGGCGAGCTGCTGCTGCTGCCCGCCCGACAGCACGCCGCCCTTGCGCGCGAGCATCTCGCGGAGGACGGGGAAGAGCTGGTAGACGCGGGCCAGCGCCTCCGCGGCGTCCGCGCCCTTGCGTCCGTGGACGACCAGCCCGAGGCGCAGGTTCTCCTCCACGGTCAGGAGGGGGAAGATGTCGCGCCCCTGCGGCACATAGCCCAGCCCGAGGCGCGCGCGGACGTCGGTGGGCAGGCGGTGGATCGGCTGGCCGAGGAACTCGACCGAACCGGAACGCACCGGCAGCAGGCCGGTGATGGCCTTCAAGGTGGTCGTCTTGCCGACGCCGTTGCGGCCCATGAGCGCGACGACCTCGCCGGGCCGGACCTCGAAATCGACGCCGCGCAGGATGCGGGAGCCGGCGATGTCGGCCTCCACGGAAGTGAGACGGAGGAGCGCGTTCATCGGGTGCCGTGTTTGCCGCGACCCAGGTAGACCTCGCGCACGCGGGGATCGGCCTGGACGTCGTCGAATTTGCCTTCGCAGAGCTGGGTGCCCTGATGGAGGACCGTGACGCGGCCGTTGGCCGCGATCTGGCGGACGAAAGTCATGTCGTGTTCGACGACCACCAGGCTGTGCTTCCCCGCCAGCGACAGCAGCAGCTCGCCGGTACGGTGGGTCTCCTCGTCGGTCATGCCCGCGGCCGGCTCGTCGACGAGCAGCACGCGGGGCTCCTGGGCGAGCAGCATCCCGATCTCCAGCCACTGCTTCTCGCCGTGGGCGAGCAGGCCCGCCTGCCAGCCGCCCTTGGCCTCGAGCCGGATCAGCTTCAGCAGCTCGTCGATGCGGTCGGCCTGATCGGACGAGAGCTTCTGGAAGAGGGAGGCGAAGACCCCGCGCGCCCCGCGCAGGGAGAGGACCAGGTTCTCACGGACGGTATGTTCCGCGTACACGCTCGGCGCCTGGAACTTGCGCCCGATGCCGAGGCGGTTGATGGCGACCTCGTCGAGCCTGGTCAGGTCATGCGAGTCGGCCGGATCGGTCCCGAACTCGATCTTGCCCTTGTCGGGCTTCGTGCGGCCCGTGAGGAGGTCGAAGAAGGTCGATTTGCCGGCGCCGTTCGGGCCGATGACCGTCCGAAGTTCGCCTTCGAACAGGTAGAAGTTGAGGTTCGTGATGGCCTTGAAGCCATCATAGGTCTTGGAGACGTCCTCGACGGTGAGCAGGGGATGGGCCATGGGTTCAGGCGGCAGGAGCGGCGGGCGCGCGGAAGCGACGCCAGAGCGGACGAAGTTTCTCCGGCAGGCTGACCAGCCCGCCGGGCAGGAACAGCACCACCAGCAGGAAGAGGCCGCCGAGCAGGATCAGCCAGAGGTCGGGGATGGCGCGGGTCGCGTAGCTCTTGAGGAAATTGACGAAGACCGCGCCGAGGATGGGCCCGACCAGCGTGCCTCGCCCGCCGACGGCGACCCAGACGATCGCCTCCAGCGACTTGTCCGGCGTCATGTCGCTCGGGTTGATGATCCCGACCTGCGGGACGTAGAGGGCGCCGCCGATGGCCGCGATGAGGGCGGCCAGCACGAAGAGGAACAGCTTGAAGGCCGGCGTCGCGTAGCCGCTGAACAACGTGCGGTTCTCGCCGTCGCGGATCGCGCGCTGGACCAGGCCGAACTTCGTGCCGCGCAACCAGCGCAGGAGGACGATGACGCCCACGAGGACCGCGGCGGTGAGCACGAAGAGCCCGCGCTGCGTGGCCGGCTCGCGCAGCGGAAAGCCCAGCACCTGCTTGAAGTCGGTGAAGCCGTTGTTGCCGCCCATCAGCGTGTTGTTGCGGAAGAAGATGAGCGCGCCGGCGTAGGTGAGGGCCTGCGTCAGGATGGAGAAATAGACCCCCTTGATGCGGGAGCGGAAGGCGAGCCAGCCGAAGATCCCCGCGACCAGCCCGGGCAACAGGAACACCATGAGCATCGCGAAGGAGAAATGCTCGAAGGGCTTCCAGAAGGCGGGCAGGTCCGTCCAGCCGAGGAAGACGAGGAAATCCGGGATCGGCTTATGATACTGCCCTTGGTCGCCGATCATGCGCATGAGGTACATCCCGTGCATGTAGCCGCCGAGGGCGAAGAACAGGCCCTGCCCCAGGGACAGCAGTCCGGTGCCCCCCCAGAGCAGGTCGACGGACAAGGCGAGCAGCGCGTAGCAGAGGTACTTGCCCCAGAGGTTCAGGGTGAAGTGGTCGATGACGCCGCCGGCGTCGAGCGCCGGCATGAACAAGATCGTCACCGCGGCGAACAACAGGATCGCGGCGGAGGCGTCGCTGAGCGGCGCCGGCGGACGGAGGGGTTCGGGAGCAGGGGAAGGCATCTTAGTCGAGGCTGCGGGAGCGGGCGGCGAACAGGCCGGAAGGCCGCCACTGGAGGAAGAGGATGATGGCGCAGAGGACCAAGATCTTGCCGAAGACGGCGGAATCCTGCGCGAGGTTCTGGAGGAAGCCGCCCACGACGGGCACGTTGGCCAGCGCGCCGGCGACGGAAGGCGAATACTGCTGGACGAACTGGTCGAACGAGCCGATGCCGATCCCGCTGACCACCGTGCCGACGAGATTGCCGACGCCCCCGACGACCACGACCATGAAGCTGTCCACGATGTAGGACTGACCGAGCGACGGCCCGACGTTGCCGATCTGGCTGAGGAAGGCGCCGGCCAGACCGGCCAGGCCGCTGCCCAGGGCGAAGGTCAGGGTGTTCACGCGCTCGGTGCGCACGCCCATGCAGGAAGCCATCGCGCGGTTCTGGGTCACCGAACGGATGAGCAGGCCGAGCGGCGTACGCGTGAGGACCAGCCAGACGCCGAGGACGACGACGGCGGCGAACCCGATCACGAACACGCGGTTCCAGCCGAGGAGGATGTCGCCGACCACCCAGTTGCCGCTGAGGTAGGCCGGGCTGCCGACCTGGACGTTGTTAGCCCCGAAAGTCAGCCGCAGGAGCTGCTGCAGGAGCAGGGAGACGCCCCAGGTCGCGAGCAGGCTTTCCAGCGGACGGCGATAAAGGAAGCGGATGACCGAACGCTCGAGCAGGACGCCGGCGCAGGCGGCGGCGAGGAAGCTGAGCGGAAGGGCGAACAGAAAATAGGACTCCTGGAGCCAACCGGTCGCATGCATGCCCGGCAGGGTGAAGGAGAAGCCGAAAGGCGAGAGGGCCAGGCCGGAGCCGAAGAGGTTCTGCACCACATAAGTGGTGTAGGCGCCGATCGCGATCATCTCCCCGTGGGCCATGTTGATGACCCCCATCAGGCCGAAGGTGATCGCCAGGCCTAGCGCGACGATCAAGAGGATGCTGCCGAGGCTGAGGCTGCGGAAAATCGTCCCCCCGAAGTCCACGAAGCCGCGGTGGGTATTGACGGCCTTGAGCGCGTCGACCCCGGCGGCGAGCAGCTGGGCGTCCTTGGCGGATTCTGCTTCTTTTATAGCAGCCTTGATGAAATCCGTGCTGGCCAGCGACTTGAGGTCGGCAAGTTCGCGCAAAGCGTCCGCCTTCACCGCGGCTTCCTTGGATTTGAGGCGGATCAAGGCGACGGCCTCACGAAGCGCCTTCATGACCTTGGGGTCGGCCTCCGTTTTCAAGCGTCGCTCGAGAACCGTCAGTTTCTCGGATTGCTGAGCCTGGCCGATCGCGACGATCGCCGCCAGACGTCTGCCGGCGTCCGGGGAAGATACGTCGGTCAGGTCGAGGACCGCCTTCATCACCCGTCGCAGATTCGCCGAATGCGCGGCGGTCTCGAGCTCGTCCGCGACCAACCGGACTTCCTGTCCGGACGCATCCCGCAGCGGGAGCCCCGTGGCCAGGATGACGGCCTTCTGCGAGCGTTTCGCATCCTTGTCACCGACGAGCAGGACGGGCGACGGCGCGGCGCCCGGGGCCGCATGCAGGAAGATGCGGTCCTTGCGCCAGGCATCCAGCAAGGGCTGGATGACGTCGTCCGCCCGGCCCATCAGCTCGTTCAACGCCGCGGCCTGAGCGGCTTCGTCCTTCGCGAGCACCGCACGGTTGATGACTTCCCGGGCCTCTTCGGCCCCGACGACGGGGAGAAAGGCGAACAGGGCGGCGATGGCGGCGAACAGATTCCTCACGATGCCGACAAGTGAGCAACTACCGTGCCAAAGACATCAATGAAGAGGGCGGGCCCTCCCAGGCCCGCCCTCGCTACCATGAAGCACCGTCAACCGAAAACCTTACTTGAACTTGCCCTTCAGCCAGGGCTCACCGAAGACGTTGTCGTAAGACTTCAGGATCTTGAACTGTCCGTCCGCCTTGGTCTCGCCGATGAAGACGTTCTTGGTGAGGTGCATGTTGGGCTGCGTGGTGACCTTGCCGCCGGGGCCGTCGAAGCTCACGCCGGACTTCCACGCCGCGCGGACCTTGTCGACTTCGAAGGAACCGGCCTTCTCGACGCAGGCCTTCCAGAGGTAGACACCGTTGTAAGAGAGCACCATCGGGGAGCAGGTCACGCGGCCGTCCTTGACGATGCCGGGGACCGTGCTCTTGGCGAGCCAGGCCTGGAAGTCGGCGATGAACTTGGCGTTGGCCGGCGACTTGACCGACTGGAAGTAGGTCCAGCAACCGAGCTGTCCGACCAGCTTGTCGGCGGGGAGGCCGCGGAACTCATCCTCGGAGATCGAGAACGAGACCACCGGGCAGGTCTCCGCGGTCAGGCCGGAAGCGGCGTACTCCTTGAAGAACGGCACGTTGGTGTCGCCGTTGAGCGTGCTGACGACCGCGGCGCCGCCGCCGGAGGCGAACTGCTTGATCTCGGCGACGATCTGCTGGTAGTCGGTGTGGCCGAACGGCGTGTACTTGCCGGCCGAGATGATCTTGCCGGAAGCGTCCTTGCGGAAGCCGCCGCCGATGTTCTCGATGGGCACGCCCTTGCTCAGGAGATATTCCAGGAGGACCAGGTTGGTGGTCTGCGGGTAGACGTAGTCGGAGCCGAGGAGGTAGAACTTCTTCACGCCCTGGGCGAGGAGGTAGTCGACCGCCGGGGTGGCCTGCTGGTTGACGGCTTCGGCCGTGTAGGCGACGTTCGGAGACTCTTCTTCGCCTTCATATTGGACCGGGTAGAAGAGCAGTCCGTTGTTCTTCTCGAAGACGGGCAGGCAGGACTTGCGCGAGACGGAGGTCCAGCAGCCGAACGTCACGGCCACCTTGTCCTGCTCGAGGAGCTGCTTGGATTTCTCGGCGAAGAGCGGCCAGTTGGAAGCGCCGTCGACGACGACCGGCTCGATCTTCCTGCCGAGGACGCCGCCCTTGGCGTTGATCTCGTCGAAGGTGAAGAGCAGGACGTCGCGGAGGGACGTCTCGCTGATCGCCATCGTGCCGGAGAGCGAGTGGAGGACGCCGACCTTGACGGTGTCCTGCGCCTTGGCGGGCGCGACGAGTGAGGCCAGGGCGAGCGCGCAGGCGGCGAGCACGCGATTGGATGGTTTTTTCATGTTGGGTGAGGAAGGAAGGCGGAGGGATCAGAACCGGTAGAGGCTCTGGACGGCGTAGAAGGTCGAGCTGCTGGCGGCGGCGCCGCTGCCCGAGTAGTCAAGGAAGGAGATCTCCGCGCGGACCGTCAGCTTGGGCGTGAAGGCGTAGGAAGGCGCGAGGGTGTACTTGACGTACTTGGTGTCGGTCGTGTTGCTGGTCTCGCCGGAAAGGCGGGAGGTGAGGGAAAGCTTGCTGTCGATGGCCTTCACGTAGACCAGGAGCCAGTTGTAGCCGTCGCTTTCGTCGACCAGGTACTCGGCCGCCACCGTGTCCGTGCTGCTGAGGGCGTGGGAGACCCAGACGTCGTACACCGCGCCGCCGCCGTCGTTGTCCTGGCCGGCCCCGACCCAGATCTGCGTGTCCTTGATGCCCTTGTAAGTATAGTAAGCCTCCAGGCCCTTCTCGGAGAAATCACCGTCGCCGGCGAAGATGGTCGACTCGGCGGTGCCGTACAGGGAGTCCACCACGGCGGCGCCCACGCGGTGGTTGCCGAAGGTGTAATCCGCCTTGATGCCGGTGTGGTAGGCCGGCACGGGGAAGCCGAGCAGGTCGCGGTTGGCGTTGCTGATCTGCGTCAGGTTGATCGGGTCGAACGCCTCATAACCCAGGTAGGAGAGGAAGTTGCCGACGGTGATCTTCAGGCCGGCATCCGGCTCATAGGAGACATAGGCGTCGAGCAGGTCGGCCTTGTCGAAGGCGCTGCGGTAGAACATGCTGGCGTAGGCCGTGACGGTCGGGGCGAGCTGGGCCTTGACGCCGAACTTGGCGTGAGTGATGTCCAATGCCGAATCCGTGGCGGCGCCGGAGGTGTCCTGGACGGAGCCGGTGACGACGACGTAGCCGTCGAAGGTGACGGCGGGCGGCGTCTCGGCCGCGACGGCGCCGGCGGCGGCGAGAAGGAAGGCGGTGGCGAACGGTAGGGATTTTTTCATTGGATGGTGTTGCGTGTGCGTCATCGCAGTTGCACCCCCTGTGCCAAAAGATGTCCGCGATCTTACGTCTTTTATTTTTGTCCAATAACATCTCCGCCTGTTTTATTTCTCACAGACCCGCGATGGTTTTGAAGCTATCTGTGCGAAACTGTGCGGAAGATCCGGGCTGCTGATTTTACGGCTGACGAATAATCGCTGAGGCAATTCGGGCATCGTGCTCGGTTTGAGGCAGAAGTCCGACCGGCGCCGATCCCACCGAAGATCCGGAGCGAGGCGGGCCAGGCTGCGGCCGAACCTCCTGCGGCGCGCCGCCGCGCCCGCAAGTCCGAGGCCGGGGAAGGTCCCGGCGGACCTCGCCGGGAGCCGGATGGCGCCGTCGCCGCGGCGATCGTCAGGCGGATCGGCTCCATCCTGCCGGCCGCGCGCACTCCGGGGTTGTGCCGGCAAGGGGGGGGCGCAAAGGTGGGGACATGTCCGCCGGCGCCACCCTGCCCTTCAAGATCAGCGTCCTCGTGTTCATGCACGACGAGGCCGGCCGGCAGCTGCTCATCCAACGGACGAAGGCGCCGAACATCGGCTGCTGGAGCCCGATCGGCGGCAAGCTCGAGATGGCCCTGGGCGAGTCGCCCTTCGAATGCGCCGTCCGGGAGACCTTCGAGGAGACCGGCGCCCGCGTCGCGACCGGGGACCTGCACCTCTTCGGGATGATCTCGGAGAAAGGTTACGAAGGCCAGTCGCACTGGCTCATGTTCCTCTTCGAGTGCCGGAAGCCCCTGCCCGGCCTGCCGACGACGATCGACGAAGGGAAGTTCGGCTTCTTCACGCGCGAGGAGATCGGCCGGATCGCCGTCCCGGAATCCGACCGCACGCTCCTCTGGCCCGTCTACGACGAACACCGCCGCGGCTTCATCGCCTACCGCGCCGAGTGCCATCCCGGGTCGCCCCTGCAGGTGGTCGTCGAGGAGACGCGCGACCGGCCCAACCTGGACTGACCATGGACGCCGCCGGAGCCGCCGCCGAATTCAAGCGGACCAACCGCAAGCCGGCCTATCCCATCGGCGAAGAACTCCGCGCCTACCTCTCCCGCGAAGGCCGCGAGGTCCCGCTGCCCGTCACTTACGCCCAGCTGCGCGGCTTCACCGCGGCGATGCCCCTGCTCGAACGCGGCAAGGACACCCTGTGGGAGACCGTCGCCTATCCGCCGGAAGAGATGGGCCGGCTTTCCCAGGGCCTCCTCGAGACCTACGCGCTGCTCCGCGGCGAAGGCGGCCTCAAGGTCTTCAGCCACGTCTACGTCGACCGCGTGGATTTCTGCTCGTTCGGCAATTCGCAGCCCTTCCGCGTGCGGATCGTCAACGCCTACAACGAGAACCACGACTACTTCTACGTGAAGGTCGGCGACGCCTCGCGCGTGTGCGGGCTGGAGCTCGAACACCTGCTCTCCCCGAACCGCATGCTCTACCTCACCTGGGGCGAGACGCTGGTCGAGGAGCACGTCACCGGCATCCCCGGGGACATCTTCGCCGAGAAGTGGCTGGACGCCGACGGCCACCACCCCGTCCGCCTCGCCAAGGAGCTCATCAAGTTCGAGGAGCGCTGCCTCGTCCGCCTGCTCGGCGACATGCGGGCCTATAATTTCGTCATCGCGGTCACGCCGGACTTCGACGCCACCGCCATCCGCGTGCGCGCGATGGATTTCGACCAGCAGAGCTACGACGGACGCCTCCGCTTCTACCTCCCCGGCTCCTTCAAGGAGAACCGGCCCTTCGCCCAGCTCTGCGCCAAGCACATCAACGCCGCCTCCGCGGCCCAGTACCGGCGCGAGGAGCTCCGCGCCTACCTCTCGCGCGAAGGCCGCGAGGTCCCGCTGCCCGTTTCCTACGCGCAGCTGCGCG
>JACCDY011014141.1_pt1 | contig 18241 bp, 36 predicted proteins | sample 7446391 | NCBI WGS metagenome assembly JACCDY01 (sample SAMN15323451, study PRJNA562643) | freshwater metagenome | isolation source: river surface water | place: USA:Blue River Watershed | collected 2017-08-18
CACCAGTTGCATCTCCTGCACCACCTGCTCCACGATAAATCGCCATAAATTTTATCCTTGTCGTCTTGTTTAAAAGCTCTCTGTGGAACTCTTAAAAAAGACCCCTGCCGAAGCAGGGAATCTTAGTCAGCTATTAGCCGTTTACAGCCAATACGAAACCAGCTTCTGGGCGAACTGTCTTCACACCGTACAATGTATCTGCAGTGTACAAGTTAGCCAAGTATTCTTGTTTGTATTGAGTTTGTGAACGAACACCAACTTGTTCAGCCAACACCATTGTGTCTGTGTGGAACAACAATGCAGCTTTAACAGCATCGCCAACTGAGTTAGCAGCAGCAGTTTCGATAACTGGGCAGTTGCTAGACACATAGATGTCGATACCGTACAATGAGCCAATCATGCCAGTCTGAACACCACGACCGTCAACAAAATCGCTAGATGTATAGCGAGTTGTACCCATGATTGCATTTCTCAATGATGGTGGAATTACAAACTTACGACCGTCCATTGGAACATCAGCATCGTCCATCAACTGGATTAACTTACGGAAACCATCATCAGTGAAAACATCAGATGTTGTTACTGTGTCTTCAGCATAAGCTGTCAAACCAGTAGAAGCATCGATGAAATAGCTGTTTGAGTGAGTCCAGTCAGATGCATCACCGTCACCGAAAGACTTACCTAACAAGAACAAGTCGTCATCAGTTTGTTTTGCTAATGCATAGCCAGCATCTTCTGTGTAGAAAGAACGAAGAGAAGCCAAAGCTTGAGCAGCAGTGATGTCCTCAATTAAACGAGAATATTCATAATGCTTGTTGATAACAACTTGTACTTCAGATTCTGTATCAGCCTGAATCTTAACTGCAGTAGCAGCAACTTTAGCATTTGCTGAACCACGAGTTGGCTTTGGAATATGAAGTGTGTCGCCTTTTTTGCCTTTGAAAGACATCTTGCGAACTAAGTTTGCTAAAACGATATTCTTCTTGTATGCAGCGATAACCTCATCACTCCAAATTTCTGGAATGAAAGTAGCTGCTTTAGAAGCTGTTACGATGGAACTAGATGTTCCTGGGAAATTTTCTGCTGTTACTGCCATGTTATGTACTCCAATAAGTTAAAAGTTAAATACTAAAATTACTTGACTCGACCTTCAGCATATGCTTGCATGATTTCATCAGACATTTGCATATATCTATCAGGGTCTGTCATTCTCAATTTAATTAGGTCTGCTCGACGATATACTTTACGGCTTACCTCGCCACTGCCACCGACATCAACAGATGCAGCTTTCATTGCTTGTGATTGAGCTTTACTCTCTACTAAATCAGCATTAGTTGCTTGTTGAACTTGTTGCTGTTGTTTGATTTGTTTAATCTCCTTGTAGGTAGACAACAATTCATCAGCAGCTTCAAAATCATACTCAGCATCTGCTTTAGCAAATAGGTTCAAACGAATTGATGAGGATTTAACCCAATCTTGGAAACCAGCATCTTGTGCGATAGTTCCAAAGTCTGGATGTTTAGCTGCTAATTGTTGAGCAGTTTTCATCTTCTTCATTTCGAGTGCAGCCTGTCTAGCTTCAATTACAGCAGGGTGCTTCTCAACTGTTCTTGCGACGGCTTGTTTAGGGTCTGCAAAAAAGTCTTCGTCTAGCGATTCTTCAATAGGCTCTGCAGCTTTCTTAGAGGATTCGAGTTGTTGTTTCAATAACTGGTCTGCCAGACTTCGTACTTCGTGAACCTCGTTTGCTTGTCTGCCAATCAGCTTTTCAGCTTCAATGTGCATCTTTGCAATCTCAGCAGCTGTCTTACCTTTGTACTTCTCTGGTAATTCTTCTACTGGTGGTTCTTCTGGTTTAACCTCTGCAGGTTGTGCTTCTTGAGCATCTGCTTTAGGGTCTTGTACTTGTTCTAACTCGTTAGATTGAAACAGTTCTTCCTGTTCTACAAAATTTGCTGCCATTTAAAGTCTCCTGTCACCGAATCAAGTGATTTTAGGATTTATGTTCTAAGGCTCTTTCGAGGTATCTTAGGCTTCGTTTCGCTTCTGTTCAGCTTTGCGAGCTTCCTCACGATTTCTAGCCCATTTCTCATGAGCTGATACATACACTGGGTCTGTACCATCCAATGAGATACGAGGTGTCGAAATGATTCGTTTCGCATCGTTGCCACAAGCACTACATGGAACTACAGTTGTCTCATAACCAACTAAGTTCTCTGTAATATGTCCAGCTTCACACTGGAACTCATACATCCTACGAGTCATTGCTGCTGTCTCCCGACATGAGCTGCTCGAAGGACTGAGTTGAGCTTTCTTTGAGGGTTAGAATCCAGTTTAGGATGTCTAGTTGCCCTCTTTTAAGCTGCAACTCTGTTTCGTTTTGGATTGGTAGGACATTGTTGAGTGCTTTGAACATATTCTCAGCATCTTCCATCAAATCTTTCCAACCATCAGTTGCCATCATTGAGAACCGACTCTCATAATAGCTTTGTAATTTTTTGTCTATCATTCTTTGTCCTTTTTAGGAGAATGGGTTAATAATGTTGTTATTTTACAACACTTTTGGTGTTTTGTCAAGCATTATTTGACTGTTTTTGCATCTGTAGCTCTACAATCTTGCCTTTATTATTGATGTCTTTCTCTTTTAGCATCAATTCAGCAATCTTTGCTCGCTTCTCAAACTCATCATTCTGGTTTTGACCATCAATGTTGGTAGACAATGAGCTGATTACCTTCACTTTTAGCTCTTCAGGCATCAACTGAGTCTCTGTAACAGTCTTAGCAGCTTCTGCTTGGTCTCTTTGTGCCCTTGCTTGTAGAGATTGAGTAGTTGCTTGAACCTGTTCCATCTGCATTTGAGCTTGCATCTGAGCCATTTGAGCCTGTTGAGGGTCAGGTTGACTCATTTTCTCTAGTGCAGCTTCCATTTCAGCACGGTTAGACAAGCTAGAGTTAGCAATAATGCCCTTAAGAATCACTGGCAACACAGGAGTATTAGGTCCTAGTGTCTGTAACAAGCCAATTAGCTGTTGTTGTTCGTATTCACGAGCCATAATGCCTAAAGTAGCAGTCGGAATGAACTTCATGTCAACAGAAGGATATCTTTCAGGGTCAAACTGCATATAGCGGAAGGCTACTTTCTTAATCAAAGGAACTAAGAAGTCTTCTTGGAAGTTTGTCAAAGTTCTCTTATACTTCTTGATGATACTTGCCATCGCTGCAGTCATCGCTTGACCACCGCCTTCACGAGTACCAGCAGATACTAAGCCTTGAGAATCTAAAGTACCTGTTGCTTGTAACAACATTCTTTCAAATTCTTTTGCAGCTGCAGCATTGTCTTGCTTTGTTTGACCAAACTGGAACGGATATAGAATCTCTGATGGAGCACCGTTAGTCAAAATAGCTTTACCAGGCTTCACTTCAAACTTAGCACCACGAGGTAGACGAGTAGCATCCATAGCAATCATCGGTGCTGTAGTCAAGGCTAATGAGTCTAGGTGACTACGAAGCTGTGCATCAATAGCTTTCTGCATATTGTATGCTTTCTCAACTGTACCACGACCCCAGAAACGACCAGGAACTGTATCGTCTTGGTAGGCAACTACAGGACGGTCTTTCATCATGTAAGGAGATTTCTCTGCCTTTAATAACAAACCATCGTTAGCAATCACTACAATCGCTTCTACAAGCCCTGAATAGGTGTCAGCTGTGCTATCCTCTGGGAATAGGTCTACAACCTCTTCTCCTTCGTTCTCAAGCTGTTCTAGGTACTCTTTAGGTACTAAGCCATAGTATGTTAAAAGCTTAACTTTGTCGTCTTGGTATTCAACCAATTCTTGAGTAGCTTCTAAGTCGTCATCATTGCCAGAAGGACCGATGTCTACCTTACGATAGATACCTTTTTCCATGCCTTCAACAACTTTGTGAATAGACACAAACTTCTCAATCGCAACACCCATAGCATCATCCACTGATGTAGCATTAGGGTCAATCAAGAAGTTCTTAGGGTTTACTGGTACTGCTTTAACACAGAAGTATTCTTTTTCAGACACACCATAAGCAGCTTGTTGTGAGCCAGGAATAGGCTGTGTTGTAGGGATAAATTCTACTTCTTGTTTAACAACTAACTCACCGATACCAGTACCATAGATTTCAGCCATCAATTCGATTTGGTCAACAGACTTACGAATCTTATGTTTTTCTAGGTCTTCACGAAGCAAGTTTCTCATTGCTTCAATGTCCATCTTGTTACCGTTCATATCCATGACATCATCTTTAATGTCAAAGTACTCACCGTTACCGAAGATAGCTTCCATAATCTCAGCATGGCGAGTCTCTACTGCTTGCTGAGTTGCTGGACTGATAATACGACTTCTCTCAGAGTCACGAGTACGGTCAGAAGCATCCCAAACACCACGGAAGATTCTTTCGTATTCTAACCAACTTTCTAAGAAGTTCTGGTCTCTATGGTCTCTCCAGCGGTCTGTGTGTGATACGACAAAAGATACAATCTCTTTGTCAGATTCGCTAGGTTCGTCCCAGCTCTTAGTACCTTCGTTTTTGTCCATCATTTGTGCCATGTTATTCCTTACTTAGTGGTGTCGCCAAAAGGGTCTTGATATAAAGGAGTTACTGTTTGCTCTTGTGGAAGAGCTTGCATATCTAACTCCATTATTTTATGTAGTTCCGCATCTCTTTTATTTAATTCTTGAGGTGTTTTATAAACAGGATATTTTCCTTCAAGAATATCTTTCTTCCAAATATTCCAAAGCTGGTCTTCATTTTCAATAATTTTTCCATTAACAAATCCAGGAATAGAAACAAACTGACCTTTTAAAGGACCTTCAGGAATTTGAATACCAGTTGCATAAATAGTAACTGGATTTCCTTCTGGGTCTATACCAGGTTTTGCCATATTTGCACGGTGATATAACACCTTGTTTAATTCTTGAGGTGTTAACTTAAATTTACTTAAATCAGCTAGTTTTGAAATATCCATCAGTATCCTGAAATTACATCAAAAGTTTCCCACTCATCTCCACCATCTTCATCAAAGTTATAGCTAGTCACAGCTAGTTGGTCGATGTACGACAGTGCATCAGGTAAGTCATCGTGTACTTGTGGTGTAGGGAACATTAACAGTTGGTCAACAAACTCGTCAAAGTCACCTTCACAGTTTAGAATTACTTTGCCATGCTCGAATCGTCCTTGCAAAGCCCAAATAACTCTATCTACTTTCTTCTTATTACCGTGTGTTAAGTCTTGTATATGAGCAAAGCAATTATGTTGTCTCATCAAGTTACTTAAGTACGGTAACACAGCATTCTTAAGAGCACCTCTTTCGATACCTACAGCCATTGGCTCATACTGAGCAATGTTCTTAAGAATCCTTGTTGCTGTCTCTTCGATATCCCATCGACCAGACTCAATCTTGTCTACGAACCATGTACCATCGTCAGTGACCTTAACACAAGCAATCGCTGATTTATCCAGTCTGTTCTTAGCTGCAGAAGCATTCTTAGCCACTCCTTCAAAACCAGCTAAGTCGATTGCGATGTACCAACTACCAAACTGTGGTTCTTCACCAAACTTAATCCATTCTTCTTTAAACAACCCTGCACCAGCATTGTTGAAGGAAGACAAATATTCCTGATTGAAAGCAAAGCTTGATAGTGTTCTCTTAGCAGCTTCAATCTCTTTAGGGTCAATCGTTTCGTTATCAGCAGTGGTGAAGTGCCATGATTTCCATTCTTCATCCTCACTGCCTTGCCCTAACTGATACCAGTCATAGAAGTGGTTTCTTCCTGACGGAGTAGAGATGAACATAGCTCTACCTTTTTTATCAGACAAAGCAGCACGAAGAACCTTCTCCCAAATCTCTGCTTTAATAAAAGCAACCTCGTCCATTACCAAATACGACAAGGACACACCCCGAAGAGAGTCAGGGTTATCCGCACCACGAACTAATATCTTACGACCATTCACCAAAGTAATCTCTAGGTTGTTGATGTGTGCAGACTTGATAATTGGTCTACCTAACTCATTCAACAAATCCCAGATAATGGTTCTGGCTTGTCCGAGGGTTGGTGCAACATACATCACCGCAGAACCTTCAGGACAATTAATACCTTCAATCAACAAGGTGACTGCAGATAATCGTGACTTACCACAGCGACGACCAGCAGCAATAACTTTAAACCTGGTTGTATCTTTAAATACTTCTTGTTGCCACTTCAGCAACTGGAAATTGAGTTCTGCCACTATTCCACATCCTTGATGTAAACATCAGTGACATCGTTCTCGATTACTTCATGCTCCTTAGCATCCACAACAGGGTTAGTGATACCGCTGATATTAATACTAATTTGAGGAGTGCTTCCACCTTGTTTGTCCTTATCAAAGTAAGACAAAGGTAATACCCTGTCAATACACATCTTCAATGCTGCACCCTGAACTGGATGTCCATCCGTCATGGCTATCTCTACAATCTTGTTAATAACTTTGTCACCTGTTGTAGCAAGTAACCTAGCTTTTAATTCTTGTATCCTACCGCTATCGCCTTGAGGTCTTCCAACCGCACCTCGCCCACCCTTCTTTTTGGCAGCAATGGCTGCTTTTGGTGGTCGTCCTTTGCGGACTTTAGTTTCGACAGTGTCAGACATTGTATCCTTTTATCCCAATAGGGAAAGACAAACAAAAAATAAATTCTTTAAACCTAAAGTGTGCTCTATATAGACTATATAGTTTATATTGATTCTATAGAGTTCTATAGCACTTTGTTGAAGACCTCTGATTTAGTTTCTTTTCGTCAGGGTGGTTAATTAGTCTTAGAGTGCTACAGAATGCATTTGTGCTCTATAGAAACTATTATAACAAAGTATGTCAATCTTGTCAAGTACTTTCGACAAAGAAAGTTACCTTGAATCTGACAAATTACCTAAAGAGCACAGTATTGACCTTAGCGGACCTTCATAGTCTTTATAGGTGCTCCGCAAGACCTAAAGTGTGCAGTTTCTTCATTCCTTTATTACTTTTAGTTATGATATTGTCATTGTTCATTATTGTTCTTTATTATCAATTATTTACTAAGTATTTATACTGCATTGCAATATAGGTCATTTTAGCTTTTTCGTGTGCCTATGGTGCTCCGCCAATATAATACATCATAGACTACCCCTCCCCCCTATGTAAGTTAGTGCTTACTTCAGGTCATCATTGTCTTTATTGGGGACAGAGTCAGCATAGTTAGTGAAGACTAACATAGATAATTAGGGACAGAGTCAGCGGTGTGTATGGCGGTGTTGCACCTCTACTGGGTAACTAACTAGATAGCTAGACAGACTAGACAGATGATAACAATTCTCATTCAAGTCTTATATAAGACATAAGATATAAGATGTATAACATAAGATATTAGACATCATACACAATAGTTAAAACCTATCGATTTTGTGGGCCTTCATAGATAAATACAATGACTGTTGTAAGCTTGTTGTAAGTTTCAGGGACTAAAGTTTAGTTATCTTAACAACGACTTGAAAGGTTACATCATGGCTATCAAATCAGCAGTAATGACAATTAAGACCACTTTAGGCTTTACTTACAATTTGGACTTTAAAGATGATACAAGCTCTTGGGCTATCTTAGAACAGGGTATTCGCTTTGAATTACTCGCAGATGCCTTAGATTGGATTGAATCGCATGAGTTGGCATTGGTTCAGAATCATCAAGCCATGTATCAAGATTAATTTAACACTTAACTAAAGAGGTAATAACATGAGCAACACTAAAGAATCTGTAACATACACAGTCTGTCTAAATAGAGAATTTATTCACCATGCGGACAGTAGCCATAAGACATACTCACAGGCTAAACAAGCTATTAAAGACAAGATTGATTATTACACAAACATTCAAGACATGAGCCTAGACAATAAGAATTATTGGCTTGGTAAATACATGAATGCTTTTATTGTCGAGCATATCTCAAACTATACAGTATTAGAATAAATTTGTAACTGTAAGGCTCTAGTCAGTCTAGGGCTTTACCGTGTGAACTAGTTTCACATCGTCAAGCGATAGCTTGAAGTATCACTAACACAACTGACGAGGTAATAACATGAAAGCAATAGAGGGGTTCTTTTTAATTGGTGCAGTAGTTGAGCTAATCGCAGGGGTTGCTCTACTAACTGCCTACAATAATCCACTCGGATACATGGGCTTAATTGCATCTGTGATGTTCGTGTTGGCTCTTCCTATTGTCGGTAAGATTAAATAATTTGGAGATGTAAGAATCATGAAAGAATTATTAATTAATATTATCACTATGGCAGTCTTAGCCATTGGCTTAGGCTATCTTTGGGCGGTTGCTTTAACTACTATTAACTAATTACAGGAGTATCAATCATGGCTATTAGATTCAATAAAAACAATGTTCTTATTCACATTGAACGAAGAATGGAACTCTTGCAACAGAGATGGGGTTTTAACCCTGATAATGGTTGGTCGCAGGTTGAGGGTTCTGACATTGAAAGAATTGTCGCCTATGGTGAATTTAACGGATTAGACGAACTACATACAGAATTATTTAACAATCATTTAATAGGATAACATCATGAGAAAAATTGAACAACTAATGAATCAAGCCATTCATTCACAAAAAAGATGGTCTTTACAAAATACAATCGTTTCACCGATTGATGACACCAATGTCGCTATATATTTACATGGTCATGAAATCGCTATCGTGAACACTTACAATGGTTTCACTATGACCAATATAGACACACTTAGACGATACCCTACAAACACCACTAAATCACGATTAAGAGCTTTGGGGGTTAATGTCTCAACTCGCAAGGGTGTTACTTACTTAGACGGAAAGGCAATCTAATCATGAGCTATTATGTAAACAGTTATCGTGTCACTTTAACAATGGAAAACAATGTGACGATTGAGTGGGAGGGCTACGCAGAAGATGAAAGCCATGCAGAGGGCTTAGCGATTGAATACGCAAATACTCGAACAGGTGAACAAGTAGACCATATAGACGAATTAGAAGAGTTTGACCAGTTTGAGGTCATAAGCGAATCAGATGCAGAAGAGCTCTACGATGATATGCTCGATGAAATGGATTGGTGCAAGGTAGGCACAATGGAATTTTCACCGTCTAGGGTTTTACAGGCTTTAGACCCTACCGCTTACAACTGCGGATTTTCTGACTTTTGTGATTCACTGCTAGACAATCATCAACTTGTAGAGGGGTTTTACTAATCATGACTAAAATCAAACAATCAAAATACACCAACGACAATCCACCTATCAACGATAAAGCCTGGGAGTATCATAAATACAATGATATCTTGGCTAGATTTAAGGCTATGGGTTGGACTCCACCAAGTGAAAGGGCTAAGAGATGAAACCATTATGCCCGAAATGTGGTTCAGTAATGAGCCAAGCATCATATCATAAATCAAATGAAGATTATTTCGCAGTCTGTCTTGAATGTGATGAAGACTTCTATGAGATAGAAATTAAAGATTATTTAGAAGAGGTAACAGAATGATGAAACAAACTAAAAGACAGATTGTCTTAGGTCTTATGGGTGATAAACATATGACTTTATACGATGTGATTAAATACTGCACAGATTACAAACTATTAGACCCTCAATCGGTTAGAAATACTGTGAACAATCTATACACCACAGGGGTTCTTGTTAAGGTTGGCGAAGAACTAAAGCCTAAAGAACTGCACACGGCAGGGAAAGCCACTGTTTTAGTCTATAAGGTTGCAACTGGTGAAGATGGCTATAAACCTAATTTTAAGGGCTTACAAAAGGAAAAGATGCCTAGAGATGCTAGACGGAAACTGATGCTTAAATTCGCACCTATGACCATGCTCTATGCTAAGGAACTGAGATTGACTAAGGATATGCTATGACACGATTAGACACACTAAGACAAAGTTTATACACGATTTGTCGCTATGACTATGACACTAAAGATTATATCCGCTACAATCAACTCTTATGGGCTGATATTCAAAAGCTAGATATTGAAGCGGTGGAAGATGCCATTAAACAACTGACGGAGTGCAACCAATGATTAAGAAATACGAATTAAGAGATTCTGACGGGGATGTAATAAGAATCTTTATGTCTCATGATGAAGCAGTGAAGCATTTAACCAGCGGTGATTATTTAGTGGAAATTAAGACACTGCAACCACCAAAAGTAAGCCTGTATCAGTTAGCAGTGAACAAGGTAGGCTATGCTGACTTCTAAAACACTGTTTAAACTGATTTTAAGGCACTTTTAAGCAGTTTTTATGGTATAGTCTATATCTTGGTATTAACTAATCTATTTTAAACGATTCTAGGGGGTTTTATGAAATGTGTAGTATGTAACACAGATTTGACAGATTCAGAGACAACTATTCGCCATGCAGTCACTAAGAAATTCTTGGACACCTGTATGACTTGTATCCGTGATATAGGGAATATACCTATTCAGGTTAGACCAGACCTAATGAGTGAGGTTGATATGGATATGGCTGAGAACTTGCTCGATGGTGATGATGATGACTTCTATGATGAGCCCAATGATGGTGACTATGATGAGTATTGGGAAGAACGATAGGCTCTATGTAGACCTATGATGACACTCTATAGAGTAACAACTATTAATAATCACCCTTACAGAGAACATTCAGTAAAGAACCTTATAGAGAGCATTATAATGAACTTTGAAAATGTTGTCAAGTTATTTATTTTTGTCGTAACTATTGACTTTTACAATGTCAAGAACTAAGGTGTCTATACACAGGAGGAACTATGATTCATTTACACACTATGACTAAAGAAGAACATGACGAATTTATGAAGCACAATGTCTTACACGATATGGCTGAATTGGTCTTACAATATGGCTATGACGAGGTAATGGCTGATTTAGCGAACATTTTAGACAATAAGTTAGATAGGTTAGAACCGTGTTAAAACAGGTAACGATTGTTTTATTGTCTTTTGTTATGGGGTTTCTATTCAATACAGTAGCGACACCGATAGCGAATGTCGATAGATGCACTGACTTCACAAAGTATGGGGTGAAATGGGTTGGATACATTGGTCTATCCTATGAGGGTGATGTCAGATGCTTTTGGTTAGAACAACAATTCCCTAAAAGGGTTATACAAGGAGTAGAAACAAAATGGTAGATAAAGATATTAACTTTGAAAAAATAAAGAAACAGATTGACGACTGGTTTAAAGAGAAAGAACAAGACCCTCACTGGGTTGCTATGCAGAAAGAAGTGAGAGAAACCGATAGAGAGATTAAAAGAATTCGTAGTAACATCGAATGCGACTATGAACGACATAGTGACTTAATCGCTGATGCTCTCGATTATTACTTAAGAGAATGCTACAAACTAGAGGACTTGAAAAAGTGGAAGTAACTCAATCAAAATTCATAAAGCACACACCATGCTCTAATTGTGGTTCGTCTAATGCGAACTCACTGTATGACGATGGACACCAATGGTGCTTTGCTTGTGAAACCTACACGAACTCTGATGGTTCTATTGAACAAACTAAACCTGAAAAGAAACCTATGAATAAGGATTTAAAATTTTATGACACTGCTTCTACTTCTTCTATCACTGACCGTGGTCTTACTTCGTCTACTTGCCTAGCCTATGGAGTAAAACAGGCACGAGATAAGCACTACTATCCTTACTATGATGCTGATGGTTTAATGGTGGCAGTGAAGACTCGTGATGTTGAGAATAAACAATTCTCGATTGCAGGTGACTTTAAAGATGCAACACTGTTCGGACAACAGAACTTCACTAAAGGTGGTCGCTATCTAACTATCTGCGAGGGTGAATTAGATGCTCTAGCTGCTTATCAGATGCAAGGTAGCAAGTATCCATGTGTTTCTATCCGTAATGGTGCTAGTGCTGCTTTAAAGGACTGTAAAGCTCAATATGAGTGGATTGATAGCTTTGAGAACATTGTTATCTGCTTTGATGGCGATGAGCCTGGCTTAAAGGCATCTCAAGCAGTCGCAGAACTCTTTGGCGGTAAGGTTAAAGTGATGAAGCACAAGAAAGGATTTAAAGATGCCTGTGATTATCTTAAGACTAACTCGACTAAAGAATTCATTGATGCTTTTTGGTCTGCTGAGTCTTATATACCTGATGGGATTATTCAAGGTAACTCGCTATGGGAAGTTGTATCTACACCTATTGAGAAAGCTGACTGCGATTACCCCTACGATGCACTCAATAAACTTACCTATGGGATTCGCAAAGGAGAACTGGTCATGGTTACAGCTGGTTCGGGTTTGGGTAAATCACAGTTCCTTCGAGAAATCGTATGGCACATTCTTAACAAGACTAGCGATAACATTGGTCTCATGTTCTTGGAAGAAGGAGTTCGCAAGACGGCAAGAAGTTTAATGTCTTTAGCAGTAAACAGACCAATTCATTTACCTGATGTAGAAGTAACACCAGAGGAGTTAAAAGATGCATTCGATAGAACACTCGGCACTGATAGGTTGTATTTATTCGACCATTTTGGGTCTACTAGCTTGGAAAATATTGTCAACAGAGTCAGATATATGGCTAAGGGACTTAACTGTGGCTATGTGTTTCTTGACCATCTTAGTATTATTGTATCAGGTGGCGATGTAGGCGATGAACGAAAAGCATTGGATGCAATTATGACTAAACTTCGTATGTTGGTGCAGGAAACAGGCATTAGTTTGATTTGTGTCTCACACCTCAAGAGACCTGAATCCAAAGGACATGAGGAGGGTGCGGCTACATCGTTAGCACAACTTCGTGGCTCTGGTGCAATAGCACAACTTAGTGATATAGTTATTGGTCTTGAACGAAACGGACAGGCAACTGATATGATTGAACGAAACACCACTCATGTTCGTGTCTTGAAGAATCGCTTTAGCGGATTCACTGGTCAAGCAGGACATTTGCTTTATCAAAGCCATACAGGTAGAATGCTCGAAACTACGGAGGAACTATGAAGCAAGATTTATTAGAAGCAGCTAGAGAGTATGCGAAGCATGACGATTACTTCGTTACTCGCAATTACATCTTGAAGCTATGTGATGAGATTGAACGACTACGAGAACTGAACAAGAGTGTGCTATCTCGCATTCAGGACAATCGTGAGATGTTTGAAGATGCAGAACGATATCACTGGTTAAAGACTAATTCATGGGACTTGCCTGAAGAAGTCATTGCACCGACTGTGATTGCTTGTGATGGTCGTGGTAACAACTGGGAATGGTTAACAGGCATTATGCTTGATGAAGCGATTGATAAATTTAGAAAAGGTAACAAATATGATTAACGAACACGATATTGCAGATATGTGCAACCTAGACAAGCTACACGAAGGGGATAGATTTGTCGTTGGTGGCGATAAAGAGAAGATGGTATTTAAGATTAAGAACTTTAGCGGTGATTATGTCTATTGCTATGATGGCTTTGGCTCAGTGCATCACTTCGCTGCTTGGACGAAAGTGAGGAAAGTATGATAGTTAAAATTGGGGACAGAGTCGTTAACATTAGCAACATCACTTACATCATTGACCGTAATGTGTTTTTTAACAACGGCACATCATGGGTAATGACAGAGCCAGAGATTCAACAGTTACTTTATGTGTTGTTCGAGGAAAAAACACCATTAGAGAAGATGATTGAAGAAACTAGAGAAGACCTAGACATCAAGCCTAAAGCTAAGAAAGCTAAGAAATGATTGAGCAGCTCATTGTAGGTGCTACAGGTGTAGGGTATCTAATTGTTGGTATCCTACAGTTAACTAAGGGTTCTATACCTAATGCCATGATATGGGTTGGGTATGCTTTTGCACAGGTAGGATTATGGCTGACACTAAAATAGTTTTAACAAGCACACAGATGATGATGGCTGCTCATGTTGGTATCATGAGAAGACTTCAGTTTTTAAAAAGAAATGCAGTTCCAGTGTATGGTAAAGAAACAGACTGGCAATTACAGATTGAAGGTGCATTATCTGAATATGCTTTAGCTAAGTATTTAAACCTGCACTGGGAAGGTGTTGGTGTTATTGATGGAGATGATGTTGGAGACCAAGATGTTCGTGTAACTGAGCACCATCATGGGTCTTTGATACTACACCCAAGAGATAATGACAATAAAAAGTTTTGGTTATTGACAGGTAAGAATGGAACATATATAGTTCGTGGGTATATCTTAGGAAAAGATGGCAAACAAGACAAATACTACAAAGAAATGGTTCAAGGTAGAGGTAAGTCTTATTTTGTCCCACAAAACGAACTAATTAAACCATGAGAATAGTATTAGACATAGAAACTAACAGCACACATGATGAGATATGGCTTGCAGTGTGTCGTGACATTGATAACGATAAAGTAACTCGTTTTCGTGGTCGTGATGCACTACAGGACTTACTTAATCGTGCTGATAAAATCATTACACACAACGGAATATTCTTTGATTTCCCTGTATTAAAGAAATTATGGAATATACAGGTAAAAAAGTCACAGGTTATTGATACCTTGGTATTGTCTCGTTTATACAATCCATCGTTAGAAGACGGACACAGCCTAGCTGCTTGGGGTCAACGACTAGGGTTTCCTAAAGGTGACTTCACAGACTTTGACGGTGGAATCACAGATGAAATGATTAAGTATTGTGAACAAGACACACTAGTAACTAAACAGTTGTATTTACATTTAACTAAGGAGATGAAGAATGACTTCTCGCAAAAGAGTATCGACCTCGAACACCAAGTTGCAATCATCATCGCAGAACAAGAACGAAATGGTTTTAAACTTGATGAGAGAGCAGCTACGGAGCTTCTATGTGAACTTAAGACTAAGTTGGAAGCTATCAAAGTTGAAATGGAAAGCATATTTCCTCCCAGAGTTGAAAGTGGAAGAACTAATAAGAAAACAGGAAAACCACTCAAAGACATCATCACTCCGTTCAACCCAGGCAGTCGTCAGCAAATCGCAGAAAGACTCCAAGAAAAAGGTTGGAAGCCCAAGAAGCACACCGAGAAAGGCAGTGTCATCGTCGACGAAACAACCCTCGAAGGCATCGACATCCCAGAAGCGAAAGCCATCGCAGAATACTTGATGTTACAGAAGCGGATAGCTCAGATAGAATCTTGGCTCGAAGCAGTTGGTAAAGATGGTAGGGTTCATGGTCGTGTTATAACTAACGGTGCAGTCACTGGTCGTATGACTCACATGAGTCCTAACATGGCTCAAGTTCCTAACAGCGGTGCTGTATATGGACCAGAATGCAGAAACTTATGGACAGTAGAGAAAGGCAATAGATTAGTTGGCATCGATGCTTCAGGTTTGGAGCTGAGGATGTTGGCTCACTATATGAATGACGATGCATATACAAATGAAGTTGTATCAGGCGATATACACACAGCGAACCAAACCGCTGCAGGTCTGGAGACGAGGAATCAAGCTAAGACATTTATCTATGCATTCCTCTATGGTGCGGGAAGTGCCAAAATCGGGACGATTACTGGAGGTGGTGCGAAAGAAGGACAAAAGCTCATTGATAGTTTTCTTCGCAACACACCGAAACTTAAAGCACTTAGAGAAAAGGTTAGTCGTATCTATGCTCAAAAAGCATGGCTTCCAGGTCTTGACGGACGGAAGTTACTCGTTAGGTCGGAGCATTCGGCACTCAACACACTATTGCAAGGTGCGGGTGCAATCGTCATGAAGCAAGCAGTTGTGTTATTGTCTAACCGTTTGAAGAAAGAAAAGATATTTCACAAGTTCTGTGCTAATGTGCATGATGAATGGCAGATTGAAACTAAAGAAGAAACTGCTGAGTTAGTAGGTCAATACGGTGTATGGGCTATTGAACAAGCAGGTAAAGAACTTAACATGAGATGTCCTTTAACTGGCGAATACAGGACTGGCTTAACTTGGAAGGACACACACTAATGAAAGATGATAACTACGATTACGAAGACGAAGAGAATGTTGTTGGTGTTGTTACTCTGATTGCTTATGACAACGATACATATATCATCAAAACCACTTTAGGTGCTGAAGATATGGTGCAGTTAGTAGTAGAAGTAGGTGATGATTTGTTAGAAGGTGCTGTGGAAGGAATGGAAGATTTCTCACATAGTGGAATGACAAAACATTAATTTGTAGTATAATGAACTTGCAGTATTTTATTAATGCAGTATCTAAGGAGAATCAAATGAGTGACATTAAACCAGTAAAACTTACAGCTGAAATCCAATGGGCTTTCTTCGATAAAGTTTCAGACATGAGTGGCAAGTACCAAGTAGACTTAACTAACTTGAGTGAACAAGCCGTAGCAGCATTAGAAGCAATCGGTGTAGCAGTTCGTAAGAGAGAAGATAAACCTGAGAAGGGTTGGTTTGTTACTGTTAAATCTAATAACCCAATCAAGCCAGTTGATGAGAAAGGTAATCACATCACAGCATTGGTTGCTAACGGTTCTAAAGCCACAGCATTGGTATCAGCCTATGAGTGGACTTGGAAAAACAAGACAGGTATTTCACCTAGCTTGATGAAGATTGTTATCACAGACTTGAAGGAATACAATCCTGAAGCTGCAACAGCTGATATTGACGACGATATCCTCTGATGATAACGGCTCTCATTGATGCTGATTCTTTGTGCTATGCGGTAGGGTTTTCATCGAATGATATTGATGAAGCCCTAGCAGTATCTCGCTTAGAATCAACAATGGTCGAACTCTGTATGGACTTAGAGTGCGATGACTACAAGGGATTCCTTACTGGTAAGGGTAACTTCCGAGTAGAACTAGCAAAGACAGTCCCATATAAGGGAACTCGACCAACTGAGAAGCCTATACACCTACAAGCCCTGAGAGAGCACTTAGTGTCCTCTTGGGGTTTTGTGGTTGTAGACGGTATAGAAGCTGATGATGCTGTTGGCATTGAAGCTTACAAACTTCCTGAAGATGAAACCATCATGGTTCACATCGACAAAGACTTAAACCAGTTTAGAGGTTGGCACTACAACTACCGCAAACGAGAGAAGTATTATGTCTCTGAGTTTGAAGGTTGGTACAACTTTTATCTACAGATTCTAACTGGTGACAGAATTGACAACATTGAAGGTTTAAAAGGTATTGGACCTGCTAAGGGTGCTAAAATACTTAAAGACTGCACAACTGTTGAACAGCTCTACGATGCTGTTATGTATGCCTACGATGGTGATACAGTGCGAGTATTAGAAAACGGACAACTACTTTATCTACAAAGAAAAGAAGGAGATGTATGGCAACCACCCCAAAGATAATCCAGGTGTCTTGGATTGATGCTGTTGCTGATGTAGGCTGGGAAGGAAAGACAAAGGCAGAGATTCACCATTGCATCACTGTAGGCTATGTTGTTGATGAGACTGACGAAGCATTGTGTCTTGCATCTACATGGTCTATTGACCAAACAAATGCTCGTATGCACATTCCTAAAGCATGGATTAAGAACAGAAAGGTATTAGCAAGTGAAAACACAGTCAGCGAAAGCAAAGGGAAGAAACCTACAAAAGTGGGTCGTCAAAGAGCTACTAAAAAGATATCCGCAACTAAGCGAACTTGACCTTCGCAGCTGCCCTATGGGTTCTCATGGCGAAGATGTTGTGATGTCTCAGGCTGCTAAGGATGCTATCCCAGCAAACTTTGAATGTAAGTCACTAGCTAAAGTAGCAGTCTATAACTATTATGAACAAGCTAAAGCACACGGTAACTACGAACCGATTGTTATTGTTAAACAAAACGGTTGTAAGCCATTGGCAGTGATTGATGCTGAATTACTATTTGATATGATGGCAGGTAAATAATGAGTGAATATGAATGTATGAAACTAGTAGTTATTGTTATTAGTTCTGTAGTTGGTTGTTTTATTGGTGCATGGATGGCAACAAGATGAGTTATGCAAAAGACCTCATTGAGCAGTTTGAGAATTGGACTGCAACAATGGAACTAGAAGCTCGTTATATGCGAGAAAGAAACGAACGACTTGAAGCAGAGAACGAATATCTCAAGAAACAAATTGATGTGTTATTAAAAGTAATTGGAAAGGAAAGCTATGGAGATTAAAATAGACATAGACAATGATTTCTGTGATGAGATTGTTGCTGCTAGATTGATTCAGACATCAAAGTCTTTGAAGAAAGACATC
>JACCDY010674932.1_pt1 | contig 18223 bp, 13 predicted proteins | sample 7446391 | NCBI WGS metagenome assembly JACCDY01 (sample SAMN15323451, study PRJNA562643) | freshwater metagenome | isolation source: river surface water | place: USA:Blue River Watershed | collected 2017-08-18
AAAGCATATTTTCATTATATTTTATTATAATTATCTATTTTTTATAATTAACATATACGCGTACATCCATTTTTTAGCAGATTCACGTGTTAATTGAAATTTTGATGTAAAATCAATTAATTTATCTCTTATGACTTTATTAGGATAAACATATGCAAGAGACCTTAACATGCTAAACAATCCTTCTGTTTTATCATGACCTCTTTTAAAATTATAGAAAAAATATTCATAAATAAACATTTTTACTGTGTCAAATCTTAATTCGGTATTATAAACATTATTAGCAATACTATATTCCCATGCTCTTTTATTGTGCATTCTATTAACACTATTGTGTAAATCAATTGTCCAATTAAATATTCTATCATTATTCATATTTTCTGATAATGTCATTCCTGGTTTAGATATGTTTTGATTATAATGTTTTCTACATATACTACACGGTATTGCTGAACGAAATGAATTAAAAAACTCTTCATATTTACCTGCATATTGTTCATCAAAATTTTTAGTAATTATATGAAACATTAACCAAGTATTTTGTTTCCACATTGACATTATTTATAAATAATAATTAGGATTTAAGCTAAAATAAAAAACGCATTATTATAATTTATTATACTGAATTCTTTGGAACAAATACATTATAAGATGTTCCATTATTATTATCAAAAAATTTTTTAGTCTCAACAGGAATTATCAAACTTCCATTATTTGCTAATAAATAATTAATATTTTCTAATTTGAAATAATCTTTATTATTTACTGAAAGAATATTTTTGGTTTGTAAATTAATAAATGTTAGTACTGTTTCTTTTTTATTGACTAAATATTTAATTTTATTTAATAAAATTATATAGTTATTATTATTGTTATCTAATTCTATAGCATTATCATAGCTAGTAAAAATATTAGAATCTTCAATAACTTGATTAACTAAATTTGTATTTTGCTTAATAGGACTAATTTTAACTGTATTTAAATTATAATTAACATTATTATGATTATAAGTTATTTTATGATAATTTATTTTTTTAACTTCAGTATTTTTAACTTCTGTATTTTTAACTGCCATTTTTTTTGATATTACTTTATCTAAAATAATAAAATCTTCAATAATATTTTTAAAAGTAAAAGTTTCTTCACTAAATGAAACACTTTTAATTTCTTCTTTAGGATTTACTTTTTCTTTATTTAAAGATTCTTGTTTAATATCATGTTCTTGAATAGCTTCTTGTTTAGTTTCAATAACTTGTTTAATGTCTGCTTCTTCTTGAATAACAATTTTTTCAACAACAGGTTCAACTTTTTCTTCAACAACAATATCAGTTTTAACTTCTTCTTCAACAATAACAGGTTGAGCTTCTTCTTCAACAATAACAGGTTGAGCTTCTTCTTCAACAATAACAGGTTGAACTTCTTCTTCAACAATAACAGTTTTAACTTCTTCTTTAATAATAACAGGTTGAACTTCTTCTTCAACAATATCAGTTTTAACTTCTTCTTCAATAATATCAGTTTTAACTTCTTCTTCAACAATATCAGTTTTAACTTCTTCTTCAACAATATCAGTTTTAACTTCTTCTTCAATAATAACAGGTTGAACTTCTTCTTCAACAACATGTTGAACTTCTTCTTCAACAATAATAGGTTTAACTTCTTCAATAACAGTCTTTATATCTTCATCAGTATGATTTAATTTATTTTCAACTAAATCTTCGACATTATTTTCTTTAATACTTACATCATCATCAAAAATATTTAATGTTTTTGTTAAAGTATTTTTTTTAGTATATAATGACCCATCTGCTTGTAATACATTCATTGATGAATCATAAACAAAATTAACCGATGTATCAACATGATAATACAAAAACTTATTATTATATTTTACTTGAAACATATTTGTTTTTTCATCTTTAAAATATGTAAATGTTATATTTGAAAACTTCTTTTTAGGAGCTATTTGAAAACTATCATCAAATTCAAACTTTTTAAATAATGTTTCATCATATGTATCACTATTTTCAGTTTCTTTTTGATATAATGTGTATTTAGTTGTTTTATTATCTAAATAAACAATATTTATTGTTTCATTGTTATAAAATATCGAGTCACTTTGTATAGTAAATTTTTGTTTCATTATTTAATTTTAATAGAAAAAAAATAAAAAAATTAACCATACAACGAATTAAATATTTTTTATAAAAATAAAAAATATTTTTTTTAAAAAATACTTTATTGTTTTTCTAAATTAAGAATTTAGCATAATATTTTTGCAGTAGATTTTAAAAAAATCTACTTTCGATTATTTCTGCTTCAACATTATGAAATGTAGGATCCATTATTTTATTTAACATATCCCAAGTTCTAAATATAACCATAGCACTGTATGATTTCTTTCCTTTTCTTCCAGCTCTTCCAACTAATTGGAAGAGTGAATTACGAGTAGAATTAGGAGAATATTCTTCACCAATATCAACAATACTAATATTCATATTAGTTCCATAAATAATAGAAGGCGTAGAAAGAATAAAATTCAAATTATCTTTGTATTCCATAAATACTGATTTTTCATCAATATTCATTTCCTCAGGATTATATAAACCAATACCAGATAAAAACGCCATTGAAAATAATTCATTAGTATTTCTAAATTTTATTATATTTGCTTTTGAACCAATTGCAGAAATATTGTCATAATCATATTTATGAATTTCCGCATGTTCAAAAGTATTTGGAACATATTTTTGAGGCCATCTAACTCTAACAGGTTGTTGTTCAAGCTCTTGAATTTGAAAATCAACTCGTTCTTTATTTTCTTTTGTCATTCCTTTCTTTAAACTTTCAATCTTTTTTTCTTTAGTCAAAAGCATTTCTTCATATGAATCAATAATTTTACTAATATTAATTGAAGGTTTACCTAAAAATAAAGGTGATAATAAAGATTTACAATAATTATTAAAATTATTTTGTGCCGAAACATGTAATGTCATACCATCTTTATAGTTTGGAGCATTTTTTGTTAACATTTTTTCTGCATCAATGTCATTAAATTTTTTTACTTTATTTTTCTTCAATAATTCAAATAATTCATTATTTTCATTATCAGCAATATAATTTAATATATCAAGTGCATAAAATCTTAAATTAGAATGTTTAATTTTACCATAATCACTAAATTTATTATTAAATTTTAATTCTTCAGGAAGCAAATTTTCAAAATTGCTTTTTTTAACCATATTATATACAACATCTGGTGAATAAGCTCTTATTTTAATAGGATCATTTGAAATAATTTCAATATAATCTTTAAGATTTTTTAATTCATCAACGCTATAATGCGGTAAATAAATAATTCCATTAGGATCAATAAAAGTACAACTAATATGTTGATTTTTAGAATCAATTATTTTAAATGTGCTTTCATTTCCCTTAAATCTAGTATTAAAATGATTAATAAAAGATGGAACTTCATGTAATTCTGGTAAAGTTGCTGATACAAGAATAGAAACTTTCGGTAAAATTTTTAAAATTTTAATCGTAATTTCTTGATCTGCACCTGCAAAAGCTTCATCAAAATAAGGAATAAACCGTTCTGGATAAGTATTCATCAAATTATATGCGGAAACTAAATCAGATATAATTATTTTTGGTTTATATTCAGTAGTTCTCATAAAATATTTCCATTGAACATCAATTGTACCAAATCGTTCCCTATTTTCTTTGTCTCGTCTTGATTTTTTAAAATCTTGAAAACAATTTTTATAGGGACGCAATAAAGTTTCAATATTGTTTCCAAAATATGTTGAAGTAGCTGTCCAAAAAGGAATATCAACATTTATGCTATTGCATAATGATGCTACATCATTTCGAACAATACTATTATAGCAAATATATAGTAAATATTTTTTGTCATTAGAATGATCTAATGCTACTGATAATGGTGCTGCAATAAATGTTTTACCACTTCCAGGAGGAACTTTGTAAAAACGAACCATTGGAACGTCATTTTTTAATGCTTCTAATGTATCATTAATAATTTTTTGTTGTTCCTCATATAAATCAATTGATTTAGGTTTGGATATGTCCCAAAAAGATTCTAAAATATATTTTGGATTTTTAAATAAAAATTCATATATTTTTTCTTCCGAACCCATTTTAATACAAAAATATTTTTTAATATTATTTAATAAATTATTTGATTGAGTAATTATTCTTCCATCTAAATTGACAGAATATTCTTCTATAGCTCTTGATAAACTTATTATACAGTTTAATATAATTTCATTATCAACTTTTCCTATATTTTTGTACAAAGCTGACGCCCAAAAAAATATATAAAAATATTTACTTGTAGAATAATAATAATTATTATTATCAATTGGAACGCAAGTATTTTCATCAATATTCATGTAATCAAAATCTTCATTTATTTTACGAATATTTGTTGATAATATTATATCGTTAGCAATTGAATTCTCACCTTTTTTATTCTTGTTTTTATTAACATTTTTATTAGGATACAAATTTGATAATTCACTATCAGAAAATACTATATTAAATATATTTTCTAATTTCTTTTTATCTAAAAAAATCATAAATTCACTGGCATATAATAAGATATTAACTTCTTTTTTTTCTTCAAAAGAAGATTTTTCATTACAATATCTTACTTTAACTATGTCCATGATTTTATGAATTGTTAAATCATATTTTCTTTCAATTAATTTCCATTCATTACTTTCTCCAAAAGATTGGATACCACTACTATTTACTTCTTTTTCAGCCATTCTTCAATGTTTTAAAAAAATAAATATTATTTTATTGTATAATAAATGATATATATATATTTTTATATTCACACAAATTTATAATTTATTAACAAAATTATAAATCATTTTTTTAAAAAAATATTAATAATTATTTATACGTATATGAAGTCATTATTTTTTAGATACTTTTTTTTGAACAACAGGTTTTAAGGATTTAGACTTTTTATCAACTGATTTTTTTGATTTTATCTTTTTATCAACTTGTTTTGTATCAACTGGTTTTTTATGTTTAGTTGATTCTTTCTTTTTATCAACTATTTTTTTAGATTTAACTGATTTTTTCTTTTTATCTTCTTTTTTAGCTTTAATTTTAGATTCATCATATATTTTATATATTTCAGCAGAATTTAATTTAAAAGAACTATTATTCTTTATATGTGCCTTAAAATCGGCTATTTTATATTTTTTAAGCCTGATTTTTAGCATTTGTCCTTTATTATCAACTGTTTGTCCATGTATATGATTTATTTTATCTTCATTTTGTTTTATAATATTAAATTGTATTGATTGTTTCTTGTTAGTAGGTGTATATAAAGTCTTTATTTGTTTTTGAACGTATATTTTCATATTATATAATAATGTGAGAAAATATATAAATATTTTTTATTTTTATTTCTAAATGAATTATATGGAGCAAATAATATTTTCAAAAATTTATGATAAATCATATGAAGTTATGAATAATATAAATGATAATTTAAATAATAATAATAAATTTAAAACAGATATTATTGATTTATTGTTTGAAATGCCGGGTTATTATATAGTTATTTTTATTTTTATATCATTTTTAATATATTTTGTATATTCTAAACTTAATATTAGATTAAATGATATATTAATATTTTTAATTATTGTATTGTTTTTTTATGTTATGCTAAAGGCAAATTCAAAAATATTTTATAATTTTATAAAAGAAAAGGATGTAAAGCTAAATTTTTTACATAAATTAATGTTTAATAGTAAAAATTGGACAAATCATAATACAAATAACAATATAAATATATTACCATCGGGATATTTTAAAAAATCATATTTGTATTTAAATCCTAATATAATTGATTTATATTATAATATTAGAGATTACTCTCAATATAATGTTGAGGCCTATGTAAATTCATTGATTCATACAAATAATGTTTTAAAGCTTTCATATGAAGCGAAAAAATTACAAAATAATGATTATAATAACTATACTATAGCTATTGATGAAATGAATAAATCTTTAAATGAATTTTCAACATTTGTATATAACGCACCTTTAACGGGTTCTTCATATAAAAAAATTCATAGTTCTATACTTGTTTTAAGAAGTTTATTATCAGGAGAGTTAGAAGATATGGACATTATTTTTAAAAATAATAATAAAACGGAAGAACTAAATATTAATAGTTATCCAGATGATTTTTATGATATTAACTTTTTAATATCACCAAATGATGTAAAAGATATAAATTATTTGCCAAATTACAATATTTATTGATAAATAAATATTATTTTGGTTTATAAAACAATATTTATTGATAAATAAATATTATTTTTGGTTTAGGAAACAATATTTATTGATAAATAAATATTATTTTTGGTTTAGAAAACAATATTAATTAATTTATGCATTACCTAAACTAGAACCAATTCCCATATCATCATATCCCATTACAATATTATTATTGGGTCCAGAAACTAATTGAGGAGTAGCGGCTTGAGCTAATCTTGAATTAGGAATGTATTGACCGGTTTTGTTAAATTGTCTAAACCAAGTTTCACCATCTACTCCCCAATATTTATCGGGAGCATTTGCAGGACCTCTTGAAGCAAGAGTTAATGCAAAATCGGAACCATCACCACCCTTATGCTTTTTCATTGATTTCTTATGTTTCTTAGAAGACTTCTTAACTTTCTTTGATGATTTCTTGGGTTTCTTAGAAGACTTCTTAACTTTCTTAGATGATTTCTTAACTTTCTTAGATGATTTCTTAACTTTTTTAGAAGAAGCTTTCTTAGATTTTTTTGATTTTTTGGACTTTGATTTAGCACCTCCTTTAATTAAACGTTGGTTTCCAATTTTAATATTTTCAGCATCTTTAATAGATTTATTGTAAGCACTTGTCATATCATTTAAGACATTAACAGCATCATCAATAATTTTATTTGATATTTTTTGTGCCTTAATAATAGGATTAGGGGACATTTTTTTTAACAAATCTTTTCCACCTTTTTGTTTACTGTCATAAATTGCTAATTTATCAGAAGCATCATATCCAGGAAGTTCATTTCCATCACCACCTCTTTGTTTCTTTGACTTTTTAGACTTCTTTTTCTTACTGCCTGGTAAAATAGACTTTTTAATGTTAGACATTTTCTTCATAATTTTATTCATCATAGATTTTCCTTTCTTACCTTTTGACTTCTTTCTTCCTCCAGTTTGTTGACCGCTAGAATGATTTGCGGTTTTTGAAGTAGATGTAGTATAAGGAGCTAACATTCCAACACCAACATCTTTAGGATCAATTGGTCCATATGCAGAATTTACTCCCATTCCAGAATTAGCACTCATATTATCTAAGTGTGCGTTAGGATTAAAAAATCTCATGTTCATAGGAGTTGCTCCAGATGATTCTTGACCACCTTTTTGTTTCTTTGATCTCTTCTTTTTCATACTACTAATTTTAGACATAATCATGTTTTTAATTCTTTTAACACCATTCATAGTCTTTCTAACAATAGACTTCTTAGGCTTCTTAGATGATTTCTTGGACTTTTTAGAAGATTTCTTGGGCTTCTTTACTGACTTCTTAGACTTCTTAGAAGACTTCTTTGACTTCTTAGGTTTACCTCCAAAAGCAGTTTCATATGAAATTCCCATATTATCTTTTTCTAATTTATTGCCACCGGCTTTTTGAACTAATGAATAATAGTTATTGCAAGAATGAACTAATCCACCACTGCTTTGAAATGGTGCAAATGTGTCATTATTTAAAAATTTTCCATTAACAATTTGATTTGCCATTATATATAATTATTATATATAATTTTTTTATAAAAAATAAAATAATTAATCAAATTTAACAACTATACTAACATTATGTTTATTTACAGTTTTTGTTGCAGAAATTGATAATTCAGTTCTTTTTCTTCTTGTATTATCTCCATCTTTTTTCTTATATAAATTTTTTAAAGATAAATTCATATCTTTTTCAATTATATCATAATTTTCATTAACATATAATAAAATATTATTTTCAATAGACCATCTAAAAAAATTTAATTGACCAACTGTTGTAATTAATTCATTATTATCATGGTCTATAAAAGAAATTCGTTCTCTTCTACAAAAAGGATCAAAATTCTTTTTAGAATATGCTTTTAATTGTGATTTATAATCTAAATATACGATAAAATTCTTTTTTTGATTATTTTCTAAAAATAATTCATAATTAATATTATTTTTTTTACTAAAATTTGTTACAAACCAATCTAATATTCTTAAAGATATTTTAGATTTACCTGTTATTATAGGTATTATTTTATCAAGATTAGAACGATTCATAAAAAAACTAATCAAAGATTGCATTAATAAATCTTTTTTAGATACAACCAAGTGTGTTGAATTATTTCTAAAATCAATCTTATCATTTATAATACACATATCATTATTTACTTCATTATTCAAATTTAGTAATTCCATTATATAAAATATTATTAAAGCTTCTTTAAATAGGTTTAATAATTAAATAAACTTTTTAATATTAAATTAAATAAATTTCTAAAAAATATATATGAATAGTGCTAAATATATTTTTGTATTTTTTATTATATTTATTATAATATACTTTTTAATAAAAAAAGCTAGAATGAATTATAATATTGATACTTTTTATGATTTTGATAAATCATATTATGAAAATGTTAATTATCAATATGCACCATATAATTACGGTGATTCAGAATACACAACTCCTTTAACATGTGAACCACATTTTCAATTTATGAGAGATCCAAATTTACCACAAACAAAAGGATGCTATATAAAATTAGATGATATGAAAAAATATTATAATCCTTATTTAAAAAATTGTCCTACAATATGGAATTATAATATTGAAATTAATGGAGAACAATATTGTAGAAGAGATGGTGCTAATTTACCTATTTAAATATTTATATTTATATTTATATTTATATTTTTGCTTTGTTATAAATAATTTATATATAAAAAAATATTTAATTATAAAATTTATATATGAAATGGTAAAAGGTTCCAAATATATCGGTGTTTATAAATGCAAAAAAACAAACCGTTTTTATTTTAAAGCAAAACATAATAATTCTTGCTATAAAAGTAGGAATTATATAAATGAAAAAATGACAGCTCAAAAATATGATAAATTTATTATAAGAAAAAAAAGAAAAAATTTAAAAATAAATTTTCCAAGTTTAGCTAAAAAAATAAATAATAAACCATCAATGAGTAAAATAATTTCTAGTAAAAGTAAAAAAGCACTGAAAGTAAAAAGAATTTTGAAGAAAAAGATTTTGAAAAAAACAGTTAAAAAAAGTAATAAAAAAATTATTAAAAAATTTAGTTCTAATAAAAATAATATAGTAACACTTAAAGAATTTAATTCAATTAAACGGCCAAAAGTCCACGAATATATTAAAAATATTGTTTATGACAGACAAGATGATAAATGTAGTTTATGTAAAAATAAACTTGGTGTATGTAGAATAATAGATCATATTATTCCAAGGTCTATTGGAGGTTTTGATAATATACATAATTATCAGGCATTATGTGGTTTATGTAATAAATGGAAAACATATAATTTTGACCATTTTATTCGAAATTATATTAAAAATAAATTATATTTAAGTATTGATATTATAAAAAATATTCAAGTAGAAGAATATACAAAGTTCTTTACAAAAAATAATTAATATTATTGTAATGTATATTATATTGATAAATATATTTAGAAAATATCTAAATATATTTTTTTTATTGATAAAAAAAATTTTATTTATTCATTAGTATTTATTCTTCCATCATATTATTATTTTCTTTTTCTTTCTTAATATTATTCATCATAAAGCATATTTCTTTAGCATCAACAAGTAATAAATAATCCATTATTTTGAATTTATTTGTTTGCGTTCTTGTTTTTAAGAAATCACCATGAATATTATAAATAATTTTTTTAAAATAAAATGGGACAATACTATTAGTTTTATTAACAAATTTATTCATATAAACATCAAGAATATTATTTGCTAATTCATATACTTTCTTTTCATAATCTACAAAATCATCTTTGTCATTGGGAAAATATTTCAAATATTCAGTTAATAAATCATTATCTTTTCTTAGATCCAAATATCTAAAAAAACGATTATTATTATTTCCCCATAATTGTCTAATATGTTTAATATTATTTTTTATAATTTTATGTCTTTTAAATGATGAATCAATAAAAACATATCCTTCAGTATTCAATGAATTATGATTAACATATTCATTATAAATTGATGAAATACTTGTTTTTTCAATATATGTAGAAAAAGGTATTCTTGGAATTTTAGGTACGCCAATATCTTCTTCAATTTCATTTAAATTAGTCAAATCACGTGTAGAAATATGATATAAAGTAGGTTTTAATGGTTTATGAATAATATTATTTTCAGGATGACTTACTATAAATGAATAACAATTATTTGGGTTTAGTTTAGTTAAAAGCTCAGCAGTTGTACTTTCCATAAATAATTCTTGAAAATTTTTTGGTGAAACCCATTTAGATGATGATGCACATAAACATTTTTTAGTGCTTAATTGCCATATATTATTATAAAAAAATAATCTCATTAAAGTTCCTTCAACAGCATCTTCAATAAAACAATCATTGTAATTTACTTCTTCTACTGGATGAATATCATCTTTAAGTTTTTCAAAAGTATAGCATACTATTTTTAAATTATTTTTATCAATAATTAATCCATTGCAAACTCTTACAATAGACAAATTAAAATTACTATTAGGTTGTGAGTGAAATAGAGCTAAATCGGGACATTTAGTGTCTTCCTTAATTTTTAAAAAGTAAGGTTCAGCTTCAACAGTTTTTTTTAATACTTCAAATGAAGCAATATTATTATTTTTTATAAAATCATAAAATTCCATATTTAATCTTATAAATTATAATATTCTTATTTTTTTAAATTGAAAAAATTATAATAAAACTTTTTGTTTTTATCAACATAAAAAAATCTATTTATAATATATTATATATGAATAATATAAAAGAAATTATTTTTAAAAATATAAAACAAGATGGTGGAGGGAATGATGATGAAGATTCATATGATAATGAATTTAATGAAGTAAAAGGCAATGATGAAGATGAAGATTATGAAGACAATGATGAAGATGATAATGAATCTTTAAAAAATAATGAAGTAAATTCAATTAATAATAATGAAGTAAATTCAGTTGTTAGTAATAATATGAATAGCAAAAAAATAAATATTATTAAATTAAATGAAACACCAGAAGTTTCAAATGATAGAAATAATAATAATAGTAATAATTCAACAGTAGTATTTGGTAATAGTAATAATAACACAAACGAAAATGAGGAAATTGTTTTTTCAAGTAATAATAATAACAGTTATAATATTTCAAAATTTATTGAAGAATCAAATAAAGAAGTTGTATTAGAACAAGAAGTATTTATAAAAGAAGAAGATAGAATTTATACTGATGATATTATTTATTTAACAGAAATACAAAATCAAATATTATCATCATATCCTGTTTCAAAACAAGGATTAAAATATATTCAAGATAATGCTGAAGTAATGGCAAAAGAAATTATAAGTACAACAAATGCTGGTATTGAAAAAAATATTTTATTAAAAAATAACATTAAATATAGTTTAATATATGATTATATTGAAAATAATTATAATTCTAAATGGATTATTCCTATTGTTTATGATAAACATAGAGTTTATTCTAATTTGAAAGAAAATGATTCATATGAAGAAAATGATGATTTGTCTGAAAGTTTATTGAAAGATGATTATTTTTTTACAGAATCATTAGAAGATAGTAGAGGTATAATTGAAGAAAATCAACGTAATCAACACATTTTATTAAAAGAAATTGAACATCAAAGAGCTCTTGGAAAACTTACTTATAAAAATTATATTAAAGAAGTTAATAACATTGTTGTACCTTATACTGATAATGATTCTGGTATTGGAATTGGTTATTTAACGAGTCCTAAAGATTCAAGTTTAGTTTTAAGATATTTCGATATGGAAAATATGTTATGGAATACTCGTAAAGTAAGAAATAGTATAAATATACCATCTGATATTTTAGATGAACAAAAGAAAATTAAAGGTATTGAACAAAAACCATTTATACCTGCTGAAAATATTAATATTGTAGGTTTTATGATTATTCCTTTTGGTGGAGAAAATATGGAAAATTTTATTGACAAATCAATAGTATTTACACCAGATAATTATAATAATTATTTGAATAAACCTTTTTGTAAAGTTGGTGATATTAGTCGTATTTATTCAAGTCAAGATTATGTTATTATTGATATTGAAAACCACAATCTTAAAGATGGTCAAAAAATATATGTTGATAACACTAATTCTTTTCCTAATATAAATAGTGTTTATCAAAAATCTGTTAAAGTTATTGATAAAAATAGTATTTCAATAAAATTAAATACAAAAATTATTGATGAAGGAACATATGGTGTTATTTATAAAACTCCGGATTTAGAATATGATTTATACAATGTAGTAAATGAAAACAATGATTATAATGTAAATTACGTAAATTCAAATTATCAGGATAAAAATGAAGGGTTTGGACATAATAAAGTATATTTATTTAATAACATCAAAATTAATTCGAAAGAAGAAATGAAAAATGTTATAAATAAAATATTTCCAACATTAGATAATATTATTTCTTTTGAAAAAGATAATTTATCAAAATGTTATACTATTGAAGATGTTAATCAATTATTAAAAAAATATAATATAAGTATTAATGATTTATTTTATCAACAAATTGATATTATTAAATCAATTTTGACAGAAAATATGAATAAATTAATTGAACAAACAAAAGCTGAGAAAAAAGATAATATTGTTTTTCATTTGTCTGATAAAAAAATGTTTGTTGATGATAATTATTACCTTTCAAATATACATATTAATAATCCAAATATTATTAAATATTATGGCAAATATCCTCATTTTGGATTACCAGAAGATTGTTTTGAACTTCGTTTGCACTGGGTTCAATCACAAAAAGATTTAGGAGAATTATTTTTTATGAACTTTTTATTGTCTACAAATGAAAAAAATAAAAATATGTTAAAATATATATCCGATAAAAAAGATGAAGTTGATAAAGAATACGAAGATGTTAATAAAATTTTCAAAAAAGAACAAAACATGAACAAAAGAGAAAAGAAGTATTTTAAATATCAACCATATATTGTAACTAAAAAAGATATTGATGAAGATTTTAAAACAATGAAAAAAGAACTTCCTAATGGATCAACTATTTTTTTAAATGGTGAAATTTTTCATTGGAAAGATGGTAAACAAGAAATAATGAAAGATGTTCCGGACAATACTTATGCAATGGTTGGTGAAGAGTTATGGGTTTGTAAAAATAATATTTGGGAAATAAGTCCAATGAAACCATCGTATGATAGTATTATTAAAATATGTATGTTAGATAATATTGATATATCAAATATAACATTGGATGATTTAGAATATTTAATTCGTAAAGATACAACATGTAAATCAAAATCATTATTAAGAATTGAAGACAAATATAAATTGTTAGAAGATATTAAAAATAAATATGAATTATTGGAGGAATATTATAAAAATAATGAGTTTGTAAAAAAGATCCAATCAAATATTGAAAAAACTATTGATAAATATTATGTAATTAATTTTGAAAATAGTGTAAATAATAAATTATTGAAAAAAAACGCAAATGAAATTATTGAAGAGCGTTCAATAGAAGTAATAAAAGATGAAAATAAGCAAACTGAAGAAATAGAAAATGAACTTACAGAAAATATTACATACAAACCTAATAAATTAAGTAATAAAAAAGATAAGCTTGATCATTTATTGAGTGCAATATATAAACTTAAAAATGAATCTCTTCAACAAAATTTAATATACGATATTATTGATAAAGATGGGCTTCTTATTGGTAAAGATATTTATTCTAAAAAATATAAAAGAAAAATGAATATTTGTGGCCATAATATATATTTTAAAAATGCTACAAATTCCAATGATGTTAATGTTAAAACTCAAATATTGAAGAATATGTTATCTGAATATAGTGATAATGGTGAAACAGAAAAAAATATTCATACTTGCGTAAATTGTGGAGAACCTTTATTACAAAATGATTTTGATGATACCGAAGGTTTTAATGATAAAGGTATGATTCTTAGAAGTAGATTTATTTGGGCTGAAGAAAGTATTGATAATGAACAAGTAGAAAAAGACTTATCAAATATTTCTGCTCTTTATGAAGAAGATGAAATAAAAATTGATTGTAATGATAATAAGTTTAAAGAAGTATTATTAAATAACGGTCTATCAATTGAAAATATTGATGAAGCATCTGGAATATGTGGGTTTATTACAAATAATTTATATCCTCGTGCTGGTGTATATTTTTCAAATAAACAATTAATAACAATTATAATTGAATGTATTCAAAAAATAAATGAAATATTGGATTACAAAACTTTTATAATAAAAGAAATAAGCAGAATTAAAAAAACTGGTGAAAACATTAAGTTAGATACTGCTAAAATGGATGAAATTATTTCAAAAAAAATATTTGAGGAAAAATATATTAATTTTAAGAAATATAGAAAATTTTGTATAATATTGGCGCGTTTTTTAATTACCGTACAAACTTCTATTCCTGCTCCTAAAAGATTATCATCAACATCTGTTTGTCCTTTTAATAGTTTTAATGGCGATGACGGAATAAATTTTATGGCTTGTATTTTGAAAGAATTAATGTTTGTAAAAACAAAAGAAGATACTGTTGATATATTGAAAAAAAATATTATTGAAGCATATGATGATTTTAAAAAATCAATAGCGATTAGAACATTATTTAAAGAAAGAAAAATATTTGATATTGATGTTCAAAAGAAAAAAGATTATTACAAATATATTATTGAAAATGAAAATGATGAAATTGTTGAAGTACCTGAATTAGATAAAAATTTTAAAGAAGAAATATTTAAATCAAAAAATATTGATGAAAATCAAAAATTAATTACTATGTTTTTCAAACGTTATAAATATGTTATTAAAAAAATGAAGCAAATTATTAGAAATGTTATATCAAATAGTAATTTAACAGAACCTTATGTTGGATTACCTGGATTATCATGTTGTTTAGAAAGTGCAGAAGATTATACTAATTATTATACATATATAGAATTAAATAGTAGTGAAAATATTCTTGGTTTAATTGAAGAATCAAATGTATTATTTGGATACAGTAAATTATTATTGGGTTACGGTGTTTTTAGTAGAATTTACTTTGAAAATAAATACAAAATGATTAATATTTTTAATAATTTTGATGTTGATGAAGTTGATAATACAGATGAGCATATTATTAAAATAATGTTTGAAACATATGTTGATAGCGGAGATTATAAAGGAACACGCCGTGATTATATTGGAACAGGTGATAATATATATGATTTAAAGAGTGGTAAAACTAAGAAAGAAATATTAAGTCAAGAATATACTATAGAACAATATAAACAGTTACTAAATGATATTGAATTTGTAAATAAAAAAATATATTATCCAGAAGAAAAACCAGTTAATAAATTGGAAAGTCTTAAACAAAAATATGAATCAAGTTTGGATTCTGAAATCAATACTTTAATTAAAAATGTTGGAAATGTATTGAATAAAAGAACCAAAGAATTTGAAGATAAATACAAAAATCTTATTAGAAATATGGGGATTTTTAAAGAAATGTCAGTTATTTATAAAAAAAATAGTATTATGGAAAATAAGAAAAATACTAGCAAAGAAAAATATAGATTTGATTATTTGAAAAAAGTTTATGTTCAATATATTTTGAGATATGCTACAATGATTAAAAATAATATTGATAAGAAAAAAGAAGAATATAAATTGGAATTTGCTCAAGATGCTATATCTAAAGAATTACAAATTGATATTTATAATTATTATAATATTTTTGATAAGTTTTTTGAAAATAATGTTTCAAAATATTTTTCTAAAATTCATTTTGATTATTCAAGTAAAGATATAGAATCAATGTTTGCTAATGATAATTTGTATAACTTTAATTATTCTGAAATAAAATCATATTCTAATTTTACTTTCAATGATGCTGGAAACGTTATATTATATATTATTGTTAATCAATTAAATAATATGATTGTTTGTAAGTCTAGTAAAGAAGAAGATAAAGAAGATGATTTATTAGGAAAAGGCGATGAAGAAGATGATGATTTAATATCAAAAATTGATATGAATACTGCCAAATGTAAATATATTTGTGAATTTATTATGACTGTTTTTGATTTAATTGAAGAAGATTATGAAATGTTTGAAATTTGTGGATATCAAACAGATAAATTCAAAAATAATTTTATTCATGAAATTATTGATTATAGAGCAAAACAATTTATTCAAGATGATGATAGTGGTTATTTTACTAAAATGTTGGAAAAAATGTCTTCTAGACCTTATAAAGAATCTACTGATGAATTTGAAGAAAAGATTGATAAAGAACAACAAGAAATAACTCAAAATCTTGAATTAGATGATAAACTTGATGAAATGAAGGATAAATATACTCAAAAACATGGAGTAGCACCAACAGCCGAAATGTTAGATGAATTTAAAGAACAAATTCTTTTTGGAACAGAAGGTGGAGAAGATCCTGAAGTTTTTGATCCAAGTGCTGATGCAAAAGGTGCGGAAGTATTAGACCAAGGCGCAGGATATAGTGGTTTTACTGATTTTGATTTTGAAACTGGTGATGGTTTTGATTATAGCGGTGAAGTATAAATTTTGTTGATAAATATTTTAGATAAATATTATGGAATTATTTTATAAATAATATTATGGTATTATTTTACAAAATAATATTATGGTATTATTTTACAAAATAATATTATGGTATTATTTTACAAATAATATCATATAATAATATTATGATAAGTAAAAATTTTATATACTTGTTTGTTTTTATAATAATTTTTATAATAATTTTTATTTTTATAAATAAAAAATTATATAATAATAATGAATATTTTGGTAATAATACAAATTATATACAATCAGGAATTGGAATATTGAATTCTGTAGGAACTATAACATTCCAACAACCTTTTACAAATATTCCAAGTGTATTTATTCAAGCAAATAATGGTTCATCTGGATCTATTATAATAAATACAACAAATATTACTAATTCTGGATTTTCATATGTAAAAAATATTGTAAGTGAAACTAGTAGTGGTTCATTTACAACTTTATTAATGGAAGAAGATAATAATGATACATTTAATTGGATTGCTATTGATACAACTAATGTAAATAATAATTATATAAATAATTCTGGAAACAGTAGTGGAGGTGGTTGTTGTAATGTTTGTAATAATAATTCACAACAATCATCTAGTTAAATTCCGCGCAAAACAATTTTGTTTTTAGTGCAAATTTCTTCATCTAATAAAAAATTATATACTTCATCTTTTTTATCACCATTAAGTTTTATTATTTCTCCATATTCTTTATTATTTACAACTGACCCACCACAATCAAACTTTTTTTTTAGATAAGAACATATTTTTTGTAAATCATATTCTTCACACCATCCATATACGTGTGTATCACATTTTTTTCCATTTCTTTGGGATACAAAAATTGTAATAGTGGGTTCTGGATAATTAATTTGTGATGACATTTTATAAATATATATAGTTTTATTTTTTTATATTAAATTATATGATATTTTATAAAAAATGATTATTTTTTTATATAAAATGTTATATTTAAAATATTAAATACAATAATATTTATATATTAAATATAATAATTTAAAAATAATAATTTAAAAATAATAATTTAAAACATAGTTAAAAATGGCTTCTACAGACACTGAAATAAAGGATAAAAATGAAAGGAAATTAATATTTCATCTTCATAAAGATTTAAGGCCTTTCACCCAAGATAGAAAAAGATATTTACAAGAACAAGTTGAAAGACTTAAAAAAATACCTCAACCTGAACAACGGTCAGCAGAATGG
>JACCDY010204901.1_pt1 | contig 18213 bp, 13 predicted proteins | sample 7446391 | NCBI WGS metagenome assembly JACCDY01 (sample SAMN15323451, study PRJNA562643) | freshwater metagenome | isolation source: river surface water | place: USA:Blue River Watershed | collected 2017-08-18
CCGTACGGACAGGGTGTGGGGCGCGATGGGCACGAGCACCCAGCCCGGGTTGGACGGGTGCAGCAGGGGGCCGCCCGCCGACAGCGCGTAGGCGGTGGAGCCGGTGGGCGTGGCCACGATCAAGCCGTCCGCCCGCTGCTTGGCCACCAGGTGGCCGTCCACCTCGACCCGCAGTTCCACCATGCCGGACGTGGCACCGCGGTTGACGACGACGTCGTTCATGGCCAGGGCATCGAAGACACAGCGCCCGTCACGCAGCACGCGGGCGTGCATGAGGCTGCGCCGGTCTTCGTCGTAGGCGCCCAGGAGCATGGGCGCCAGCGCCGCGCGGTAGCCGTCCAGGGGGATGTCGGTGATGAAGCCCAGGCGCCCCTGGTTGATGCCGATCAGGGGCACGTCGTAGGGAGCGAGCCGGCGGCCGATCCCCAGCATGGTGCCGTCGCCGCCGACCACCAGGCCCAGGTCGCACGCGGCACCGATGCCGGCGACATCCAGCGTCGAATGCCCCTGCATGTCGGCGTGCAGGGCGGTTTCGCGTTCAATGGCGACTTCGCAGCCTTGCGCGGAGAGGAACTGGGCAATATCCTCCAGGGCCGCGCGGGTGCTGCCGCTGGCCGCGCCCGAGGCCGGGTACTTGCCAATCAGCGCGACGTGGCGGAATTGCGAAGTCATTTGTAAATTACATCATTAAAATCCCGCCAAAGCTGTCCAACATGCTCGATGACCGTGCCAAGTTGTTGTTGAAAGCCCTGGTCGAGCGTTACATCGCCGACGGGCAGCCGGTGGGCTCGCGCACCCTGTCACGCGCCTCCGGGCTGGAGCTGTCGCCGGCCACCATCCGCAACGTGATGTCCGACCTGGAGGAGCTGGGCCTGATCGCCAGCCCGCACACCTCTGCCGGGCGCATCCCTACCGCCCGCGGCTACCGCCTGTTCGTGGACACCATGCTCACCGTGCAGCGGGAGGGCCTGCCCTCGGCCAGCCTCGCGCCCGACCAGCCCCAGCGCGTGATCGCCAACGCGGCCCACCTGCTGTCCAGCCTGTCGCAGTTCGTGGGGGTCGTCATGGCGCCGCGGCGGTCGTCGGTATTCCGCCACATCGAATTCCTGCGCCTGTCCGAGAAGCGCTATCTGGTGATCATCGTGTCGCCCGAGGGCGATGTGCAAAACCGCGTGGTCTTCACCGAGGCCGACTACACCCAGACCCAGCTGGTGGAGGCGGCCAATTTCCTCAATGCGAATTACGCCGGCCTGGCGATCGAGCAGGTGCGCGAGCGCCTTCAGGGCGAAGTCGAGCAGTTGCGCGCCGAGATTGCGCAATTGATGCAGGCGGCGGTGCAGGTCACCTCGGAAGCCTTGAACGACACCCAGGATGACGTCGTGATCTCCGGTGAGCGCAATCTGCTGGCCGTGAGCGATTTTTCCAGCGACATGTCGCACCTGCGCCGCGCCTTCGACCTGTTCGAGCAGAAGACGCAGCTGATGCGATTGCTCGACATCTCCAGCCAGGCCGAGGGCGTTCGCATCTACATCGGCGGGGAGAGCCAGGTGGTGCCGTTCGAGGAGCTGTCCGTGGTGAGCGCACCGTACGAGGTGGACGGGCAGGTGGTGGGCACGCTGGGCGTGATCGGGCCGACGCGCATGCCGTATGACCGGATGATCCAGATCGTGGACATCACGTCGAAGCTGGTGAGCAACGCGCTGAGCCACAACAAGTAGCGTTCGCACGCGCGCAGCCGGCGAGGCCGTGCGCCGACCCCCTCAGGCGATGCCGATCGGCGCCGTGAAGGCGTAGCCGCTGCGGTGGACGGTCTCCAGGGGCAGTGCCAAGCCCATGCCCGCCTGCGCCTTCGCGCGCAGGCGTCGCACCAGGATCTCCATGCGGCGCGGGTCGTAGGTCTCCGGATCTTCTCCCAACGCTCGCACCAAGTCCTGGCGGGGGACGGGGGTGCCCGGCGCTCGTGACAGTTCGGACAGGATCCGGTACTCGGAATGGGTCAGCCGCAGGGATACCCCCTCGGGCGATTTCAGGGCCCAATTCACCGCGCTGATCTGCCAATGACGACTGGCCTGCGCAGGCAGGCGACGGACCAGGTTGGCGACCAGGTGGGTGAGTTCCTCCATCAGCACGGGCTTGACCAGGTACACGTCGGCACCAGCGCGTACGCCGCTGATGCGGTCCGCATCTTCCCCGCGCGCGGTGGTGATCACCACGCCTTTGTCCCGTACAGCCTCCTCGGATTCGAGCCACGCGAGCCCATCTCCGTCCGGCAGGCCCAGGTCGAGCACCACCACATCGAAGGCGTGAGTGCGCATCCAGTGGCCGGCGGCCGCCAGGCTGGCAACGCCATCGGCGATGAATCCTTCCATGTTCAGGTAGGTGACCATGGCGTCCAGGAGTTCGGCTTCATCCTCCACCACGAGGACTCGGGCGCGCCGATGTGCGGCCAGCTTCATGCGGTCGCTCCTGTGATGCCGCTTCCAGGGGACGGGTCCGGCAGCCAAGCCGAGAAGGTACACCCCTGGCCCTGCGGGCTGCACAGTTCCAGGTGGCCGCCGTGCGCCTCGATGATCCGGCGCACGATCGGCAGGCCAAGACCCATGCCGCGAACGGTGCCTTCAGGCGAGACCCGGAAGAATTCCTCGAAGACCGCGGATTGGTGCTGCGGTGCGATGCCCGGCCCTTCGTCCGTGACGGCGATACCGATGAATCCCGGTTTCGAACGAGTCGCCACCGTGATGCGTGTGCCGGGGGCGGAGAATTTCGATGCATTTTCCAGCAGGTTGGACAACGCGATCTCCAGTTGGTGTTCGTCAGCCTGCACGGTCGTGAGGCCCGGGTCCAGATGCAAGCGCGCATCGTGGGTGTGCAGGTGGAAGCCGTTGGCCTCGAGCAAGTGGCCCAGCCAGGCGGCCAAGTCGATGGCGCGCACGGCCAGCGCCTGCTGCGAGCGCTGCTGCCGATCGTTCTGCAGCCACTTGTCGAAGATCTGCGTGAGCCGGCGTGTGGCGCCACCCATGATGGACAGGCGCTTCTCGGTGCGGTCCAGGCCAGCGGCATGCTCCTTGCGAAGCAGGCTCAGCTGGCTGCTGATGATGCCCAGGGGGTTTCGAAATTCGTGCGACACGAGGGATGCGAAGCGGCGCGATTGCACCACCAGGGCCTGTTCATGCGCCAGCGCCAGTTCCAGCTGCGCCGTGCGCTCGTTCACCAGGCGCGCCAGGCGTTCCTCCGAAGACTTGCGCAGCACCAGCATCTCAGCCTGAGAGTCCAGCAGCTGCTGCTGCGCGTCGGCATGCGTCTTGCGCTCGATGCGGATCACGTCTCCCAGCGCAAGCGCCAGCAGGACCATCTCGACGGAGGAGGCGATCTGCAACGCGTAGGCCGTGAGGGTGTGGGTGGGCACCCACCCGAGTGAACGCAAACTGGCAACCACCACCCCGAGCCACAGGATGCCCCAGGCCAGGACAAAAAACCGCGCCGATTGCTGGCCACGCAACAGGGACTGGATGCTGGCGGCGAGGATGGCAATGCCTGTCAGGCACGACAGCAGCATGAGCGAGGTGAGCAGGTCCGACAGCGCCAGCGGCCAGCGCACGGATGCCAGCAGCAGGGCCGCGGCGACGACGAAGGCGCATGCGCAGGCCTTGGCCATCGCGCCGAACCACGGCGACACCCTGTTCTGCTGGAGAAACCGCTGCGCCAGCAGCAGGCTCAAGGCGCCGGCAAGGCTGAAGAAGACGACCTGTCCGACCGCATCGAAGGCCGCGGCATCCGGCCAGAGGTACTGCCGGCCGAAGCCGTTGCCCGCGAACATCCCCAGGCCCATGAACAACGCATAGCCGACGTACAACAGGAAGCGAAAGTCCTTCAGCGTGATGAAGAAGAACAGGTTGTAGACCAGCAGCGCCAGCCAGCCACCGTAGTAGAGCGCCTGGGCGACGAGGGTCAGGCGCGTCTTGCGCTCGAACGCTGGCGGATGCCACAGCGTCGGCGACACCGTCAGCGGGTTGGATGAGGCGACACGCAGGTAGTAGGTGCCGGGCGTGGTACCCACCGACAGGGGGAAGACGAAGAAGCGGTCCTGCACCGGCCGGCTGGCCAGTGGCAGGTCGCTGCCGGTACGCACGACGGGGGAACCGGGGGCATGCAGTTCCAGCGCGTTGACCTGCGCGAAGGGAATTTCGAGCAGCCATTTTGCATCCGCATCCTCGGTCCGTTGCAGCGTCCAGCGAACCCAGAACGCCGAGCCGCTCAGGCCGAGATTCAGGTCGGCCCCGTCGCTGGGGGGCGCACGAAAGCGCCCCGCCTGCTCGGGCGTTCGCAGCTGGTCGAATGTCAGGCGTCCCGACGGGTCCTCGAGCACCTCCACCTGCGAGGACAGCGGCAGCCGCTCCACATCGTTCGACAGGGTGAACGCATGGACGCCGGCGGCCCAGGACCAGGCAGCCAGCAGCAGGAGAATTTTCAACATCGGGAACGGAGGAACCGGGTGCACAGACCGTGGGAGGGAAGCGATTGTGCATGAGTGTCGACGCCATTCATCCTGATGTCGGAGTTGGTCGGAAATCGTCGGATGGCATGTCTGGTCCTGCGCGCGTGTTCCATGAACAATCGCCACCTTTTTCCCAGAGTTCCAAAATGTTCAGAGCCTCACTGAATCACGTTTATCGCCTGGTCTGGAGCCGGGTCCAAGGCTGCTGGATCGCCGTCGCCGAGACTGGCAGCCGCAGGCGCAAGGCGGGCGGGCGAGCCGCCCTCGTCGCCGCCATCGTCCTGTCGGGAGGAGCGTCGGCCATTGCCCTGGCGGGCGACCTCCCCACAGGCGGCAACGTGGTCGCGGGCACGGGCTCGATCAACACCGCCGGTACCACGATGACGGTGATCCAGTCTTCTGCCCGGATGGTGACCGATTGGCAACGCTTCAACGTCGGCGCGGGTCGCACCGTGAACTTCGTGCAGCCCGACGCCAGCGCGGTGGCCCTCAACCGCGTGCTGGGCGCTGACGTCTCCGTGATCCAGGGCGCGATCAACGCCAACGGCCAGGTATTCCTGATCAACCCCAACGGCGTGCTGTTCACGAACACAGCGCAAGTCAACGTCGGCGGCCTGGTGGCATCGACCCTGCCCATCGCCACCTCGGACTTCATGGCCGGGCGCCTCACGTTCCAAGGCGCGAGCGACGCCTCGGTCGTGAACCAAGGCCAGATCCGGGCGCAGGGCGCCAACGGACAAGGCGGCACCATCGCGCTGCTGGCAGCCCGCATCATCAACGACGGGAGCCTGACGGCGCATGGCGGCAATGTCCTGCTGGGTGCGGGATCGAAGGTGACGCTGGACCTGGGCGGCCCCGTCAAGCTGTCCGTCGATAACGATGCCCTCGAGACCCTGATTACAAACGGCGGCGCGATCCGCGCCGACGGCGGCACGATCTGGCTGACCTCACAGGCGGCCAGCGAGCTGACCAGCAGCGTGATCAACCAGACCGGCGTGATCGAGGCCCAGTCGCTGGCCACGGGCGAGACGGGCTCCATCGTGCTGTTCGCCCATGACGGCCAGATCAACGTGGGCGGTCGTATTGACGCACCCGGTGGCTTCGTCGAGACCTCGGGAAAACATTTCGCGATGGCTGATGCGGCACGGATCACGGCGGGGCAATGGCTGATCGACCCGGTGGACATCACCATCGATGGCGTACTGGCGGCCAGCATCAGCACGGCTCTTGATTCCGGCAATGTGACGATCTCGACGTCGGCCGCGAACACGCCCAGCACCTCCGCGAACGAATCGGGGACCGCCGGCGACATCAAGGTCGACAGCGCGATCTACAAGACCAGCGGCAGCACGTCGACGCTGACGTTGGCGGCTGACCGGAACATCCTCGTGAACGCCGACATCTCGGGCGCCGCCGGCCATGCGCTGAACCTCGTCCTGGCGGCGCGCGCGGGTGGAGGCGCCGCCGGTCACGTGGGCATCAGCCGATCCACCATCCGCACCTATGGCGGTGATGTGACCATCGGCGGCGGCAATGCCGCCGCCTCTGATTACGCGATCGTGGCGGGCACCAACCAGTACGGCCAGAAGGCCGGTGTCGGTGTCTTTTCCGGCTCCCTCATCGATGCAAGCAGCGACGGCGCCGGAACGGCGACGACGGCCAGCAACTCCACGGGTGGCGGCAACATCGTCCTGCGTGGCAAGGGCGATTCGAACACCTACCAATCCAACTGGGGGGTGTGGCTCCAGAACGGCGCGCTATCGACAGGTGGTTCGGGCAACATCACCGTCACCGGCTACGGTGGCCAGGGCCAGGTCTTCTGGTCGGTGGGCAGCATCGGCGTGCTGCTTGAATCCAACGCCAACCTCGTGGCAAAGAGCGGCAACATCGTGATCGCCGGCTACAAGGGCTCAGGCGGTGATGCCTACGGCATCGCCTCGACGGAATCGAACAAGTCGATCAAGACGGAAGGGTATCTGTCGCTCGAGGGTGACACGCTGTTGATCCGCAACGGTACGCTCACTGTGGATGTGGGCCAGGACAGTGACATCAAGGCACCCATCGTTGGAACGACTGGCAGCGGCGGCGGCGCGTTCACTTTCCAGAAGAGTGGCGCGGGCGTGCTGAACCTATGGGGCAATGCCCAAGCCTGGAATGCCAGCCGGCCGGCCAATACCTCCTCCTCAAGCACCAACGGTACCTTCTCGGATACGTCCAACCGGGTGAACGTGGTGGGCGGCGTCACATCCGACCAGGCGTTGTATGCCTTCAGTTCCCGCCCGACCACCGTCACGACGGTGGCGCAGTCCACGGCCACGTCGGGCGGTGGCGGTGCCACGCCCACGACGGTCTATCTGCGGCTGATTGGCGGCAGCAGCGTGTACGGCGAGGTGCCGACCTTCTCCTACGCCATCTACGACCAGGCCAGCGGCGGTTCGCAGGTGAGCGACGGCTCGCCGACGGGCAGCGTGTCGTGGAGCGGCGCGCCGACGGCGACGTCGGCGGTGGGCAGTTACAGCATCAGCTATGGCTCGGGCATCGCACTGGGCAATACCCTCTACAGCCTGGAGGCCGGCAGTGCCGTATCGTGGAGCGTGACGGCCCGACCCGTGACGGTGACCGCCAATGCGCTGACCCAGGTCTACGGTAACGCCGTCCCGACGCTGACTTACCAGGTACAGGCGCAAGCCACCGGGGTGGGCCTGCGCGCTGGCGACACGCTGTCCGGCGCTTTGGCCACGGCAGCGACCTCCACCAGCCCGGTAGGCACCTACGCCATCGTCAATCAACTGTCGAACGCCAACTACCGTATCACTTACACCGGCGCGAACCTGACCGTCACCCCTCGCCCCATCACCGTGAGCGCGGCATCCGTGAGCAAGAGCTACGGCGACGCAGACCCGGCTCTGGCCTGGCAGGTCACCGGCGGCAGCCTTGTGGGCAACGACGGGCTCTCCGGCGTCCTGGTTCGCGAGAGCGGCGAGAGCGTCGGCACCTACACCATCGATGCCGGCCGTCTGGCCAACGCAAACTATGCCGTCACCTCGCGCAACGGTCTGTTGACGATCCGGCCCCCCGTGCCAGCCGCCACCACGGCCCAGGCGACGATGCAGGCGCAGGCTCCCTCGCGCGCCGATGGCGCCCTTGCGTCGTCAGGTTCGGTGCAGTTCGTGACCGTGGGAGAAGCCGAAGCGTCGTCGCCCACCGCCATCGATGCAGCGTTGACGTCACAACTGTCCGCGGCGATGAGCCAGGCGGTTCCGCTGCGCATCCTCGTCGTCTCTGGCGGCATCAGGACGCCTGAATAAGAGATCCACCACGTTCTCACCCTGCCGGCTTGGCTGGCAGGGTTCCCCTCCCGCATTCCGTTCGGAACATGAGCTCCAATTTCCTCTTTCGCGCCACGCCCGTGGCCCTCGCCCTGGCTTCCTGCTTGGCTCATGCCCAACAGGCACCAGACGCCGGCCAGACCCTGCAACAGTTGCAGCAAACCCCACCCGCGGCGCCGATCGACCGGCCAACCGTCAAGGTTCAGCCGCCTGAAGCGGCCCTGACCTTGCCTGGTGGCGCACAGGTCGCCGTTCAGTCCCTGGTCTTCAAGGGCCAGACCGTCCTGTCCGCGTCCGTCCTCGCCGAGGCATCCGGCTTCGTCGCCGGCCGATCCTATGACCTGGCGGGCCTGCGTGCCCTGGCCCAGGCGGTGACCGACTTCTATCGTGCCAGCGGCTATCCGTTCGCTCGCGCCTTCATTCCGCCCCAGCAGTTCGATGGCGGCACCCTGCGCATCGATGTGCTCGAAGGGCGCTATGGCGCGGTGCAGGCTGTCAGTGCCGATGCGGCGCTGGCCGCATCCGTACAGTCCTACCTCGCGCCCTTGGTCCCGGGCACGGTGATAGAGGGCGATGCGCTGGAGCGTGTGACGCTGCTGCTGGCTGACCTGCCCGGGCTGCAGACCCTTCCGCTGGTGCGTCCCGGCACGCAGACCGGCTCCGGCGACCTGCAGGTTCACGCCTCCCGCGGTGCAACCCAGGGTGGATACGCGGCACTGGATAACCACGGCAATTACTACAGTGGCCAGACCCGTGCGCGTGTCGGCGCGGTCTTCACGAGCTCGCTCCTGCTTGGCGACGAACTCAGTGTCGGCGGCGTGCGCGCCGCTGATGGCCTGTGGCTTGCCAGCGTCGCCTACGGCGCGCCCGTGGGCATCGACGGCTGGCGGGTTACCGCCAGCCGTGTGCGCACCCGCTATCGATTGACTCATGGCTTCGAGGGCAACGAGGGTACTGCCGAAGTCACCTCGGCGGGCGTGAGCTATCCGATGGTCCGCAGCCGTAAGGGCAACCTGACCGTGAGCCTGTCGTGGCAGGAAAAGACCCTGTTCAACAGCCGCGCCTTTGGTGCGGACACTGAGCGCTACAAGCTGCAAGGCGTGCCGGTATCGGTGCAGTTCGACGTGCGTGACAGCCTGGGCGGGATCACCTTCGGTTCGTTGGTGCGTACCGCAGGCCGCTTGGACAAGAACGATGCGATCCGCCAGGGCCGTTTCAACAAATACAACGTGGATGTGGTCCACCTGCAGCCGCTGGGCGAAGGCTTCTCGCTGCATGCCCGTGCCAGTGGGCAGGCAGCCAGCCGAAACCTCGACAGCGCCGAGGGCATGAGCCTGGGCGGTGCCAACGGTGTCCGTGCGTACCCCAACGGCGAGGCTGCGGGCGACGAAGGCTGGCTCGCGCAGGTCGAACTGCGCTACACCGCGGGTGCCTTCACGCCGTACACCTTCTACGATCAGGGCAAGGTGCAGGTCAACGCGCAGCCACAGCTCGTGGCCGGCGCAGTGGCGGACAAGCGCCGGGCCGGCGCCGGCGTGGGCGTGCGCTACCTGAATGGTGCCTGGAGCTTGGACCTCGCGCTGGCCTGGCGCCTTGGCGGGCCGGCACCAGAGTCGGTCCAGGGTCAGGACCGCGCGCCGCGCGCGTGGTTCAGCGGGACATACCGCTTCTGACCCGCCGGCGAGGCGGCCCTTGCAGCATCTGACCCGCCGCGCCCACTTCGGCCCTCTTCAATCCCAGACAGGCCGTGCGCCATCGAGCGCGGGCGGCGGCAGGCTGGCGCGAGGCCGCTGGCCGTCGAACCGCATCGGCGTCGCGATCATCGGCGGCGCGCCGTCTCCCGCATCGATGCGCATGCCTCGCGCATGGACGTGGGGGTGCTCCATCACCTGCGCGATGTCCAGGATCGGCGAGCAGGGCACGGCGGCGTGTTCCAGCAGGGCGACCCACTCGGCGGTGGTGCGCTCCAGCGCCCAGCCGGTGAGGACCGGTACCAGCTCGCCGCGGTGCTTGACCCGTGCCGGGTTGGTGGCGAAGCGCTCGTCGTGCGCCACGCCGGCATGGCCCGCCACCTCGCAGAACCGCTGGAACTGCCCGTCGTTGCCGATCGCCAGCACCATGTGGCCGTCCTTCGTGGGGAAGACCTGGTAAGGGACGATGTTCGGGTGCGCGTTGCCCATGCGGGTGGGTGTGATGCCGCCGACGATCTGGTTGCTCGCCTGGTTGGCCAGCATGGTCACCTGCACGTCGAACAGCGCGGCGTCGATGACCCGGCCCTTGCCGGTGCGCGCGCGCTCGTGCAGCGCGGCGAGGATGGCCGTGGTGGCGTAGACGCCCGTCATCAGGTCCACCACCGCGACGCCGACCTTCTGCGGCTCGCCGCCTTTTTCGCCGGTGATGCTCATGAGGCCGCCCTCCGCCTGGATGGCGAAGTCGTAGCCGGCCTTGTGGGCCATGGGGCCGTCCTGGCCGTAACCGGTGATGGAGCAGTAGACCAGGCCGGGGTTGACGGCGTGCAGGCTGGCAGCGTCCAGGCCGTACTTGGCCAGCTGACCCACCTTGTAGTTCTCGATCACCACGTCGGCCTCGCGCGCGAGCTCGCGCACGGTGGCCGCGCCCTCGGCGCTGGCGATGTCGATGGCCACCGATCGCTTGCCCCGGTTGGCGCACAGGAAGTAGGCCGCGACCTTGTCATCGCCCTCGCCCCACCAGGGCGGTCCCCAGGCGCGGGTGTCGTCGCCCGCGCCGGGCCGCTCCACCTTCAGGACCTGCGCGCCGTAGTCGGCCAGGAGCTGGCCGGCCCAGGGGCCCGCCAGCACCCGCGACAGGTCCAGCACCTTCACGCCCGCCAGGGGCTGGGGCAGGGCGGCGGCGTCCATCAGGAGAAGGCCTGGATGCCGGTGATCGCGCGGCCCAGGATCAGGGCGTGGATGTCGTGCGTGCCCTCGTAGGTGTTGACCACTTCCAGGTTCACCAGGTGGCGGGCCACGCCGAACTCGTCGCTGATGCCGTTGCCGCCCATCATGTCGCGCGCCATGCGGGCGATGTCCAGCGCCTTGCCGCAGGAGTTGCGCTTGAGGATGGAGGTGATCTCCACGGCGGCCGTGCCCTCGTCCTTCATGCGGCCCAGGCGCAGGCAGCCTTGCAGGCCCAGCGAGATCTCGGTGAGCATGTCGGCCAGCTTCTTCTGGATCAACTGGTTGGCGGCCAGCGGGCGGCCGAACTGCTTGCGGTCCAGCACGTACTGGCGGGCGCGGTGGAAGCAGTCCTCGGCGGCGCCCAGGGCGCCCCAGGCGATGCCGTAGCGGGCGGAGTTCAGGCAGGTGAAGGGGCCCTTGAGGCCGCGCACCTCGGGGAAGGCGTTCTCCTCCGGGACAAAGACCTCGTCCATCACGATCTCGCCGGTGATGGAGGCGCGCAGGCCCACCTTGCCGTGCACGGCGGGGGCGGTCAGGCCCTTCCAGCCCTTTTCCAGGATGAAGCCGCGGATCGCGCCTTCATCGTCCTTGGCCCACACCACGAACACGTCGGCGATGGGGGAGTTGGTGATCCACATCTTGCTGCCCGACAGGCTGAAGCCACCGGCGACCTTGCGGGCGCGCGTGAGCATGCCAGCGGGGTCGGAGCCGTGGTTCGGCTCGGTCAGGCCGAAGCAGCCGATCCACTCGCCGGAGGCCAGCTTGGGCAGGTACTTCTGCTTCTGCGCCTCGGTGCCGAACTCGTTGATCGGGACCATCACCAGGGAGGACTGCACCGACATCATCGAGCGGTAGCCGGAGTCCACGCGCTCGACCTCGCGGGCCACCAGGCCGTAGCACACGTAGTTCAGGCCGGCGCCGCCGTACTGCTCGGGAATGGTGGCGCCCAGAAGGCCCAGCTCCCCCATCTCGCGGAAGATGGAGGCGTCGGTCTTCTCGTGGCGGAAGGCGTCCTGCACGCGGGGCAGCAGGCGCTCCTGGCAGTAGGAGCGGGCAGCCTCGCTGACCTGGCGCTCGTCGGCGGTGAGCTGGTCGTCCAGGAGGAAGGGATCGGCCCAGGAGAAGGCGGCTTTGGCTTTGTTGGACATGCAGGACCTCGTTCAGGAGTGAATGGTTTGAATGCTAGGCGCGCCCGCGCCGACCTGCAAACCATGTTTTTGCACGCAGATATGATGTGAGCTCATGTCTGAGGGGTTCCCACCATGCGCCGCCGCCTTCCTTCCACCCAGGCCCTGCTGTGTTTCGAGGCGGCCGCCCGTCACCAGAGCTACACCCGCGCCGCGCAGGAACTGGCCCTGACCCAGGGCGCGGTGTCTCGCCAGGTCGCGGCGCTGGAGGAACTGGTGGGCGTGCCGCTGTTCAAGCGGACGCAGCACGGGATGGTGCTGACCCCTGCGGGCGCGGACTATGCGCGCCAGGTGGCCCAGCGGCTGGACGGCCTGGAGCGCGACACGCTGGACCTGCGGGGGCGGCAGGGGGAGGGGGACCGCATCGCCATCGTCTCCGTGCCCACCTTCGCCTCGCGGTGGCTGATCCCCCGCCTGCCTCATCTTGCGCGCCTGCACCCGCAGCTGCAGGTGCACATCGAGGCGCGCTCGCGCCCCTTCCTTTTCAGCGACCTGCAGGTGGAGGCGGCCCTGTTCGCCGGCACACCCGCGCAATTGCGGCAATGGGCCGGTACGCAGGCGGACTGGCTGCTGGACGAGGAAGTGGTGCCGGTGTGCAGCCCGGCGCTGCTGCGAGGGGGGCGCGCGGTGTCGCCGCAGGCCCTGGCGCAGATGCCGCTGCTGCAGCAGTCCACCCGGCCGGAGGCCTGGCGGCAGTGGTTCGATGCGCAGGGTGTGGATGCCGAGGGCGCGCTGGGCGGGCCGCGTTATGAGCTTTTCTCCATGCAGGCCTCGGCGGCGGAGGCGGGCCTGGGCGTGGCGCTGATGCCCACCCTGCTGGTGCAGGAGGAACTGGCGTCCGGGCGGCTGGTGGTGGCCTGCAACCGCCCGCTGCGCGGGCAGCGGGCGTACTACCTGGTTCGGCCAGAGGGGGAGGCGCGGCCCGGGCTGGATTTGTTCAAGTCCTGGCTGCTGTCCCAGGTCAGCGCGGCCTGACCTCACCCAGGTCGTTCCACACGTCCTGGCGCCGCAGCTGGCCGGCCTCGACCTCGAAGCGGTCGATGAAGCGGATGCCGCCGAAGGGGCTGCCGTCCAGCCAGATGCCCTGCAGGGTGCCGCTGCAGAACACCGTGGTCACGCCATCGCCCCAGCACTCCTCGAAGCGCTCGTACTGCTTGGACACGCCCTGGTAGCGGCCCCGGGCCCAGTCCACCAGCTGCTCCAGCTGCGTCATGGGTTCGGCGCCGGGAAAGTTCATCACGAACCCGGGCGCGAGGAACTCCCGCGCCTTCGCCAGGTCCCGCGCCTGCATGGCCTCCAGGAACTGGCGCACCAGGGCGCTGGCGTCGGGCTGCTCCGGGCCGCCGCCGGTGAACACGCGGTTGTCCCGCAGGTAGGTGGCGGCGTGCTGGACGAAGACGGTGGTGCCCGCGGCCTGGGCCGCGATGACCGAGCGCGTGGCCAGCGCCAGGCGCTGGACCAGGCGGGCTTCGCAGGCCGGGCCGTACCCGGGCAGGAGCGTGACGGTGACGACGGGCATGGTGTGTGTTCCCGGTGCTTCAGGCCTGGGCGGCTTTCCAGGCGTCCAGGATCTGGCTGCCGGTGGCCGCCCACACGCCCCGGTGCCGCATGATGTGGTCCAGCGCCTGCTCCAGCGCGGAGATCCGGTACGGCTGTCCGATCACCCAGGGGTGCAGCGAGATCGCCATCACCCGGCCGTTCTCCGGCGAGGACTCGCGATACAGCAGGTCGAACTGGTCGATCAGCGCGTCGCGGAAGTCGTCCTCGGTGTGGTGGTTCTGCACGAGGATGGTGTAGTCGTCGATGTCCACCGGGTGCGGCATGGCATGCAGGCCGCCGGCGCGGGTGCGCATGGCGTAGGGCATGTCGTCGTTGACCCAGTCGCACACGTAGTCCACGCCGGCCTCGGCCAGCAGGTCCGGGGTGTGGTGCGATTCACTCTTGGCGGGCGACAGCCAGCCGCGCACGGGCTGGCCGGAGGCATCGCGCAGGATCCGCAGGCTTTTGGCGATCCACTCGCGCTCGTCGGCCTCGGCCAGGCCGCCATGGTGCAGGTGGTCCATGTCCAGGCCGTTGGCGATCACTTCCCACCCGCGGTCCACGCAGGCCTTGAGCAGCGAGGGATAGCGCACCGCCACGGCGGCATTCACCGCCACCGAGGCCGGGATGCCGCGCTGGCCCAGGGCGTCCATGATGCGATGGATGCCCACCCGGTTGCCGTAGTCGCGCAGCGTGTAGTGCCGCAGGTCCGGGTAGGCCGTCTGCATGGCGCCCGGCGGCTTGAATGGCTGGCCCTTCATGTCCAGCGGGAACCACTCCAGCGCGGGCACGACCCACAGGGCCACGCGCGCGCCGCCCGGCCAGGCGACGGGCTTGCGCGAGGGCAGGGGAGACCAGTCATACCGGTCCTGGTCCATGCCGTAGCGGCGCAGCGGGTATTCCAGGTGTTCTTGTCCGAGGCTCATGGTGCTTCCCCCACGGGCTGGGCGGCGGCCGCGAAGGCGTCGTGGTAGTGCTCGTTGAAGTAGTGGGCGATCTCGCGGCCAGTCGCCAGCCAGACCTTGTCGTGGCTGGTGATGTACGACAGCGCCTCCTCGAAGGCGGCCAGGCGGTAGGGCTGCCCCACCAGGTAGGGGTGCAGGGGGATGCACATCACGGTGCCGGACTTCTCGCCTTCGGCATACAGGCGGTCGAACTGGCGCTTGAGGATGTCGGCGTAGCGGCGCGGCGAGACGAGGTTGACGTTGTAGACGATGACGTCGTTCATCTCCAGCGAGTAGGGGATGCTGGTGAGCTTGCCCTTCTTCACTTTCACCGGCCCGGGCTGGTCGTCGTGGAAGAGGTCGCACACATAGGTCAGGCCCATCTCCGCCACCAGGTCCATGGTGCGGTCGGTGTAGGTGAGCGCGGGGGCCAGCCAGCCATCGAGCTTCTGGCCCGTGTGCTTGCGGATGGTGTCGATGGAGTCCTGGATGACGGCGCGCTCCTGCTCCTCGCTCATGCCCATGAGGTAGCGGGTGTTGTAGGTGCCGTGCGAGTAGAACTCCCAGTCCTCGGCAGCGGCGGCCTGGATCACCTCGGGGTGGTGCTCGCACATGGCCACGTTCAGCGAGACGCTGCCACGCATGCCGCAGCGCTTCATGCTGTCCAGCATGCGCCAGAAACCGGCGCGGTTGCCGTAGTCGCGGTAGCTGTAATTGAGCACGTCCGGCGTGGGTCGCGCCCAGGCGGCGCGGGACGGGTTCTTCGGCGGGGCGAGCTCGTAGAACTCCAGGTTGGGGGCGACCCAGAAGGCCACGCGCGCGCCGCCCGGCCAGCGGATCTGCGGGCGGCGGTCGTAGGGCAGGTAGTCGTAGAAGCCGGGATCGCGCATCACCGGGCGCCTCCCGGGGGCTGGGCGCGCGGTGCGACCTGACGCAGCTGGGCCATCGTTTCCTCGATGGTCAGCACGTCGGCGTACTTGAGCGTCATGTCGTACAGGTTGGCGAAGTGCGGGCTCTCGTGCTTGTCGGCCACGCACTCCTCCGGGACGATGGTGCGGTAGCTGCGCTGCAGGCTGTCCACCACGGTGGCGCGCACGCAGCCGGAGGTGGAGCCGCCGGTCACCACCACGGTGTCCACGCCGTGGAAGTTGAAGATGGAGCCGAGGTTGGTCTCGAAGAAGGCCGAGGCCATGCGCTTGTTGATGATGATGTCGCGCACGCGGTCGATCTTCAGGCGGTCGTCGAACTCGCTGCGGCGGCTGCCGACCTTGATGTTCTGCAGCGAGTCCGGCGTGTTGGTGCGCGTGCCCCACACGCCGCAGTCCTCGCCCGACTCCATGTAGGCCACGTAGGTCCACACCACCGGGAAGCCGCGGGCGCGGAACTCGGCCGCCAGCTCGTTGACGTAGTCGAGCTGCTTCGGGTCCGTCTCGTAGGCGGTGGCGAATTCCCCCACGCAGGTGTAGGCCTTCTGCAGGTCCACGTTGATCAGGGCAGGCGTGCGGCCGAAGCCGAAGCGCTTGCGCGTGGGGTTGGCCTTGACTTCGGCAAAGAGCTGCCGCGCGGTCTTGTCGGAGGTTTGCATGGGAAACGCTTCTTCAGGCTGGTGGGACAGGTGCAATGCCGGGCGCCGATACGGCCGCCGGGCCCGGTCAGAGCGCGGATGCTGCTACGGGCCATATGTTCTGTCAATAGAACATTTACGGTCACGGGTAGAAGCCCACTGAATCGCACAGGTTTTCCCTGGAACCATCTTGACAAGGGACGGACCTGCGGCGACATTCGCGCAATTGTTCTATCGATAGAACAATACGATATCCAACCCACGATCCTGTCGAGGACACGCCATGAACCAAAACGCTCGTCTGTCTCGCCGTCTCGTTCTCCAAGCTGGTGCGGCCAGCACCATGCTGGGGGCGCCGGGCCTGCTGCTCGCCCAACCCCGCCCGGTGAAGATCGGTCTCATCCACCCGGTCAGCGGCGCGCTGGCCTACAGCGGTGGCCAGGGCCGCATGGGTTGCCAGATGGCCATTGACGAGATCAACGCCGCCGGCGGTATCAAGGCGCTGGGCGGTGCCAAGGTCGAGGCGTCCCTGGGTGACTCGCAAAGCCGCCCCGAGGTGGGCGTGGCCGAGGTCGAGCGCCTGCACCAGGATGGTGTGTCGGCCTACGTGGGCTGCTTCTCCAGCGCCATCGCGCTGCCCGCCACGCAGGCGGCGGCCAAGTACAACACGCCGTTCATGATCGACGTGGGCGTGTCCGACGCCATCGTCAGCCGCGGCCTGAAGAACGTGTTCCGCCTGGCGCCCGGCAACGGAAAATGCGTGGACGATGCCTTCGCCGGCCTGGCCGAGGTGAACAAGGCCGCCAACGGCATCGCCAAGAGCGCCGTGATCGTGCACGAGGACTCCGAGTTCGGCACCAGCACCGCCAAGCTGCTGCAAGGCAAGCTGTCCGGCATCGGCCTGGAGGTCAAGGACGTCCTCAAGCACGCCACCCCCACCCGTGATTTCTCCAACCTGGTGCTGCGCATCAAGTCGCTCAAGCCCGACCTGGTGATCATCAGCAACTACCAGAACGAGTACGTGCTGCTGGCCCGCACCCTGCACCAGCAGAAGGTGGACCTGGCCGGCATCTTCTCCGTGTTCGGCGGCGGCTTCAACTACCGCCTGATCAAGGAGCAGCCGGACGTCGCCCAGTACATGATGGACTTCAACCACTGGTACAACCCCCGCAACGCCAAGGCCCAGGCCATGCGCAAGGCGGTGGAGGCCAAGGGCGGCCTGTTCACCTTCGAGGTGTACTGCGGCTACAACGCCGTCAAGTGCTACGTGGACGCCATCGAGCGCGCCAAGTCGGCTGACAAGGAGGCCGTGATCGCCGCCCTGGAAGGTAGCACCTGGTCCGACCACTTCATGCCCTACGGCCCGACCAAGTTCGTCAACGGCCAGAACCAGGGTGGCCGCGCCGTGCTGCTGCAGGCCTCGAAGACGGACATCGACGTGGTGTGGCCCAACGAGTTCGGCTCCACCAAGCCGGTCTTCCCCCGCCCCAAGTTCAGCTGATCACGCCCGGCGCCCGCGAGGGCGCTGGACTGGCCCGATTGACGCCCCGCCTGCCGCACCGTGCGGCGGGTGGTGGGGTCCGCTTTCCTCCAACAACCGTCCGGGGTTACCGCGTTGGACTTCTCCATCATCCTGTCGGCCGCCATCAACGGCCTGCTGCTCGGGGGCATCTACACCCTCGTGGCATCGGGCCTGACCTTGATCTACGGCGTGCTGCACATCATCAACTTCGCCCATGGCAGCATGCTGATGCTGGCCATGTTCGGCGTGTTCTACCTGCTTACCAAGCTGGGGGTGGACCCGTATGCCGCGCTCCTGGTCATGGTGCCGGCGATGTACCTCCTGGGCTACCTGCTTTACCGGGGCCTGATCGGCAAGCTGTCCAACGGCAAGGATGAAAACATCCTCCTGATCACCCTGGGACTGTCCATCCTGATCGAGAACCTGGCCCTGATGTTCTTCAAGGGCGACACGCGCACCATCTCCGTGTCCTACTCGGACACCATGGTCGAGCTGGGTCCCACCCTGGTGGCGCTGCCCAAGCTGATTTCCTTTGGCGCCTCGCTGGCGCTGTGCGCGCTGCTGGGCCTGTTCATCGCCCGCACCGATACCGGCAAGGCGATCCGCGCCGTGGCCAAGGAGCGCGTGGGCGCGCGCCTGGTGGGCATCAACGTGGACCGCGTGTTCGCCGTGTCCTACGGCATCGGCCTCGCGACGCTGGGTGCGGCCGCGTGCC
>JACCDY010854360.1_pt1 | contig 18208 bp, 19 predicted proteins | sample 7446391 | NCBI WGS metagenome assembly JACCDY01 (sample SAMN15323451, study PRJNA562643) | freshwater metagenome | isolation source: river surface water | place: USA:Blue River Watershed | collected 2017-08-18
GAATGGTATTCAAAGTGGATAAATCAGCACAACATTACGATCAATCCAATAATGATTTTTTTAATTTACACTATAGCTCAGATGATTACCTTTATAAGGTAAACAGTATACAAGTAAAATGCTTGAATTGTCCAGAGAATGAAGATGAGTACAATGATGTTGAAACTGGAGTTACTGAAGATATAACGGGTAATGATACCGTAGTAACAACAACAGTTAAAGTAAATGGTGAAGTAGTAACTATCAATCAATCCGCTAAAAAAGGATTAACAATTAATAAAGAAGGAGTAATTATTAAAAAAGAATAATCATGATTAAAATCATCACTTGGATTACCAAAATTATTGTTCTAGTCATCACAGCATTGTTTTTTAGTGGGTGTCATTTCGACTACAACAGCAAGAAAGGAAGTGGAAACATTACCACAGAAAACAGAACTGTAACTGAAAAATTTACCGGTGTAGATGTAAGCAGCGCTATTGAATTAACTATCGAACAGTCGGATAAAACTGAAATACTAGTTGAAGCGGATGACAACCTTCAAAGTAGCATTATTACTGAAGTAAAGAATGGTAGATTAATCATTTCTAGTGAACCCTACTTAAACATTCGCAATGGAACTAGAAAAGTAAAGGTTACTATGCCCACAATTGAAAATCTGGAGGCGTCGAGTGCTTCCTCTATTCACAGTTTAAACACTATTAAAGGAAATCAAATTTATATTAAAGCGTCTAGTGCAGCTCAAATCAATCTCGACCTCGAAATGGAATCTATTAATTGTAAAACGAGTAGTGCCGCTAACTTAAATTTGAAAGGTTTGGCTTTTAAGTTAGACGCGCAAGCATCTAGTGGGAGCTCTAATGATTGCTCAGAAATGTTAACCAATGAAGTAATTGCAGACGCTTCTAGTGGTGCTTCATTGATAGTTCATCCTATTCTTAGCTTACAATCTGAAGCTTCTAGTGGCGGCTCCATAACCTATAAAGTGGCCCCTAAAACACTTCAAAAGAAAACAAGTTCAGGCGGAAGTATCGAATACAATTAATTTCATTCCGTAGATAAATAAGAAAAATCATTCATCACAAGTGAATGATTTTTTTATATTTGTATAAAACCTATTCGCCATGAAACTAAAACTTTTCCTTACCATTATTGTGCTTTGCGTTTTTTCATGTTTACTTCAAGCTCAAAAAACTGAAAAAATTAGAGGTTCAAAATTAGTCACTGCGTCCAGCAAAGAAATTAAATCATTTACTGCGATTGAAGTAGAAGACAATATAGAAATCAATTTAGAAAAAGGGGCGAAAAACGAAATCAAAATTGAAGCCGATGATAATTTACATGAAATCATCAGCACGAAAGTTCAAGATAAAATTCTGATCATTTCAACTACAAAAGAAATTCAAGGATTCAAAAAGCTATCCATAAAAGTTACCTACACCAATGACCTAAATCTGGTTACTGCAAAAGATGAATCGGTAATCAATGCCATTCAAGAAATGATTTTGGACACCATCACTTTCAAATCGTTGGATAAATCCAAATTATTTTTGAATGTCAATGCTGGTAACTTCAATTTGCAAGCAGACGACAAATCGAAAATAGAACTCAATCTAAAAAGCGAAACTTCATTTATTGAATTAAGTAAAAATAGCTCGTTAAAAGCTTTAATTAACAGTTCCGAATTGAAATGTGATTTGTACCAAAAAGCAACAGCGACAATTGAAGGCGATGCCAATATGACAAACATACGACAAGACAATGCAACAGAACTCAACGCGCGTAATTTTAATAGTAAGAATACCGACCTAGCCATAGAAGGAAATGCTACTTGTATTCTTTTCGCAGAAAACACCCTTGTTATTGATGCTAGCAACAAAACAGAAATTGAATTGTTTGGCGAACCCAAAATAGAAATTCGTAGGTTTTCAGGTGAAGCCAAATTATTCAAAAAACTAGCTACTAAAAAATAAAAAAAGTCCCAATTACGGGACTTTTTTTTATACTATTCTGAAGGAATTAATGTCCTTTAGCGGCTAAATAACGTTCCGCATCCAAAGCGGCCATACAACCTGTTCCTGCAGCTGTAATTGCTTGACGATATACATGATCCGCTGCGTCTCCTGCAACAAATACTCCTGCAACATTTGTTTTTGATGTGCCTGGTGTATTGACAATATAACCTGTTTCATCTAAAGAAATATACTCTTTAAAAATAGCGGTATTCGGTTGGTGACCAATAGCTACAAAGAAACCAGTTGCTGGAATTTCAAAAATTTCGTCTGTAGTTTTGTTTTTAGCTTTAACACCCGTTACCACTTGATCATCTCCTAAGACTTCAACAGTATCGTGATTCATTAAAATGGTAATATTCTCTGTAGCACGTACGCGCTCCTCCATGATTTTAGAAGCTCTAAATTTTTCACTACGAACTAACATCGTTACTTTTTTACACAATTTAGATAAATAGTGCGCTTCTTCACAAGCTGAATCCCCTGCTCCTACAATCACTACTTCTTGATTTCTATAGAAAAATCCATCACAAACAGCGCAAGCAGAAACCCCACCTCCCATTTTCAAATAATGTTGTTCTGATGGCAAACCTAAATATTTCGCTGTTGCACCAGTTGAAATAATGACTGTTTCACAATGCAATTCAATAGTATCATTAATCCAAACTTTGTGAATTGGCCCCGAAAAATCAACTTTAGTAGCCCATCCATCGCGAATATCAGCACCAAAACGTTGTGCTTGAGCTTGCAATTGCACCATCATTTCCGGCCCAGTCACTCCATCCACATATCCTGGGAAATTTTCCACTTCATTAGTAGTGGTAAGTTGTCCACCAGGTTGCATTCCTTGGTACAAAACCGGATTCATATTGGCTCTTGCCGCATAAATTGCAGCTGTGTAACCTGCTGGTCCAGAACCTATAATTAGGCATTTTATTTTTTCAATTGTATCTGACATGATTGTATGTATTTGTATATTTTAAAAAGAAAACAAAGGTAGTTTTAAAATAAAAACGGCAAACAAAAAAATATCATTTTTAGCTATTAAAAAATAATCATCGCCTATTTTTAGTTTTGACTTGCTTAAATAAAAATTAATTCTATCTTTGCACTCGCGTTACGGGGTGTAGCGTAGCCCGGTTATCGCGCCTGCTTTGGGAGCAGGAGGCCGCAGGTTCGAATCCTGCCACCCCGACAAAAATCCTTTTTGCTTAGCAAAAGGGATTTTTTATTTTCTGCCAATTGGGTGAATTTTCAACAGAAAAATTGATATAACCAGCTTGAAATATCCTTTTTAAAGTTGCCAAAGAGCCCCAAATCAAGTAGTAACAAATCTTTACAAAATAGATTTTCAGAAACGATAATTAATTGTATTTTTACGTTTCAAAATTCAAAAAAATAAATGGGTAAAATCATTGCTATTGCCAATCAAAAAGGGGGAGTCGGAAAAACCACTACATCGGTAAATCTTGCTGCATCCTTCGGTGTTTTAGAAAAAAAAGTACTGCTAATTGATGCAGATCCTCAAGCCAATGCCTCTTCTGGACTTGGAATTGATGTGGAAGCAGTTGAAATTGGCACCTACCAAATTTTAGAACATAGCCATTCCCCAAAAGAAGCCATCGTAAGTTGTTCGGCTCCAAATGTTGATATTATCCCAGCTCATATTGATCTAGTTGCCATTGAAATTGAATTGGTTGACAAAGAAAATAGAGAATATATGCTCAAACAAGCATTGCAAAGTGTAAAAGACAATTACGATTTTATCATTATTGATTGTGCTCCCTCTCTTGGGCTTTTAACTTTGAATGCGTTAACTGCGGCTGACTCCGTAATTATCCCGATTCAATGCGAATATTTTGCATTAGAAGGCTTAGGAAAATTATTGAATACCATCAAAAGTATTCAAAGAATTCACAATCCAGAATTAGACATCGAAGGATTATTATTGACCATGTTTGATTCCCGTTTGCGTTTATCCAACCAAGTGGTGGAAGAAGTACAAAAACATTTTAACGATATGGTGTTCGAAACCATTATCCAAAGAAATATTAAATTAGGCGAAGCACCTAGTTTTGGCGAAAGCATTATAAATTATGACGCTACAAGCAAAGGAGCTACCAACTACTTGCATTTAGCCCAGGAAGTAATACAAAAAAACAGCAACTAATTGTATGGCAAAAGCAATAAAAAAACAAGCTTTAGGAAGAGGATTATCGGCCTTATTGAAGGATCCAGAGAACGATATCAAATCAGTTCATGACAAGAATGCTGACAAAGTTGTGGGCAACATTATTGAATTGGAAATTGATGCGATTGAAATTAATCCGTTTCAACCTAGAAGTAATTTTAATGAAGAATCATTAAAAGAATTAGCAACCTCTATCAAAGAATTAGGCGTGATTCAGCCTATCAAGGTTCGTAAATTAGACTTCAATAAATACCAATTGATTTCTGGAGAGCGCCGTTTACGCGCTTCTACTTTAGTTGGTCTAAAAACCGTTCCTGCCTATATCCGCATTGCCAATGATAATGAGTCTTTGGTGATGGCTTTGGTAGAAAATATTCAGCGTCACGACTTAGATCCTATAGAAATTGCCCTTTCTTACCAACGTTTGATGGACGAAATTGAATTGACTCAAGAGCAAATGAGTGAACGTGTGGGTAAAAAACGTTCTACAATTGCCAATTACTTGCGTTTGTTAAAACTAGATCCAATCATCCAAACTGGAATTCGAGATGGATTTATCAGTATGGGGCATGGCCGAGCCATTATCAACATTGAAGACCAAGATGTTCAAACGGATATTTACCAAAAAATCGTAAGCCAAAATTTATCTGTTCGTGAAACAGAAGCTTTGGTTAAGAAGTATCAAGAAAGTTTGAAACCAAAATCTGCTACTACAACTAAATCAACTTCTTTTGAAGTAGCGGCAAGCGAGCAAAATAAATTCACAGACTATTTTGGAACCAAGGTTGACATTCAAGTAGCTGGAAATGGCAAAGGTAAAATCACCATTCCTTTTCACTCTGAAGAAGACTTCAAGCGAATTGTCAAACTAATCAAAGGATAGTGCATAAACGACTTTTCATAGCTCTTTTATTTTTGTTTTTGGGAAACATTTTCGTTTTTGCACAAAGCAAAACAATTCCATCGCAAACGGTAAAAGACAGCTTGAAATCGAATAACATCGACCCTTTAACACCTGCAAAAGCTGCTTTTTATTCTGCAGTTTTACCAGGCTTGGGACAAGCCTACAATAAAAAATATTGGAAAATTCCTTTGGTGTATGGCGCTATTGGAACCAGTTTGTATTTTTACATTAATAGCAATGCTAAATACCAAGACTATCGCGGTGCTTACAAACGAAGATTAGAAGGCTATAGTGATGATAAATTTAGCTATTTAGACACTAACCGACTTATTACTGCACAAAAATTCTACCAACGAAATCGTGACTTAAGCGCATTGTTTGTGGCAGGTTTTTATGCTTTAAATATAATTGATGCCAATGTAGACGCGGCATTGATCCAATTCAATGTCAATGAAAATTTATCATTCCAACCGACCGTTTATCCCGATGCTGTAACATTCAAAGCAAATGTGGGACTAACGCTCAGTTATAATTTTTAGAGATTAGAAATTCATCTCTAAATAACTTAAATAATTAAATAAAATGAAAATTGCGCTTTTAGGATACGGAAAAATGGGCAAGGTAATCGAACGAATTGCTTTGGAAAGAGGTCATGAAATTGTCTTGAAAAAAGACGAAAACAACACCTATGAAGGCCTTGAAAAAGCGGATGTAGCGATTGACTTTAGTGTTCCTATGGCAGCGGTAGAAAATATATCTAATTGTTTTCATGCCAATGTTCCTGTAGTTTCTGGAACAACCGGTTGGTTAGAGCATTATGACGAAATTATAGCCCTTTGCCAGGAGAAAAAAGGAGGCTTTATTTCAAGCTCCAATTTTAGCCTAGGAGTTAACTTGTTTTTTGAATTGAACGATTATTTGGCTAAGATTATGGCTCCGTACACTTCCTATTCTGTTGACATGGAAGAAATTCATCACACGCAAAAATTAGATGCGCCTAGTGGAACGGCTATTTCATTAGCCAAAGGTGTTATTGAAAATAGTCACTATACCAACTGGACATTGGACAAAGCGGCTGATAATGAAATTCATATTGAAGCCTTACGAATTGCAGAAGTTCCTGGAACACATACCGTAACCTACAACTCTGAAGTAGATAGTATCGAAATCAAACATACTGCTCACAACCGAGAAGGTTTTGCTTTGGGTGCCGTCATTGCAGCCGAATGGCTAGCCGGAAAACAGGGAGTTTTCACCATGAAAGACGTATTAAATTTTAAATAATTCATAAAGTTTATCGATAACTTTAGAACTTAAATGACACGATTATGACAGTAGCACAATGGTTTATTTTTTTCTTACTAATACAAGTAGTTCACTTTATTGGAACATGGAAATTGTATGTAAGCGCAGGTAGAAAAAGTTGGGAAGCCGCTATTCCTGTATACAATGCAATTGTACTTTTAAAAATAATTGGAAGACCTAGTTGGTGGACCATTTTACTTTTTTTGCCTATTATCAATTTAATTATATTTCCTGTAATTTGGGTTGAAACCCTTCGTAGTTTTGGCAAAAATGCCACTGTAGATAAGGTGTTAGGTGTGGCTACTTTCGGTTTGTATATCGCATACATAAGCTACACCCAAAAATTACACTATACTAGTGATAGAAGTACTGAAACTGTAAATAAAACTGCAGATACTATAAGTTCATTGCTTTTTGCGATTGTAGTAGCGACTTTTGTTCACACCTATTTCATTCAGCCATTTACTATTCCAACTTCTTCCTTAGAAAAAACGTTATTGGTTGGTGACTTTTTATTTGTAAGCAAAGTCAACTACGGCGCACGAACTCCAATGACTACTGTTGCCTTACCAATGGTTCATGACACCATTCCATTAACCAAAAAGAAATCCTATTTAACTTGGCCTGAATTACCTTATTTTAGACTACCAGGATTTCAAAAAGTGGAGCGAAATGATATAGTCGTTTTCAATTGGCCAATCGATACAGTATACAAATTCAGAGATCAATCCGGTTTAAGAGTAGACAAACCCATTGATAAAAAATCCAATTATGTAAAACGTTGTGTTGGAGTTCCTGGCGATCAATTTGAAATCAAAGACGGTATTGTATTCGTAAATGGTAAAGAATTGATTTTACCAGAAAGAGCGAGACCTCAATTTTCTTACAAAGTAGCACTTGACGGAAAAACTCCAATTGATTTTGAGTATCTATTACAAGATATGGACATCACTGACGGAGCCGGTTTTATGGATGCCGAAAAAAGAGATACCTTATTCATAGCTGCCTTAACCGCTGCTAATGCGGAACGATTACAACAAATTCCTGGAATTACAGGAGTGCAAAAAATCATTTCGAAAGAAGTAGAACCTGGTATTTTCCCTCATATTAACAAATGGAACCGCGATAATTTTGGACCTATCTATATTCCGCAACAAGGGAAAACAGTAACTTTAAATTTAGAGACTTTACCATTTTACAAAGCCATCATCACTGATTACGAAAAGAACGACTTAAAAGTAACTGGATCAGAGATTCGAATTAATGGAAAAATTGCTACTTCTTACACTTTTCAACAAAATTACTATTGGATGATGGGAGACAATCGTCATAATTCAGAAGATAGTCGCTATTGGGGTTATGTGCCCGAAAATCATATTGTTGGAAAACCAACTTTTATTTGGATGAGCTATGATTCCAATGCTAAAGGATTGAAAAAAATTCGTTGGGAACGTTTGTTCACAACAGTGAGTGGCGAAGGGCAACCGCAATCGTATTTTAAATTTTTCCTATTCGCTTTAGTCGCTTATTTCATTGGAGAATATTTTTGGAAGAAAAAGAAAACAATGTAATTTAAAGTTGTTTGTTCGTTGATTTGGTAATTTGGTAATTTGAAAAAAATGTATACTTATTCATTTGAAAAACTTGAAGTTTGGAACGAATCAAAAGAATTTACCAAAACAATCTATACCATAACTTCAACATTTCCTGATCAAGAAAAGTTTGGATTAATTTCCCAATTACGAAGAGCTGCAGTTTCAATTTGTTCTAATATAGCGGAAGGCTCTGCAAGAACTACTTATAAAGACAAAGCGCATTTTACTACGATGGCTTTTAGCTCTGCTATTGAAGTAATTAACCAACTTATCTTATGCTTTGAAATGAATTTTATTTCAGAAGAAGTATATTCAAAATTAAGATTGGAATTAGAGAGCATTACTAATAAGTTGAATGGATTACGAAATTATCAAATCAACAAATAACCAAATCAACGAATAACCGAATGAACATTCTTATTCACCCTACTTACTTCCCTTCTATCAGTCATTTTGCGGCTATTGTTCAAGCCGAAAAAGTCACTTTTGAAATGGAAGATAATTTCCAAAAACAAACCAATCGGAATCGGACTTATATCTACAGTCCTAATGGAATTCAACTACTCAATATTCCTGTAAAACATTCGAAAATAGCCCATCAAAAAACAAAAGACATTCAAATTGAAAATGATTTTGATTGGCAAAAACAACACTTCAAATCTTTAGAAGCAGCGTACAGAAGTTCTCCATTTTTTGAATTTTTTGAAGACGATTTACTTCCGATTTTTGAAAAAAAACATTCCTTTTTAATGGACTTAAATCTAGAAGTATTTGAGTTGATTACACGTTGCCTTCGAATGAAAATTGAGTATACTACAACAACCGAATATGTACATGAAATTAAGGCTAACGAAATAATTGATTTTCGCTATTTGGCCAACGGAAAAAAAGACCCATCTCAATTTGAAAGTTACACCCAAGTGTTTGATGATAAATTTGGTTTCATCAACAATCTTAGTGTATTGGATTTGGTATTCAACGAAGGAAAATTTGCTTTGGATTATTTGAAATCGCAACCCCTAAACGTAAAGTAATTACTCAAAAGAAAGTTTAGCCATTATAGGATAATGGTCCGAATTTTCAAAACTCGAAAAGCTTTCGAATTTTTTCACTTTCATCTTTTCATCAGCAAAAATATAATCGATGCGCGCTGGGTAATAACGAAACTTATAGGTAGCTCCAAAACCTTTACCCGCTTCTTCAAAGCTATCTCTTAATTTGCCTTTTATGTTTCGGTATACATAAGAAAACGCACTGTTATTCATGTCGCCGCAAATGATTAAAGGATATTGACAATCATTTTTGTGTTCTTTAAACAATTCCGCTTGTTGCTGTTGTTGTTTGAAAGCTTTACTGATTCGGTTAAACAATATTTGCGATTTGCTTTGATTAATCACATTAATATCATCGTTAATTTCAGTAACATCGGGAGAGATTTTGATGGATTGCAAATGCATATTATAGACACGAATCGTTTCTTTTCCTTTCTTAATATCAGCAAAAATGACATTGTTATTCGAATTGGGAAAAACAATATTTCCTTCATTGATAATAGGAAATTTAGAAAAAATAGCTTGACCAGTTTTAATTTGGTCACCCGCCATTAAAATATATTTGTGTGGATATACTTTCAAATCAATATCTGCCGAAGTAGAATACTCTTGGATACATAAAATATCTGGATTTTCATCATTGATAAAACTCACAATTTGCAAAGGCACATCGTCTCTATCAATCCATTTAAAAAGATTGAGCAACCGAACATTGTAACTCATGACAGTAAAATCCTTTTCGCTTTCGGGAAATTCTTTGGTAGAAAATTTATAGAATTTATTAATAAAGGTAATTCCCATTAAAAGAACCAAGCCTGATAAAATCATTCGCTTTTTAAACTGGACTCCCCAATAAAAAAAGAACAAAGCATTAAACACAAAAAACAAAGGCATAAACAAGGTCAATACCGATAATAATGGAAATGCTTTCGGTGCTAAAAAAGGTAACAAATACGCACTGAATGTCACTACAGTCAGCACTATATTTAAAAGAAACATCCCTTTGTTAAACCATGAAAGATTTTTCATCTTCGTATTCTATCTAAAATTATTTTCCTGCTTTGAACAGAAATTCTTTTTCTTCTTGGGTCAAACAATCATAACCTGATTGACTGATTTTGTCTAAAATCTCGTCAATTTGTTGCTGCGTTTTATCTTTTACCACTATTCTTGAACTCGGCTTTGCTAGCGGTTTGGAATAATTTTTATGCACCTTTTTAAAAGGAGTACGTTTTGATTGTTTAAATGGATTATTTAAAATCCGACTCAGATCCATTCCATTTTGGAGCAATTTAATAAAAATAAATCCAAAAAAAGCACCCGCCAAATGCGCAATATGTCCACCAGTATTTTCAATTTTAAATTGCATGAAGTCCAGTACCAAAATTACTGCTGTTAAGTGCCATAATTTAACGTTACCAAAAAACAGTAATCGAACAGTCATTAATGGACGATAAGTCGTTGTAGCCACTAAAATTGCCATTATTGCTCCTGAAGCACCCACCATAGATGAATTCATTTGCAAAAAATAATAACCCACCACAAATGCTACTCCTGAAAACAGTGCACTTAACAAATACAATCCCATAAATTGTTTGGAATTAAAAAAAGTCAAGAACAACATACTGGAGAAATGCAGGACCATCATATTAAAAAACAAATGTCCAATTCCATGATGAAAAAAAGCATAGCTAATTAAAGTCCAAGGCATTGTGATAAATACATTCGGATCTGAAGACAATGCGATCCACGATGGAAAATGGAAAACTCCCAACTGAAAGTTATAGAAAAATAGTACTGAAACAAGAAAACACAAAACATTCCAAAAGATAAGCCTAAAGGCTACTCCTCCAAATTGATATTGCATTTTTATATCGTCTAGTATACTACTCATTTGTAAAAATATTACTGATTCTTAACTAGTTCCAACGGTTCGAATTGAACTGATTTTTCTTCCAATACCACATAATTAAGAAACCAAACAAAGCCCCTCCAACATGCGCAAAATGAGCAATACCGCCTCCGCCAAAGATGGATTTACCAGAAACACCTAGATATAAATCAATCAATACCAATCCAGGTACAAAGTATTTGGCTTTAATCGGAATGGGAATAAACATCAAACCTAATTCAGCCTCTGGAAACATGAATGCAAACGCAACAATGATTCCGTAAATCGCTCCCGAAGCACCAACAGCTGTTCCTAAATAGGCGCTAGTGAAATTCTGAAATTCAGTAACGGTTAAAAGCTCTTGCCAACGGGTATCTATTTTACCTTCATTCAACAACTGTAGAATTTCTACCTTCGAAAAACCATTAGAAAGCAGGGTATTTAAACCTTCTTGAAAATGATAATAATTCACTCCGGTATGCACTAAGGCCGAACCCAATCCACACGAAATATAGAAAAACAAAAACTTCTTGCTTCCCCAAAATAATTCTAAAGCCGAACCAAACGAATACAAAGCGAACATATTAAACAAAATATGCATAAATCCGCCGTGCATAAACATATAAGTTATGGGCTGCCAAGCTTTAAAATCTTGGTTTTCAGGAAAAAATAAAGCGAGGTATTTATAGGCAGGACCCGATACTAATAGGGTACCAATAAAAAATAAAATATTAATAATGATTAACTGTTTAACCGTCTCTGTTACATTTCTCATAGGGCAAATTTTTTATCTATATCTTCCACACGCATCGTGATAAAAGTGGGTTTTTGAAATGGGGAAACATTAGGCTCCTTACAAGCAAACAAGCCATTAACCAAATTTTCTTGTTCTTTTTCGGTCAAATAACTTCCGGTTTTAACCGCCAAACTTTTCGCCATAGATTTAGCTATGGTATCGTTTTGACTGAAACTGCTATCCGGAATACCATCCTGCAAATCAGATAGCAATTGTTCCAAAACTAAAGCAACTTCACTTTCGGTGATATTGACTGGGATTCCAGAAATAACAATATGGTCGGCTTGGGTTTCCTCAAAAACAAATCCGGTATTCATCAATGACAATTGCAATTCGGCAATCAATTCCAACTCATTATTTGAAAAAGACAAATTCAATGGAAATAACAATTGCTGGCTAGAAGCTTGTTGCACCGTCATACTAACCAAAAATTGTTCGTACAACACGCGTTGATGTGCCCGTTGTTGATCGACAATCACCATCCCAGATTTGATTGGGGACACAATGTATTTTTTATGAATTTGATAGGTTCTATGTACCGTGGGTTCAGCATCTTCTAGATCAAACAAAGAAGCGGTGACTTCTTCATTTTCAAAGCTAAAATTGCTTGCTGCCGAAAAGGTATCTGTTTCTTGTTTTAAACCCACATACAATCCCTCCCAACTCGAAGCAATTGCGGTTTTTTTATAATTAGAACTTGAACCCGAATAGGATTTTGTAGTTTTTTCGTCAGCAAAAGGATTGAAATTAGCATCCACTTGAACAGTAGGCATGGCTCCTTCAACATCTTTGTAATGATAAGGCGTATCCAAATTAGCATCGCGATCAAAGTCCAAAATAGGAGCCACATTAAATTGTCCCAAGCTGTGTTTGATAGCGGCTCTTAAAATCGCATACAAAGCTTGTTCATCATCAAACTTAATCTCGGTTTTAGTTGGATGAATATTGATATCAATCGTATGAGGAGGAACAGTCAGAAACAAGAAATAACTTGGTTGAGTCCCATCTTTCAGAATTCCGTCATAGGCTGCCATCACTGCGTGATGCAAATAGCCACTTTTGATGTAACGATCGTTAACAAAAAAGAATTGCTCTCCCCTATTTTTTTTGGCAAATTCAGGTTTGCTCACAAATCCTTGGATCTCGACAATTTCGGTTTCTTCTTGAACTGGAACTAATTTTTCATTGGTTTTACCCGAAAAAATAGCCACAATTCGCTGTCTGAAATTAGATTGAGGCAAATTGAACATTTCACTGCCATTATGATAAAACGTAAAATGAATATTGGGATGTGCCAAGGCAACACGTTGGAACTCGTCAATCACATGACGGTATTCCACAATATCCGATTTCAAGAAATTACGTCGAGCCGGAATATTATAAAATAGATTTTTAACCGCAAATGAAGTTCCCTTGGGCAAAACTGCCACTTCTTGAGAAATAAATTTACTTCCTTCAATAATAAGATGTGTTCCTAGTTCTTCCTGGTCCTGCTTGGTTTTCATTTCGACATGAGCAATCGCCGCAATAGAGGCTAAGGCTTCACCACGAAAACCTTTGGTGTGCAAGGAAAATAAATCTTCGGCCTGGCGAATTTTTGAAGTAGCATGGCGCTCAAAACACAAACGTGCATCGGTTACACTCATACCTACTCCATTATCAATCACTTGAATCAAGGACTTACCAGCATCCTTAATGATCAATTTGATGTCTGTTGCTTTGGCATCGACTGCATTTTCCAATAACTCTTTCACCACAGAAGCTGGTCGCTGCACCACTTCTCCAGCGGCAATTTGATTGGCAACATGATCAGGAAGTAATTGAATAATACTCGACATCAAAAAGGTTTTAATTGTTGGGGTTAATTTATGGCCAAACCATAAAGCACAAATTTAGGGAATTTATACTTGGTATTAAAACATCACTAATTACAAAAAACAGAAAAACCTATACTAGTTAGTTAACAGTATAGGTTTCAAAATGTATTTTGTTTTATCTATTCTTCTATTTGCAATGGCTTACTATCAATTTGCAAAGTAGCATTTCCTAATAAGTGCTGATTGTCCATTTGATTAGAAAAGGAAGCTTGCTGACGAATAAAAGCCATTTTGATAGCCGCTATAGCCGCCTCTGTTCCTTTGTTGCCGTGAATACCACCGCTTCTATCAATTGATTGTTGCATGGTATTGTCGGTCAATACACAAAAAATAACAGGTATATCCGTTTGTACATTTAAATCCTTGATTCCTTGAGTTACGCCTTCACAAACGAAATCAAAATGTTTGGTTTGTCCTTGAATTACGCAACCAATTACGATTACCGCATCGACATTTTGAGTTTGCAGCATTTTTTTGGCACCATACACCAATTCAAAACTTCCCGGAACATTCCAACGAATAATGTTTTGTGCCGGAACTTGATTTTCTATCAAGGCTGTAAACGCACCATTATAAAGACCTTCGGTAATGGTTTCATTCCACTCGGCCACTACAATTCCAAAACGAAAATTGCGAGCATCTGGAACGCTATTTTTATCGTATTCTGATAAATTTTTATTTTCGGTAGCCATCGTAAATCAAGTTTAAGGTTGTGAGTTAAAGATAAAAAATAAAGGTTAGAAATTACAACTCCTTAGAAAAACTAATGGGACTATAATTGCTAACCTAAATTGTAGTTTGGAAGTGAACTATTGTGCCAATCCAATCAATACATCAACTGAAGCTGCTTCAGGAGTTGTATCATAATTATCTTTAATATCGGTAAGGTATTTTAAAGCTTCTTCTTTGTTTCCTAATGCCAAAGCTGTTTTACCAGCTTTTAACAAGAAACGTGGCGTTGTAAAATCGTTTTTACTAGCCTCAACCGCTTTGATGTAATTTTCTAAAGCCTCTTTGGGTTGGTTTTTTTGAGCGTAAGCATCGCCTATTGCCCCTTTAGCCAAAGCACTTAAGATCATATCTTTGGATTCAAACTGGCTTAAGAAATCAATAGCTTCAGCATATTTTCCTGTATTCAAGTAAGCAATACCTGCATAATAGTTAGCCAAGTTTCCTGCATCTGTTCCAGCGTATTCTTCAGCAATTTTAATAAAACCAAATTTACCTTCAGAACCATTCAATGATAATTTATACAAAGAGTCACTTGCTACTCCGTCAGTTGCTTTTTGGAAATTTTGTTGAGCCACAAACATTTCATTAGCCGCTTCTTCCTCTTTTGGTGTAGCGATGAATTTCTCATAGGCTAAATACCCAACAGTAAACAAAGCAATTGCAGCAACAAATCCAATGATTACTTTTTGATTTTTAGCAACAAAATCTTCCGTTTTAGAAGCAGTTTCGTCCAATTTTGAAAAAACACCAGCAGTGGTGCTGTCTTTTTCATCAATCTGTACATCTTCTACAACTTCTTTAACTTCTTTTGCTTTCGGGGTTTTATATCCTCTTTTATTATAAGTGGCCATTTCAATTAAATTTAGTGAGTGGCAAAAATAAAATTTTTATTCAAATCTAAAAGGCATTTTATGGATATTTTTCAATAATTTGCGGGCAGTTTGAAAAAGCGCTCTCATAAAGCCCCATTCTTCATTCCAGCAAGACAAAAAATGTATTTAAAAAAGATTTCATTATTCAATTACAAGAATTTTTCGGAGGCCAATTTCGAGTTTGACACCAAAATCAATTGTTTTGTTGGTAAAAACGGAATCGGAAAAACCAATGTACTCGATGCAATCTACCATTTATCCTACGGAAAGAGTTATTTCAATCCGCTTGCTGTCCAAAATATCAAACACGGTGAAGAGTTTTTTGTAATCGATGCCGAACTGGAAAAAGAGAATAGAGCTGAACAAATTGTGTGCAGTCTCAAAAAAGGGCAAAAGAAAATCCTTAAACGCAACGGAAAAGTCTACGATAAATTTTCAGACCATATTGGCTTTGTACCTTTGGTAATTATTTCACCTGCCGACAGGGATTTAATTATTGAAGGAAGTGAAACACGTCGCAAATTCATGGATAGTGTGATATCACAATTAGATTCACTTTATTTACAACAACTTATTCAATACCAAAAAGTAATCAGTCAGCGCAATGCCTTGTTGAAATACTTTGCTTTAAATCATGTTTTTGACAACGATACTTTATCCATTTATAACGAGCAACTCAACGGTTTTGCGCAATCTATTTTCGAAAAAAGAAAAGAATTTATTCAAGAATTCATTCCTATTTTCAACAAACACCACCAAGCTATTACTGATTCGCAAGAAACGGTTCAACTCGTGTATGAAAGTCATTTATTCGACAATGATTTAGCAACATTATTAGTTGAAAATATCAACAAAGATCGTGCGTTACAATTCACCAGTGTTGGGATTCATAAAGACGATTTATCATTTGAAATTGACTCCTATCCAATTAAGAAATTTGGTTCTCAAGGCCAACAAAAATCATTTTTAATTGCGTTAAAGTTGGCACAATTTGAATTTTTGAAAAAACAAAGTGGTGTCAAACCCATTTTACTTTTTGATGATATTTTTGACAAATTAGACGAAAGTCGTGTGGCTAAAATTGTAGACATGGTAAACAGCGACACCTTTGGACAACTCTTTATTTCGGATACGCATCCAGAACGTACCGAAACCATTGTTAAATCGACACTTCAGAGCTATAAAATTTTTAATTTATAACGATTACACTTCGATTAAAATTAAAAAAAAGGTACTTTAGCTTATTAATTTTATTAAACCTATAAATGAAATCATTAGCTCCAACATTTTCAGCTTTTCTATTATTTGCGATTTTTTCGTGTAACGCCCAAACAGCAACGAACATTAAAGTTATAGATCCTGTTTCTTTCAAAAAAGAAATTTCAACTACACCCAATGCGCAAATTTTAGACGTTAGAACAGCTGAAGAGTTTACAGTAGAACACCTACAAAATGCTGAAAATGTAAATTGGTATAGCCCCGATTTCTCAACTAATACTACCAAATACGACACATCTAAACCAGTTTTTATCTATTGTAGAAGTGGTAAAAGAAGTCATTTAGCTGCAGAAAAACTAGTTGAACTAGGTTTTACAACCATTATTGAAATGGAGGGCGGCATTATTAATTGGACCACTAAAGGTTTGGCTACAACTGCTGAAAAAAAACAACTCTAAAAAACACACCATGCTTTCCAAAGACAGCCTACAATTTTTAGACGATTTAAAAGCCAATAACAATCGAGATTGGTTTTTAGACAACAAAAAAAAATACGAGACTTTCAAAAAAGACTACCAACAATTAGTTGGTCATTTTTTGGATGCTTTGAAACCTTTAGATCCTTCTTTGGAACTATTAGAAATTAAAAATTGTACGTTTAGAATTAATCGTGATATTCGTTTTTCCAAAGACAAAACACCTTACAAATCGTATGTTGGAATCTGGATCTCTTCGGGTTCAAAAGGAAATAACCGTTCGGGTTACTATGTTCATATTGAACGAGACAAAAGTTTTATTGCTGGTGGATTCTACTGTCCTGAAGCAGACGATTTGAAAAAAGTTCGCCGAGAAATTGCTTATTTTTATGATGACTTGGAAGCGATTTTACAGGAGAAAAATTTCAAAAAAGAGTTTGGCGATTTTGACCGAAACGAAGCCAGCACTTTAAAAAATCCGCCTCGTGGATTTGAGAAAGACCATCCAGCAATAGAGAACTTAAAATTAAAAAGTTTTGAAGCCAGCCAGTCATTTAACATTTCAGAAGTACTACAACCCGATTTTGTCACGAAAATGACAAAAAAATTAATTACTTTAAAACCATTGAACGATTTTATCAATCGCGCAGTAACCACTGACGAATTTTAATTCTTACTTTTGAACATTCAAAAAGCAATTTATTCCATGATGCTACACTCAAATTTTTCTCTAAAAAACTACAATACTTTTGGCATTGAAGCCAAAGCAAAACAGTTTACTGCAGTACATTCAATTGAAGAATTGAAAACTGTTTTAGTTGAAAATCCAAAAGAGAAAAAATTCATTTTAGGTGGCGGAAGCAACATGCTTTTAACCCAAGACATAGACGCTCTAGTAATTCATATCGATTTAAAAGGCAAAAAAATCATTGACGAAAATGACGATTTTGTTTGGGTCGAAAGTCAGGCAGGCGAAAATTGGCACGAATTTGTACTTTGGACGATGGATCAAAATTTTGGCGGTTTAGAAAACATGTCGTTAATCCCTGGAAATGTAGGTACAACTCCTGTACAAAATATTGGGGCATATGGTGCAGAAATTAAAGATCATTTTGTTTCCTGTCAAGCTATGGCTATTGCAAACCAAGAGTTAAGAACCTTTTCCAACGAAGAATGTCATTTTGGTTATCGAGAAAGTATTTTCAAAAACGAAGTCAAAGACCAATACATCATTACTTCAGTAGTTTTTAAACTAACTAAACGCAACCACAAGATCAATACTTCCTA
>JACCDY010409461.1_pt1 | contig 18193 bp, 15 predicted proteins | sample 7446391 | NCBI WGS metagenome assembly JACCDY01 (sample SAMN15323451, study PRJNA562643) | freshwater metagenome | isolation source: river surface water | place: USA:Blue River Watershed | collected 2017-08-18
TACGCATAGTGCAAAAGTAAGCTTTTCAAATATTAAAAAATTATGTAGGTTTGTCACCCATGTCAAAATCAAGTTCAGAAACTCCTCTAATGCAACAGCATCGGGCTATTAAACAAAAATACCCTGACGCCATTTTACTCTTTAGAGTGGGTGATTTTTATGAGACATTTGGAGAAGATGCTGTGATTGCTTCTAAGGTTCTAGGCATCACTTTAACCAAAAGAAACAATGGATCGGCCTCCTCGAGTGAACTTGCTGGTTTTCCGCATCATTCATTGGATACATATTTACATAAATTGGTTAAAGCTGGACATCGTGTTGCTATATGCGATCAATTAGAGGATCCAAAAACAGTCAAGGGCATTGTGAAAAGAGGTGTCACAGATATGTTGACCCCTGGAATTGCCACCAACGACAAATTGCTGGAGCATAAACAAAATAATTTTTTAGCCGCTTTATTTATTGAAAATGACAATGGTGGTATTGCCTTTTTAGATATCACTACTGGTGAGTTCTTAATTGCAGAAGGTAATATTGAATACTTGGATAAACTATTGCAAAGCTTACAACCTGCAGAAATCCTTTATCCAAAAAATTACCAAAATGCATTTAAGGAACATTTTGGTACAGGCTTTTATACTTATTGTTTAGATAGTTGGATTTTTGATGAAGCATTTGGTACTGAACTTTTATTAAAACAATTTCAGACGCAAAGCTTAAAAGGATTTGGCATTGAAACACAAAAAATAGGCATCATTGCTGCTGGTGCAATCCTACATTATTTAAAAGAAACGGAACATCCTCACCTTCAACATATCCACACCATTGGTCGTATTGATCGCAATGAGATTTTATGGATGGATAAATTCACCATTCGTAATTTAGAATTGATTGGCAACGGAGCAGGGCAAAAAGGGTTGATAGATATCATAGATGCGACTAGAAGTCCAATGGGTGCAAGGTTATTAAAGCGTTGGTTGATCTTCCCATTACAATCATTGGAACAAATTAATCAAAGACTCGGTGCAGTCGCTTATTTTATAGATGCTAAAGAAACTGCAACTACATTACATGAAACCATTGAGTCATGTGGCGATTTAGAAAGATTAACGAGTAAATTAGCAAGTCGTAAAATACAACCAAGAGAGTTGGTGCAATTAGAAAAATCTTTAACTGCAGTAGCTGCCATTAAAACGAGTTTAACACCAAGCACGAATACCTATTTAAAGACACTATCAGAAAATTTAGTGGTTTGTCAAAAAACAATTGACGCCATTCAATACTATATTATGGAGCAGCCTCCTGCCACTATCATGAAAGGAGGATTTATAAAAAATGGTGTTGACCCAAGCTTAGATGAATTAAGAAATATTTCAAGCGGTGGCAAGGAATACCTGACCCAATTACAAAATAAAGAAGCTGAACGCACGGGTATAAGTTCTTTAAAAATTGGTTACAATAATGTGTATGGCTATTATTTAGAAGTAACTCATGTACATAAAAACAAAGTACCTGCAGATTGGATTCGCAAACAAACATTAACAACTGCCGAAAGATATATCACCCCTGAACTGAAAGAATACGAAGAAAAAATATTAGGCGCTGAGGATAAAATTTTTACTTTAGAACTACAGTTGTACCAACAATTATTGGACCTTATTTTAAGCGATCTGAATGCCATTCAAACCAATGGACAGTTTGTAGGTGTGATAGACTGTTTATTGTGTTTTGCATACATCGCAAAGCAAAATAAATATTGCCAACCTACCATGATGGATGATGGTATTTTATCCATCACCGATGGAAGGCATCCGGTGATTGAGCAAACCCTTCCAATAGATACTCCATATATTGCTAACCATACTTTATTGGATCCTAATGATCAACAAATCATTGTGCTTACAGGACCCAATATGAGCGGAAAGAGTGCAGCGTTAAGACAAACAGCTTTGATTACTTTGATGGCGCATATGGGTTCCTTTGTGCCAGCTACAGCTGCATCTATCCCATTAACAGATAAAATTTTTACACGTGTTGGTGCGAGTGATAATTTAAATGCGGGCGAATCTACGTTTATGGTTGAGATGCTTGAAACTGCGAGTATTTTAAATAATCTAAGTGCAAGAAGTTTGATTTTATTAGATGAAATTGGCAGAGGTACATCTACCTACGATGGTATTTCTATTGCATGGAGTATTGTAGAATACTTACAAAAATCTGCGCATCGTCCTAAAACTTTATTTGCAACACATTACCATGAGTTGAATGATTTAGAAGGGCAATTAAAACGTGTTCACAACTACCATGTAACACATAAAGAAGTGGGCAATAAAATTATCTTCCTTCGTAAATTAGCCAAAGGAGGAAGCACCCATAGTTTTGGAATCCATGTGGCAAAGATGGCTGGCATGCCCAATGAATTAGTGGATCGTGCCAATACGATTTTACATGAAATGGAATTAAAAAATAAGGAACATCAACAAGCTAGCCCAACGGTGCAAGCAACCACAGAAAAATTTCAACTGTCCATATTTGATGCACATACAGAAACATTTGAATCTATCCGTAAAGAATTAGATAGCATAGACATCAACAACCTTACCCCTGTAGAAGCATTGATGAAATTACAAGCAATAAAACAAAAACTGAATTAAGCTTCTTCCCAGAAGCCCATTTTGCTATATTTTTCGATTCTATTTTCGACTCTTTTTGCTGGGTCGATATCTTTCACCTCATCCAAGGCTTTAATAATTTGTTTCTTAAGCATCTCTGCAGCGGCTTCATAATCCCAATGTGCACCGCCTAAGGGTTCTTGCACAATCTCATCTACCAAACCAAAGCTTTTCATATCATTTGCAGTCAATTTCAATTGTTCTGCAGCCAATTCTTTTTTGTCCCAGCTTCTCCATAAAATAGAGCTGCAACTTTCTGGAGAAATCACGGTATACCATGTGTTTTCCATCATCAAAGTTTTGTCTCCCACACCTATTCCTAATGCACCACCACTCGCACCTTCTCCAATGATCACAATCACAATTGGCACTTTTAAACGGATCATTTCATAAATATTACGCGCAATGGCCTCTCCTTGACCTCTTTCCTCCGCTTCTAGGCCTGGAAATGCTCCTGGTGTATCAATTAAGCAAACAACTGGTTTATTGAATTTTTCGGCCAATTTCATCAATCTAAGGGCTTTTCTATACCCTTCAGGGTTGGCCATCCCAAAATTACGCATCTGTCTAGCCTTGGTATTGCTCCCCTTTTGTTGACCAATCATCATCACCGTTTGGCCATTGAATTCTGTAAATCCACCCACCATAGCTTTGTCATCCTTTACATTTCGGTCACCATGTAATTCGATGAATTTATCGCACATTAAATGGATATATTTTAGGGTATAGGGTCTATCTGGATGACGGCTCAATTGCACACGTTGCCATGGGGATAAGCTTTCTGTGATTGCTTTGCGCTTTTCCACAATAGATTTCTCCAACTGAGCTACCGTTGCTGATAAATCGATTTTTGGGTTCTTTTCGGCTAGTTTATTAGTTGCATCAATTTGTTCATATAAGTCCTTAATTGGCTGCTCAAATTCTAAAAACTGTCTATTTGGATATGCTGGCATAAGCTTGAATTAGGCTGTAAAAATAATACAACCTTTTTTAATAAAAGATTTGTTTAAAAAACTTCTTTACCCTTATCTTTGCAACCCGGAAATAGGAAACTGGTTTCGGAGTTCTTGGATCGGTAGTTCAGTTGGTTAGAATGCCGCCCTGTCACGGCGGAGGTCGCGGGTTCGAGTCCCGTCCGGTCCGCAGTAATGCACTTAAGCCCTTGATTATCAAGGGCTTTTTTTATGTGGGGTACACACTGGGGCACATTTGAATAATTAAAACATCCTATATATCCTGATAGTAATGGTTTTTAAAACCATTTAATTCTATAATAAATTTGTAATGTGAATACAATGATACAGTAACCACATATTGGATAAGATTACCCACGCTTCATTAAACTCAAAAAGCCCGCAAAACCTTTATTGATAAGGATTTACAGACTTAGTAATTGTAAAAAGTCGAGGAATTAATTGTAGCTTATAAATCCCACATTATAGGATAATTACTATCATTAATCGCCCAACCGGTTGAGCTATCTCTTTTGAGTAAAAAATCCGCCAGATCATAACCATGTTGTTTTTCCTCCCTACTTGAACTCTCCTCTAAAAGGCTAGAAATAGAAATATCACAACTAAACGCATTTTTCTGTATTACTTTCATTCTTAGGCTCCAATCTTCATAACAACCTAAATCAGGCCACAGTTTAATTTTTCTACCTTCAAGAACCTTAGATACTTCGTAGCTCGACCATTTGCAGCCATTTTTACCTCCTGTTGATAACCAAACAAAATGTGGCATATATAATGAAGCTATTAAAGCAGTCTTTTCACTCTCAACTATACAAACAACTTTATTGGGGTGAAGATATAAGAGATGCTCACCAAAAAAGCATTGCTTAAGATTAGGATTGTCCTTACCTAAAATCCATTTACCTGCAAAGTATACTTTATCAGCTTCCCCAAAATCTCTATAATAACACCCATTAACGTAATCATACTTTAAGGCCTCTTCTAGAGACCTTGTTCGCCTTCCTGATTCTGGATTGTAGTGCATCACTTTGGCCTGCCTAGGGCGACCCTGAGCGTCTACTTGCCAAAAGACAGTAGCACCTTGCCAATGTTTGGATGTACCTATGTAATACATATCAAACAACTTTTTAACTACTTGCCACCCCACAAGAGTAGAAAGGTACTCAGCGAAGTTATTTGACCGCCAATACCTAACAGATTCCTTCATCATTTGAACATCAAGAAAGTCAATTTCATTTGAAAGGCTTGGGAACAATGGAACACTGGAATGTTTTAAATATCTCTTATTTGGATTCTCTTTGAAATATTGACTTGGACGAAGATGATACCCACAATTCAACTCCCTATTACATCTACCCACATTATCAGCGTAATATTTATTTTCGTTATCAATATATCTTGTGAACTCTTTTTTTGCACCGCAATTAGGACAGTCAAATCTAGATGATGGACCTTTATATGGCTCTAACATATAGCATGGATTTTCTTTTAGTTTAGTAGTTTAAACTGGTTTAAATAGTCAAATTAAACTGGTTTAGTAGTTTAATAGCGTATATATGTATACGCTATATTAAACTAGATTACTATAATAGTAAGCTGAATTACCCTCCTTGACTGTTCTGATAAAACACATTTTATGGATCAAATAAAATAAGAAGTCTTTTGACTTATTTTGACCAAACTGAATGCCTTTCATTTGATAATGTGCTTGTATCTCAATACAAATATCTTTGTACTTAAACTTTTTGTTTATAGCGTATATCTGTTCTATAATAGCTTTATGAATTTCAGCATCATAGTTTTGTGGCTCAAGTTTAATTTTCTTGATACCATTTTTTGATGGAATGAAATCTGACATTATAAATGGCATCCCCTCATCATCAATTCGAAATGCGAATGGGATGAAAGGCTTTTCTCTACAATGTACTGGTTCTACTTCAGTAAAAGACTCATCCCCCGAACGGGTAGTCAATGATAAAACCGTTTCAGCTTTGTTCACTAATTCAGTACCTAAATGTCCTCTAGCAAACGAATCAGACTTGTTTTGATGTAATACAGTCACTAAATGTATATTCCTTTCTGCAGTCCATTTTAATAGCTTAGAAGCTATTTCTGTGGCTTCAGATTGACTATTGATATCTGAAACCAAGTCTCTTATACCATCTATTATAACTAATGAGACATCAGATGTATTATAAATTACATCCTCAATATATTGTACCCTTTCCCTAGGTGACAGCGATCTTAAAGAATGGCAATCTAAATTCTCATCACTCCCTAGATCAGTTAAATTTTGTATTCTAAAACCAACTTGTTGCACCTTCACTTGGCTTTGCTCTGTATCAAATAGTATGACCCTAGGCTTGTCTATATTTACCTCACTCCTGAGCTTATCCATAAATACACCTTTCTTTAAAAATGAAGCCGCAAGAAGAGATACAAAGAATGTTTTTCCACTCTTTGGTCTTCCTAAAACCAATGTGAAATTCTCTAATGTGGCGATGCTAGCAATGTCGTCATTCACGATAACATCAATTAAAGATGGTGCTTGTTCAAAGCTCTCCGAAAAACTTACTTTATGTCTGTTTATATACTCGAATGTTTTAGTTGCAACTGACATATGTTCAGAGCTATTTAAAGCGTTAATACCTAAAATATCATTCATAATATCTTGTTCTTTTATTCTCATGTTTTTTGTATTATATTCTTGTTTCAAGAGGTTATTTAAATGTTTTGATTTTTACTAGTGCACTTTGAATTTCAGAAGATTTGTACCGTTTGCCAGCACCTGTCGGGGTCCTGTAACATACTATGTCGCCTGTTTTTGTCCATGCATCGAGTGTAGGCAATGAAACGCCTAGAATAGAGGCAGCCTCTTTTCGAGTTAATAAAGTGTCAGTAATGTTTTGGTGATTTTTCTCTTGACTAAAGAGTTGTAGTTCTGCTCTAAACCCCTCTAATAGTTCAATCTTAAGTTGTTCTAAAGGAATTTGTGATAATAGTAATTTACTCATTGTATTTGCTTTTAATGAATGTAAAATTCAAAAACAAATACAATAGGTGTTCTTGGGCAAGTCTTGGGAACTCTTGGAATCCAGAGTCGACTATCTATCTAGCTCCTCTCTTCTAGGAATAGCGAGAAATTTTGACTTATGGGTTGCATTTTTTATTGGGTCTACTTCTTTATGGAGCATATTGCCCAAACTGTCTTCAGTGGGATTATCATCTTTAAAATCAAAATACTGTAAAAGGATTCTGGCATTTCTGATTCCAAATTTTGTAGGTTTTTCTAAGTACCCTTTATTGATTAATAGGTCAATTATAAATGCAAAATCAGCAGGCTTGCCCTTCCAAACTAGTTTCATATTAGCATCTGCAATAATTTCAGCCCCATAATCAAAAAAGCGACTTTTATCCTGTAAATATTTCAAAAAATCAATTGAACAAATAACTAATTCAAATTTGTCGTAAACATGATTTGAAATTATATCTAATGACACATCTTTTTCACTTTTACCGGTAAAATATTCTTCCTCTATACTTGAAAAAAAATCTAACTGTTTTAATCCCTCTTCTAAAGCGAGTAAAATTTCTTCCTTAAACTCAGAAAGCCTAGGATTATAATCTTCTGAATATAATAAATAGACTTTATTAATTAAATTTTGGTATGCATAATAGTTTAATGATTGATCATACCATTCATCATCTAGATTTGGTAAATCAGGTTTAATTTTAAATCCTTCAACTTCCTTTTTATAGTATCTTAAGCCACTATAAAGCAGTTCTTTTTTCTTTTGCTCAGTTGACTTATTGAACTCTAACTCAAATTGATCAATAAGAGATACTCTTGAAGGGTATTTTAAAGTATTATACCTTATACCAACTTGATTAATTGGACATACAATGTCTAGAATACTTTTATCCCAAGCAATATGACTTAACAAGGATTCAATATTTATTTCCATCAAACACTAATTAACACAGGTCAATAAATAATTAATTCTCAGCAAGAATTTTTTTCTTTTCTAACTCAAATTCTTCTTTTGTTAAAAATCCGTCTTTGAATAACTTACCTAATTTTTCCAATTTTTCGAATTTTTCTACGGATGTTTGTTTAGGTTTATTGATGGTAATTTGAGCGTCAGTTTGATTTCCATTTACACTATATCCTGCAGAATAAGAAATTGTTGTAGCGTTTGAATCAGCTAAAATTTTTGAATTTGCAACTAATCTAAATTTCAGATCTACACTTGGAAATTTGCCAGCTAAACCACCTGAAATTTCATTAACTGATACTACTTCTGCTATTGAATTCTTTTTCAAAGCATATTCATTTGCTATTTCGATTACTTGTCTTCTTAATTTTCCAACACTCACAAAGCCAGTTGAGCCTGTTTTAGAAATAATATATATACCATTTCCCATTGGCATTACAATATCCTTTGAACTTTGTGCAAATGCAGACTGAATGACAAATAGTATTGTCAATAACAACGTAAATATTTTTTTCATATGAATTCTAATTATTGATCTCAAATATATTAATTTTTATTTTAATAATACATAATAGAAAGGTTTTTAGCCTAACTTTATGTTAATATAAAGAATAGTTAAAATATGTTTGAACAAATTTTCAAGAATATAGACGATATACTACATAAAGACGCTGGATGTGGTAGTGAATTAGATTATGTAGAACAGACCTCTTGGGTACTTTTTCTTAAGTACCTTGACGACCTAGAGAAGGATAAGAAAACAGCAGGTGAACTTACAGGTAAAACATACAAGAATATTATAGCACCAGAATTCCAATGGAGCAATTGGGCAGCGCCTAAGGACAAAGAAGGTAAATTAGACCATCATACAGCGCTAACAGGAGATGATTTAGCTGACTTTGTTAATATCAAACTCTTCCCATACTTCAAGAAGTTTAAAGCCGATGCAGAGAGTGCAGACACTATAGAATATAAGATAGGCGAGATATTTAGCGAACTTAAGAACAGAATTCAGAGTGGATACAACTTAAGAGAGGTTATCAATCGTATTGATGAGCTTAGATTCAGAACTCATGCAGAAAAACATGAAATGAGTCACTTATATGAGGATAAAATCAAGAACATGGGTAATGCTGGTCGAAATGGTGGTGAGTATTATACGCCTAGACCACTAATTAGAACAATAATAAAGGTTGTTGCCCCTAAGATTGGAGAAACTATATACGATGGCGCTTCTGGCTCTGCAGGATTCCTATGTGAGGCTTTTGACTATTTAATGAATAGCAAGAAACTAACTACAAGCGATGTCACTACTCTACAGAAAAAGACATTCTATGGTAAAGAGAAAAAGTCTCTAGCTTACATCATTGGCACTATGAACATGATATTACATGGTGTAGAAGCTCCTAATATCATTCACACCAACACCCTTGCTGAGAACCTTTCAGATATTCAAGAGAAAGATAGATATGATGTCATTCTAGCTAATCCACCATTTGGAGGAAAAGAGAGAGCTGAGGTTCAGCAGAATTTTCCTATAAAAACTGGAGAGACTGCAAGCTTATTCATGCAGCATTTTATCAAGATTTTAAGAGCTGGTGGTAAAGCTGGAGTTGTAATTAAGAATACCTTTTTAAGCAATACTGATAATGCCTCAGTAAGCTTAAGAAAGCTATTGTTAGAAAGCTGTAACCTTCACTCTGTGCTTGATTTACCCGGAGGTACATTTACTGGCGCTGGCGTAAAAACTGTAGTATTATTCTTTGAAAAAGGTTCATCAACTAAGAAAGTATGGTTCTATCAATTAAACTTAGATAGAAACTTAGGTAAAACAAATGCACTAAATGAAAAGGATTTAGAAGATTTCGTTAATCTTCAAAAGACAAAAGCTGAATCTGAAAATTCTTGGTCCATCAATGTAAAGGACATTGATCAAACTACATTTGATTTATCTGCAAAGAATCCAAATAAAAAAGAGGAAGCTGCTCTTAGAAAGCCTGAAGATATTTTGGAAGAGATGAAGGCGCTTGATGATGAAAGCAAAGTTATTTTAAACTCAATCTTAGAATTACTATGAGAAAAGGTTGGGAAATAAGAAAACTTGGAGATGTATGTTTGAAAATAACTGATGGTAGTCACAACCCACCAAAGGGTGTTGAAATCAGTGAATATTTAATGCTAAGTTCAAGAGATATTTTTGACGAACAAATACATTATGATAATCCAAGATTTATATCAAAAAAGGATTTTGAAAATGAAGATAAAAGAACTGCAATTAAAGCAAACGATGTTCTTTTAACTATTGTAGGGACAATCGGAAGAGTTGCAGTGGTTCCTAATAAACATCCAAATTTCACATTACAAAGAAGTGTTGCTGTTTTAAGACCCAATACAAATGAAATTGATTCTTATTTTTTAAAATTCTTACTTCAGAATAGTTTAAATTTCCTTATCAGTGAATCGAGGGGAGCTGCACAAAAAGGAATTTATTTAAATCAATTAAAACAAATTCAGATCTCTCTTCCTCTACTTTCGGAACAACAAGAAATTGTTTCAATACTTGATGACGCTTTCAAATCTATTGAACGAGCAAAATCAAATGCAGAGCAGAATTTAAAAAACGCAAAGGAACTTTTTGATAGTTATTTGCAAAATGTATTTGAGAATAAAGGTGAAGATTGGGAGAAAACATCATTAGGGGATGTTTTGGTTAAAACAGAGACAATTGACCCAACAAAATATCCAAATATGGAATTTGTATACTTAGATGTTTCAAGTGTAAATAAAGAAAGTAAAGAAATTGAGACAACAACTAAACTTTTAGGTAAAGACGCACCTAGCAGGGCAAGAAAATTGATAAGAACGAATGATGTTATTTTTGCTACTGTTAGACCAACCCATAGCAGAGTTGCAATGATAACAGTAGAATATGACAAACAAGTATGCAGCACTGGATATTTTGTTTTAAGAGCAAAAGAAATTTTAAGCAATAAATTTATTTTTTATTTTCTATTGACTAACAGATTCAATAAACAAATGGAGAAGCTTCAAAAAGGTGCAAGTTATCCAGCTGTTACAGATACCGAAATAAAAGGTATTAAAATTTCTTTCCCAAAATCATTGAAAGAACAAAATAAAATCGTTAAAAAGCTTGAAGTACTTTCTGTAGAAATAAAAAATCTTGAATCAATATACAAACAAAAATTAAATGACTTAGAGGAGCTAAAGAAATCTATCCTTCAAAAAGCATTTAATGGCGATTTAATTAATTCAAAATAATAATATATGAACACTTTGTTACTTAAAGAACTTGTTGATGAACTTATAAAACAACCGTCTGAAACTGAATGGATTGAATTTAAACAAAACTTTCATTCACAAGAAGAAATCGGAAAGACAATATCTGCATTATCAAATGGCGCATGTTTACATAACAAGAAATTCGGATACCTAATATTTGGCATAGAAGATAATTCACATAAAATAACTGGAACTTCTTTTAATGCGAAGACTCATAAGATCGGCAATGACAATTTAGAATTTTGGTTAAATTTGCATTTGGATCCAAGAATAGACTTAGAAGTTTTCGAATTTAATTATGACTCAGAAAAACACATTTCTTTATATAGAATTCCTGCAGCTAAAAATCAACCCATAAATTTTAAGCATGTGCCATATGTTAGAATTTCAAGCTCAACAACTAAGCTTAGTAACTTCCCAGAGAAACAATCAAAGATTTGGAGGAAAGCCGATATTGGATTTGAAAGAGAAATTGCAATGGATGGTTTGCAATTAACCGATATTCCAAGATATTTAAGCACTGAAACATACTTTGATTTGTTAAAAATTCAATCTCCAACGAATCTTAAAAGTATTATTGATAAATTTATTGATGAAGGATTAGTGGTTAATAGTAACCCATTTGCAATTACAAAATTAGGAGCTTTACTCTTTGCTAAAAACTTACAAGATTTTGATTCTGTTTCAAGAAAATCAATACGAGTAATTGTTTACAAAGGGAAAAACAAAGTTCAAACAGAAAGAGAACAAATTGGTATTAGAGGATATGCCCTTGGCTTTTCTGGATTACTAGATTGGATTAATAGTCAATTACCAGCTAATGAAGAAATCGGAAAAGCATTAAGAACAAACTCTAGAATGTACCCAGAAATAGCAATAAGAGAACTAGTAGCAAATGCATTGGTTCATCAAGATCTAAGAGAAAAAGGTTTTCCAATGATTGAAATATTTTCTGACAGAATTGAGATTTCAAATTCAGGAGTTCCTCTAGTTACTCCTGATAGATTCATTGATGCATATTTATCAAGAAATGAAAAATTAGCTGACTTAATGAGAAGACTTGGGTTCTGTGAAGAAAAAGGTAGTGGTTTAGATAAAGTAATTTTTAATAATGAATTATATCAACTACCTCCTATCAATGTAATTGTAGATGAAAGCAGAACCAGAATAACTCTTTACAGTTATAAATCATTAAATGATCTTGATAAGAAAGAAAAGGTACGTGCATGTTACCAGCATGCATGTTTGAAATTCGTCTCAAATGAAAAAATGACTAATCAATCATTACGTGAGAGGTTTAAAATTGAAGACCATAATTATTCCACAGCATCTAGAATAATTAGAGATGCACTTGAAGAAAATGTCATTAAAGAAGATGATCCATTAAATAAATCTAGAAAATTTGCTAGTTACATTCCAATTTGGGCTTAATTTTCATGTGATTGTTATGTGACATGGCTAATGTTTTAAATTATAACTAATTGATTATCAACTAGTTTTTATAATACACTCATGTGATAAGTATAAATAAATAATTAAATATGAACGAATCCGAAACAAGGGCGGAACTCATTGACCCAAAGCTAAAGGCTTGCGGCTGGGGTGTAGTTGAAGACTCCAAGATTCTTCGTGAGTATAATATTACTGCTGGCAAGATTCAAACTGGAGGAGGTAGATCAAAGATGCTCACTGCAGATTATGTATTGGTATATAAAGGAATTAAGCTCGCTATTGTAGAAGCAAAGAGTGCAGATTTAGAAGTTGGAGAAGGTGTAGCTCAGGCAAAGCAATATGCTGACAAATTACAATTACAAACCACCTACTCTACAAACGGTAAAGAAATTTACAGCATCTGTATGAAAACAGGTGAAGAAGGAATAGTATCAAATTATTTAACGCCAGATGAACTATGGAATAAAACTTTCTCAGAGCAGAACGAATGGAGAGATAAGTTTGTATCTATTCCTGAAGATGGTCACTTTGGAAAAAGATTCTATCAAGAAATTGCTATTAACAATGCTTTAGAGGCTATTGCTCAAGGCAAGCAAAGAATACTGCTAACGCTAGCAACGGGAACAGGAAAAACTGTGGTGGCCTTCCAGATCGCTTGGAAGCTATTTCAAACTAGGTGGAATATAAAAAGGGACGGATCAAGAAGACCTCGTATTCTTTTCCTAGCCGATAGAAACATATTAGCTAATCAAGCGTTCAACTCCTTCTCTGGATTCCCTGAGGATGCCTTAATCAGAATCAAACCTTCTGAAATTAAGAAGACTGGCAATGTGCCTACAAATGGAAGTATTTTCTTTACCATCTTCCAGACATTCATGAGTGGAACTGATAAAGAAGGAAACCCTGCACCCTACTTTGGCGCTTATCCTCCTGATTACTTTGACTTCATTATCATTGATGAGTGTCATAGAGGTGGTGCAAATGATGAAAGTAATTGGCGAGCTATTTTAGAATACTTCGCCCCTGCCGTTCAGTTAGGGCTTACCGCCACCCCAAAGAGAAACGATAATACTGATACTTATAAATACTTTGGCGAACCTGTATACACCTATTCGCTAAAAGAAGGCATTAACGATGGATACCTTACTCCTTTTAAAGTAAAAAGAATCCAGACTACGCTTGATGACTATATTTATACAAGTGATGACAAGCTAATTGAAGGGGAAATTGAAGAAGGGAAAATATATACAGAACCGGACTTCAATAAAATCATAGAGATTAAAGAACGTGAGGCTAAAAGAGTTAAGATTTTCATGGATGATGTGAATCAAAATGAAAAAGCAATTATCTTTTGTGCTACCCAACAACATGCTGCCGCCGTCCGCGACTTAGTAAATCAATATAAGAAAAGCACAGACCCAAATTACTGTGTTAGAGTAACCGCCAATGATGGTGAAATTGGAGAACAATTCTTAAGAGAATTTCAGGATAATGAGAAGATAATTCCAACTATACTAACTACATCCCAAAAGCTTTCTACAGGAGTTGATGCTAGAAACATTAGAAATATCGTATTAATGCGCCCTGTTAACTCTATGATTGAGTTTAAACAGATTGTCGGCAGAGGTACTCGATTATTTGATGGCAAGGAATTCTTCACAATCTATGACTTCGTAAATGCCTATCACCACTTTGCTGATCCCGAATGGGATGGAGAGGCACTACCTTGTGATATCTGTGGCAAGGTAGTATGTGATTGTCCAATACAACCACCTACACCGCCAAAACCATGTTCAAAATGTGACCAAAGACCTTGTATTTGCGAGAGGCCGGAAGCTAAAGAATGTGAGGTTTGTGGAGAGAAACCTTGTGTTTGTCTCAAAAGACCAAAGAAGATTAAGATTAAACTTCGAGATGGGAAGGAACGAGAAATACAGCATATGATTTCAACCTCCTTCTGGGGTGCTGACGGGAAACCTATATCAGCAGAAGAGTTTTTAAATAACCTATTTGGAGCTTTACCAGAATTCTTTAAAAGTGAAGAAGAACTTAGAAAGATATGGAGTAGTCCAATAACACGTAAAACACTACTTCAGAAGCTTGACGATGCAGGTTATGGCAAAAATGAGCTAACTTCCTTACAGAAGCTTGTAGATGCCGAAAAAAGCGACTTATTTGACGTTTTAGAGTACGTCTTCAATAGCGATGTCAAACCGATGACAAGAGAAGCTAGAGTAGCAGCGACACAGGCCACTATTTTTGCATTACTAAATGATAAGCATAAGGAATTCATTGAATTTGTACTTAGCAAATACATAGAGACAGGTGTTGAGGAACTAGATCAAGAGAAGCTACCTATTCTACTTACTAACAAGTACCAAACCTTTGAAGATGCTTCTACGATGCTAGGGGACTTAAGTAAGGTAAAGGACTTGTTTATAGAATTTCAGAAATATTTATACCATTTTAAAGTAGCATAAAGATCCAACATATCAAGTTATCAAAATCGTCAAATTAGAATTATATTTTATATAGCATAAATTTATTTAAGATGAATCAAGAAAACTCATTGATGAATATGCCGCAGGAGTTGAGATCCCAAATTGAGAAAGATATGGTAGTGATGTATCTAATATCACAGGGCAAGCCGATAACTCAGGAGAATTATCTACAGGCAGCAATGTGGGGAGCGACAGATCCGGATGAAGAAATAGAAATCAGCGTAAAGCCAAGTTGGTTCGAAATGCTTCCAAAAACAATAAATTAACAAATATGACAGAAGCTCAGAAGCGTCAAGCTCAAATTGACAGGATCAATCAGAGATTGGGAACTAGTCCTGAGTTCGCCAAGAAGGTGAACGATTACTTCAGCAATCCAAGTGTTATTATTGAATCGAAAAGTAATAATTCTACACCTTCAAATAATGATGAAGAGGAAATTCTTCCTGAAATCGAAGATAATCAGATTAATGAAGTTGCAAAACAACTAGCAAAATTGATTAAGTCCTCAACTAAATAAGAAATTCTTAAATTGAAGATAAAGTTAAACTACTAATCCATTTTACTTTAAAACTCAAAGACAATGGAGAACAACAAACCAAAGATGAACAGAATGATGGAGCTAATGATGGAGTCGGTAGTATTAAGAAAGAATCTGAAATATCCAAGCCAGACGCAGGACAGATACCTATCGACAACAATTCCAATGAAAAGCCAGACTCAGTAGAAAAAGGAACTAACGATCGAGCAGATTATAGAGTGGATGAGAAATCAGAGAACGGACTTTTAGTGAGCATCATTAACAGAAAAAACATTGTATGGAATATAACAAAAAAGAAATGACTGATGCAGAAAAGAGAGAAGCAACGAACGAGAGGATACGCCAGTCTCTGGGTACATCTCCTGAATTTAGGAAAAAGGTTAATGAATTGTTCAGCAAGCCAAGGATCACTACTCAGATGGCTCCCACTAACCCATCAAAACAGAATATAAATACTTCTGAAGGTGAAAATAAAAAAGAAGAACCAGAGAGTGCTGTTACAAAAGAAAATATAGATTCAACTAGTTCAGAACCAAAAGAAAGTAAAGCGCTTGATCATATTTTAAAAATGATCAAAATGAGAATCAGACCAATGTGATTGAATACATCTCCGACTTTAATAATTATTCATCTTTTCTTTTCTGATGTACACTGTGGGTAACACATAATATAGTAGGTTTCAAATAAAAATAAGGAATTCGTTTCCCTTACCGAGTGGTCTTTGATTTATAAAATTCAAAATTGATATTTCTAGACCGGCGCAAACAAATACATGTTATATTATTTAAAGCTTTTCTCGATCTATCCAGTCTTGACGTAAAATTCTTGCCTGATCTCTCCCGTCAAGCTTTAAATACTTCAAAAACGATTTTTCAGTTTTATGGCCAGTTATCGCCATTATTGTAAGTGGCTTAGATCCTGCAATATATTCATTAGTTGCAAACGATCTTCTAGCTGTATGAGAAGTAAGAAGTTCCCATTTATGATAACTCGCTTCGATTTTCAGCCCTCCTTTAGTTATTGAAACAAATACCTTAGACTTTAAAGATTCCATCTTCTTTCCAAGATCTTTTAACAATAAATTTATCTCAGGATTACTTAAACTCTTTGGAAGTACGCCATTATGATCCTCAAGTAACTTTACTAATTCTTTATGAACTGGTATAGTAATAGGAGTATTTGTTTTCTGTGGCTTTATTTCAATAAAATTACCTTTTATATGGTCTAAGGTTAAAAGCGAGAAATCTGAATACCTTAAACCAGTATAGCACCCTATAAGAAATGCGTATCTCACATTATCTAATTCAGGCTTACCAGATAAATCTAAAGCACTCATTTCAGATAGTTCTTCTTTATTCAAATATATAGAATCCGACTCTTCTGTCGGCGTAATAAAGCTTCTGCTTCTAAAAGCTAAGTTTGTATTGTATCCTCTTTCAGTTGCGTCATTAAGTATTGTCTTTAAAGTCTTTATGTCCTTCCCAATTGTATTTGTTGAGGAATCAAATTCTTCATTTAAATATTGTAGAAAATCATAATAAAAATCAAGGTCAATAGTTTTAAAATCAATAACCCGCCTTCTAGTCTTCTGAAAATCGTTCAATCTTTTTAATGTATTCTCATAAACATTAATTGTAGCCTTACTGTATCTTTTAGCATTCTTTGGTTGTAATCTACTCCCATTCTTAGATCTTTCTATAAAGTCTTCGTAATAACCAAAAAATGTAAATAATTTGTCCTTTTTAGGCTCAACTCCTTTTATTTCTTTGTCAAGTAGTGCTTTTAAGTCATCAGGATGTGGAGGCTTGTTCTGATTTTCGTTTAAATAGCGCCTAAAAACATTATTGATGGTCGTTTCTATAGCTTTTATCCTTTCATTAAACTCTGGATAATCCAAATATGCCTTTGTCTCTCTAGCTCTATATTTATCTGGATTCCAATACTTGGGGTTTATAGCCTCAGGTATGTAGTATTTAAGACGACCTTCATTATAAGATATTCGTGCAAAAATTGCTGTATCATATGGCGAATTTGGCCTCTTTAAATAAAAAGCTACTTTCATGTAATCTACTTTGTAATCAAAGGTAATTAAAACTGGGGTACAAATTGGGGTACATTTATTATTAGTTTGAATTATTTTAAATTTACTATTAATAAGCTAAAACCCTTATTAATATTGACTATTAAAACAAATTGAAGATAAATTAAGCAAAATGAAGCAAGCTTTATGCAGTCCCGTCCGGTCCGCAAAAGCCCCTGCTTCAATAAGTTAGGGGCTTTTTCGTTTTTAGAAGGATTCCCCAATAAAGAGAGCCACTTATTGCTAAGTGGCTCTCTTACGTATTTTTATCCAACTTAAAATCCTGCTTTATTTAGCATCATAAATCACCTGCTCCCAAAGGATCTTACCATCTTTAATTGCGAAAGACCCGAAAGTTAAAGACTTTGTCACCTCACCTGTTTTTGATTTACTTGTAAAAGTAACCCAAGCATGACCCCATTTATATCCACTGTATTGTGGATTATCAGAGTCAACCGTTACGACTTCTAAATTAGGTGTTCCAGGATCAACACTCACTAATGCTTCTCTTTGTTGTTTAAAAAGTTCAATTCTGTCGCTCATTTTCATTGCAACCGTATCATTATTATGCCAAGACTTAGCTGTATCACTAAAGCATGAAGCCATGGTCGCCCAATCTCCACTTGCATAAGCAGTAATTGCTTTTTTCATTAAATCAACTTCAGGACCTTCCTTCACACA
>JACCDY010684699.1_pt1 | contig 18193 bp, 17 predicted proteins | sample 7446391 | NCBI WGS metagenome assembly JACCDY01 (sample SAMN15323451, study PRJNA562643) | freshwater metagenome | isolation source: river surface water | place: USA:Blue River Watershed | collected 2017-08-18
ATCACAACTGGGTCTCGGTGGATGGTCGAGTGGTGGGTAATGGGTCACGAGTCGAGTGGTGGGTAGTGGGTCACGAGTGTGCTCAAGTAAAATTTAGGTCATTGTCATTGGCCGGTCACCTCCTAGTAAAATTTAGGTCATTGTCGTCGGCCGGTCACTCGTCACCCATCACTCGACTCACTCGACTCGTCACCCATCCACCACCACTCGACCGGCCGACGACAATGACCTGAATTTTACTAGAGCACACTCACGACCCGCCACCCACCACTCGACTCGTCACCCACCACCCACCACTCGACTCGTCCAACGACGACGACCTACCTTGTACTTGGGACCAGTTGTGATGGCCTAGCTATGTAGTAATTTTTCGCAGAGAGTTGGTTAGAATTATTTGGGGGGCCGTTCTGGCGAGGGGGGTCTCGTATACGACACCGACCACTGACGGTATTGCCAAATAAGTTCGGTCAGATGTATTGAACAAACAAGTGTTTGCGCCAGGTGAGTCCGCAGTGGGACAGGTCGTGCCATTGTCCGGGGGTGTCGGGGAACGGCTTTGTCGACGAGTACACTGGGATACGCGTTGATTCAGCAGCAGCAGAAACAGGGACTAAAGACAAAGGTAGGGGTTCGGTCGAGACAGCCTTAGTAAAAGGCTTAAAGTCGCCGAGACGAGGCACCCGACTCTGGAAAAAGGCCTTGGCGTCGCTGAGCTGGGCGGCGGAGACGGGCTGTCGCGGAACGAGGGAGATGCCGTAGGCTTTGACGAGCTGCTCGAGTGAGACGCCCAGCGTTTGGGACTCGCGTTGCATGATCTGCCAGGAGGCGACGCCCGTCATGGCCAGGAGTTGAGGCGAGTAGGCGAAGAGGAAGGTTTTGAAATAGCCCTGCTCTTGGTAGCTCACGTCGGGGAACGGGTAGGAGAACTGGTCCTCGGTGAAGCGCTGCTTCTGCCACACCTCTTCGTGAATCCTTCTCTTCAATGACTTGTCGTTGTCCAAACAGAGCGTGAACTCGGTGAGCGTCATGTCGGTGGACTCAATGACGAGGACGGGCAGGTCGTAGACGTTTTTTGATTCGTGTGTGTCGTTGTTCAAAGGCAATGACTTGGCCACGTCAACGGAGAGCCACTCGGAGCGCAGGATCGACCACGGGACCAAGACACTGCAGCTGTGGAAGGTCGTGGAAGAGATCACCGTGTCCACGTTGAAGAAGCAGTACTGGGACTTGATGGGACACACCGACAGGGGGACTTGCTCGAAGCAGGTGTTGTGCAAGATGGCAATGTCCTCGCAGTCGCCCTTGATGCTGCGGGTTCGAGTCATGGCCAAATCCACCTGGGCTAGAGGGTGGTCAAACTCATCGGCTGCGATCCATTTCCCTTTGCACGCAGCCACTGAAGCCTTGTCTTTGAGATCCGACGCTGAAGCATCGTCATTGGCAGTGGCAACGAAGGAGTGGTCTCTCTGGTAGTCGACTTGCCATCCCAGCCACCCGACGACTTGGCCCAGGATCTCGGGCTCGCTGCTGGTCCACTGTTTCGCTAGCTCGGCGACTCGGGTAAAGACCTTGGGATCAATCGTGGCGCTACGATTCTGCAGCCCCATGAAGAAGTACCACCGAGGCACGTGCCACCCGTAGTACTCGACGATGGGGCACAAGTAGGACACCAAACTTCGGGGGATCTTCACTGCGACTGAAGGATTCACGATATTCACTGCTTCTTCATCGCTGTCTTGTGTCGATCCCTCTTCTTCGTCATTGTCTTCGTTGTGAGGCAAAGTGAGTGTAGTCCACTGATCACTGCCTTTGAACCGAGCAAACTTGACTTGCTGCATGTCCACATCCAGCAGGAACACGGCGCTGCCGTCTTGCGAGGTCAACTCAACGCACTCTGAATCGTTGCGCTTGCTCATTGACATTGATACTAATGAATAATAACAGTAATAAGAAACCGAAACAAGACATAGTACCCCAGGGAAAAGTGAGCGATCGACTTGGGTGACATTTACTTGTCGTCGGATTTGTTGTTATACAGAGAGTCGGTGTCGATGCGGGCAAAATGCAAACGGAAGTCGCGTCTCACGTTGAACCACATTTCCCGCACCGCTGGGAATTTGAGAACAGAGTGTTCGGTGGGCATAAAGTACTCTTCTCGGCCACGGAATAGATGCGACACGATGAGTTGAGTCTTGGGGTTCTGCACCAGATCTTTCCAAAAGACATTCACGCCGGGGATCTCGAAGAAGCTGATGGGTTCACGGAGCGCGTAGACGGTGTGGAACTCGGTGTGACCTATGATCACGTCCAGGCGAAGTCGGGCGAAACCAGTGACAGGCTTTCCGGTCACCATCGCCGTTTCGAGGATATTGCAAAAGTCCTTGGTCGACCCGCTGGGCATGTTCAACAAGAGCTGAATGGGGATGGGGATGGCGTTCACGTAGCCGTCGACCGCGTCCAGCTTGAGCTCCTCCATGTCTTGCAGAAGCTTATTCAGCGTGGTCTTTCGCATCGTTGATTAGCGTATGAATCAAATTCAAACAGATAACAATGATCCCGATCACCACCTCTAGACGGGTGTAGTCTCCCTTGTAAAGAAGATAGCCCCCGAGTAGAGCGATCACCGTCGCTACACAAGCCCCGACGAAGTATCGACGCTGCGCCGCTTTCTTGTGACTCTCTTGTTTCTGCTTGGTTTGTGCTTGAGTGGGAATATCCGAGCGAAGAGCTTCGACCGTTTGTCGAATAACACTATTGTCTACTTTCAAGTCCAAGACGGTGTCCTGTATTCGAGCAAGTACAGCGGTGGACGGGGACTTGACCTCCCTCTTCTTCGTCATTGTCTTCGCTGCGTGGCGAAGTGAGCGTAGTCCACTGATCACTGTCTTTGAACCGAGCAAACTTGACTTGCTGCATGTCCACATCCAGCAGGAACACGGCGCTGCCGTCTTGCGAGGTCAACTCAACGCACTCTTTACTCATCGATGCGGATGAAGAATAATAATAAACCAGAACAGCGCATAGTAACTCCAAAGGAAAACCCCTAGACAGAGTCGATGGAGAGTATGCGACACCGACCACTGACGCCGCCGTTGTGGTGGATTTTGTTCGCTGACTGAGAAGAGGAGGAGGACGAAGGGAGCGGATGGAGACGTCGATCAACGGCAAGGAGGATTTGGAGAGAGGACTGCTGGGTACCACGGAGAAGGCGTCGAATATACAGTGTACCGAATCCGAGAAAGGCGCCATCATTACAGTGGTGATAACTGTGGCGCTATTGGCGAGCTTGGGGTTCCTTATCTACCTCGGCGTCGTGGTGCTGAATCAGATCAGCAATGACATACACGATCTCAAACAGACGACGCAGCAACTTCTAGTCAACGTAGGATATCTATGTGGTCGATTCGGGGGCTGTCCCGACGTGTGGTACAGATGATGATGTACATATCTCTGTGTGTATGATTACAATTCAAACTGATTATCAAATAGAGTCAAGCGGGTAATAGACGATGTGGCACGCGTGTACATTGATAGTGATATACCTCTTACCGTCGGTAATGTGCGACGACTTTGCTCACATCGGGCATTACATGTATCCAGCTCCCGATAATCGACAGTACTTTGCCCCCGGAGCAACTGCGTCGGCAGACTGGAACCACGAGCTCGGTGGTCTGTTTCCAACGCATGGGTTAGTGGACAATTACATGTGGAGAGACCCGACGACGGGCGCTATGAGCAATTGTCTCCGCACTATCGGCGGAAGATACCGATCGACGAGCACACCGGTCCCGAACGATGCCACCAACACCTTTGGTACAGTACCGAAGCTGGGGACATCCGTGATACCATATCAATTCGTTCGGTTCTCGGATATGTATCTGTGCTTTCAGGGTCTATCTCAGTACGCAGCGGATGTGTATCAAAACATACCGTTTGCCGTGTTCATCAACAACAAGCATGCGACTGACACAGCGTCGGTGATCACGGGCAATCGAAGGGATGACATACCCTACGTCAGATACGCGCCCCCGATCCAATCCAAGACAGTGTCGACTGCGAGCAACTTGTTCACGCAAGCCTTTCCATATGTTGACATGATGTGGCCCCGAGTCACTCAAATCACTGGGTTGTGCCTGAACGAGAACAATGCTCCGGCTGCTGGACCGAGTATATTCTGCCCCTCGCAACTCAAGTCGTTCTCCGAAGCGATATCTGAGTGCGGGACATACATTATCGCAGATTCGGATTCTATCACGAGGCCAATCACACCCTCGATGGATCTGAGCTCTGCTCGTTTCACCGTGCAACAGAATTGCGTACGCGAAGGCCTGGGGTGGGTCGGACTAGATCCGAATGCAGCCGGAGAGATTGCTCAAGGTAGCTTCATTGACAATGGAAACACGGGTTCGCCCAAGGGACCCGACGGATTCTGTGGTACCGATTCGGACTGTTTCTACCTGCAATCCATCTACGCCCACGTTCCATTCATGTGTGCTCTGTACAGCGACCGCTCGTCTGTGTTTTGCGTCGATCCGTCACAGCCCGATGGGTTTCTATTGGCCAAGAATCGCAAAACGGTGGCCAGTCTTTTGCAAACGTACGGGGACTTTCTGAGACTGTCCACCAGCGATCACAAAGACGATCCCCAATTGGACACGCTGGCTACTGTGCTCAACTTCGTGCCTTATCAATCATGGTCTTCCGATGGATTCGATCTGGAGCAATTGTTCACAGCGTGGAATTTTATGGCCGACGCACTGCTCACAAAGGCCGGTAGAACTCGTGTTCCAAATCGAACGAGTCGCACAGCCGAAATCTGGTCGATTCCGTGGACCCACGTCACTCCGTCCATCACCGCGGGGACAACGAGCACGATATACCCCGTGTTCGAGACACTGGACCAGAAAGGCGGGGATCTGTGGGTTGATTACCGCAATAGCCTAGGCAGGACCTCGCCGCAAGACGCCTTCTTCATGTTGTGCCCCATCCCTACACACAATAACCCAGGCGTGGTCATGACGTCGAGATGCAACGCTCAAGCCTCGAATCTCAATTTCTGCGAGGGACGTGTCGGGCGATGCTTTTGCGATCCCAATTGGGCTGGTATAGCCTGCGATATCCCCATTCCCACTGGCTACACATACGAGCAAATGGTCAGTGACCCCACGGATCCATTCGAGATCTGTTCAACGGCGGGAACACTCTCTGCCACTGCGACGTTTCGTGTCCCACTCACACTCACCACTGAAACGACCAAAACCAACGTCCCAGTATGCCAATGCATCAGCGGGTTCCACGGTTCGCCTGTGAACTTGAACGACTCGATGGCGGCCTACGCAAAGCTTTTTCACAGCAATTTGGTCAGGACATTCGTTGCAAACCGAAACGGCAACTCTCAATTCTTCGATGTCTATGCGTGGTACACCCACATCACTGGCCCTGATTTCGATGCGGCACACAATCTGCAGGGAGTCGATGATCCCCAGCCTACGACGCAGCCGCGGCCTCTGCGTGGACTCAAGTACAATTGGTATAACCAGGTGCTGAAGCATCAGTGTTTGATGTACACTGGACCGAGGTCTCGGCCGCCCCAGAATCTGTGGTGGGACTATCACTCGGCGCCGTTTATCGCTACGATGAGTGGGGCGATAACGGATCGTCCCTATGAAACTGGGTCCTTTTGGTTCCCATGGCCTGCTATCTCCACCACTCGACGCAACGCCACGTTTGTCGGTCGCAACAACACCGTTGCCGATGGTCGACAAGGCATTCGATGCATGGACTACAAGGAGTTTGACTGGGATCGACTTATTGACCCATCAGTGGGTGGAAACGCGGCTGCGTATGTGGCTCAATATGTCAAGTGGCTGCAAACCAACCCTGCGTTCTGGCCCACTACTGTGCAAGCCGATGGGTTACCAGTTGTTCCCAAAGCAACGCTCTACGGAGGCCCCTTTTGTACCCCTTGTCCCGACTGTAATCGCAGCAACAGCGTGTGCGTAGAAGGCGACCCTACGACGTACACGTGCGACTGCAATCCGGCCACAGAGACGTGTACGATTACGCAGACCTCTCAGACTATATGCACTGCCATCTCGCCAGCCAAATGTCGCACTTGTTTACCAACGTGCCCCAGCGACTGCACCGTCAAACCCTTGCCCCCATTTGGTATCCAAGGATGCGCTAAGACGACAACTACCTACCACAAGACCTGCACGCAGCCCGGGCCCAATGTCTGCAAGTGCGACGAGAACTTTTGCGGGCCTACCTGCGACGTCCCCATGTGTCCCGTCGCTGCATCGGGCAAGATCTGCGGCAACGGCACGTGCACCATCAATCCCGCCACCAACTGCGAAAACTTGCAGCCAGGGCAGTACGGCGGTGTTTGCAAGTGCGATCCTGGCTACACTGGAGTCGATTGCTCGACGCCCACGTGTCCTTACTTCTCATCGATTGATGGGTCTCAGTGCGGAAACGGAACCTGCAACGACGAGGCCGGCAAGTGCGAGTGCAACGTGGGGTGGACTGGCAACGCCTGTGACACTCCTGCTTGTCCCTTTGACCCCAACACGAATCTCGAGTGCGCGGGCGCTGTCAGAGCCGATAACGGTCAATCTGTGTGCAATCGCGTGACGCAAAAGTGCGAGTGTTTCCGCACCATTGCGTTGAATCTGGGCAGCGTCGTCTCGGGGTGGATCGGCACTGCCTTGACTCCGTTTGTGAACGGTAGATCTGGCGTGGCCTGTGAGAAAGTCCTTGGCAGGGCGTGTCGAGATCCTCAGGATGGGACTTGGTGTGGCCAACCATTGCAAGCCAATGGCAATTTCGACGGTCCTCTCGTCGCTGGATACGCTGGCTGCTACAACGAGACGTGTGTGACGAAGCAGTTGGGAGGCGAAGAGTGCACGCCTTATTGTCACTGCACGCTGGAGTTTGCAGTGCCTCAAAACACCTACTGCCGAAAGTCGGTGTGTGGCCCCGAGTACTGCGGCTTTCCCAAGGGCAAGTGCAACCCGCACTGCTCCAAGAACGGCGTCCCGCAAGCCGATACCACGTGCACCACGACGGCCGTTCTCGCCGGCAACCTGACTTTGACTCCGACCTGCGACTGCCAAGTCTTTAACGGCACGTTTTATTATCACAAGCACGACGATCCCGATGCCACGGCTCCGTGTGTGGATCCTGCGCCCCTGTGCTACACTCCTGCCACCGTGCACAGTCCTTGTAATGGGCACGGCGATTGCGCCTACAACGTGACCAGTGATTCGCATTTCTGCATGTGTGACGCGGGGTACAGCGGTGCCAATTGCTCCGTGGCTCCCAATTGCTTTACTCCTGTCACCGGCGCAGCGTGCATCGGCCCGACTCGTAGTTGCAGTCACGACTTGGGCCACAACAATGCCGCGGTGTGTGCTTGCAATTCGAGCTATTTCAGAGACCCTGATCGCAACTGCACATTGGAGCGTTGTGTGTCTACAGGCGGATTCATCGACTCGGACGGAGAGTGCTCGTGTCCCAACAACACTGCCTTGTATTCAGATCCGCCTTTGTCGCGCACCGACTTGAATCATGTGGCGCTGGGGTGTCGTAAAAGGTGCCCCGTGTCCCCCTTCGATGGGATTGAGTGCGGTGCCTACATGTATCCCTCCAACACCGTTTCGAGGTGCTCGGATCTCTACCCGACGAAAAATCCTATCTTCGGCGATGACTCAAGGCCTTCTCCGACGTGTGTATGCGACTTTTTGGGTTTGGATCACAAGGGCCAGCTCAACTACTTTATCAACGCCAGCGATTTTGCGACGTCGGGAATGTGCGAACCCAAGTGCAACCCGGACGGACTGTGCAAAGGCGATGCCTGCTTGCCCTCGGGATCGCCGGTAGGCCTCGCGTTCCCCTTTGAGTGTCACTGCTCGCCCAATCATCAAGGCGACCGTTGCGAGCAAACCGTATGCCATCCAGCTCATTCACATCACACCGGCGACGGGCAGTGTCATTGTGATGTTTGGTGCAAAGTCGGGCCCAACTGCGATGTGGATCTCTGCGCTCCTTCCGGTGGAAAGTGCCAAGCTGGACTCTCCGACTGCGACTGTGACTCTACATCGAATGTCTTGCGCGTAGACTCTTCCAACGGAAGAATAACCAATCGCAACTGCACCTCAAACTGTGCCAACGGCGGCGTACTCAGCAGCGACAAGCAGAGTTGCATTTGCACGGGCAACTACTTTGGCACTCGCTGTGAAAAGCAACGGGGGTGCAATCCGCAGTGGAGAGGCCCTTCCTGCAACATCTCGAATTGCTTCAACGGTGCTACGCCCAAATCCAACGTCAATGACACGGGGTGTGTGTGCGCCGACGCCTTTTACGCTGGAGTTCTCTGTGATCAGGACTTGTGCATCGTGGCCAACCGCAGAAACAGAACCGGAGTTTCAACGTGTGTGTGCGCGTGGAGCTTCACTGGAGATTCGTGCCAAGTGGACCCTTGCTCACCGGGTGGATCTTTATCTTTACTCACCGGACAATGCCAATGCAATCAGGGCTGGGTCTTGGCGTCGAATCTCACCGCATGCCTACTGCCATCGGCTGCAGGCGTTGACTTTTACTGCGATCCAGACCACGGCACTGTCTTTAACCGCAGCGACGGCACTCAAGCGTGCATTTGCGACTCTGACTACATTGGCCTCAATTGCTCCACGCCTCGTTGCACAGCTCCGTTGCAGGGGCCGTATTGCACGTGTCCTGCTGGATCGTACGCGCCGCCTTCTTGCGACGAAGACTATTGCAACTCGGCTGCGATCGGATACAATGCTACTACGCAAAGATGCATTTGCCCTGTAGGATACGTCCTGAGCAACGATGTCGACGCCTCGGGCACTCTGCAGTGCGTTCCCGACGCCCACTATTGCAACTACCTGGGCACCGTGGGCTGGAACAACGTGAGCAACCACATTCCCTGCATCTGCGAAGAAGGCTGGAGCGGCCCCACCTGCTCCTCTTTCACGTCGACTACCGACGATACTGCAAGTGACGACCCAGTGCTCAGCCGAAACGCCATGATTGCCATCGCCGCGGCCACCTTCTTGGTGGTGACGCTGGGAATCGCAGGCTGGATCATCTACGTCAAGTGCATTCGGGATCCTCTACCGACGCTCTTGACGCAGCCTTCTGTCAATGTTACTGCATCGAAGCACTGGAGAAGCTTAAACAACGACGCCAAGTCCGCGGAAACAAATCAATGGACACGTTTACGAACCAACAGCGACGATGACAATAACAATGATGACGATGATAATGAATAAACTCGTTATGGTTTAGTTTGGCAAAGTCGACGCAGCAGATTTGATCGATACAGACACGGCTTCTTCTTTGGTCCCATCGGGCTTGTTCAGCGTCGTGTGGTACGTGGTGATCTCGTCGCCCTGGGGAGAGGTGGTCTTGACCGCCGTGGTCTCGGACCGAATGCTGTTCGCATACAAGACCACCAATTCGCGAGTCATATCCGGCATGGGCTGAGTCTTTGACTCTGAGCTTTGCTTGATAACGTCCACGCACCAGTTGATATTGGCGGGATCCTGCATCACCTCCATCGGCAAACGCAGCACTTCAAGGGGTCTCGACTTGTGGCAGTACTGCAGCTCGCCCTCGTAGATCTCGGTCACGGCCCTGAGCTCCGGGGGCGATGCTGCGAACAAGACGCTATGGAGAGGCGTCGTGGGCTGCGACTTGGGCTTCTTCAAGAACACAAACAAGGCGTTTTGCTTCTTTTGCAGCTTGAGCTTGACTTGTGCGCTCTGGGCAACCACCAAATTGCGAGGCTTCTTGGTAAACGCCTTGTCCAACTCTGCGATCTTGGCTATGTCGGCGAGACTGAAGCCTGGGGCAGGGGCAGGGGACTTGGTTTCGGTTTTAGACATTTGAGTTTTGAGCCGAGTCGGCGCTTCTACCAAAGCCTTGACTCTGCCATTTCTGTCGTTTTTGCATGATGGTTCCGTTGCTTTGGTTCCAAACATCGACTAGAGTCGTAATTCAGCGTGCATGGGAGACGACGCCAAACGTGTCATCGAGGAGATCCTCAAGAGCAATGTCGTAACATCCGAACAAGCGAAAGAAGCCGTAGCGCTGTTTCGTGTGCACATGGTCATGAAAGAGATCAGCAATAGGTCCGCAATGCCCTCTGCCTTGGACGTCTCTCTGCTGCGTGGGATCGTCGTCTTTCGCCTGGAGCAAATTTACAATGAGATGGAGACCGCGTCGCCGTATGCACGCAAGCGAAAACTACTTGAAGGCCGCGAATTGGAACATTGAAGTTTAGTATAGTGCGACATTGTACAACTGACGCAAGTCCAAATCATCGCCTCGGATAATACACGCGTCTGTCTCGTTGTACACTACATCTTTGGATATAATAGCCCAAGGTCGCCACGCGTAGACAGAACGGTGAAGCCTATCCAGCGTATCTTCAGACTCGTGTCTCAGCAAGCATTCCAATTCAGCGACGATACACGATGGGGCGGGCAAGTCGAAGAGCAATTCAAGGCGATTCAGTGCATTTGGAGGCTGATATCCAACCAAATCGCCTATACCCACGGCGACTACAGCGACGACGATCATGGTGAACCAATACACCGCGGGTATCAGAGCGCCGATCAAGAGCATCGCCGATGCGAACGCGATTCGCCAGAACGCTGAACTAGGGAAGATCCATCGTAGTATACGGATCCAAGGGGGCAAATGCCGATCAATGACCAAACACATTTGACGCAAGTACAAGATGAAAAACTTGTCATCGTCACTCCACATTTTGAAAAGTGGCACACCAATGACTCGAAGCCATTTCTGTCTTTTGCGGCGATTTCGGACTCGACACCAAATCTGTCTTTCCGATGTATCTGGTTTTCGCAACAAATGCATCGACTAGAGTCACAATTCAACTCGTCGCACCAATCAATGACGACTGAACGCAATCAAGAGACGTCGTTTGCAAAGGGCAAGCAGGTGAAACTCCGTGTCGCGAACATGCTCGGCAAGTTGCAGGATCGGGTACTGGAGAACACGGTGTTTGTCAAGTCCAAGTCGTTTCTCGGCTGGTCGCACGTGGAGTTTGTGCGCTTGGAGACAGGGTTTGTCTGCAAGCTCGGGGAAGACAATGCCGTGGATTCTGTCAGCGAAGTGGCGATGCCCATGTTGCTGCGCTCGAAAGACATTTACTGCGACAGCCCGAGGGACTCGCTTGCCTTTGGGGACGAGACCGTGCTGACGGCCGTGGACCCCGAGTCCGTGGAGAATGCGTCGTTGCTTCGAGTCACGGTCTCAACTACCATTCCCATTTACACGGGGCACGTGGCAGTCAACCGCGAAGAGGTGATCGAGGCGATTCATCGCCACTACAGAGGCCACATCCTCGCCCAAAACGCTGTGCTGGGAATCGTCGTCAACAAGAAGGAGCTCCGAGTCCAAGTCGCGGAGATGGAGTCGCTGTCCTTTACGAAGCTGAAAATGGCCAATATCAGTGTATTCACTACGGTCCGCGTCATGTCCGTACTGGGTCTCTATGGCGTGACGCTCTTGACAGAGACCGAAGCCAAAGCCAACGATCCAAAGCCCCAAGCCAAAGCCAAAGCCGAAGAGGCAAAGGTCGAAGATCCAAAGCCCCAAGCCAAAGCCAAAGCCAAAGAGGCAAAGGTCGAAGATCCAAATCCCCAAGCCAAAGCCAAAGCTAAAGCCGATGATCATGACGCTGTGAAGAGCTCCGAGGCCTTGACCTCCGAGGCGATGCGAGTGTTCTCCGCACTGCTGAGCATCATTCAGTACGACGCGGAATGCTCGACCCCGGAGCACATTGACGCGATGGAGGATGCATCGACGATCCTTGGGTGCCGCCTGAAACAAATCGCCAAGGAGATGGAGCGACGAACTGCCTGATCGACGCCATTTCTGTCTTTTTTGCAGTGTCTTTGTTTTTGACTCAAACCGATGATTAAAGCCATAATCATTTCTCAAACCTCAAACACCCCGCCTCCCCTTGCATCGATGGACCCTCAAGCCGAAATGCAACGCTTTGCCTCTACCCTCGCCACCGATACCAACACCAAAAATGACAAGAACACCGCCGAAGATGACAGTCTCAGCGTCAAGGAGCAGAAGCTCTGCGTCGAACTCAAGACTCTGAAGGAGATCGTCGCAGAGGAGAATCTCGCCTCGGAGGCCTACAAGCTGCTGTACCTGTACAAGGCCCTGCTGATTGACGTGACCAACAACGACCCTATTGCTCAGACCCAAGTGTTCAAGAACACGATGAAGACCATCGAGCTCCGCGCCGAGGAAATCAAGCTGTTGATGGAGGATCGCGTCGATGCTCTGATGAAGTAGCAATGTTGCTTCGTTTATCAATACACACACACGCTTTGCGTCGTCTCATACTGAATCTACTTTTCGCCTTCTGACTTGAAGGGGATACCAAAGAGAATATTCACCGCAGAGGCTACGTCAGTGGGCTCTCTATAGTGCATGTCACGCCTCCCCTCGATTTGAGCAGTTATGCACATCTCATTGTTGGGGGCATGACACAAATTCAGGTTCTTGCCAAACCCTTCGATAAACACACATAGGAAAGAACCGGAGTCGTACGTGAAGTCGCCTTTGAGCTTTGACAGCGACCAACAGAGGCCGCGCCAGGCAGCCTTCAATGCCTCTCGGTGCCTTGCAAGATGGGTCTTGGTCACGGAGCCCGGGGTAAACCCGAGATTCACACAGTGTGCCACGATCTTATCGATGCTGAGTGGGTCAAAATTGGTATCCTTGTCGTTGGCACAGACCATCACATACGTGCCGCGCTTCCAGATGGAAATATGCTTGCCTTGCTCGCCGTAGCCAAATATCCCCATGCCGATGTTGTGTGGGGCCAGCTTGGCGTCGACCAGCTTCTCTGCCACGAAATACACGACATCAATGTGATGAAGACCACTAAGCAGGAGCTCGCCCGTTTCCTCCTTGAAGGCAATGTCGAAGAGGAAGTTCAGCACGGAAGCTGCTTCCTTGGGTTCTCTGCGATGGACATCTCTTGTTGTTGGGATCTGGACAATTATGTGCGTACTGTCGTCGAGATCTCGGCCCAGGAGCAGGTATCGCTCATAGTCGACCTTGAAGTTTGCACGGAGGAACGCGTAGCGGTCGTACCAAAAGTTGGTCTTCAGACTCGAGAGTGACTGACACAAGTCTCTCCAGGCGGTCTCCATGGCCTTTCGGTCCTTTGAGATATCGTACTCGGTGACAGAACCCGGGGTAAACCCAAACTTCTTGCAGCATGCCACAATGGCGCTGTAATCGATCGAATCGAATTCGGCAGACTCTTTGCTGGTGTAGATAGTCACGACCTTGCCGTACTGGTTGATGCAAATTTTCGTGAGGTTATCGCCATAACCGAGAGTCCCCATGTAGATTTGATGTGGGGCTAGCTTGGCCTCCGTCAGCTTCGTTGCCACCGAATACATGGCATCAATGTGCTTCAATCCGCTAGTCAGGAGCGCGTCCATTTGAGTTTTGTGTTGTGTTTTTGAGCCAAAGCAAAGAAACCGCTGCAAAAAAAGACACAAATGGTTTCGCCAAAAATGGTTTACTTTGCAGAGTGCACCTAGCCAATACACGCACAGTCTCGAATCTACTTTTCGCCTTCCTCTTTCAAGGGAAAGTCGTATGTAAACTGTAGCACAGAGGCTGCTTCTTTGGGTTCCTTGATGCACGACTTAAAGTGTCTGTCGATTGCAACACGTACATGCACATTGTCTTGGGGATCCAGACACAGATTGAGGAGCCGTTGAGAGTCGACCGTATACTCCACATGGAGATAAAAGATATCGTGGTACGTAAAGTCGACCTTGAGTGTCGACAATGACTGGCACAATTCATTCCACGCCTTGTCAACGGCTTCTCGGTGCTTCGCGAGCTGTTCCTCGGTGACAGAACCCGCAGTAAACCCGTATTCCTTGCACTTTGCCACGATACCGTCGATGTCGATCAGGTCAAAGCTGGTGTTTATGCCTCTGCAATCTGCATAGACGGTCACACGCTTTCCGCGCCTGCTGATAAAAACATACGCATCGGATCGATCGTAGGTGAAACACGCCATGCCGATTTTATGCGGGGCTAGCTTGGCCTCCATCAGGTTCTTTGCCACGAAATACGCAGCGTCAATGTGCTTCAGTCCGGTAGCCAGGAGCGCGTCCATTTGAGTTTTGTGTTGTGTTTTTGGAACCAAAGCAAAGGAATTACTGCAAAAAAGACACAAATGGCGTTTCGCCAAAAATGGTTTACTTCATCGAGTGCACACACAGCTTGCACCTAGCCAATGCACGCAGCATCGGGGGCAGGATATCGGTCAACGGGGTGCTGCTGTAGCACGAAAAGATTGGTTTCTGGGTCTCCGTGTCGACGATGACCAGCGAGCGGCGCACCGACTTGAGTCTCTGGGCGTGCGTCAGCGTCACTTGCAGCTCGACGGCCTTCACCAGCGCCTCCAACTCTTTGTGTGTGCCATCGTCGCACTCGTCGCCAATGCTCAAGAGTCGGCGCCACATTCGTCGAGTAGGATCAACGATGGTTAGTGTTTTGAGTAAAGGCTCAACGTCAGTGTCATTAGCCCAGAATTGCACTAGATCGGAAGTGCGGAAGGTGAACGTCTCCGATTCGATCCTTTGCAGCGGCTGCGTCTTAGCGTCGGAATTGGTGCTCATGAGCGAGTCGATGCCTTTGGATTTTGGGAATCGACAACTCGAACATGCATCGACTTTTACTTTCTGAGCGGAGAAAACTTCACGGTGATGTCTCCTCGAGAAAGAGAATACACATATTGGTGGAGCGCGTCGTCTCTTCCGCAACTCATCGCCCAATCCAGGCCTGGTCTGGACAGGTTAAAGGCCCGGGCCATGTTAAGCGATCCGCGCCAATCAGCGTCCAAATAGTCCCACTTGCCGTCGGAAAAGTGAATACACACTTTACCGAGGCAAATCCACATCACGCTCACGACATCTTTGTTGATTCCGGAAACGAGCTTAACTCGGTTCTTTTCCCAGTCGGAAATCAGCTCCATCGGGTCCAGGATCCCCGCGCCTTGGTTCTCCTTGTCCTCGTAGCCCAGGTTGACGTGGTCGACTGGAACCTTGAGCGAGTCCTTGTCCATCATCTGCAGGTGCAGGTGAGGAAACCATCCTCCGTTGGTCTCCGGCGGCGCAATCTCGCCCAGGACCCGCCCCGGGTACACCGTGTCCCCAACAGCGACTTGGGGCTTAGTCAGGTGCGCGTAGAGCAAGTACATGTCGCTTTCGGTCAACACGATGACGCGAGTGCCCCAGCCGTTTTGCTTGGTGTCGTCCTTGATCACGTGGGTCACCTTTCCCGTGACGATCGAACCCACCGCTTCCCCGGGCCGAAGATTGTTAAAGTCGACGCCCAGGTGTCGGCCGCTCTCGAAGCCTTTCCAGACGGCCGAGCGGTCCTCGAGAAACCCGCCGTAGCAGAGCTTGTCGCCCGAAACCTCCCTGATCAGCTTCTGCTGGTCCTCGGGGTTGCTCATGTCCAGGGCAGGGCCGGTTCGCTTCTGGTACGCCTCGTCGAGATCGACTTTGATCCATTGGCTCAGATCATTGACGACGCCTTTGGTCAGGTGTTCCTCCTCGAGCAGTAGCTTTGGAAAGAGTAGATCCATTTGGTTTAGGTGTACTGGTGGTTGAAATGTGAAGAAAAAAAACGAAAAGGGTACTCGTCGCGAAGATCAAAATCCAACGCCTCGACAGAAATGGCATCGCCTTCCGTCAACGATAGCTGGGATGATATCCTCGAGTCCTTGACTCAGCTGTGCGTCGACAACAAGGTCTCCGAGGAGTTCCGAAAGACGCTGCGTTCCGAGCTCGTCGACAAGGCTCTGATTCCGATCGTCAAGAAGGCACCCGAGGCAGTAGGGGTGTATGCGCCTACCACTGAAACCCAAGCCTTGACGATCCACTTCGGGTGGTCAGCTGCGCCCAAAGCCCAAAGTGGCGTGCGACTGACGGTGTACCGGCACGTGTTATTGCACCGCGAGACCGTCTTCATGACGTGCACCTTTGTGGGCGACACATCGATGAACTACAAGGTGTATGACACCGAGACAGAAGCCGCCCAGGACCTCAAGTCAAGACTTGACCAACTGCGAAGAGAAAACGACACCATCCGTTGATTCTTGCTTCGAAACTAAACATTTCTGTCTTTGTTTGTGTGGTGGCACAATTCATCGAGTACATTGCATCGACTAAGCATGGAGGCAATCTGTCAAAACCTCGTTGCCGAGTTCAAGTCCCCCACTCCGCCGCTCGAAGTGAAGATCCTGAGCGAAGAACAAGCCCTGATCAAGTTCCCGACACTGGAGATTCACGTGGACGGAGCTCACCAATTCGTAGTGTTTACGCGCGTATCAACATCGCAAGCAAAAGAATCCGAGTGGTGCTACTTTGACACCCAGCCTCGGCTGCAACGGATGATACTCGTAGGACGCCGACTCTTGGCCTTGCCGACGTATTCTTCAGCGGCGGACAAGAGTCTCCAGCCGATTCCTTTGGATCAGTGATTCAAAGCCAAGGTCAAAGCCACCGACATTTCTGTCTTTTTCCTTGGTGATGTGTTGTGTCTAACCGCCGTTTTTATGCATTGACTAAAATCTCAAAACTCAAATCACCGACGAAAATATGTCAAACACCACCGAAACAGAAACAGACTACACCAAGCTCCGCCAGGTGCTCGCCGAAACCAAGTCAGCGTCACTGGATGCCCTGATCCCGCGTCTCGAAGAGTGGTTCAATGCCCACGGCATCGACTTTGGAAAGACGCGTGTGTATGTCGTTCCTCCTGATAATGACATGAGGATGCATTGCACTGCGTTCTTGAGTCTCCCCGGCGACGATGCCTTTGACATTTTCTTTGGAGACACGCCCGACGAGCTCTTCGACCAGATCACCAAGCGATGCGAGTCTCGCGTGGCTGCCGTGGCCACTGGCAAGGACGCGGCGCACATGACCGTGGTGAACTTGCCCGTCAACGACTTGGCCTACACCAACGCGGTCTACATCCACGACTCGCACCTGGAGAGAGGCAGCCTCTTGTTCCCCGAATCCACGACCCACGTCCGCGTCAACGGCTCGAGGATCTTCCCGCTGATCAAGCATCCTCTAGTGAAAAAGGGATGCATCGCCATGTCTTCGTTGCAGCGAGACAGCTTTGACCTACAGCTGCCTCTCGCCCAATTGACCAAAGTATCGCCCTGCGACATCACTGCTGAGACCAAAGTCGCCGAGTACTTGTGCATCGAGTTCGAGCCCGTGGCCAACTTCAGAGTCGACGTCGACACATCGGCACTGATCGATTTCCTGCATCTCAAGTTCAAGGGCCACGTCGTGTATCCCGGCACCAAACTGGCTCACAATGAGTTTGTGAAGCGAGTCTTCAAGTTTCAGGTGATCAGCGGAGAAGGCCGCATCGACGATTCGACGTGCATCCAGCTGATCGTGAACCCCAAGTCCAAGGATGTCGTGACTATTATCGACGATGGCAAGCGATCCAGTGGCGACGACAAGAGTGCTGCGTTACGAGTTTTACTCAAAGAAGTAGAAGCATTGCAAGCGCAGGCGGTCAATGTACAGCGCTGCGTCAATATGCTCCGCATAATTCACGGAGAGCCGCACTAAGCATCAATATTCAGCAATGGCTGCGTCAATGAGTCGCCGTTGCAAATCAACGCCAGCCTTTTCCCAATCCAGAGCAATAAAGAAGCGCGTGTTTCCGTGTCTAGAGCCTTTGAACTTGGTTTCGATCCACACGCCTTGAGCGTCGGATGGTGCATACAGCGTCACTTTCGCAAAGGGAAACGCCCACACGGCCCATCCGTGGGTCGGTGCCAAGACTTGACCTTTGCGAGATGCAAACTTGAGGTACGCCGGTGGTTTCAGACCATCGTCACTGCTATTGCGCAGCGGATCGATGATCTTTTGCAGGAGACTGGCTGCGCTGACATGACGTTGATCCTTGTTGTCCTCGAACCACTTGTCAAAGGCTGCCCAATCGCCTTTAAACGTCACATCGACACTGAGAAACCAGCGACTCTCCAGCATCTTGCGTCGTCCAAACACCTGGCGAGTGACCTCGGCGTTGCAGGGCGCGGCGTAGAAACGAG
>JACCDY010248904.1_pt1 | contig 18161 bp, 10 predicted proteins | sample 7446391 | NCBI WGS metagenome assembly JACCDY01 (sample SAMN15323451, study PRJNA562643) | freshwater metagenome | isolation source: river surface water | place: USA:Blue River Watershed | collected 2017-08-18
AGCCGTTGCTTCCAGAGAGGGTCAGCGTGCCCGATCCGATCTTGGTCAGCGATCCCGATCCCACCATGTTGCCGGCATAGGTGCCGGCGTTGGTCTGATTGAAGATCACCAAGGCATTGTTGCTGATCGCTCCCTGCAGGCTCGTCGCATTTCCCTGCAACGCTCCCAAGCTTACCAGCGTCCCGCCCGTGTAGCCGTTACTGCCGGTGAGGGTCAGCGTTCCCGATCCGATCTTGGTCAGCGTTCCCGATCCTACCATGTTGCCGGCATAAGTTCCCGCGACGTTCTGGATAAAGACCACCGAGGCATTGTTGCTGATCGCTCCCTGCAGGCTCGCCGCATTTCCTTGCAACTCTCCCGCGCTCACCAGGGTGCCGCCCGTGTAGCTGTTGGTTCCGGTCAGGAACGTGGTGCCGGAACCGAGTTGGCGCACTGAACCAAGGATACCAGAGATGGCAGAGGAGAATGTCATCATACTGGCCTGGTTGAAATTCAGATAACTGTTGCTACCGACAACCGAAACCGTCGAGGAAACGATCGTACCCGCTGTGTCGGATCCACCGAACATGCCGATATTTATCGCCCCACCGGAACCACCAAGTCCGATCGTGACATTGGAATCGGCGATCAACGTTCCACCGTTTGCCACAGTCAGGGTGCCGTTCCCGTAAATTTGGAACACACCCGAGTTACTCAAAAGCGAGTTGCTGCCAGTGATCGTCACGACGTTATTGGATGCCGCCGAGGAATCACTGACGAACGTATTGGAGGAGAAGAGTTGACCTCCATTGAAGATCAAAACGGAGTTTGAGGAGGATGCATGACCTATGTTGAGATCCGCCCTATTCGTGATCCGCGAATCATTGCCCGAGAGCGTCATCAAGTTCCCTCCTCCGGAATTGGAATCATAACCCAGTAAAATATTGGTGCTGGTCATGGCGGCATTGGAAGCGATGCCCAGTGTGGCAGCCGCTCCCAAGTAGACGCTGTAGGCGGAAAGCCTCGTGCCATCACCCGTCAACAGGACGCTGTTGGAAGCCGTGTTGGATCCACCCAGCGCCAGCATGCTGGCAACCGTGATCGTCGCCCCGTTGCTCGCAGTGACAGTATTGCCACTGCTGGATTGGCCGATGATCAAATCATGTCCGGCCACCAGGGTGGAATTGCTCCCGGTCACCAGGATGCTGTTATTGGAGGAGGCGTTGCTCTGGCCCACGGTGATTGATGTGGAACTGACATAGCCCCCGTTGGAAATCACCAAGCTGTTGGAAGCGCCCTGATTACCCAGAGTCAGCAAGGTGGGGGCCGTTAGCGATGAGTTGCTACCGCTCACCACCACGCTGTTGCCTCCAGCGCCGCTTGAATCACCAATGATCACCCCATCAGCCATCACGCGACCACCTCCAGAGATGGTCAGGCTGTTGCCACCACTCAATTGCCCCAGGGTCAATAACTCCGAGTTGCTCCAGACCGAGTTGCTTCCGCTCACCGTTACGGAGTTGGAGGGGGCAATGCCACTGCCAATGATCGTGTTGGAGGCGCTGATGGAGCCAGCCGTCAAGGAGGCGCTTCCCGCCTGATCGACAGTCAACAAGCCCGCACTCACCGTGCCACCAGACATCAGGACTGTCGAATTGGAGATGTTCAGTGTCCCGGCGGTAAGCGAACCGGAGCCCGACAGGATCACACCACCCTGCTGGAATGTCGCGCGCGCCTGCGAAACCGTGGCATTGCTAAGACTCAGGGTGCCGACCCCGTTCTTGGTAAGGGTGCCGGTACCGCTGATCAGGTTGGTGTAGGAACCGGCATTGGTCTGGTTGAAGATCAACACGGCATTGTTGGTGATCGCTCCCTGCAGGCTCGTCGCATTTCCCTGCAATGATCCCGCGCTCACCAGGGTGCCACCCGTGTAGCCGTTGCTTCCCGAAAGGGTCAGCGTTGCCGAGCCGATCTTGGTCAAGAATCCCGTTCCGGACATGTTGCCGGCATAGGTGCCCGCGTTGGTCTGATTGAAGATCACCAAGGTGTTGTTGGTGATCGCCCCCTGCAGGCTCGTCGCATTTCCTTGCAACGCTCCCGCGCTCACCAGCGTGCCACCCGTGTAGCCGTTGCTGCCGGTGAGGGTCGTGGTTCCGGCACCGAGTTGTTGTATGCTTCCTAGACCGCTAATTGACGAGGTCAGACTGAAGGAGTTGGTCTGATTGAAATTGATGGTTCCGGAGCCGCTTCCGAAACTGATCGTCGAAGCGGTAATGCTTCCAGCGCCATCATTGGTGCCAAATCCACCGACATTCAAGGTGCCGACAGAACCACCATTGGAAGCGAGAACTATGGATCCAGCATTAAGAGCAGCCCCATTGGCCACGGTCACCGTACCGCTTCCGGAAACACCGATCGTTAGAGTTCCGGAGTTCGACATTAGGGAATTGCCACCGGATAAGAGTACAGAGTTATTCGTGGAGAAACTGGAGGATCCTAAGGCGATGTTTCCGCCAACAATAACGCTGCCTCCCCCCAGGATATTCATGGTATTTCCGGCACCATCCTGTCCAAGGATGATGTCGTCCGCATTCCAACGAGCACCGGTACCACTGATGACAGCCCTGTTGCCGGAAGATGAAGGGGCCTCGCCAACTCCGACGTTGCCGCTGGTCAGAGTGGAAGAAGCCGCCACGGTCAGGGAGTTACTCTGACCAAACTGCATATTAAAACCACCCACGGTCACTGCTCCACCGTTGGTAACCATCAAACCAGCCCCGTTATTCACATAAAAGGAAGACGGAACGTTGCTAAAAATCCCCGTTACCAAAGTTAGACCACCTATGAGGTAGACGTCCCCCTGCCCCCTGCTCGTTCCTGAAAGAACCAGCGTCCCAGCTCCATCCTTGGTGAAATCAATGCCCCCGGCAATTGATCCTGCAAAGTTGTTTGTCCCACTACCGATATTCAGCGTCAGCGTGCCGCCACCCGCGCCAGTCACCGTTCCATTGCCCAGGAGACCGGCGAGGGTCTGGTTGTAAGTCGAAAGATTGAGGACTCCGGAGTTGGTCACGGTCACAAGACCATTCGTCCAGAGGGCATCCGTTGTTCCGAGAGCCAGAGTCCCGTTGGTGATCAGGGTGCCTCCTGTGTAGCTATTGCTTCCCGAGAGGGTGAGCGTGCCGCTTCCGGCCTTGATGACGGCTCCATTGCTGGAGATCACTCCGGTGTTGGTCCAGATTCCCGCTCCGGAATCCATTGTCAGGGTCGTGGAGCCTCCACTGAGAACAATCGCGTTTGAAAGCCTGAAGTTGGTGTTCTGCAGGGTGGAGTTGGATGCGACGGTGAGAGCACCTGAGCCGAGCGCATTGCTGGACCCGACGGCAAGGGCGCCGCCATTGAGCACAGTGGCCGCATAGCTGTTGCTTCCCGAGAGGGTGGTGGTGCCGCTTCCGGCCTGCGTGACCGTGCCGGTGCCGGAAATATTCCCGCTTACCGTCACGTTGCTGGCGCTGCTGAAGAGCAGGGCGGCATTGTTGCTGATGGTGTTGCTCGATCCGAGATTGCCCCCGGTTCCGACCACCAGGGTACCGTTGGTGATATTGATGAGGCCGCGGTAGTTACCGTTATTCCCGGTCAGGGTCGTGGTCCCGGTTCCGAATTGGTTGATCGTTCCGTTGGAGCCTGAGAGCACCGAGGAAACCGTGCGCGAATCGCTTTGGTTGAAGTTCAGGATGCCGGTGCCGGCACCAAATGTGATGGTTCCAACATTCAGAGAGCCACCGACTCCGTTAGAACCGAAAATACCCACATTCAGGGTGCCGGTGGTGCCATTGGCATTGGCCAAGGCAATCGAGGTTCCTGCAACAGTGGCGTTGGAGGCCACTGTGAGCACCCCCGAAGCCCCGTTGGAACCACCTAAAGTGATTCCGACATTGTTGCTCAACGTGTTGGTGAGAAGCGAGTTGGCACCTGTGACAAGGACGGAATTGTTGGTTCCGCCATTCTCTCCTATCACGAGCCTTCCGAGGGCGTTGAAGCTGGCTCCACCCGCGATCACAAGACTGTTGCCGGAGGAATTATTGCCGATAAAATTACCCAACCCAATGCCTCCGTTGGCTGTCAGGCTTGATCCTGGTCCGGTGATCACAAGCGAGTTACTTCCTCCTCCTTCGGAACCAACAAAGAGATTGCCGCTCGTGACGACGCCGCCATTGGTGATGATGAGCCTGTTGCCGGAATTTCCTTTGGCACCAACACCGAGAGTATTGGCAAGATTCAGGGTGGCACCATCAACGATCACCTCGTTGTCTGAAGAGGTGTTGGTATTACCAATCTGCATGGAGTCGGCTGCATTGGTTCCCCCGCCCGTGAAGGCCAGGGAGACATTGCTGTTGGTATCACCGACAACAAATCGGCCATTGGTCCCACCGTTGATCGAGCCTGATATAAACGTTAAACCAACCCCATCGAAGTAAGTAAACCCGCCAAAGGTGCTATTCCCGGTAAGGTAGGTGTTGCCATCTCCCACAAATCTTAGGTTTCCTGATCCGGTAAAGACGTTGGCAAGGGTGGTTTCGTCTCCCCGGTTGTAAATCAGATCGAAGGCAACACTGACCGTGCCGCTACCCAGACTTCCCGTAGTACCGTTCGTGCCGATTTGAAGAGTTCCTCCGTTAACCGCAGTGCCGCCGGTGTAGTTGTTGGAGCCAAGAAGGATGGTTGTACCTGCACCCTGTTGGGTGAGAGAACCATTCCCGGAGATGTTGTTGCTAAGCGTGATGTCATTGGTTCGCCAAATCACAAGATTGGCGCTGGAGCCAATGATGACTGATCCCGATCCGAGCGTTCCGTTCGTCGTGTTCAAGCCGACTTTGAGGGCACCTCCATTGATCGTTGTGATCCCGGTGTAGCTGTTGGAACCAAGAAGGATGGTGGTGCCGCTACCAGTCTGGGTGACGGACCCAGACCCGGAGATGGAAGCCTGAAGCTGGAGCTGGTCGCTCCCATTGGGATTGAAGACCAGCGACGAGTTGTTGACGATCGAGTTGGTCGTTCCGAATCCCGTGGTCGTGCCATTTCCGAGCTGCAGGGCTCCTTGGCTGATGGTGATTATGCCAAGTAGGTCAGCGACATTCCCTGTCAGGATGGTGGTGCCGGTGCCAAGTTGGTTCACCGATCCATTGCCAGAGATTGAGGAGGAGAGTGTGGTCGTGTCGGACTGGTTGAAGTTCAGGATTCCAGTACCATCCCCGAAGCTGATGGTTCCGGCTCCAAGGCTCACGTTGGTGTCATTGGCTCCGGATGTGCCGACATTTACCGTGCCGACGGCTGAGTTTGACTGCGCAAGATAAAGGATGGGCGCAATCACGGTTCCACCGCTCCCAATGCTCAAGGTGCCGCTTCCTGAATCACCAACCACGATTGATACGCCATTGCTTAAACGAGATCCATCACCGGTGACGAGGATGCTGTTATTCGAACCACCGGAAAGGGCATTGGTGGTGGATGTGCCAATGATCGTGTTGGAAGCAGTGACACTACCCCCTCCCGAAACGGTCAGGGTGTTACCCGTGGAGGCATTACCAACGATAAGGTCCCCATTCACATCCCAAGAGCCACCGGAGGTCACCAGAGCCGAATTATTACTGCCCGCGTCATTTCCATTAAATACGCCAATGGTGGCATTTCCGCTGGAGGCGACTGCACCGCTGGAGATGTTCAAGGAGTTCCCGCTATTGGAGCCAAAGCCGACAATTATGTCACCACTGACATCCAAAATGGAGTTCAGACCCGCCACCGTCGCGGAATTGTTGTTGGCCCCAGCTTTGGCACCCACCGTAAGTGTATCAACAATGACTTCACCACTGTTGGTGATGATCAGTTGGTTTCCGATCACATTGATATCGTTTCCAATCTGAATACCGCCACTAACCGAAAGGCTCGATCCGACTCCATCCACAATGACCGTATTACTGTTGGCAGGTGCTGTATTACCGATTGCCAGACCGAATGAGGTAATGTCAACTTTGCCCCCATTAGAAATCACCAAGGAGACATTGTGACCGGGATCACCAACTCCGATGTAAGAAGTGTTGGTAATGGCACCGGTAACGATTAAAGATCCGCCTTGTAGCAACGTGTATAGCGACGATGTATTTGTTCCTGAAAGGATTGTGGTCCCGGAACCGGCGAAAATGAGAGCATCGCCGCCGCTCGTCATCATGCCCGAAAGATTCAGCAACGAGTCATTAGTCAGCGTGAAATTCGTCCCAAGACTGAGTGACGCTGATATTGTGTTGCTGCCCGCAAGATTATAAAGATGGCCGTCATCTCCTAATGTCACCGTGCCGGAGCCTTGAATGACATAGGGACTCAACGCATTGGAGAATGTCAACGACGAGAGGGTGACATTGGTATTGAGGACCACGGTGCCCGAACCGCTGGTGTCAAAGGTTGCCGTGTCGGCAGGGTTATTGGTCCCGGGCACCGTATTGGTGGACCATGCATCGGGGTTTGTCCAATTGGCCGAGCCATTGGTGATCCAATAGGAATCAACTTGTTGGGCAAAGAGCGACGAGTCCGCGAAAAACCCCAGAAACAGGATGAATAACAAAGATGCAACCCGTTGCCTGAAAGCACAATGAGCAGAATCTGTCAAACGAGACGGCAAGAAGCCGGGCATAACCTTCCTGAACAGGGGAAAGCTGAGGGAGAGCGCAGAGGGTTTGCGCTTCAAAAGCGGTTTTTTCGGGGGGGGGAAATGCAAGGGATGGGGGGGTGGATACCTTGTGACCGTCAAGAGTATTGAACCCGTTCATTCAAGGCAACTGAATTGTGGCCGTTTTGTCATCTTTCCGGGGCAAAATTCCCCCGGGATCACCCTATCAGATCATGGCCATAGAGTGCCCGGCAAAGAACCGCGCTATTTGGATTCCTATATTCGCAAGTAACTTATATTGAATATTATACAATATCTAGATTTCCCGCTTCTTGCATGAGCCAGCCTTCACCAACCGACTCAATCAGACCTACCTGCCATCGTTGGTTTTACATTGGAATTCAACCAACTTCTTAATGGGATGCCTTAAGGCATTCCCCGCAGTCATCACCCCTGCCCACATGCCCTCCATGTAAGCAGAGGGCTTAGATTTCTTTCTCCCCCTGCTTTTTCCTTGAGAGGAAGATCTCCCCGGGAGCATGCAGGAGGGGTTATGAGCAACCCAACCTACAAACTTCTCGGCAAGGCCAGCTTCCTCCTCGGCTTTGCCTCCATCATCGCCTCGATCGCCATCTGGTTCGCCGCGGGAGGCCCGACGGCCCCCACCGAAACCCGCATCCATGCGGAGCTTTTCGGCATCTTCGTCGGACTCTGGGCCCCCACATTCTTTATCCTATCCAACCGCCTCGACCGCTTCGCGGAGTGATCGGCTGCGCCCCATGACCGCACCCCTCTACGGGCGGGCGGAGCCTGCCTCAAACATGGCATTGCACCCCAACCACAGCGGCACATCACCCGGGCAAAAGCATTCCCAGGACTGGGGGATACCAAGTAGCATATTTTTGGAAGGCATTCCTGCCTCCACCGTTTCATGAAACTTTCCGGCCTTGAGTCGATATTCCAAGCTCTCAACCAAGCAGATGTCCGCTATCTGGTTGTGGGAGGAGTAGCCGTGAACGCGCATGGCTACGGGCGCAGCACCTACGATGTCGATCTGGTCCTTGCCATGGACCCGGAGAATATTGCCCGTACCTTCTCCGTGCTTGGCGAGGCGGGCTACACCCCCGTGGTTCCCGTCACCGTAGACGAATTCGCCGACCGGGAGGCCCGTGAACGCTGGCGGGAGGAAAAGGGAATGGTCGTTCTGCCGATGACTTCCGATCGCCATCCGGACGCGCCACTTGATCTCTTTGTCACGGAGCCGTTCGTCTTTTCTGATGAGCACGCATCGGCCCTTTGGCAGGAACTGGCACCGGGACTCAAAATTCCGGTGATCCGACTGGAAACCCTTCTTGCGATGAAACGGGATTCTGGCCGCCCAAAGGACCTTGCGGACCTTGATGAACTGAACTTACTTTACGGAAAACCCTCGAGCTATGACGACGAAGGCATCTGAAAAGCGAGTCGACTGGAGCCTGACAACCCGCAAGGGAAGCCGACTCCGTCAGCATCGGGAGTTTGCTGCCCTGCCCTTCCGTAGAAAAATGGAACTCCTTGAGGAAATGTGCGACCGGTCTGGAAGACTCGCTACCCGCCGAGAAAAATAGAATAGTGATTTCTCTGGCCGGGATAGCCTGAAGCAAAACCACAGCCTCGTGTTAAAGGAGGGGGCGAAACGAGCAGGTACTAGCAAGTCAAAGGCCTCGGAGCGTTTTCAACGGATTCATGGCCAGTAGACGCACAAAAGTGGGTGGGAACTCGGCTTCATCATGCCGAAGGCAGTCCGGACAAAGTCCGGATGGCTGATCCTGGAGGATCGCTAGACAAAATGCACAGGGGTTGCATTGCCTTCCGGGTGCATCCCACAAAATCGAGAACTGTGATCGCGACCTGCGCGATCCCTCCTTCTTCTTTTGTGCTGCTTGTGTCTTTTGTGGCTAACCTTTCTCTTGCATGCCTATTAGCCTTCCATAAGGGAAGGAATGGTCGATTCGAAAACCTTTTCGAGCGAAGCAACCGGCCAAGCATAGGAATTCGCTCCCGTCTTGAAGGAGAGTTCGGCCTTGGCCGTGACCTCACCGATCTTGCGGAAGGGGACGCCGCTGGCGGCGAGTTCCTTCTCAAGGGCGGCAGCGTCCGAGGCCTTCGTGCTCAGGACGATGCGGCCCTGGGTCTCGTTGAAGAGGACCACATCGGGACGGTGATCGGTGGAGCCGAGATCAATCGCGGCACCCAGATTCGTGCCGAAGGTCGACTCGGCGATGGCGACGGCGAGACCACCCTCGGAGCAGTCATGAGCGCTGCGGACGAGTCCCTTGCGAATGACTCCCAGAAGGGCGGCGTGAATCGCCTTCTCCTTCTCAAAGTCGAGGGCCGGAGGAGCCCCTTCCTTGCGGCCGTGGATGGCCAGGAGGTAGTGGGAGGCGCCTAGCTCACTGCCGGTCTCGCCGAGGAGATAAATCTGATTCCCTGCTTCCTTGAAGGCCTGGGTGGTGATGTGGGAGGCGTCGTCAATACGACCGACCATCGAGATGGTCGGGGTCGGATCGATGGCTCCGGCGGGGCTTTCGTTGTAGAGGCTGACGTTGCCACCGGTAACGGGGACATTGAAGGCGCGGCATCCCTCGGAGATACCCTCCACGGCGGCGCGGAGTTGGTAAAAGTTCTCGGGCTTATGGGGATTGCCGAAGTTCAGGTTGTCGGTGACACCGAGCGGAACAGCACCGGAGCAGGCCAGATTGCGCGCGCACTCGGCGACGGCGATCCGGGCACCGACCGTGGGGTCGAGGCGGCAGTAGACGGCATTGCAATCGGTGGCGGCGGCAAGGATCTTGTTCGCCTCACGGACAATGAAAACAGCGGCATCGGAACCGGGCAGCACTGCCGTTCCCGTGCGGACCATATGGTCGTACTGGCGCCAGACCCAGCGCTTGCTGGCGATGCTGGGATGAGAGAGGAGCTTCGGCAGTACCTTTTCCGGATCGGCCTGAGGCACGGTGGCGAGATCAAGCGGAGCGGGAGGAGTGAAGGGTGCGGCCTCGCGGAAATAGAGCGGGCCGTCATCGGCAAGCGAGCGGGCCGGAATCTCGACCACGACATCCTTGCCGTTGCGAACACGCATCATGCCGTCATCGGTGACGGTGCCGATCTCCGCGTAGGGAAGATCCCACTTCTCGAAGATCCGCTTCACGATGTCTTCCTTGCCCTTCTTCACGATCACGAGCATGCGCTCCTGTGATTCGCTCAGGAGCACCTCGTAAGGGGTCTGGCCCTTGGCACGCTGGGGCACGAGCTGGATGTCGATCTCGACACCCGTTCCACCTCGGCTGGCCGTCTCGCAGGTGGAGCAGGTGAGTCCGGCCGCACCCATGTCCTGAATGCCGGCGACGGCGTCGGTGGCGAGGAGTTCAAGGCAGGCCTCGAGCAAAAGCTTTTCGCGGAAAGGATCGCCGACCTGGACGGCGGGGCGATCGGCCTTGGATTCCTCGGTCAGCTCGCGGGAGGCAAAGGCGGCACCGGCAAGACCGTCACGGCCGGTCTCGGCCCCGACGTAGAAGACAGGATTACCCACGCCCTCGGCTGCGCCGCGGGCGATCTGCTCATGGCGGAGAATGCCGAGGCAGAAGGCATTCACCAAAGGGTTGCCACTGTAGCTCTCGTCGAAGTACACCTCGCCGGCGACGGTCGGCAGACCGATGCAATTGCCATAGTGCGCGATGCCCGCGACCACGCCCGCGAAGAGGCGGCGGTTGGTCTTCGCCTGCTCCGAGTCACCCTCGATGGAACCGAAGCGGAGTGAATCCATGAGAAACACCGGCCGCGCACCCATGGTGAAAATGTCGCGGATGATGCCGCCCACGCCCGTTGCCGCACCCTGGAAGGGTTCGACGGCGCTGGGATGATTGTGACTCTCGATCTTGAAGGCCACCGCCCATCCGTCGCCGATATCGATCACTCCGGCATTCTCCTCCCCTGCCTTGACCAGAACGCTCGGTCCGGTGGTCGGGAACTTGCGGAGTTCGGGACGGGAGTTCTTGTACGAGCAATGCTCGCTCCACATCACGGAGAAGACACAAAGCTCCTCGAAGCTCGGTTCGCGGCCAAGGATGGAGAGGACTTTCTCGTACTCCTCGGGGGAGAGTCCGTGCTTGGCAATGAGTTCGGGAGTGATCGCGGGGTTGGACATGAGTGAAAGGCTATTAGACTGAAGACTGAAGGCTGTTAGGAAAGAGGACCGGCAGGGTTCAGGCTTTCTTCTGCACGGCCTCGATCATCGATTGGAAGATGCCTCGGCCATCGGTACCCCCGAGGAGCGGGTCGCAGACGCGTTCGGGATGCGGCATAAGCCCGAAGACATTGCGACCATGGCTGCAGATGCCGGCGATGTTGCCGAGGGAGCCGTTGGGATTGGCTTCCGGGGTGACATTTCCCGCGGCATCGCAGTACCGGACAAGGATCTGCCCGTTGGCCTCAAGTTGCTTCAGCGTCCCGGCGTCGGCCACGTAGTTCCCCTCGCCGTGGGCGATCGGAATATTGAGGACCTGGCCCTTGTGGAGGACGGAAGTGAAGGGGGCATCGGTATTCTCGACGCGAAGGTGGAGATTCTCGCAACGGAAGAGGAGGCCGTTGTTCCTCATGAGGGTTCCGGGCAGTAGCCCCGCCTCGCAGAGGATCTGGAAGCCGTTGCAGATGCCGAGGACAAGAACCCCGGAGTCGGCGGCGGCACGGACCGCCCCCATGATCGGGGAAAAGCGGGCGATCGAACCGCAGCGGAGGTAGTCGCCGTACGAGAAGCCACCGGGAAGAACCACGGCGTCGTAGCCCGCCAGCGAGGTCTCCTTGTGCCAGACAATCTCGGCTTGGACACCGGGGAAGGAGGTAAGCGCGGCCTGGCAATCCGTGTCGCAATTCGAACCGGGAAACTGGATGACAGCCGCCTTCATGACCGTGGGAAGGGAGGCGGCCACCTCAGGAAAGAATCTGGAGTTTGTAATCCTCAACCACCGGATTGGAGAGGAGGTCGTGGGCAATCTCGTGAAGCTGCTGCTCGGTCGCGCCGTCGACCTCGATCTCGATCGACTTTCCGATCCTGACGGAACGGACTCCCTTGAGGCCCAGGTGCTCCATGGCGCGGCCCGTGGCGACGCCTGCGGGATCGAGAATGGCTGGTTTCGGCATGACGGTGACGACGGCTTTCATAAAGGGTCAAAAATCGGGCCTAAGGGGCGGAGGGACAAGATGAAAAGTTTGAATTATGAGGGATGAGGGATGAATTGGGCCGAAAACTGCAGGATTCATTTGGAAATCAGGAAATCCGGAAGACTATGATGGGACCATTCTCCGAGATCCTTTCATTCAGCCAAAAACAGCCACCCCACTCCCATGAAACCGTACGAGTTCCTCAAGACACTGCTCAACACCCCCTCCCCCTCCGGTTTTGAAACCAAGGGACAGAAGATCTGGGTCGACTATGTCTCTCGCTTCGCCGATTCCGTTGAGATCGACTCCTACGGAAATGCCTTTGCCACGCTGAACCCCAAGGGAGATCCGACAATCCTCATGAGCGGCCATGTCGACGAGCTCGGCCTGATGGTTTCGCATATCTCCGAGGAGGGATTCCTCTACTTCAAGGGGATCGGGGGCGTCGACAAGGCGCTGATCCGCGGTCAGCGCGTGACCGTGCACGGCCCCAAGGGAGCGGTGCCGGGCGTGACGGGCCTTCTCGCCATCCACCTTCAGGAACCTGACGACCGCAACAAGGTTCCCGAGATCCACGCCATGCACATCGACATCGGCGTCTCCTCCCGGAAGGAAGCCGAGAAGCTGGTCCGCATCGGTGACCCGGTCACCTACTCGGCCGAGTTTCAGGAGTTGGCGGGGGGACGCTTCGCCGCGCGGGGATGCGACAACCGGATCGGTGCCTGGGCCGCCGCCGAAGGCCTGCGTCTCGCCTCCCTCAAGAAGGAGAAACTCAAGGCCAAGATCGTCGCCGTCTCCACGATCCAGGAGGAGAACGGTCTCTACGGAGCATCCATGGCCGGCTACAGCGTCCATCCCGACGTCGCCCTTGTGGTCGATGTGACACACGCCACCGACATCCCCAACTGCTCCAAGCCGAAGCATGGCGATGTCTCGATGGGCAAGGGACCGGTCCTGAGCCTCGGCAGCGTCAATCATCCGGTGGTCAACGAGGTCCTGCGCGAAGCCGCAAAGAAGGCAGGGATCCCCCTGCAGGTGGAGACCAACCCCCGCTGGACCGGCACCGACGCCGACGCGATCTTCAGGCAGAAGGGAGGCATTCCGACCGTCTCGATCGGGGTACCCAACCGCTACATGCACTCACCCGTCGAGATGATCGAGTATTCCGACCTGGAGCAGACCGCGGAACTCCTCGCCGCCTTTGCCCTCAGGGCCAAGGAGAAGGAACGATTCGGGGTGAAACTATAGCCAGGTAGGCCGGGTGGCCTGGGTAGCGGCGATCGGACAATTTGGAAAAGCAATTCCATCCTCCCCGATTTCACCATACTTCCCGTTCGCCAAACCGACGGGAGACGAATCCCTCCACATTGGGTTCTTTTAGGGCAAACTTAACCCGGATCATGGGATGGCGCGCCGGCAACAGGTTTGGCTGCTCACCGGGATGGTGAGTCCTCGGATGGTTAAAACCGTTGAAGGGTTAAAACGTTACAATGTGCTGGCAGCAGACACTCATTCCACTCTCCGAGTCGTGCCATCTACAGCAAACTTCTTGATGGCTCGCTCTCGAATCCAAGATCGGGGGTTTCCGGTTCCACCTTGTAACCTTATAACGTTTCTAACCTTTTTAACCCCCCTTTCACCGGACCTTCGGCTTCCTATTGCAAATTTTGGGTTAAAGAAGCCTCAGGTAGCCGCAACATCCGGGGGCTTCGCACCCTCTTCCTCTTTCTTCCTGTAGTCGATGCGGGTGTGGAGCATGCTGCCAAGGGAGGAAACAAGGGTGTCGGCGATGGAGTGCAACTGGCACAGCGTCACGGGTGCCTCATTGTATTGGCCGTCATTGATCCGGTCCCGGAGTATGCCTTGGACAAGATCGTCGATGCGCTGAAGCGTGGGTCGCTCCAGACTCCGGGAAGCGCTTTCTGCGGCGTCGGCAAGTCCGAGAATCACGGCCTCGACACTCTGCGGCTTGGGACCGGGATAGCGGAAGCTCTCCTCGCTCACCTTCGGGATGTCCTCGGGTCTGACATTCATCAACCCCCCGCCGGCGCGGGCATCGCGTTCCTGCCTGCAGGCCCTCTGGTAAAAATACTCCACCAGCGTGGTGCCGTGATGCTGCTGGATCATGTCGATCACGCGGCGATTGAGCTTGTTGCGGACGGCAAGATCCACCCCTTCCTTGACGTGGGAAAGAATGACCAGGGCGCTCATCGTCGGGGTGAGATCGTCATGGGGATTGGCCCCGGCCCGGATGTTCTCGGTGAAATAATCCGGTTTCACCAGTTTGCCGATGTCATGGAAGTAGGCGCCGACGCGGCAGAGTGCAGGGTTTGCGCCGACCTTCTCGGCGCAGCTCTCGGCGAGATTCGCCATGGCGAGCGAATGGTGGTAGGTCCCGGGCGCCTCCAGGCTGAGACGGCGTAGCAGCGGATGGTTCAGGTCGGCCATCTCCAGCCACGAGATCCCTGTGGTGATGCCGAAGACCTGCTCGAGCAAGGGAAGCGATCCGCTCACCAGCACGGCGGTGAGGACTCCCGTCCCGAGAGCCGCGGCACTTTCCAATCCGAGCTGCCACCAGTCCGTCATGCCGGGGGCGTCGCGGACCACGGGACCGATGAGGCCCGATAACACAGCAGCTCCCCAGACCGAGAGACCCGAGTAGAAGCCGGCGCGCAGGAGGCTCGAGCGGCGTCGCACCTTGAGGGTGGAGAGCACCGAGACAATCCCTCCCGTGAGTGCCAGGACCAGCGGAGCGGGATCCCCCTCGGGTTGCAGGATCGTCCACCAAAGTGCCCCGGCCAGGCAGGCGAAGAGACCGGTGCGCGCCCCGAGCAGCACCGAAAGGGTCATCGGGGCCAGGGCGTAAGGGATCAGCAGGGGGAAATGGAGAACATCGAGATGCCCCGCATCAACCTGGGCCCGCAGGAAAACGGCAACTCCCTCCTGAAGCAGGATCAGTCCCAGAAAAAGGGTGAGACGGGAGTTGCCCCGCAGGATGGAGTCGCCGTTGATCACCGGCTGAATCACCGCGATCGAGAGGATCATCAGGGCGAACAGGAAGTGCCTCGGGGCATCGGTCCCGTCCAGGACCACGCAGTAAAAGGCCAGCAGGGCGGCCGTGGCCAGGATGATGAGAACCCTCATCGCGATGCTTGTCTCCAGCCACTCCAGAAGAGGGTGTTCCGGCATGGCAAGGCGCGTCTTGCCGCAGCTCATCCCCTTGGCGGCAAGGCGTTGTTTTTTCAGGAAGCTGAACATGGAAAAAGCGTGAATGGTGCTTGGGACGTGATCGTGATCCGTGAAAGATTAAATGCGTGTTTCCCGGTTGCCGCGGTGATCCTTGTAGGCGGCGATGATCGAGCGGACCAGGGGATGACGGACGACATCCCCCTCGCCGAAGGGATGGAAGGCGATACCGCGGGTCTCCTTGAGAGCCCCGAGCGCCTCGACCAGGCCGCTCGGCTTGTTCTTGGGAAGATCGATCTGGGTCCGGTCTCCGGTGATCACGCATTTGGAACCGATGCCGATGCGCGTCAGGAACATGAACATCTGCTCGGTGGTGGTGTTCTGAGCCTCGTCGAGGATGATGAAGGCCTTGTTGAGCGTGCGGCCGCGCATGTAGGCAAGCGGCGCGATCTCGATGATGTTGCGCTCCAGGGCCCGCTGGAGTTCCTCGGGTTCGAGCATGTCGTGGAGGGCGTCGTAGAGGGGGCGCAGGTAGGGCAGGATCTTCTCCTCCAGTTCCCCGGGGAGGAACCCCAGCGCCTCCCCCGCCTCCACCGCGGGACGGGTAAGGATGATGCGGGTGACTTTTTCCGCCTTGAGGGCGGCGACCGCCTTGGCCACCGCGAGGTAGGTCTTGCCTGTGCCGGCCGGCCCGATCCCGAAGGTGATGTCATGCGCATCGATGGCCCTCAGGTAGTCCCGCTGGGAAAGCGTCTTCGGAATGACAGGTGGCTTGCGGGGCGAGCATTGGATGCGTTCGCTGAAAAGCCCCTCGAGACCGGCAGGCGCACCCGTCTTGGTCGAAGGGGATGGGGGGATCTCCTCCAGCGCAAAGAGGAACTCAGCGCGACCGATCACCCCTCCCGAGGCCGTGACCTTGCGAAGCTGTCCGAAAACATCGACCGCGCGGGCCACGGCGGGCGACGGTCCCTCGATCCTCAGCCAACCGTCGCGTGCGGTAAGGCGGATCCCGAGCCTTTGCTCCATCTCACGCAGGAGCGACTCATCCCCGCCGTAAACGGCATGGAGAGACCTTGCATTCTCAAACTCCAGCGTGACCGTCTCCCCGTGAGAGGAAGAGTAGGGAGGCTCCTGATGGCGTGCTGTCTTCAACGCGAACGGCTACTTGTAGCCGTAAACCAACGCCCACGGGGTGCGATCCTCGGGGGACTTGAGGATCTGGACGATGGCGAAGTAGGTGCCGGTCGCCTTGGGGCTGACACGGACACCCGCAAACCTTCCCTTCTGCCAACTCTCGGCATCGACGAGGTTACCCTTGTCGTCGTAGATGTGCACCGAGAGGGAAGCACCCTTCACATCGGTTGCCATGAGGAACCAGTAGTCGTTCCCCTTGAAAAGCTGGGAACTGACCGCCTTCTTGTCACGAAGGGCGAGATCACCGCCCCAAGCATCCTTGCGGATGGAGAAACCCTGCTTGTAGTAGGGAAGCGCGGCCTCGTAGGCGAAAGAAAGGGCGTCATCGACCGTGGCACGGAGCACCGAGGGAACTCCCAGCGTGACCAGGAGGGCCAGAAGGAGTGGGCGACACCCGGGAATTCGGGGAGCAGTGAAGGTCATCATGGCTCAGTTCCCCCCGTTGACGATCTGCTGATCCACCTCGCGGGTCAGGTCATGGATGACCTTGACCTTGTCGGCGGTGATGCTGGCGCCACCCTCGTTGACAAGCGGTCCGATCTTGCGGAGCACCTCGCGGATGCGGGCGACCAGAGGATTCTTCCGAAGGCGCGAGCTCATCGAGCCGATGCAACGGTCGAAGTAATTCACCAACTCGGGCTGATGGAGAAGCTCCGCCCCGTCCTTGGAGAATCCGTTCTGCACGATGGAGGTCAGGACCTCCGTGCCGCGGAGCCATCCGCCGAGGCTGACAAGCTGGGAAAGGTCCTGGTCGTTGAGTTCCTGCATGGCGCCGCGCACATCCTGAAGCGCTCCGTCAAACTCGGCCCTGACACCCTTCCAGTCACGGTGATCGGCCTTGTCGGTGATGCTCTTGCTGCGGGCGATAACCGATTTGCGGACATTGATCGCCTCGGCAAGGGTGAGCACCTGGCGACCGAGTTCCTTGACCCTCTCGGCATCCTCCGCCTCCACCGCGACGAACCCCTCGGCGATCACATTGCCGAGAAGCAGCGCGGTGCGGGCGCGATCCTCGGGGGTACGGACCTTCCCGTCGCGCAGCTGTCCCTTCCAGTTGGGGTTCCCGAGCTTGTCGAGCACGGCGAAGATCTCGCTGGGTACGGGCACCACGACCTCCTCGACGGCGGCGGCCGGGAAATCGGAAAGCGCGATCTTTTTGGGAACCGCCTCGGCCTGAAGCGATCGGGCGCAGAGCATCGAGAAGCCGGCGAGAGCCAGGCAAAGAAGGGGTCGCCTCGTCATGGAGAATCCTTGAAAAATACCCTCGCGCCGGAGGGTCTTGCCGTGGAGCATGGGCAGGTCGTCGTTCACAGCTGTTTGTTAAGTTCAATCTGTAATGGACCCGAAAAGATTACAACACATTCTTGATACCGCCTCCACGAAGAGACTTCTCGTCCTCGGGGACCTCATGCTGGACGAGTTTGTCTGGGGAAGCGTCGGCCGCATCTCCCCGGAGGCCCCCGTGCCCGTCGTCGAGGTCCAGAGTGAGTCGAGCTATCCCGGAGGAGCCGCCAACGTGGCACGCAACCTGAGGCAGTTCGCCTCCTCGGTCACCATGCTCGGCGTCGTGGGCGCCGATGCCGCGGGAGAGAAGCTGACCTCCCTCCTCAGGAAAGAGGGCATCTCCGGGGAAGGACTCTTCACCGACACGGCCGTGCCGACCATCGTCAAGACAAGGATCATCGCCCAGCGCCAGCAGGTCGTGCGCGTCGACCGCGACCACAGGACCCCGGCCGGATCACGCCGTGCCGATATCCTCGAAAAAGCCCGCTCCCTCGTCGCCGCTTCGGACGCCGTCCTCTTCGAGGACTATGGCAAGGGATTCCTCGATCAGGATTTCGTGAATGCGGTCCTCGAGGCGGCCCGGGAACACGGGACGCTCGTCACCTGCGACCCCAATCCCAAGAACCCGCTCGAGTGGCCCGGCATCGCAACGATCAAG